>Ga0136630_1000090_pt1 | contig 26175 bp, 31 predicted proteins | sample AntDrymUQ5682106_2_FD_105496 | JGI IMG/M metagenome (GOLD analysis project Ga0136630, IMG submission 105496) | Polar desert sand microbial communities from Dry Valleys, Antarctica - metaG UQ568 (21.06) | ecosystem: Environmental > Terrestrial > Soil > Desert | place: Antarctica: Dry Valley...
ATCCACGACCAGATTGAGCGCTCGGGCGCACCAGCCCTGCTGCTCGAGACCTATCCCGGCCGCCTCGAGTACCACGACCCGTGGCATCGCAACCGCGAGGTCTCGCACCTGTTCCGTGGGCTCGTCGACGCCTTCGAGGTCGATGACCTGCTGCAGGCCCACGGCCATGGCGCGCTGCGGTTGGTCGACAACGGCAGCGTTCACGGCCGTTCCCCCGACCTCAGCGATCTGCCGCAGGTGCGGGCCTACCACCTCGTTCCGCGCGGGGCGTCGAAGATGGCCGGCGTCGCGCGCCACATGCGCGCCCGTGGCTGCTCGCCCGAGGATGCGATCGCGATCGGCGACTCGCGCGAGGACATGGCGACGGCTGAGCACGTCGGCGCCTTCTGGTTCGTCGCCAACGCGGTCGACCGCGATCCCTCGCTCCGCGAGGCGATCGCCGGTCGCCCCAACGTGCACGTCGCCGAGCAGCCCTACGGCGCGGGCGTCTACGAGGCGGTCGTCACAACGCTGGCTCGCCGCGGCGGCTGAACAGGCGCGCGGCGACGCGCGCCAGAAAGCCTGGCTTGGGGCGCCAGCGGGCGGGCGGCGGCACGGTCGTGCGCACGAGCCCGACCCAGTCGTCGAGCGGCAGCTCGCCGTGGATCAGCATCGCGAGGACTTCGGTGACAGGCGCCTCGAGGCCGGCCCGGGTGATGGCGCGGGCCAGCAGCGGGACCGACTCCAGCGACTCGACCGCCTGCCCGACGCGCCCGGGGATATCGGCCGCCGGCACGCCAGCGGCGAGCAGCTCACCGGCGCGCCGGTTGCGGCTCTGCGGGGCGAGCACGGTCGCGACAAGATCGCCGGTGCCGGCCAGCCCGAGCAGCGACTCCGAGCGCGCGCCCTGGCGCTCGGCATAGCGCCAGACCTCCGCGAAGATGTGCCCCGCGGCCGCGCCGGCGGCGTTGAGCCCCTGGGCCTCCGTCGCGCCAGCGGCGAGCGCGGCGGCGTTCTTCGCCGCCCCCGCGAGCTCGACGCCGATCGGATCGTTTGACTGCTCGCAGACGACGCCGGCGCGCGTGAAGACGCCGGCAAGCGCGCGGGCGAGCTCCTCGTTCGTCGACGCGGCGACGAAGGCGGCGCCCTCGCTGACCGTCTCGTGCGCGTGCGCGGGGCCGCCGATGCAGGCCACGCGGCTGTCGCCGAAGCGCTCGCGCAGCAGGACCGTCGGCGCGACCCCGTCGGGCGGCGTCAGCCCCTTGGCGAGCGATATCACGGGGGTCCTCGCTCCCAGCCCGGCTCGCGCCAGCCCGCGGATCGTGTCGCCTACGGTCAACGACGGGACGCCGAGGAAGACGTAGTCCGCGCGCCCGAGACCGGCATCGATCGCCTCGATACGCAGCTCGCGCGGCAGCTCGAACCCCGGTAGGTAGACGCGGTTCTCGCGCACCTCCAGCAGCTCGCCCGCCTGGCGCTCGGTGCGTGTCTGCAGCGTCGTCCGAAAGCCGCCGCGTGCGAGCAGGACGGCGACCGCGGTCCCGAACGAGCCTGCCCCCACGACGATCGCGCGTCGCGCGCCCGGCGTGGGCAGGGACAGGCTTGGACGGGCGCGGGAAACGTCGGGCACGCGGCGAATCTACGCGACGCGTGCCCGACGCGATGTCAGCGCGCTTGCAGCGCTCCCGCTGGACTCAGCGCCCGGCCGCCGTGCGATAGCGCGCCACGGCCAGCGGCGCGAACAGCGCGATGATCGCCAGCGACCACGCGACCGCGCCCCAGACGCTGCCGCCGGGCGCGTCGAGCCACAGCGTGCGCATCGCGTCGACGACGATCGTGAACGGGTTGATCTCGGCCGCCACTGCTGCTCGACGACGGCGAGGTGGTCGCGATCGCCGTCGGTCTGCGCACGGCGGCCGGTGCGTCGGTTGCCGGCATCGAGGAGACCTCGATCCGCGCGCTCGTCAAGCTCGAGCAGGTGCTGCCCGCGCGCCTGCGCCGCCGCGTCAATGCGCTGGCGTCGGTGACCGCGACGCTGCCGTCCAGCGGCCCGACGGTCGACCCCGAGGCGCTGACGGCGATCGCCGGAGCCTGCCGCGACCACGAATGCCTGCGCTTCGACTACCGCGCTCGTGACGACACGCGGACGCGACGCCTCGTGGAGCCGCACGCGCTCGTCAACCTCGGCCGGCGCTGGTACCTCGTCGCGTGGGACTGCGACCGCCAGGCATGGCGCACGTTCCGCGTCGACCGTCTGCTGCGCCCCACGGCGGGCGGCGCGCGCTTCCGGCCGCGCACGCTGCCCGGCAGGGATCCCGCCGCGTACGTCGCCGCCAACCTGTCCGGTGCGCCCGCGCGCTACAACGCCCGCGTCACGCTGCACGCCACCCGCCGACGAGTTGACCGAGCGCTTCCGCCATATGTGGGGCACCGTCGAGGCGATCGACGGGCGCACCTGCGAGTACCGCACGGGCGACGACTCGCTCGACTGGCTGGCGATGCGCGTCGGCATGCTCGGCGTCGAGTTCGAGGTGCACGAACCGCCTGAGCTCGTCGAGCGCTCGGAGCCCGCTTCGCGCGCGCCGGGACGGGCGGCTCCGCTTAGCCCTGGGCTAGGTCAATGCGTTGCACCACGCGCCTCGGGGCGTGTCCGGCTCCGGCGCTGCGACGCGGCTTGCCTGTGGTGCGGTTCTGGTCGGCCACGAGTGTCAAGCGGCCGCTGATCGGAAGCACGCCCGGCAGCTAGCGCCGCGACCTGACGACGCTGACCGACAGACCGACTACCGACGTGCCGTCCGGGCGCGTCCAGCGCAGGCGGTAGCGCGCTTTGGGGATGTAGGTCGTCCGCAGTGAGAATACGCCCTGGCCGTCAACGGTGCGGGAGGTGAGCTTGACCGACCTGCGACCCGGAAGGCGGCGCTCGACGACGATCTTCTTGGCGCCCGCGCCGAGGCGTAGGCGCGCCCACAGCGAGACCTTGCGCAGCGTCCGGCGGCGGGCGAACAGCCCAGCCGTGAACGTCGTGGCTGCGAGCTTGTCCGTGCCCTGGGTGGTCTCCAGCCCGGAGTAGTACTGGCCGAAGCCGCGGTTCTTGGAGGTGCTGACCCGCACCGGCCCCGGGGGCAGGTCGCGCAGCAGGAACTGCGCGAACGTGACGACGCCGGGCACCTTCGTTGCGATGTACTCCGCCCACGTCAGCCAGCGTGCCTGCGTGGCCTGCGTCAGGTTCGGGCGGCCCCGGATCTTGCTGGTCTCATAGCCGAACTCGGTGATGTGAATGCTTCGCAGGCCCTTGGAAATGCGCCCGCGGCGGATGAGCCTGCGCAGCAGCTTCGAGAGCCGGCCGAGGTTGGCGATGCGCACGAAGTCCTTGTTCTTGGCCCGGCCGACATCGTCGGGCCGCAGCTGGCGCGGGTAGGGATGATGCGCCCAGCCGTCGCCGGGCAGACGCTTGTAGCGCTTGCACTTCGCGTGGCGCAGGGGGCGCAACTTCGCATTGACGCAGGCCATCTCGCGGATGAAAAGCAGCGGCGCGACGGCGCCGCGGGGCGCCCGGCCGCCGTCGCTGGAGGTGTTGCCCAGCATGAACTTGCCTGCCGGGTGAACCGCCTTCGCCGCGGGGTATGCGGCGCGCACCATACGCGCGTACAGCGCCGGGCTCGCCGGACGCGCGCGCCGGCCGCGGCCCTTCCACTGCGGCAGCAGCAGGCTTGGGTGATTGGGCTCATTCCACAGCACGAACTGATCGACGCTCGGCAGCGGCGGTCGGGGGAACGTGAGCGTCGACGGTCCCCACGTGCCGTTGTAGCGTCGCGCGACGGCGACGGCGAAGTCGGCGAACGCCTGGGGGTCGACGTTCGTGCGCGCGCGCGGGCCAGGGGGGTCCGTCGTCGCCCAGTGCGGCGCCCAGAAGCCGATGTCGATCATCACCTTCAGACCGGTCCGCTGCGCGAGCCGCACCGCGTCGTCGAGCGCCAGCCAACGGGACTGCGGATATGCGCCCGGGTCGCGCGCATGGAAGTCGGCGGGCTTGCTATCGGCATCGGGATCACGCGTCAGCACCGACCAGTTCGCGGTCAGCCGGACGCGGTCGACGCCCAGCGAGCGCAGCTTCTGCATCGCTGCCAATACCTCCTCAGGCGGGCGGTGCAGCAGCGATGCGTCGTCCTGCACGAGCGTCTGAAGGGCGGCCTGTGCGGGCGCGGCCGGCGCGAGCAGGGCGCCTGCAAAGACGAGCGCGGCGAGCAGGCGGACGCGAGTCACCGACCCATTCTGCACTGAACGAGTCTTGCGCGCATCTCACAGGTATGCCGCCAGCTCCTGCGCCGCCCCCTCGATGCCGTCGAGCGTCGCGGCCTCGCGGATCGCCTGCAGGTCGAGGATCCGCGTCTCAAAACGGTCGGCGAGATTCTCGCCGACGACGGCGTGGCAGGGCACGCCGGACTGCCGCGCGCGCGTGGCGATCTCGCCGGCGACGCCGCCACGCAGCGTCGCGGCGTCGAGCCGAGCCTCGCCGACGACGACCGCGTGCGCCGCGCGCATGCGCTCGTCGAAGCCCAGCGCGCCGAGCGCGAACGTGGCGCCTGAGACGACGCGTGCGCCGAGCTGCGTCCACGGCTCGCTGTGCGCGGCGGGGATCCGCAACTGCGAGAGCACGACCAGCGACGAGCCGCTCAGACCGCCCGCCCGCTGCACCGCGCGGGCGGCATCGGCGTCGGCCTCGGCCTCGCCCGCCGCGGCGAGCACGATCACGACCGCCCCGGCGGCGATGGCGCCGGCAACCCGCTCGCCGGTGTCGGCCGGCGACCGCCCCGGCTCGACGATCGCCGTGCCGCCACCCTCGATCAGGACGAACCCGTCAGCCGTTTCGCCGCCGAGCGCCGGCAGCAGCACCTCGGCCGTCCCCGGGCCGCCGCTCGAGACCGGGCACAGGTCGATCGCGACGACGCCCGCGCGTTCGAGCCCGCGCGCGATCGCCGCCGCGACGAGCGGCGCGCGCAGCGCATGGCCGAATGCATCGGGCGCGATGAGGACTGGCATGCTCTGTGTCATGGCCAAGGAGTACACGACGCTGGACGTCGCTGGCCTCCAGCTGCGACTGTCGAGCCCCAGCAAGGTCTACTTTCCCAAGCCTGGCTGGACCAAGCTCGACCTCGCCGAGTACTACCTGCGCGTCGCCGACGCGACCATCAACCACCTGCGCGAGCGCCCCACGGTGCTCAAGCGCTTCAAGGACGGCATCGAGGGCGACTTCTTCTTTCAGAAGCGCGTGCCGGAGAAGCGGCCCGAGTGGCTGCAGACGGCGACCGTCCGCTTCCCTTCGGGTCGCAGCGCGACCGAGCTCGTCCCCAACGACGCTGCGCACCTCATCTGGGCCGTCAACCTCGGCAACATCGACTGGAACCCGTGGCCCGCGCGGCGCGCCGACCTCGACCATCCCGACGAGCTGCGCGTCGATCTCGACCCGACGCCCGGCGTCGCCTGGGACGACGTGCGCACGGTCGCGCTGGCCGTCAACGAGCTGCTGACCGAGATGCAGCTGACCGGCTACCCGAAGACCTCGGGCTCGCGTGGGATCCACGTCAACGTCCGCATCGAGCCAGAGTGGACGTTCACCGAGGTGCGCCGCGCGGCGCTGGCGCTGGCGCGCGAGATCGAGCGCCGCCTGCCCGGCAAGGCGACGAGCAAGTGGTGGAAGGAGGAGCGCCAGGGCGTCTTCCTCGATTACAACCAGAACGCCCGCGACCGGACGGTGGCCAGCGCCTACTCCGTCCGTCCCGTGCCCGACGCGCGCGTGTCGACGCCGCTGCGCTGGGACGAGGTCGCCGACGTGGAGCCCGCCGACCTGCGCCTGGACACCGTGCCCGACCGCGTCGACAAGCTCGGCGACCCGTCGGCCGACATCGACGCCAGCACCGGGCGCCTCGACGGGCTGCTCGATCTCGCCCGCCGCGACGAGGAGGGTGGTCTCGGAGACGCTCCGTGGCCGCCGAACTTCGCCAAGCAGCCGGGCGAGCCCAAGCGCGTGCAGCCGTCAAGGGCCAAGCAGCCCTAACGCGCGGACGGCCGCGCGGCTCTCGCTCACAAGTCGAGCTGGTCGATCAGGCAGCTCGCCGGATCTCGGTCCTCACGCCAGCGCACAACTTTGGTCCCGTGGCGGATGCGCCCGTCGGAGACGTGGTCGAAGCTGACCTCGACGACCAGCTCGGGCCGCAGCGCGACCCACTCCAGGTCACGGCCGTGCGTCCAGCGCGATGGCTCGCCGCTGCCGCGCTCGCCTGTCTCATAGGGCGCCAGCTCGTCGACGAGCTCGCGCTTGCGCTTCGCGGTGAAGCCGCTCGAATGGCCGATCTCGTGCAGCCGACCGTCGGCGTCGTAGAGGCCGAGGATGATCGCGCCGACCGTGCCCTCGAGCTTGCCCGGCCGCCAGCCCATGACCACGGCGTCGAGCGTGCGCACGCGCTTGATCTTCACCATGCCCTTGCGCTCGCCAGGCAGGTACGGGGCGTCGAGCTCCTTGGCGATAACCCCCTCCTCGTCGCGCAGCCAAGCCTGCGCCTCGGCGGCCTCGCGCACCATGGGCGTCAGCTCGAGACCGTCGATCCCTTCCAGCGCCGTGCGCCGCTGCTCAAAGGAGCGCTCGAGCAGCACGTCGTCGTCCAGCGCGAGCAGGTCGAAGGCGACGAAGCGCGCCGGCGTCGCCTGCGCCAGCCGCGCGATCCGCGAGGCCGCGGGATGGACGCGCTGTCCGAGCGTGCCAAACGACGACGCGACGATCTCGCCGTCGACCACGTAGCGCCCGCGCGGAAAGGACAGCTCGGGGAAGTAGCGCGACAGCCCCTTGCCGTTGCGCGACTGTACGTACGTCTCCTCGCCGTCGACGAATGCGATCGCGCGGAAACCGTCCCACTTGGGCTCGTACGCCCAGCCGCCGCCCTCGGGCAGGCCGCTACGCGGGCGGGCCAGCTGGGGTGCGAGGGGCGGGCTGAGCGGCAGCGCCATGACAGGAACGCTAACGGCCCGCCGCGTCAACCAAGCGTGACGACGACCGTCAAGCAAGCCCTGTCATGGATAGATTGCGTGCCGTGTCCGCGAGCGCGCGCCCGGTTGTTCATTTCCTCGGCCTGATGCAGACCGCCGTCGCCAGCAAGGACGCCGAGCAGGCCCTGCGCGCGGTGACCCAGCTGCGTCGCGATCTCGACGTGCTCGAGCGCGTTCACGTCCGGCGAGCGGTCACCGCGGGTCGCAGCTGGAGTCAGATCGCGTCGGCGCTCAGCGTCTCCAAGCAGGCGGCGCACCGCCGCCACCGATCGGTGCCGGGGATCCCGGAGGTGACGCTCGAGCAGCTCGTCCAGCAGGGCGGACCGCGTGGCAAGGTGCTGGTCACGGGCGAAGCGCGCGCGGCGGTGCGCTTCGCGCGCGCCGAGGCCGGCGCGCTCGGCCACGCCAGCGTCGGGTCCGAGCATCTGTTGCTGGGGTTGCTGCGCTGCGAGCACAGCGCGGCCTACAACGCCCTCGAGGCCGCCGGGGTGAGTGTCGAGGCGGCGCGCGTGGCGGCCCAGCCGACGCTCGTCGACGCGCAGCCCGAGGACATCCCGCAGGAAACGCCGGCCGGCGCGTTCCGAGCTCACGCCAAGGCCGCGCTGGAGCAGGCACTGGCGGAGACCGTGCAGCGTGGCGAGGGCTTCATCGGGCCCGAGCACCTGCTGCTGGCGATCCTCAGCAGCGAGGAGGGCGGCGCCGTTCGCACGCTCGCAGCCCTCGGCGTCGAGCCGCAGGACATCAGGCGCCGGCTGGCCGAGGTCGAGCAGTTCAGCCCCGCGCGCGGCGATGCGCAGGTGCGCACGCGACCGCCCGAGCGCGAGCGCAGGTCGTTCGTCAACGCCAACGTGGCCGCGCCGGTCGATGCCGCGGCTGCGGCGAACGTCCTGTCCGATGACGCGGCCGCCGAGGAAGCGGTTGCCGGGCAGGAGGTCGACAGCAACTAATCGCGCCGCGGCGCCGCGCTGCGCCCGCGCAGCCGCCGCAGCACGACGTCGGCCACGCGCGGCGATATCCCGTTGAGGATGCCTATGCTCCTGACGCTGCGGCGGTAGTGGACGTGGCGGCGGTCGTGCTCTATAGCCTTGAGGATCCGCTCTGCCAGCTGCGGCGCGGGCGCCGCTTGCTCGCCACCGCGATACCACGACGGCATCGACGAGCGCTGGTGGTCGAACAGGGACGTCGCGATCTCGCCCGGGAAGACAGTCGTCAGCGAGACGCCGGTGCCGCTGCACTCGTGGCGCAGCGCCTCGGCGAGCATCCGCTGCGCGGCCTTCGTCGCCGAGTACGCGGCGGCGCTGGGAAACGAGCGCAGGCCGGCACCCGATGACATGACGACGATGTGGCCGCGTCCGGCGCGCAGCATGTGCGGCAGCGCGGCCTTGATCGTGTAGACGGAGCCCAGCCAGTTGACCTGCGTCATCTGCTCGATCTTCTCGACGACTTGGAGGGCGAAGGGCTCGTAGTGCGCGATGCCCGCGTTGACGACGAGCACGTCTAGGCCTCCGGCCGCGGCGACGAACTCGTCGGCGGCGGCCTGCACCGCGGCCCGTATCGCGACGTCGCAGACGAGCACGTGGTGCGCGCCCGGCAGCTGCGCGGCGAGCTTCTCGAGGTCCCCGGCCGTCCGTGCGACGAGCCCGACGGTCGCGCCACGCCCGGCCAGAGCCTCAGCAAGTGCGCGCCCGATTCCCCGCGATGCGCCGGTGACCAACGCGCGCGTGTCCGATCCGATCAACACGCCGGCAAGCCTACGGCGCGTGCCACGCGGGCGCTGGATCGGGCCGATACCATCGAAGGCGATGACGACAGATCATGCGACGGTCGCCGAGGAGGAGTACTTGCAGACCCTCTTCTGGCTGCAGGAGGCCAGGCTCCCGATGACCGGCGCCAACGTGGCCCGCGCGATGCAGCTCTCGGCGCCGACGGTCCACGAGATGATCGGTCGCCTCGAACGTGACGGCTACATCACGCGCGCGCACGACAAGGCGATCAGCTTCACCGAGGTCGGCCTCGATCACGCCGAGGGCATCGTGCGCCGCCACCGGCTCATCGAGCGCTTCCTGACCGACGTGCTCGGGATCCCGTGGGATGAGGTGCACGAGGAGGCCGAGCGTCTCGAGCACGCGATGAGCCCTGTGCTGGAGGAGCGCATGCTGGCCGCGATCGGCGACGCCAAGACGTGCCCGCACGGCCACCCGATCGCCGCCGGCTCGCGCATCGACGGCGTCCCGCTGGCCGATGTGCAGGAGGGCGCGTCTGTGACGATCCTGCGCTTCGAGAACGAGGCCGAGGACCTGCTGCACTACCTCAAGGACGCCGGCCTCGAGCCTGCCCTGAAGGGCACGCTGACCGCGCACTCCGACGACGAGGTCACCGTCACCGACGCCGGCGGCAAGGACATCGTCGTCACGTTCTCGGTTGCCGAGACGGTCTCCGTGCTCGCCGATCCCTCGCCGCCGCAGCGCATCGCGCTCCCCGAGCAGCTCGTGCTCGCGCGCGAGCGTTACGGGCGCTGAGCTTCGGCGGCGCTAGGCCGCGGCGGCGGCGCCGCTCAGCGACCTGTACGCGTCCGCGAGGCGCTCGATGCCCTCGTCGATGCGATCGACGGTGACGCCCGAGTAGGCCAGGCGCAGGGCGTTGTCGCCGCCCTCCAGCAGGAAGTCCGCGCCCTTGACGAATGCCACGCCGCGCTCCTTGGCAGCCTCGAAGAGCGCGGCGACGCTGACGCCCTCGGGCAACTGCACCCACATGAAGTAGCCGCCCTGCGGCGGCGTGTAGCGGGCCTCGGGCAGATGATCGTCCAGCGCCTGCGTCAGCGCGGCGACGCGCTCGGCCAGCGCCGACTTGACGGTCGCGATCGAGCGCTCGATGGCGCCCGACGCACAGAATTCGTAGACGATCGACTGGGCGACCATGTTCGGTGAGATGTAGGTATTGGTCGCGACCTTCTGGATCTTGGCGATCAGCGCCGGCGCACCGACGAGGTAGCCGACGCGGATGCCCGGGCAGACGGTCTTCGAGAACGACGACGCGTAGACGACGGACTCGCTCTCATCCATCGACAGCATCGTCGGCAGTGACTCGCCGGAGAAGCGGATGTGGCGGTAGGGATCGTCCTCGAAGATCGTGAAGCCGTGCTCGGCCGCGAGCGCGAGCAGCTCCTCGCGCTTGGCGAGCGACAGCGTGTAGCCGGCCGGGTTCTGGAAGTTGGGAATGATGTGCGCGAGCGCCGGCGCCAGCCCGCCGGCGAGCTGCTCGCGCAGTGCCGCCGTGTCGATGCCGTCGGTCTGCAGCGCGACCATGCGCACGGCGGCGCCGAGACTCGTGAGGTTCAGCAGCGTGCGGTCATAGGTCGGCTGCTCGACGACGACGGCGTCGCCCGCCGCGACGAGCGTCGCGAACAGGAACGCGTCGGCCTGCATCGAGCCGTTGGTGACGAGCACCTGCTGCTCGTCAACGTCGTGCTGCTCGGCGATCCAGCGCCGCAACGGCACATAGCCGATCGAGGTCCCGTAGGCCGTCGCGCCGCCCGGGTCGTTGGTGAAGGCGCGGGTCGCCGCGTCGCGCAGGCCGTCGATGTCGACGATGTCCAGCGAGGGGGCGCCGCGGGCGAAGGAGATCGTGTCGCTCGGCATGGACTTCGACGATAGCGAGCCACCCGAACGCGTGGAGCGTGGCTTTACACCGAAAATCGGGTAGTTCGCGCATCATGCGCGGGCGCTCGCTGCTGCGGACGAAGTCGATCAAACAGTCGATCGAGGACACAGAGGACGAGCACAACGGCCTGCGCCGCGCCCTCGGGCCGCTGGATCTGCTCGTCTTCGGTGTCGCGGTCATCATCGGCACCGGCATCTTCGTGTTGACCGGCACGGCCGCCGGCACGCTCGCGGGGCCGGCTGTCGCGCTGTCGTTCGTCAGCGCCGGAATCGTTTGCGCGCTTGCGGCGCTCTGCTACGCCGAGTTCGCGTCGACCGTGCCGGTCGCCGGTTCGGCGTAACACCTACTCCTACGCGAGCCTCGGGGAGCTCGTCGCGTGGATCATCGGCTGGGACCTGATCCTCGAGTTCGCGCTCGGCGCCGCAACGGTCGCGTCCGGTTGGTCGGAGTACGTCCGCATCGTCTGCGAGGACACGCTCAGCATCGCCCTGCCGGCCTGGATCGACGGCGCGCACCACAACCTCGTCGCCGCGCTGCTCGTGCTGGCGTTTCCTGAGGTCGTAGTCAGGCTGTCAGCCTGAGACGTCCGGCTCGTCTTCGCTCGGGAAGCCCGGCAACGACGGCTCGTCAGACGCGTCCTCGTCGCCCGCTTCGGGGTCGACGCCCATCGGCGTCAGCTCGGGCTCGCCCGCGGGCATGCCGCTCACCTCGTCGTCGTCGGGTTCGAGATCGTCACCATCGGGATTGCGCTCCATGCATCCAACGTACCCTCCATCGACCGAGGGTGCCACCGGGCACTGCAACGACCGAAGGAGCGATCCATGACAGGCGAGCTGTCGTTCTTCGAGCTCGGTGTCGGCGACACTGAGCGTGGGCGGGCCTTCTTCGAAGGCCTGTTCGGGTGGAGGTTCGAGCCGGGGCCGTCGGGCAGCGGCTTCGTAACGACACCGAACGCCCCCGGCGGGATGCACGGCGGGGACGCCGGCGCGGCGCCCTACGTGTTCTTCGAGGTCGACGACATATGCAGATGGCGATTACGCGCGTGCGCGAGCTCGGAGGCGAGGTGGAGGAGACGAACGTCGAGGGCGACGCGGCGTCAACCGCCCGCTTCGGGCGCTTCAAGCTGTGCCGCGACGACCAGGGCTCGCCCTTCGGGCTGCACGAGCCGCCGAGCAGCGCCTGACTCATTTCATGACGCGGTAGGTCAGGTGCGTGACACCGGGGGCCTCGATCGCACGCGTGCACTCCAGGCCGACGCGGGCGTCGCCGAGGCTGTCGAACAGGCGGGCGCCATCGTTGAGCAGGACCGGGACGAGGTGGATCTGCAGCTCGTCGATCAGCCCTGCCTTCAGGTACTGCTGGGCGATGTTCGCGCCCCCGCTCAGGCCGACGTCCTGATCGCCGGCCGCTTCGCGGGCCTGCTCGAGGGCGGATTCGATGCCGTCCGTGACGAAGGCGAACGTCGTGCCGCCCTGCTTGATCAACGGCTCGCGGGCGTGGTGGGTGACGACGAAGACCGGCACGTGGAAAGGCGGGTCGTCTCCCCACCAGCCCTCCCATGGGTCATCCCCCCACGGGCCCTCGCCGCCGAACATGTTCCTGCCCATGACGGTCGCGCCGAGGTTCTCGCGCGATTGCTCGATGACCTTGCTGGAAGCGTTGACCTCGCCGCCCTGCAGGCCGTGCGGCTCGCGCCAGGCGGCCAGCCCCAACGCCCACTCGTGCAGCTGCTCGCCGCCCTCGCCAAGCGGGTTCTCCTGGCTCTGGTTCGGGCCGGCGATGAAGCCGTCCAACGACATCGAAATCTCAAACCTCAGTCTCGGCAAGGTGCCTCCCTCGTTGTCGGTCCTGTCAACAAGACCGCTCGAGCGCGGTGAACTCATCGGCTGCGACCTGCGACTGGCGCGACGGCGACGTCTGGTAGACGCCCGCTCCATCAACCCCCGAGAATCTCGATCGCGATCTGTGCGACCTGCGTCGGCGTGCGCCCGACCCGCACGCCGACCGCCTCGAGCGCGTCGACCTTCGCCTGCCCGCCGCCGCTGGAGCCAGAGACGATCGCGCCGGCGTGGCCCATCGTCTTGCCGGGCGGCGCCGTCAGGCCGGCGATGTAGCCGACGACCGGCTTGGACACGTTGGCGGAGATGAAATGCGCCGCCTCCTCTTCGGCCGCCCCGCCGATCTCGCCGCTCATGACGATCAGCTCGGTATCGGGGTCTGCTTCGAACAGGGCGATGACGTCGACGAAGCTCGTGCCCGGCACGGGGTCGCCGCCGATGCCGACGATCGACGAGTTGCCAAAGCCGCTCTGGGCGAGCTCGTTGCCGATCTGGTAGGTCAGCGTGCCCGACCGCGAGACGACCCCGACGTTGCCGGGCTTGAAGAAGCCCGCCGGGATGATCCCGACGTTGGCCTTGCCGGGCGACAGGACGCCGGGGCAGTTGGGGCCGACGAGGCGCGCTGTGCCGCTGCGCATGAGGGCGTTGTAGACGAACAGCTCGTCGTGGGCGGGAATGCCCTCGGTGATCGCGATGATCGTCTCGATGCCGGCGTCGTCGGCTTCGAGGATCGAGTCGGCGGCGAAACGCGGCGGCACGAAGATCATCGCCGTGTTGGCGTCGGTCTCGGCGACGGCCTCGCGAAACGTGTTGAAGACCGGCACGCCCTCGACGTCCTGACCGCCCTTGCCGGGCGTCACGCCGGCGACCAGGTTCGTCCCGTAGCGGCGGTTGTTGAGCGAGTGGAAGGAGCCCTCGCGGCCCGTCAGACCGGAGACGACGAGGCGCGTGTGCTCATCGACGAGGATGCTCATCGCGAGAGCCTGCCTTCCGGCTCGACGCCGGCGATGGGCGAGCAATGACGCGCTATCACGCGGGTGCCTCGGGTCGGTTCGTTCGCGCGAGCTCGACGACCCTCGCCGCCGCGCCGTCCATCGTCGCCTCGGCGTAGACGTTGGGCAGCCCCGCCTCGGCCAGCAGGCGGCGCGCCTCGACGTCGTTGGTGCCATCCAGACGCACGACGAACGGCACGCTGGGCTGAAGCGTCCCGTAGGCCTCGATCAGGCCCTTGGCGACCTCGTCGCAGCGCGTGATCCCGCCGAAGACGTTGAACAGGACGGCCTTGACGTTGGGGTTGGAGAGGATCACCTCGACCGATGCGACGATCGCGTCGGCCTTCGCGCCGCCGCCGGCGTCGAGGAAGTTCGCCGCCGCGCCGCCGGCATGCGCGACGACGTCGAGCGTGCTCATCACGAGCCCCGCGCCGTTGCCAAAGACCCCGATGTCGCCGTCGAGCTTGACGTACGTCAGGCCGCGCTCGGCCGCCATGCGCTCCTGTGGGTCGTCTCCGCCGGCGTCTTCCAGCGCCGCGTTTTCGGGATGGCGAAAGAACGAGTTGTCGTCGAGCGTCACCTTCGCATCGAGCGCCATCACCGTGCGCTCGGGCGTCACGACGATCGGGTTGATCTCCACGAGCGTCGCCTCCTCCTTGGTGTAGACGTCGTACAGCGTGGTCAGCAGGTCGCCGACCTGGCGCACGACGTCGGCTGGCGTCCCGGCCTCGTAGGCGAGCCTGCGGGCGTGGTAGGGATGAAAGCCGACGAGCGGGTCGATGTGGATTCGTGCGAGCGCCTCGGGGTGCTGCTCGGCGATCTGCTCGATCTCCATCCCGCCGTGCGTGGAGAACATCACGAGCGTCGCCTTCGCCGCGCGGTCGAAGACGACCGCGCCGTAGTACTCGCTGTCGATCTCGGCCGCCTTCTGCAGCCACAGCTCGTGGACCGTGTGACCGCGAATGTCCATGCCGAGGATGTTGGTGGCGTGCTCGCGCGCCTCGTCGGCGTCGTGGGCGAGCTTGATGCCGCCCAGCTTGCCGCGGCCACCGACCTTGACCTGTGCCTTGACGGCGACCGGGAAGCCGAGCTCCTGGGCCGCGTGGACGGCCTCGTCAGGCGTCGCCGCCTGCCTGCCCGCGAACAGCGGCACGCCATGGCGCGCCAGAACGTTCTGGCCCTTGTACTCGAGGAGGTCCACCGGCGAGGACGACAATAGTCAATGCGCGCGCGCCCGGTCGCCCAGGAAGGCAAGCTCCTATCATGGCGCTGCCCATGGCGCTCCCAAAGCAGATCTCGCTCGTCAGCTTCGACGTTTACGGCACCCTGATCGACTGGGAGCAGGGCGTTTTCGACGCGTTTGCGAAGGAGGCCGCGCGCGACGGCTTCACGCTCGACCGCGACGAGCTGATCGCCAACTTCCACGAGATCGAGCGCGAGATCGAGGGCGGCTCCTACGAGCTGTACGCCGAGGTCCTGCGTCGCACGGCAGTCGAGATCTCAAAGCGCTTGGACTGGCCGCTGGAGCCCTCGCGGTCGGGGTTCCTGCCCGACAGCGTCCAGCGCTGGCCGGCGTTCAAGGAGACCAACACGCAGCTCAACAAGGCCGTCAAGCAGTTTCAGACCGGCCTGATCTCGAATATCGACGACAAGCTGCTGGGCCAGACGCGGCGTCACATCCCGCACGACTTCGACCTCGTCGTGACCGCTCAGCAGGTGCGCTCCTACAAGCCCGACCTGGCGCATTTCACCGAGTGCGCGCGGCGCATGGGATCAAAGAAGGGCTGGATCCACGTCTCGGCCAGCTACTACCACGACGTCGAGCCCTGCCTGAAGAACCGCATCCCGGTGATCTGGGTCAACCGCAACAAAGAGCAGCTCGAGCCGGGTCAGAAGAAGCCGACCGCCGAGGTCAAGAACCTCCTCGAGGCGGTCAAGCTGCTCGGGCTGTAAGGGGCCGCCGATGCGGGTCATCGGCCTGCATGCCGACGTGCTCGTGGCGACGAGCCGCATCTGGCAGACGACGTGCACGATCGTGCGCAGCTCGAGCGAGTGCTTCGTGATCGATTCGCCCGTGCTGCCCGACGAGCTCGAGCTGCTCCCGGCGGTGCTGGAGCGGGCCGGCTTTCGCTGCAGCGGGCTGCTCGCCACGCACGCCGACTGGGACCACCTGCTGGGAAGACTCGCGTTCGCAGGCGCGGCGCTCGGCGTGGCCGAGACGACGGCGGCGCGGCTGACCGCGCAGCCCGGCGCGGCGGCACGCGAGCTGCGCGCCTTCGACGACGAGTACTACGTGCAGCGCCCGGCGCCGCTGGCGCTCGGGCAGCTGCAGGCGCTGCCCGTGCCCGGGCATTGCGAGATCGGCGAGGCGGAGCTCGAGCTGCATCCGGCCGACGGGCACAGCGCCGACGGCATGGCGATCTGGGTCCCCTGGGCGCGCGTGCTGGTCTGCGGCGACTACGTCTCACCGGTCGAGGTGCCGATGATCAGCGCGGGCGGCTCGCGGGACGGCTACCTGGCGACGCTGCAGCGCCTGGAGGGGCTGGTGGACGCGGCCGCCTACGTCGTCCCAGGCCACGGCGAGGTGCTCGAGGGCGCGCGCGCGGCGGCGATCCTGCGCGAGGACGTCAACTACCTCGCCAAGCTGCCTGATGCCGAGCTGCCGATCGCCCGCCGCGGTGAGCGCCAGCAGGCGATCCATGCCGACAACGTGCAGCGGGTAAGGGCAGGGTCATGATCGGACACGTCGCGCTCGAGATCCGCCGCGAGGACGCCGACGCCTGCCTGCATTTCTGGTGGCTGCTGGGCTTCGAGCAGGTCGCACCGCCGCCGTCGCTCGCCGAGCGCGTGGCGTGGGTGCAGTCGGGCGCCACGCAGGTCCACCTGCTCTACGCCGAGCAGCCGGTCGTCGCGCCCGAGGGCCACGTCGCGGTCATCGCCGCCGACTACGACGCGACGCTGCGCGCACTGTCCGTGGCCGGCTTCGACGTGGATCCACGGACCGAGCACTGGGGCTCGCCGCGCTGCTTCGTGCGCTGCCCGGCGGGGCATCGTGTCGAGGTCATGGCGTTCGCGCCGCGCTGATGGCGCGATCGCGCTCTCACGAAACCCATACACGGCACTTACGCGTCTTTCAAAGCGGGCTCCTACCGTATGTGGCCATGTCAGACGGTCCGAGCTCTCGACGTCCCTCCACAGGCGGCCGGCTGTGGACCGACCCGCGTGAGGGCGAAGAACAGCAGCCCTGGCTGAAGCCGCGCCGGCCGATCGTGCCCCTGCCCCCGGCGTTGCCGCCCCAGGATCCAGACCCCGATCCGCGCGACGCCCGCCGGCGGTTGGCGCGCACCGCGCTGCTCGGCGCCATGGCGATCCTCGCGATCATCGGCTCCGGCTCGCTCGCCAACAGCCTGCTCGACGGCGACGACACCGCCCAGCCCGCCGCGCTGCCGGCGGTGCCGGGCGCCGCTCCGGCCGACGCGCGCAGCCGCACTGTGCGCACGATCTATGCCGCGATGAGCCCGGCCGTCGTCTCCGTGCGCTCGAGCGGCAGCGGTACGACCGCCAGCGGCACGGGCTTTCTCGTCGCCGGCGCCGACAAGGGCACGATCGTCACCAACGCCCACGTCATCGGCGACGCCAAGCAGGCGAAGGTCAGCCTTGACGACAACACGCGCCTGATCGATGCACGGGTCACGGGCACCGATCCCTCGTCGGACCTGGCGGTGCTGAAGGTCGAACCGTCCGCCGTTTCCGGGCGACCCTCGCTGGCGCTGGCCGAGTCCGACGACGTCCAGGTCGGCGACCTGGCCGTGGCGATCGGCTATCCGCTCGGTCAGCCTCGCACGGCGACCTCCGGGATCGTCTCGGGTGTCGGACGCTCGATCACGGCGCCCAACAACTTTCAGATCGACAAGGTCATCCAGACCGACGCAGCGCTCAACCCCGGTAACTCGGGCGGGCCGCTGCTGGACTCGGCCGGCCGCGTCCTCGGGGTCAACTCGCAGATCGCGACGACCGGCGGGGGCAACGTCGGCATCGGCTTCGCGGTGCCATCGGACACGGTGCGCGACGTCGTGCCGCGGCTCGAGCAGGGCGTCAGCATCCGGCGCGCCTACCTCGGGATCAGCTCGAGGACGTCTCCGCTGGGATCCGGTGCGCTCGTGATGGGCATCGTGCGCGGCAAGCCGGCCGACGCCGCCGGACTGCGCTTGGGCGACGTGATCACGGAGGTCGACGGCGAGGCGGTCACCTCGTCTGAGGACGTCAGCGGCGCGATTCGTGAGCGCAAGCCGGGCGACCGCGTGCGGATCGAGGTCCGGCGCGGGGCGTCGTCGCGGACGCTGAGCGCGACGCTCGGCACCCAGCCGGCCCAGGGCACGCCGTGAGCTTCGCCGAGCCACTGTTGCTGCTCGGCCTGGTGCTCGTGCCGCTGTCGGTGTTTGCCTACCTGCGCCACGAAAGCCGACGGCGCGCGGCCGCGGCGGCATTCGCCGCGCCCGCGGTGCGCCAGTCGGTCGCGCCGCGCACTCCCGGCTGGCGTCGTCACGTGCCGCTCGTCGCGTTCGCGGGCGCCCTTGCGTTGCTGATCGTCGCGCTGGCCAAGCCGCAGACGACGGTCGCCGTCGACGTCGAGCGCGCATCGATCATGCTCGTGACCGACTACTCGGGCTCGATGCAGGCGACCGACGTCGCGCCCGACCGACTGCGAGCGGCGCGCGCCGCGGCCAACCGCTTCCTCGACAAGGTGCCGCCCAGCGTCAGGGTCGGTCTCGTGGCATTCAACCATCAGGCGCGCAGCCTGCGCAGCCCGACCACCGATCGCGACGCCGTGCGCGCGTCGCTGGAGGCGTTGGCGCCCAGCGGCGGCACGGCCACGGGCGAGGCGCTCGCCGCGGCGCTGACATCGCTGGAGAGCCAGGTCGACGAGCGCGGCGCGCGCGTCCCGAGCGCGATCGTCCTGCTGTCCGACGGCAAGCAGACCAGCGGGCGCTCGCCGACCGACATGGCCGCGCGCGCCAAGGACCTGCAGATCCCGATCTACACGGTCTCGCTGGGCACCGCCGCCGGCACGATCGACGTCGAGACGCCCTCCGGTGCGACGGTCAGCCGCCCCGTCCCGCCCGACCCGGCGACGATGGATCAGATCGCCACGATCTCCGGCGGCCAATCGTTCACCGCCGACGACGCCGACCAGCTCAGCGCCGCCTACGAGAAGCTCGGCTCGCGCCTGAGCAAGCGCAACGAGCAGCGCGAGCTGACGGCCGGCTTCGCCGGCGGGGCGCTCGGCCTCGTGCTCGCCGGCGGACTGCTGTCCCTGTACTGGTTTCGCCGCCTTGTCTGACCGACCCACCGCTGAAAGGACGTCCCCCCGATGAGCACGATGCGCCCCGCCATGCCGCCCGACGACGACGATGGCGGACGCCCTCCGCGGCAGGTCCTCGAAGAGGTCCTGTATGAGATCAAGCGCGTCATCGTCGGCCAGGACGCGATGCTCGAGCGGCTGCTCGTCGCGCTGCTCGCCGGCGGCAACGTGCTGCTCGAGGGGGTGCCAGGCCTCGCCAAGACGCTGACCGTTCGCACCCTCGCCGACGTCATGGGCGGCAGCTTCCGCCGCATCCAGTTCACGCCCGACCTGGTGCCCGCCGACCTCGTCGGAACACGCATCTACCGCCCCGACAGCGGCAGGTTCGACACCGAGCTGGGGCCGGTCTTCGGCAACTTCCTGCTCGCCGACGAGATCAACCGCGCGCCGGCCAAGGTGCAGTCCGCGCTGCTGGAGGTCATGCAGGAGCACCAGGTCACGATCGGGACCGAGAGCTTCCGCGTGCCGCATCCGTTCCTCGTGCTCGCGACGCAGAACCCGATCGAGTCCGAGGGCACCTATCCGCTGCCCGAGGCGCAGATCGACCGCTTCCTGTTCAAGGTGCTCGTCGACTACCCGACGCTGGGCGAGGAGGCGTCCGTCGTCGGGCGCTCGCTGCGCCCGCCCGAGGATCTGGCCGTGCGCCTGTCGATGCCCGAGCTCGAGCGCTTCCAGCAGGCGGCGACGGAGATCTTCGTCGACCGCGAGGTCGTCGCCTACGCCGTCCAGCTCGTCGACGCCACCCGCCATCCCGAGCGCTACGGGCTGCCTGATCTGGCCGAGCTGATCCAGTACGGGGCAAGCCCGCGCGGCGCGATCGGGATGGTCCAGGCGGCGCAGGCGCTCGCGCTGCTGCGCGGCCGGCGCCATGCGCTCGTCGACGACGTGCGCGACCTCGCGCTGGATGTCCTGCGCCACCGGCTCGTGCTCTCCTACGACGCCCTGTCAGACGGCGTCAGCGCGGACGCCATCCTCGTCCGGCTGCTGGGCGCGCTGGGCACGCAGACCGAGGCCGAGACCGCCGCGATCGCCCAGGAGCATGGCAGCGCCGCATAGCGACCTGCGCGTGCCGCCGGCCCGCCAGGGCCCCGGTCCTGTGCCCGCCGCGCTCGTCGAGGCGCTCTCGCTGTCGATCGCCCGGCGCGGCTCGGGCATGCTGCCGGGCGACCGCTTGGCGCCCGGCGTCGGCAGCGGTACCGAGCTCGCACAGCTGCGTCCGTACCAGATCGGCGACGACGTGCGCCAGATCGATCCCGCCGCCAGCGCGCGCACCGGCGTCGCGCACGTGCGCCTGCAGGTGCCCGAGCGCATCCTCACGACCTGGCTCGTGCTCGACCTGTCGGCGTCGATGGCCTTCGGAACCGCCGAGCGGCTGAAGTCCGACGTCGCCGAGGGTGTGGCCGGCGTGGTCGGCCGCGCGGCCACCCGCCACGGCGGGCGGCTGGCAGTGCTGACGGCGGGCGGACCGGCACGCGTACTGCGACCCCGGGGCGGGCCCCTCGCCCGGCTGGGGCTGCGCCGGCTGCTCGAGCAGGGGGTCGCCGTCGACGGTATCGCCGATCGCGGCCTCGGTCCCGTGCTGCACCACGTCGGCAAGCTGGCCCGCCAGCCCGGCTTCGTCGTCATCGTCTCGGACTTCCGTGGTCCGCTGGACTGGCGCCGCGCGCTGCGGTCGCTGCGCGCCCGCCATCAGCTGCTCGCCGTCGAGATCCGCGACCCGCGCGAGGAGCGCCTCGAGCCGGCCGGCCGGCTGGCGCTCGTCGATCCGGAGACCGGCGAGCTGCTCGAGGTCGACACGTCGCGGCGCGGGCTGCGCGAGCGCTTCGCGGAGGCCGCCGCCGAGGAACGTGCGGGCGTGGCCGAGCAGCTGCGCAAGGGCGGCGCGCACCACGTCGTGCTGTCGACGGAGGGTGACTGGCTGCGCGTGCTGGGACGGGCGCTGCAATGAGCTTCGCCAGCCCGATCGCACTGCTGTTCCTGCTCGCGGTGCCCGCCACGATCGCCGCGCACGTGGCAGCGCAGCGGCGCCGGCGGCGCTACCCGATCCGCTACCCCGCGTTGGCGACGCTGGCAGCCGCCATTCCGCGCGAGGCGGCTTGGCGGCGCCACCTGCCGGCTGCGCTGTTCGCGCTTGCGATCGCCGTGCTCGCGCTGGCGCTCGCCAAGCCGCAGCACACGGTCGCGGTTGCGCTGGAGCGCGCATCGGTCGTGCTCGTGACCGACGTGTCGCGCTCGATGTCGGCGACCGACGTCAGCCCCAGCCGGCTCGAGGCGGCGCAGAGCGCCGCCGCGAGCTTCGTCGACCGCGTGCCCGACGGCCTGCGCGTGGGACTGGTCTCGTTCTCGGATACCGCCCAGACGCTGCAGACGCCGACGACCGACCACGACGCGGTGCAGGGAGCGCTTCGGACCCTCCAGCCGCTCAACGGCACGGCGACCGGCGCGGGGCTGAACTCCGCGCTGGACGCGCTCGAGCTCCCGGGCGACGACGCGAAGGCCCATCCGCCCGCGGCGATCGTGCTGCTATCCGACGGCAAGGCGACGGACGGCTCGGCTGCCGATACGGCGGCCGCGCAGGCGCGCGAGCGCAACGTGCCGATCTACACGGTCGCGCTCGGCACGCCCGATGGAACGATCCCGCAGCCCAACCCCAGCGGCGCGGGCGCCACCGTGCCGGTCCCGCCCGACCCCGAGGCGCTGAAGCGGATCGCCGAGGAGTCCGGGGGCACCGCGTTCCGTGCCGAGGACGCCGACGAGCTGTCGGGAGTCTACGAGCGGCTGGGTTCGCAGATCGGCTCCAAGCGCGAGCGGCGGGAGATCACGTCGCTGTTCGCGGGCGGCGCGCTGCTGCTGCTCGGCGGGGCGATCATCACCTCGCTGGGCCGCGGCGGACGCTTGCCCTAGTGGGCCACTAGCCGGTTGCCGCGTCAGCTGATCGGGCGCCCGAGGAATAGGTCGCGGCCGCTGCCGGCGCTCTTGGAGTACGGGCTGAAGCCGTGGCGTTCATACAGCGCGAGCGCAGCCGCGTTGAGCTCGTTGGTATCGAGCTCGATGCGCTTGGCCCCGCGCTCGCCGGCGCGCGTGATCGCGAGCGTCACGAGCGCGTCGCCGACGCCCACGCGGCGCGCGCTCTCGCGCACGAAGAGGTCCTCCAGCCAGGCGTCCGGCGCCGCTTTCCAGACGCTCAGGCGAAAGCGCAGCTGGAGCACCCCGGCCGGCGGCGAGTCGTCGTCGGGCGTCGCCAGCAAGAACTCGCTGTCGCGGTCATCGAGCAGCCGCTCGACCGCGGCGAGAAACGCGTTCTCCGACGGCCAGTGCGAGCCCAGCTGATCGCGGAATTCCACGAGCAGGCCGGCGACGGCCTCGGCTTCGTCGGGTTGGGCCACCCAGGCACGGGCGGTCGTGCTCGTGCTCACGTCGCGCAGGCTACTGCGCTGCGCCGTCGCTGATCACCGCGAGCGTGTCGCCCTGCGCGACGGCGTCGCCCTCCGAGATCGGCAGCTCGGCGATGACGCCCGCCTTGTGGGCGGTGATCTCGTTCTCCATCTTCATCGCCTCGACGATGACGATGACCTGGCCCTCCTCGACCGCCTGGCCCTGCTGTACGGGCACCTTCCAGACGTTGCCCTGCAGCGGTGAGGCAAGCTTGTCGGCGCCGCCGCCCGCGCCCTTCTCGCGCTGTGCCCGCGCGGGCTTGGGCACGGCGCCGGGTGTGGCGCCGTTGGCCTGCGCCGCGGCCGGCGGGCCGATCACGCGCACGTCGAACTTGCGTCCGGAGACCTCGACCACGTAGCTCTGCTCGACGGTCGCAGCTTCGCCACTCTCGTCGGCGTCGCCCTCGGGCGCCGCCGCCGGCTCGGTCGCGAGCGACTGCAGCCACACCTCGTCCTCGAGCAGGTCGCGGCACGTCTCCGCGCGCGCCCACTGCTCGCTGGACAGCAGCGCGCGGTGAAATCCGATCAGCGTCTGGAGCCCTTCGATCTCGTACTCGCCCAGTGCCCGCAACATGCGCTGCGTGGCCTGCTCGCGGTCGCGGTCCCAGACGATCAGCTTGGAGATCATCGGGTCGTACATCGGCGAGATCTCGCTGCCGGCGCGTACGCCCGAGTCGACGCGCACGCCGGGGCCCGAGGGCTCGGCGTAGGACGTGATGCGACCGGGCGCGGGAGCGAAGTTCCGCGCCGCGTCCTCGGCGTTGATGCGGCACTCGATCGCGTGCCCGCGCAGCGCGACGTCGCGCTGCGTGATCGACAGCGGCTCGCCGGCGGCGACACGGATGCCCTCCTTGACGATGTCCACGCCGGTCGTCATCTCGGTGACGCAGTGCTCGACCTGCACGCGCGTGTTCATCTCCAAGAAGAAGTACTCGGGTGCGTCGCCGCCGTCTGCCATCGACAACAGGCCCTCCACCGTGCCGGCGCCGACATAGTCGACCGCCGCGGCGGCGTTGGTCGCGATCGTGCCGATCCGCTCGCGCAGCTGCTCGTCGACGATCCACTTCGGCGCCGGTGACTCCTCGATCAGCTTCTGGTGGCGACGCTGGATCGAGCAGTCGCGCTCACCCAGGTGAATCGTGTTGCCGTGCGCATCGGCGAGCACCTGGACCTCGACGTGGCGCGGGTCGGGCAGGTAGCGCTCGAGGTAGACGGTGGCGTCGGAGAAGAACCGCTCGCCCTCGCCGGCGGCGCCGTCGAAGGCCTCCTGCAGCTCGGACTCCTCCAGCGCGACGCGAAAGCCCTTGCCGCCGCCGCCGCCGGCGGCCTTCACCGCGACGGGGTAGCCGATGTCGGCGGCGATGATCTTGCGCGCCTCGCCGACCGTTGCGACGGCCTCGGTCGTGCCGGGCACGATCGGGACGCCCGCGTGGCGCATCAGCTCGCGCGCACGGGTCTTGGAGCCCATCGCGTCGATCGCGCTCGCCGGCGGGCCGATGAAGACGACGCCGGCGGCCTCGCAGGCGCGCGCGAACGCGGCGTTCTCTGCGAGGAAGCCGTAGCCGGGATGGACCGCCTCGGCGCCGGACCTGCGCACGACGTCGAGGATGCGCTCGACGTCGAGATAGCCCTCAGCGGCCGTGCCCCCGAGCAGGTACGCCTCGCCGGCGCGCAGCACGTGCGGCGCCTCGCGATCGAGCTCGGAGTAGACGGCCACGGACGCGACGCCGAGCTCCTCCAGAGCACGGATGACGCGAACCGCAATCTCGCCGCGGTTGGCGATCAGGATCTTGGAGAACATTGCTGGGCAGATCCTACGGTCGCTTCGGCGTGATCGCGTCCGAGGCTACTCGCGTCAGCGCGCGCTCGGCCACGAGCCGCTGGGTGACGTCCCGGCCAGACGCGTAGACGAGGCGCTCGTCGTTGACGGTGCGCAGGCTCCAGTCGATCCAGTGCCACGAACCGTCCTTGGCGCGCAAGCGGGTCGTCAGCTGCGCGCCCGGCGTGTTGGGCACGCGTGCGGCGCGGGTGGCTCCCAGGCCGCCTGACGATCTGCCGGTGTCATGTAGTCGGTGATCGAGCGGCCGAGCAGCTCGTCCGAGCTCCAGCCGAGCGTCTTCTCCCACTCACCGTTGACGCGGTGCAGGGCCCCGTCGAAGCCGACGGTGCACAGCATGTCGCCCGAGAGCTCGAAGAAGCGGGTGCTCTCCTCCTGCAGAGGGCGGGTTCACACTGCCTCCTCGGGAGGGCGGGGTTTGACATTTGGTCCAGCGGAGCCTGTAGGGCCCGCTGGTACGGGGATCAGCGGGCTCGGGTCGGGTCGATGGCGGGGTACGTGGGGCTCGTTGGACTGTTTGTGACAGGCATCGATGTCGGTGCCGCCACGGGTCTGCCCGCCTGATTGTCGCAGCCGTGCCGGCTGCGGTTGGGCGGGCCAAGCCCCGCGTCGGGCGGGGCAAGACACCAGGAGGTTCGTGATGCCCAGGTCTGCAGTTCGTCTCTCTGGAATCGAGCTGGAGGAGCGCCGCGCGCGCGACCGCGAGCGCCTCAAGCAAGCCGTCGAGCAACTGCTCAGTTCCGACGGCTGGCAGCAGTGGGTGCGCGCCCGGGCGTGTAATGGCCTCGCGCGCTATTCGGTCTCGAACCTGTGCCTGATCGTGCTCGCGAAGCCCGAAGCCAGCTTCGTCGCCGGGTTCCGGGCGTGGCTTCAGCTGGGGTACTGCGTGCGCAAGGGCGAGCACGCGATCAGGATCTTCGCGCCAATGACGATCAAGGACCGCGACGCCGTTACCGGCGAGGACAGCGGCGAGAAGCGGGTCTTGTTCCGTGTGGTGTCGGTGTTCGATCAAACCCAGGTCGCGCCGGTCGAGGGAGCCAAGCAGGCTCCGCTCGAGCCGCCGTGCGAGCCGCTGACCGGCGACTCCCACGCTGACCTTCTGGCGCCCGTGCAGGAGCTCGCGGCCTCGCTCGGTTACACCGTCTCGTTCGAGCAGACCCCCGAGGGCGTCGGCGGCTGGTGCGATCGCAACACCAAGCGCATCGTCGTCGCCGAGACCCTGCCCGCCAACGGGCAGCTGCGGACCCTCATCCACGAGACCGCGCACGCGCTCGGCGTCGACTACGAGCGCTACTCGCGCGAACAGGCCGAGGTGATCGTCGACACCGTCGTTTTCTGCCCCGCTCTTGCGTAGATCGCGCTGGGGCACTGGGCCCAGCGTCGGTGACACGCGTTACCCGGCGTACTTTGGGCCAGAGACCTGCACCGTAGGGTTGGAGGCAGGCTGGGTCTGAGGCGTTGCGCAAGAAGGTGCGCCAGGCGCAGGCCGACAGCGGCGCCAGTCGGCCGCGACATGCGCGATCGGGCGGCCTCTCTCCACGAGTTGCGTCGCAGAACGAGATGTTGAAGTCGCCAGCGTGTTTTTTCGCCAAGGAGCTCGACGAGGACCGAACGAGGTGAGCCGCTACCTCGACGAGCACCGCGGCCGCTTCGGCGTCGAGGCGATCTGCCAGACCTTGGACGCGTCGACATCCTCGTCCTACCAGCGTGCGACCGGGCAGCGCTCTGAGCGCGTGATGGCGACGGTTGCAGCGCTACCGCAGCGGTGCCGAAGGCCGCATCAGCCACCTCAAACGCGTCTACGGCCTGCGGCGCAGCCGCGTCAAGGGCGATGAGGGCCAGCAGACCTGGATCGCATGGGCATCCTCGCCTACAACCTCGACACCCTGGTCATCCGAACCGCCTGAAACGGTCACGTCCCGTAGCGTGGTGTAAGACGGGATCGGACGGATTGATGTAGGTCCGGCCACCGCGGCGCTCATCATCGTCGGACTTCTCAAGGGTTCGACGAAAGGAGGCCGGCGATGGCCGG
>Ga0136630_1000091_pt1 | contig 26167 bp, 23 predicted proteins | sample AntDrymUQ5682106_2_FD_105496 | JGI IMG/M metagenome (GOLD analysis project Ga0136630, IMG submission 105496) | Polar desert sand microbial communities from Dry Valleys, Antarctica - metaG UQ568 (21.06) | ecosystem: Environmental > Terrestrial > Soil > Desert | place: Antarctica: Dry Valley...
CGAGAAACATGGAGGCGGCCGTGAGTGAGCATCGAGCGAGGTACGAGCCAGGCGCGGAGCGAACGGCGCTTCGCCTCCGAGAAACATGGAGGCGGCCGTGAGCACACTCTGGGATACGACCGGAACCGAGGTCGTCAAAGCTCTTGGCGCCGCCCGGCGCAATGGCGCCGCGGTTACTTCGGGGCTGGCGTTGACCTTCGTCGTGGTAGCCGAGGAGAGGCATGTCGAGATGGCAGAAGCGGCCGCCACCACCGCTGCGGCAATGCATCCCTGCCGACTGGTGATGGTCGTTCGTCGCGAGAACACCGCCCCCACACCACGACTGGATGCTGAGGTCAGTGTCGGCGGGCGGCTCGGTCCCGGCGAGGCAGTGCAACTACGGATGTACGGCCGGCTCGCCTTGCACGCCGAGTCCGTCGTCCTGCCCCTACTCGCCCCCGACGTACCTGTCGTGACCTGGTGGCCGGGCAAGGCTCCGGATCGACTCGGTACCGACGGTCTCGGCGTCCTGGCCGAACGCCGGGTCACTGACTGCGCCGTTCACGACAATGCCCTCGATGCGCTACGGACAAGGGCGACCGACTATGCGCCCGGGGACACCGACCTTGCCTGGACCCGGATCACGTCCTGGCGTTCGATGCTGGCTGCCGCCGTGGACTCCGCCGGCGATCCGGGTCGTGCGAGCGTGACGGTAACCGGAGGCCGGGTGTACGGCCGCCCTGACAGCGCATCGGCAGCGCTGCTCGCCGGATGGCTGTCCAGCCGCCTCTACACGAGCGTGAAGGTCGTCGAATCCGATCCGAAGGCCCCCGAGAAGGGTGGACTGCCCGACCCCGGTGGAGTCAGCGGCGCGCGGTTGGATCTGGCCGGGGCCGATCCGATCTACATTCACCACCGTGAAGGCGCCGGTGTGGTGACCCGGTCGGGACGGCCGGACAGCAGTGCTGCTCTCACCGAGCGGGATATCGGTGAACTACTGGGCGAAGAACTGCGCCGCCTGGACGCCGACGAGTCGTATTGCGCGGCGTTGGCAGCGGCCACCAACAGTCGGGGTCTGAGCCGCCGCCCGGGTACCCGCTCGCTCATCTGGGAGGACCCGGCCGCCGCGCCGGACAAGCGCGGCGAGGATGTCACCGTGGCCGGAAAGGTCCAGGGCAGCCGCAGATGACCCGCTATCCCGAGGTGGTCGTCCACGCGAGCGCTGATCTTCTCGCCGATGCCGTGGCCGCGCGGATGATCACCAAACTGGTTGATGCGCAAACCGCGCGCGGTTGGGCCAGCATTGTGCTGACCGGTGGCGGAATCGGCATCGGAGTCCTGAGCGCGCTGCGAAGGAGTGCTGCCCGCGATGCCGTGCAGTGGGACCGGGTCGACGTGTGGTGGGGCGACGAGCGGTTTCTCCCTGCCCAGGACCCGGAGCGCAACGAACGTCAGGCGCGGGAAGCTCTGCTCGATCACATTCCGCTGGCCGCTGAGCGAGTCCACCCGATGCCGGCAGACGATGGGCGCTTCGCCGGCGAGCCGGAGGATGGCGCGGACTGGTACGCCGATCAGCTGGCTGGCGCTGCGCGCCCGGAGGATCACGGCTCCGTCCCTCGCTTCGACGTCTGCATGCTCGGAATCGGCGAGGACGGGCACGTGGCCTCGATCGCCCCAGGAGCTCCGGCCGCCTACGAGACCCGCAGCGTCGTCGCTGTCCACGGCTTCCCCAAGCCGCCTCCGGTGCGGATCAGCCTGACCTTTCCAGCCCTCGGATCCGCCGCAGAGGTCTGGCTGATCGCAGCTGGTCCGGGCAAGGCATCAGCGGTCGGACTGGCGGTCAGCGGCGCGGGACCGGTTCAGATCCCGGCAGCCGGAGCGATCGGCCGGGTCCGTACGCTCTTGCTCCTCGACCGAGCTGCGGCCACCGGCTTGCCGCCGGAGCTGCTCCGCCTGCCAACGGCCTGAGCCGCGCAACGTCAGCGTTCGCGCGGGACCGGCGGAGGCGGGATCCGCCTTGCCCGAGCGACATCGGCGATCAATATCTCGACCAGAGTGTGGTCCGCGCGTCGTACCCGAATCGTGACGGCATCGCAGTGTTCGACGATCCCGAGGACGTCGGTGTAGGCCGGCCCACCGGTCGGACCGCTCTGTCCGGGCAGTCGACGACGCACGACCACCCGATGCCCGACGTCTGCCGGGCTGATCCGAGCTTGGGTCAGTGGGTCAGCCCCCGCGACGCTCGCGAAGCTTGTTCAGCGCCTCCTGCAGGATCGCCTCGCCGTCCTCGTCGGACCGGCGCTCGCGTACGTAGGCGAGATGGGTCTTGTACGGCTCGTTGCGAGGGGCAGGAGGAGGCGCGGTCTGCTCCCGACCAGCGGGCAGGCCGCACCGGGCACAGTCCCAGCTGTCCGGAATCGCCGCGTCGTGGGCGAAAGCGGGACGAGACTCGTGTCCGTTGGCACACCAGAAGGGCACCCTGGTTCGCGGTGCGGATTCACCCCGTTCCGCCTCTCCCATCGGTCCTGACCCGACCCGACTTCCACGGATCGCACTGCCACCGGCCACGTGCTTGTACTCCTTCGTCGATGAACTCCTGGGGTGATTCTATGACCGGACGGTCCTCCGGACCTACTATGCGCCGGCGGCATTACCCAGCGTTAGGCCGATGGAACGGTCGGTACCTTCAAGAGGATGCCCAGCGCGATGATCGAGGCGCTCCACGCGATCGCGACGAACACGGTCAGCCGGTTCAGGTTCTTCTCGACGACGGTCGAACCGGACAGGGACGCGCTCGCCGCGCCACCGAACATCGACGACAGTCCGCCGCCACGGCCACGGTGCAGGAGGATGAGGACGATCAGGAGAAGGCTGGTGATGACCAGCACGATCGTCAATAGGAGCCTCACAAGGGGCAAGAGTAGTCAATGGCGCTGCACCCCGTCGCCAGGGCTCCCGCATTCTCAGCTCAGCGCCTATCCGCCCGGGCTCAGCGCCTACCCGCGGACGGCGACCGTTGCCAGGTCGTAGCCTGCGTAGGCCCAATGCACGACGGCGTTGTGCAGACGCTCCCCGGCCAGCAGGACGGTTCGTTCCTCCACAACAGGCACGTAGGAGCCACTGCCGGTCGCCGTCTCGGCCACGGTCTCCCACACGGTCAGCGCCGACGCGGGGTCGAGCGCGGCGTACGCGGAGTCGACCAGGCCGTTGAGCGCCGGATCGTTCAGCTGGGCAACGTTGGTATTTCCGGCTGCGGTGATCTCGCGACCGTCGACCAACGGGCCGAGGAACGAGGCTGGATCGGGGAAATCAGCACTCCAGCGGGTGAGCAGGATGCCGTACCCGTTGGCGGCCACCGTTGCCGGCGATCCGATATCGGAGGCGTAGTAGGTGGCAGGGTCCAGTCCCTCGACGGTGGCCTCGATACCGACGGCTCGCAGGTTCGCCCGGACCACCTCCGCGACGGCCAGCGACCGCGCCTGGTTGGGCGCCGCGATGGTCGTACTGAAGCCATCGGGCAGACCACAGGCCGAGAGTTGACGCCGGGCCTCGCCGATGTCTGCGGCCGGCGCAGAACTGACCGCCGGCATGCTTCCGGCGACGATGCTCGGCCACAATCCGCGAGTCGGCTGGGCCAGCGCCGGCCCACCCAGCGCCGCTTGGACTGCTGCCACGTCCACGGCGGCAGCCACCGCCAGTCGACAGGCCGGGTTGTCGAAGGGCGCAACAGTCGACGGCATGGCCAGCAGCTGCAGCGCCCCGGTGGCGATCTGGTCTGTCCGGGGGGCGATACGCGCATCCTGGAGCACTCGGTCGAGCGATTCCGGTGCCACGCCCCCGCCGAGATCGAGGTCGGCCGACCCGCCAAGAATTCGCTGATCCCGCTCAACGGCGGCCAGCCCGGTGTGCACCTCCACCCGATCGGGGCGAGCGGTGCGTACGTCGTCGGTGGCCGCATCCCACGCAGCATTGCGCTCCAACACGATCCCGGTCACCGGGTCTATCGAGGCAACCATGTACGGGCCCGAGGACATCGGTGCCTGGCCGTAGTACTCCCGGGTATCTGCCTCCACCGGAACAGGACTGGACGACGGCAGGGCCATCACCTGGTCGAAGGCGGCATACGGCCGGTTGAGTCGGAACACGATCGTCGCCGGGTCCGGCGTCTCGACGGTGGCCAGCGTCGGCGCGGGGTCGCCATCCTCCGGAACGAAGTACGGCCCCGGGTAGGGCGCCGTGGGATCATCCAGCAACGAGACGACGTACAGCGGTCCGCCGACGATGACCTCTGAGGCAAAGGACCGTTCGATTCCATACTTGACGTCCTGCGCGGTGATCGGTCGTCCGTTCTCGAACGCCGTACCGGGCCGCAGGGTGTAGGTCCATGTCTGGTTGTTGTCCGACGGCACTCCGAGCCCGGCGGCCAGGTCCGGGACCAGCTCGGCGCCGGCTGCACCAGCGGCGGAGTCGTAGGTGACAAGGGTGCGGGTGTAGAGCCGCATCAGGTTCCATACCCAGGGCAGATACGACCGTGCCGGGTCGAGGCTGTCGACGGCCGGCGCAACTGCCCGCAGAGTTCCTCCGTCTGCGGTCGATGGCGCCCGCATTCCTTCCACAGCGGCGTCCTGAGATGCCTCTGCGGTGTTTGCCGCCTCCTCGATGTCTGGTTCACCGTTGGAGCAAGCGCTGAGCAGCAGCACCGTCGACAGAAGCACAGGGAGCCAACCGAGAGCGACGCGGGTAGGCGTCCGCTTGGTTTTCATTCCTGCCTTCCATCGGGACTGGGACGGCGCTGGGGATCTCACGCCTGAGAGGTTCAGTCGACGGTGGCGGCCCGGCAGATCGCGGCGAAGTCCTCGGCCTGCACGCTGGCTCCACCCACGAGCCCACCATCGACATCCGGCTGGGCGAAGATGCCCTCGGCGTTGTCCGCCTTGACCGAACCGCCATAGAGAATACGCGTCGAAGCTGCGACCTCCGGGCCGTACGCGTGTTTCAGCCGCTTGCGCAGCGCTGTGCAGACTTCCTGAGCGTCCTGCGGAGTGGCGACTTCCCCGGTGCCGATCGCCCAGATCGGCTCGTAGGCCACGACGAACTCGCCGAGGTCTTCGGCCGACAGACCGGCCAGGCCGGCATCCAATTGGGCCAGGCAGTGGCTGATCTGGCTTCCAGCTTGACGGACCTCCAGTCCCTCCCCCAAGCACAGGATCGGCAGCAGACCAACCGTACGGGCGGCACGGATCTTGGCGTTGACCAGCGCATCGTCCTCGGAGTGCTGCTCGCGTCGTTCGGAGTGCCCGACCAGCACGTAGCTGCATCTGAGGGCCGCGAGCATCTGGCCGCTGATGTCTCCGGTGTAGGCGCCGTTCGCGTGTGGGGACAGGTCCTGTGCGCCGTAGGAGATGGCGATCTTGTCCCCGTCCACCAGCGTTTGCACGCTACGCAGCGAGATGAACGGTGGAAGAACGACCACCTCGGCGGTGTGCAGCTGCTTGTCAGTCAGGCTGAAGCCGAGCTTCTGCACCAGAGCGATCGCGTCGAGGTGGGTGAGGTTCATCTTCCAGTTGCCGGCGACCAGCGGTCGGCGCTTGGCTCGGCTCACGTGGTGGACTCGGTCGCGGCGTTCTCGAGTACGGCCAGGCCAGGTAACTGCTTGCCCTCGAGGTATTCCAGCGAGGCACCGCCACCGGTGCTGATGTGCGAATAGGCCGACTCATCGAGCCCGAGTTGGCGTACTGCAGCTGCCGAGTCCCCGCCACCCACGACGGACAACCCGTCGACGGCAGCAACCGCCGCGGCGATGCCCCGAGTACCAGCGGCGAACGGCGCGAGCTCGAAAACGCCCATCGGTCCATTCCAGAAGACCGTCTTGGCGTCCTTCAGATGATCGGTGAAGGCGGCGACGGTGTGTGGCCCGATGTCGAGACCCTTCCGGTCTGACGGTATCCGCTGCGCGGCGACGACCTGCAACCGTGCATCGGCCACCAACGCTTCTGCGACCACGATGTCGACCGGCAGGACGATCCGGTCCCCTGCCTGCTCGAGCAGCTCTCGGCAGGCCTCGACCTGGTCTTCCTCCAGCAGCGACCCACCAACGTCGTGGCCCTGGGCGGCGAGGAAGGTGAAGCACATTCCGCCACCGACGAGCAGCCGGTCGACCGTGGGCAACAGCGCTTGGATCACGGGCAGCTTGTCCGAGACCTTCGACCCACCGAGCACCACGACGTAGGGGCGGGCCGGCTCGCCCGTCAACCGGTCCAGGACCTCGACCTCGGCATGGATCAGATCGCCGGCGGCGTGCGGCAGGCGCAGGGCGACGTCGTAGACGCTGGCGTGCCGGCGGTGTACGGCGCCGAAAGCGTCATCGACGTAGGCCTGCGCCAGTCCGGCCAGTTGATCCGCGAAAACTGCTCGCAGCTCCGGATTCTTGCTCGTCTCGGCGACTTCGAAGCGAACGTTCTCCAATAGCAGCACATCTCCGTCGGTCAACGCATTGGCCTGGGCACTGCTGTCCGGTCCGGCCACATCGGTGGAGAGCCTGACTGCCTGGCCCAACAGCTCGGCCAGCCTGATGGCCACCGGCGCGAGGGAAAGGGACCGATCCGGACCGTTCTCCGGACGGCCCAGATGCGCGACGACTATGACGCGGGCGCCGGCATCGATCAGCTTGCGCAGGGTCGGGACACTGGCCACGATCCGGCCGTCGTCGGTGATGATCGGGTCGCCGGTGGATGTGTCGAGCGGGACGTTGAGGTCTGCGCGGACCAGGACCCGGGTGCCTTGGACTCCGGCTGAGATGAGGTCTGACAGCGAGCGCACTCGGCGCCGCCTCTACTTCGAGCCGACGAGGACGGCGAGATCGGCCAACCGGTTGGAGTATCCCCATTCGTTGTCATACCAGCCCACGACCTTGACCTGGTTCCCGGTGACCTTGGTCAGCGGTGCGTCGTAGATGCACGACGCCGGGTCACCCACGATGTCGGAGGACACGATAGGAGCCTCGCTGTAGCGCAGGAGGCCCTTGAGGGGGCCGTCCGCGGCCGCCTGATAGGCCGCCTGGATCGCGTCGAGGTTGGCGTCCCCGCCGAGAGTCACGGTGAGGTCTGTGACCGACCCGGTAGGGATGGGTACGCGTAGCGCGTACCCGTCGAGCTTGCCCTTGAGGTCGGGCAGGACCAGGCCGATGGCCGCGGCGGCCCCGGTCGAGGTCGGCACGATGTTGAGAGCAGCTGCGCGAGCCCGGCGCAGGTCCGAGTGCGGGCCATCCTGGAGGTTCTGGTCCGCGGTGTAGGCGTGGATCGTGGTCATCAGGCCGCGTTCGATGGTGAAACTGTCGTGCAACACCTTGGCCAGGGGCGCAAGGCAGTTCGTGGTGCACGAGGCGTTGGAGATGATGACCTGCGAGCCGTCATAGGTGCCTTCGTTGGCCCCGATGACCACGGTGAGGTCTTCGCCCTTGGCCGGTGCGGAGATGATGACCTTCTTGGCGCCGCCCTGGTCGACATGCGCGCGTGCCTTGCTGGCGTCGACGAAGAACCCGGTCGACTCGACCACGATGTCCACGCCGAGGTCACCCCACGGCAGGGCGCCCGGGTCACGTTCGGCGAGGATCTTGAGCGTCTTGCCGTCGATCTCGATTCCGTCGTCGACGACGTTGACCTGCTTGCCGAGCCGACCGCCGACACTGTCGTAGGACAGTAGGTGGGCCATCGTGGCGACATCGCCGAGGTCGTTAGCAGCGACGATCTCGATGTCATGGCCGCCGGCGCTGACCGCACGCCAGAAATTGCGGCCGATGCGACCGAAGCCGTTGATACCTACCCGGACTGTCACTGCATTCCCTCTCGTCAGCGGACGCCTGCACGTAAACCCTAGCGAGACGAGTGGTCATCCGCGCTCCGACGGTCTAAGACACCGTGCCGGGGATGAACTAGGGCGCGAGCATCTCGGCGGTGACGGCGGATTCGGTATCCGGCACCCCGAGGTCACGTGCCTTCTTGTCGGCCATCGCCAGCAGTCGGCGAATCCGCCCGGCGACGGCGTCCTTGGTCATCGGCGGGTCGGCGAGTTGCCCGAGCTCTTCCAAGGAGGCCTGCCCGTGTTCGACCCGGAGCCGGCCGGCCACCAGGAGATGGTCGGGGGCGTCGTCCCTGAGTAGGTCCAGGGCGCGACTGACTCGAGCACCCGCGGCAACCGCCGCGCGGGCCGAGCGGCGAAGGTTGGCGTCGTCGAAATTGGCCAGCCGGTTGGCCGTTGCCCTGACCTCACGGCGCATCCGCTGCTCTTCCCAGGCCAGGACTGCGTCATGGGCACCCAAGCGAGTCAGCAACGCACCGATCGCATCGCCGTCGCGGATGACCACTCGATCGGCACCACGAACCTCGCGACTTTTCGCCGAGACGCCGAGACGTCGCGCCGCACCCACCAGAGCCATCGCTGCCTCGGGGCCCGGGCAGGTCACTTCCATGGAGGAGGACCGGCCGGGTTCGGTCAGCGAACCATGCGCGAGAAACGCTCCGCGCCAGGCAGCCTCCGAGCAACACACCCCTCCGGAGACCACGGTTGCCGGCAGCCCGCGGACGGGCCGTCCGCGCATGTCGACCAGGCCGGTCTGGCGGGCCAGCCCCTCACCGTGCTTCACGATCCGAACCAGATAGCGGGATCCCTTGCGCAGGTTCCCACCGGAGAGCATGGAGATGCCGCTGGCATAGCCGAACAGTTCACTGACGTCGCGTCGTACCCGCCGAGCCACTGAGGCAGTGTCGAGTTCGGCCTCGATCACCACCCGGCCGCCGATGATGTGCAGACCTCCGGAAAAGCGCAGCAGCGAAGTGAGCTCGGCTTTCCGGCAGCACGTCTTCGTGACCGGCACGCGCGAGAGTTCATCCTTGACCTGGGCGGTCATGGCCATGCGGGCAGCTCCTCTGTCTCTGTCGCGCCGTCGATCACGTGGGCGAGCGCTACTGCCAATCGTCGCGGATCATGCTGGTCCCCGTCTGCTGTTCTCGCGACCGGCCGCAGGACGAGCCGCGGCTCCGGTCGGCCGTCTCTTCGCAATGCCTGCACGGCATTCAATAGACCACGCCGGTCAACAACCCTCGATGCGTCCGCGACCACCGTGTCCACGGCGAGCTGCGGTGCATGCTCCCGCAGCACGCGAAGATGCTCCTCAGGTGAGAAACCCTCGGTCTCCCCCGCTTGTGGCTCCAGGTTGAGCACGACGATGACGTGCGCCGACGTGAGCTCCAACGCGCTCATCAAGCCTGGCACAAGCAGGTGTGGCAGAACCGAGGTGAACCAGGACCCAGGTCCGAGGACGACGACGTCGGCGGCCTGGATGGCCGCGGCTGCTGGTTCGCAGACCGGCGGCGCCTCCGGGACCAGATGCACCGACCGCACCCGACCCGGAGTCGTCGCCACCGCCACCTGACCGCGAACAAGCTTGCCTACCACGGGGTTGCGGCCGTCGACTGCCTCCACCCAGGCGGTAATCTCGAGCGGAATGGTCGACATCGGGAGCACCCGGCCGACAGCTCCGATCAGCTCGCAAAGCATATCCAGCGCACGCACGGTGTCTCCGCCGAAAACCTCGACGAGGCCGGTCAACAGAAGATTGCCCACCGGGTGCCCCGCCAGCGCACCGCGGCCGCCGAACCGATGCTGGAGCAGGGTCGCCATGTCGCTGTGCTGGGGAGCCGATCCGGCCAGCGCCGCGAGTGCCATCCGGAGATCACCCGGCGGCAGCACGTCGAACTCCCGCCTGATCTGTCCACTGGATCCCCCGTCGTCCGCCACCGTGACGATCGCCGTGAGCTCGGAGGTCAGTTCCCGGGCCGCGGCCAGTGTCGCCGCCAGACCATGCCCACCACCGAGTGCCACGATGCGCGGCGAAGGGCTGCTCGGGCTCACTCGCGTCCCAGATCGCGATGCACGACAGTCGTGTGCACACTCTCGGCGGTCAGGCGCGCGGCGAGTTCCTCGCTCATCGCCACGCTGCGGTGCTTCCCGCCGGTGCATCCCACAGCAAGGGTCAGGTAGCGCTTGCCCTCGCGCTGATAGCCCGTGCCGATCAGCCGCAGGATCTCCATGTAGGAGTCGAGAAATTCTCCGGCGGTGTCCTGACCGAGGACGTAGGCCCGTACCTCCGGATTCTGCCCGGTCAGCGGACGCAACTCGGGAAGCCAATGCGGGTTGGGTAGGAATCGAACGTCAACAACCAGATCGGCGTCCAGCGGTAGCCCGTACTTGTAGCCGAAACTCATCACGGTCGCCTTGAGGGTAGGTACGAAATCGGCCCCGAAGGCCAGTTCGATCGTGGCTCGGAGCTGGTGGACATTGAGGTCGCTGGTGTCGACGGTGACGTCGGCGACACCGGCCAGGTCCGTCAGCAGGAGGCGTTCCGCGGTGATCCCGTCGGACAGGCGGCTCCCACCCTGCAGCGGGTGTGCACGACGCACCGACTCGAAGCGCCGGATCAGGACGTCGTCGCGGGCCTGCAGGAAGAGCACCTTGGGCCGGTAACCACGCTCATCGAGGTCGATCAGGGTGCCGGTCAGGTCGGAGGAGAACGCCCGTGAGCGTACGTCCACGACGACCGCCAGCCTGGTGACCGCCCCGGAGGAACTGCTGCCCAGTTCCACCATGGTCGCGATCAGCGCGGGCGGCAGATTGTCGACGACGAAATAACCGAGGTCCTCCAGGCACTTGGCGGCCGTGCTTCGTCCGGCGCCGGACAGGCCGGTGACCAGGACGATGTCCAGGCCGCTTGGCGGGCCGGTCTCGGCCAGGTCCATGCGCGCCGAGTCTTTGGACATGGCGGTTAGTGTGCCCGGTCCTCGGACGCGACAACTACGGCGAGACGCGCTGTGCGAGGTCAGGAGAGGTGAGCACGCAGCCGGCCGCGTCGACTGTGAGATCGCCGACAAAGCCTCGATGCGCGCCGACATAGCGGGCGCTCACCTCTGCGCGCCAGGAGCCCAGCCCCTTCCACAGCAGCATCTGGCCGGTCAATGGTCACGCTCGACGGGACGGTCTGAAGTCAACGCCACTTCGGCTTCAGCGGCGATCCGAGCTCGCCACCCGCCGGCGCCCAGTCCTAGTACGTGCTTGAGTGCCAGGGCGTAGGCGGTGTCCAGCGCTTCGTGTGCCGGCACTCGGATGTCGGGCTGTACGCCTTGTGGCGCCCATCCCCGTCCGGAGATCGGGTTGACCACGTACCCGGACGGAACCGAGAACATCAGGTGATCGCTGACCCGGTAGCGGTAGTCGAAATACGAAACACCAGTGGCGGTCGGCTCGCCCACCAGGGTCGCACGGCCATTCTGCTGTAGGTCGTAGCTGAAACCCTCTGCGGCGGAATAACTCTTGGTGCTGAGCAGCACGTAAAGGGGCTTGGTCCCACCGAACCGCGGACCGGGAACGAACGGGTCCGTCCACCACTGCACCGTGCGCTTCTCAGCCGGGAAGTGAATGGAGTTGAGTTGGGTCCGTTCGTCGTAGAGGTAACTTTCGACGAGAGCCACCATGTCCGGTTCTCCACCCGGGCAACGTCGCAGGTCGATCAGCAGCACATCGGTGTCGGCGATCAGCGTCATGGCCGCGGCTGCGACGTTTCCGGAGATCCTGGCCGGGTAGAACTGGCCGATCTCGACCAGCCCGATGTTGCCGGGCAGCCGCTCAGTTCGGACGAATCCGTGGCCGGCCGAAGCGGCTTCCTCGGGGTGACGACCTGACTCCGGAACGATCAGGGTGTCCCGTTCCGGCAGCTGCGCCACGCTGTAGCGCAACTGAAGGTGTGCATCCGCGCTGGCGGCCACGGTGTCCTGAGTGACTGCGTCGGCAAAAGCCTGGTCGTCGTTCGACTGGCCGTAGGCACCGTCGGCGTGGCGTCGGCGCAACCTCACCACGACTCGCTCTGCCACGTCTGCATCGACGTAGTAATCGCGCAGATACCGGATCAGGACATCGACGTAGGGCGACCAGTCAGGTAAGGAGGTCAATGCGGATCCGCTGCTGGGTTCTCGGCCAGGGCGGCAACGACAGCCTCGGCAGTCTTGCGACCGACGCCGGGTACCTCGGCGACCTGATCCACGTCGGCAGCACGCATGGCTCGCAGTGACCCGAACTTGGTCAGCAGGGCCTTGCGTCGTACGTCACCGAGTCCTGGCACGTCGTCCAGCAGCGAGGCCAGCATGCTCTTGGACCGGCGCTGGCGGTGGTGGGTGATCGCGAACCGGTGCGCCTCGTCTCGGATGCGCTGCAACAGGTACAGGGCCTCACTGGTCCGGGGCAGGATCACCGGATCGGCCTGCCCGGGGACCCAGATCTCTTCCATCCGCTTGGCCAGCCCGACGATTGCGATGTCCTCTATACCCATGTCTGCCAGGACAGCTTGCGCCGCTTCCACCTGCGGAGCGCCCCCGTCCACGACGACGAGGTTGGGCGGGTAGGCAAACTTCTTCCGAGCACCGAGAGCGATCTCGGGACCGTCGGCTGCCTCGCCCACCAGTCCGCCACCGCTCTCGGACTGCTCCCGGAGGTAGCGCGCAAAGCGACGGCGGACGACCTCGGCCACCGACAAGGTGTCATCGCGCCCACCCTCGGCGCTGATCAGAAATCGGCGGTAGTCCGAGCGTTTGGGGACGCCGTCCTCGAACACGACGAGGCTACCGACGACGTTCGTGCCCTGGACGTGGGACACGTCTATGCATTCGATCCGAAGCGGCGCCTCCGAGAGGTCCAGAGACTCCTGGATCTCGGCCAGCGCCAGGGAGCGCGCGGTCAGGTCACTAGCGCGCTTGACCCGATGCCGGGCGAATGCCTCCCCAGCGTTGCGCTGCACGGTTTCCATCAGCGCTCGCTTGTCGCCGCGCTGCGGAACGCGGATACCGACCGGACCGCCGCGCAGGTCGCTGAGCCGCCGGATGTGGGCCTCGACATCCTCGGGCAGTCCCGGGACGAGGATTTCGCGGGGTACGGCGTCGCGCGTGGCCGCCCCCGAACCGTCGGCGTCGTCGACGGTGTCTGCGCCGTACACCTGCAACAGGAACTGAGCGACGAGATCATCGGTGCCCACATCCTCGACCTTGTCGACGATCCAGCCCCGCTGGCCACGTACCCGCCCGCCGCGGACGTGGAAGACCTGGACGGATGCCTCGAGATCATCCTGAGCGAAGGCGACCACGTCGGCATCAGTGCCGTCACCCAGCACCACTGCCTGCTTCTCCAGGGCTCGCCGCAGAGCGCCGATGTCATCGCGCAGGCGCGCGGCTCGCTCGTACTCCTGCGCGGCCGCGGCGGCGGCCATCTGCTGGTCGAGGCGGCGAAGAAGACTGTCCGTACGACCGCCCATGAAATCGCAGAAGTCGTCCACGATCTGGCGGTGCTCTTGCGCAGTGACGTTGCCCACGCATGGCGCCGAGCACTTGCCGATGTAACCGAGCAGGCACGGCCGGCCAATCTGGCCGGCTCGCTTGAACACCCCGGCCGAGCAGGTACGAGCCGGGAACACCCTCAGCAGCAGGTCCAGGGTCTCCCGGATCGCCCAGGCGTGTGAGTACGGGCCGAAATACCGGACGCCCTTGCGTTTCGGGCCGCGCATGACCTGCAGTCGCGGGTACTCCTCGTACAAGGTGACTGCGAGGCTCGGAAAGCTCTTGTCGTCGCGGTAGCGGACGTTGAATCGCGGATCGAACTCCTTGATCCAGTTGTACTCGAGTTGTAGGGCCTCGACCTCGGTGCTGACGACGGTCCAATCGACAGCGGCAGCCGTGGTGACCATCTGCCTGGTACGCGGGTGCAGCCCGGCGAGATCGGCGAAGTAGGAGTTGAGCCGACTGCGCAGCGACTTGGCCTTGCCGACGTAGATGACCCGCCCGTACGAGTCGCGAAAGCGGTAGACACCCGGTCCCTCTGGAATGCTGCCCAACGCCGGGCGGTACGTCGACGGATCAGGCACGGATCCAGCCTACGACCGGGGTCAGTCATCCAGTGGCGGCGCTCCGGGCTGCCTGCCCCCGGGTCAGCCGCATCGAACACCCGCACTGCCAGCCCGTTGACGCCCCGCCGCGGACCGGTGAGCGGCCGGAAGGCACCATCAGCCGGTGCGTACGCGACGAGCGCCGAGGTGAGCAGATCAGGATCCTCGGCTGAGTTCGGTTGGCGTCCGGGTTTGCGGGTGGGAGTCGGGCTGGGCCTGGCGGTGTTCCCGGTCGCGGTCAGCTTCGGCGCCTTGGCGACCACACTCGGCTGGCCCGGGTTACCAACGATCATCTGCTCGGCGATCGTCTTTTCCGCCGGTGGGCAGCTCGCCCTGCTCACCACGCTGACCGCCGGCAGCGGCCTGCCCCTTGCCCTCGGCGCTGCGACGTTGATCAATCTGCGGTTCCTGCCGATGGGAGTCGCGGTGGCCGGAAGTCTGACCGGGCCGGCATGGAAGCGCGCGCTGGCGGGGCAAACCATTCTCGACGGCTCCTGGGCCGCGGCCTATCGGGGGAAAGGACGCTACGACCGCCTGACGATGTTCGGGGCCAGCGCGGTTCAGTGGCCGGCCTGGATCCTCGGAACCGTCGTCGGCGTAGTCGCGGCACCTCCACTGACCCTGGTCGAGTCCCTCGGTCTCGACCTTGTCTTTCCCGGGTTCTTCCTCGTCCTGCTGCTGGACTCGTTCCGCTCGACGCCGCGCGCACCGTTGATCGCGGGCATCGCAATCCTGCTCACCGGCGGACTGGTGCTCGTGGCGCCCGTCGGCGTTGCCGTCCTGCTCTCGTCGCTGGCCGCCTTCGTGGTGCTCATCGGCCACGGTGGGCGTAGTTCGGAGCCGACTGAGCTCGCAGAGCCGGCATGACAACCGGCGAAACGCTGTGGTGGGCGATCGGTGCACTTGCGGTCATCAACTTCGCGATCAAAGCTGCCGGACCGGCACTGCTCGGGGACCGTGCCCTGCCGCCGAAGCTGGCGCTCGTCGTTCATTCGCTCGCTCCTGCTCTGCTCGCGAGCTTGTTGATAGTGCAGGTGTTGGGGCAGGGCTGGAATTCGTTCGACTGGAAGCTGCTCCCTGGTCTGACGGTGATCGGTGTGCTCTGGCTCTTCCGACGGAGTCAGATCGTCTGCATCATCGCCGGCGTGCTCGTCACCGTGGCGATCCGCGCACTGGTCTGAGTCACTCCGCGCAAGGTGACTCAGGGACGACCTAAACGAGAATGCCTCGCTCGGCCAGCCAGATCACCGGGTCGACGCGGAAACCGTTGAGTCCGCCGACGTACACCTCGAAGTGCAGATGCGGACCGGTGGAGAAGCCCTGCGAGCCGACCAGCGCGATCTCCTGCCCTGCAACGACGCGTTGACCCGCCGTCACTTCGATGACCTCCATGTGGCCATACACGGTGACATCCCCGTTGTCGTGCTGGATGTACACGGCCTGACCGAACCCGGTCGCCGGACCGGCCTCTACAACGACACCGTCCCCAGCTGAGTACATCGGTGTGTACATCGGCGCCGCGATGTCGATACCCCAGTGCATGGTTCCCCAGCGCTCGCAGAAGCAGCTGGTGAACCGTCCCGCCAACGGCAGTGCCCAACTACCGGACAGCACCGGACCGCCACCGTAGGCCGCCGCGCGGGCCGCTGCCTCTGCGGTGTATTGGGCCTCTAGGTTCTGTTCGTACTGGGCGAAGGCGGCGGCCGCACCTTCCGGGCCGAGCAGCTCGACCAAGGCGGCGTAGAACTCCGCTTCGTATTCGGCCTTTTGCGCCAGTAGCGTTGGCAGGGCTGCCTCCTGCTCCTCGAGCATCGCGGTGGACGTCTCGAGCGTGTCCCGCGCCTGCGCCTCTGCTTCGGCGTTTGTATTCAAGGCGTCCGTGGCAGCTGCGTTGGCGCGGTCGCTCCTCGCCTGGGCGGCGAGCATCCGGTCCAGCACCTCGGTACGGCTGTCCGCGACGAGCTCCAACATGCCGGCCCGCTCGATCAGGTCACGCGGGCTCCGGGAATCGAGCAGCAGCATGGCGCTGGTCAGTTGACTGTTGCTGTTGACGTAGGTGTCCCGGGCGAAGCTCTCGAGATCTGCTTGCGCGTCGGCCAGGTCTCGGTCGGCCTCGAGCGCGTCCAGTCGAGCTTGGCCTGCTCGGGCATTCGCAGCGGCAAGGTCGGCCTCGGCTTGGCGGTAGACATCGGCGGCCGCCTTGGCCACCACTTCGAGCTGCTCGAGCCGGTCCTCGGTCTCGAATACGAGTCGGCTCAAGCGAGTCGCATCAGCGGCCAGCGCCTCCTGACCCCCACTCGCCGCCTCAATGACGTCGCTGAACGGGGGCGGCTCACTCGGTGGTGGCTCACTCGGTGGTGGCTCACTCGGTGGTGGCTCACTGGGCGGTGGCTCACTGGGCGGTGGCTCAGTCGGCGCGCTCGGCGCCGGCGGGTCCCCCGGCACGGCGTTTGCAGGGGGCCCGCTGATCAGCAGCAGTACGGAAAGCAGGATCGTAATGGCTGCGCTGAGGGCCGAGCGGCGGAGAGTGGGGCGAGGGCTCATCGGGGACGGCCCCCCGTCTGCCGCACCACCATGGATGACCTCGCCTGCTCAAATCTCGTGCCGTGCCGTGTCGGTGCACCGTTCGCACTCGATCTCCGCAACCAGCCTGCCCGGCGACACTACCTCAGCTAGGTACGGGGTGGCAGGGTGAGCCACACCGACGTCGCCACCAACCAGCGACCATGGTCGCTGGAGCAGCTATCTTCCTTGGCGTCGTGGCTCCCCGACTCGCCGACGAAGGGGTGCCTGTTGCTGGGCGGGAAGTCGACGGCTACCCTCGGGACGAGCTAACAATCTGATAACGGGGCGTACAAGGCAGTTCGGCGCGCATCTGGATGACCGGAAGACCCCGGTCTGAGACAGCTTGTCGGATCAGACGAAACCGGAAGGCATATCTTGGCGCGTCATCGCTCCCCGCGTGGGCCCATGACCACGTTGAGCGGTCGATCGGCGGTGCAGAAGCTGCTGCGGACCACCAAGCGAAGGCACGGCACGGAGCCCAGCCGAGTTCCGCGACGACCCCTCATGGCCGTGGCCGCCACCGTCGTGGCGGCCGGTATTTTTGTCGGAAGCCAGCCCGTGTCGCTGCAGGCATCAGCAGAGCCGAGCCGGTCAGCCGACGGGTCGGGTGCGTCGGTGACGCAGCGGCTGGAAGACGCCGACTCGGCGGCCTCGCGTGCCGAGCGGCAAACCGCCGAACCCGTCCCGGTGCCGCCACCGACCATCCCGGGCGCGGACGGGGCCCTGGTTCCGGACCTCCGTGAGTCCGGCTCGGCCGACGGGCCCAACGGGACGGCCGCGCTGTCCGGCAATCCCTGCCCGACCGAGGGTTTCGGCGGGGTCAAACCCCACGTCGCAGAGGCCGGCTACCACCTGATGGCCGTCTTCGGCGTCCCCGCGTCGGACGTGGGCGGGGTTGCATCGCGCCCCGGCAATCCGACGTCTGATCATCCCCGCGGCCTAGCGCTGGACTTCATGGTCGACACCTCCACTGGGAACGCGCTCGCGGCGTACGCGGAGGAAAACTCATCTGCGCTGGGCATCAACTACATCCTGTGGCAGGTGCCCGCTCACTACGACCACGTACACATCTCGTTCAACAGCAGACCCGGCAGCGGAGTGACCTGCTGAGGTAACTCCATGTCCGATTCGACCAACCTCCAGCATCCGTGGTTCGCCCGGTTGTACGTACGGGTCAGTGCAGCTGCGGAGAAGTCTGGTGCGGCCGATCATCGCGCCCGCCTGCTCGCCGGACTGCACGGCCGGGTGATCGAGGTAGGCGCCGGCAACGGTCTCAACTTCAAGCACTATCCGGACACGGTCACCGAGGTTCTGGCTGTGGAGCCCGACGACGTGCTGCGCGCGCACGCCGAGACGGCCGCCACCACGGCCGCCGTGCCGATCCGCGTCGTGCCCGGCCACGCCGATGCGTTGCCCGCGGGGGATGCCGGCTGCGATGCGGCAGTCGCGTCATTGGTGCTTTGCTCGGTGCCCGACCCGGCGGGCGCGCTGGCCGAGTTGCGTCGAGTTCTCCGGCCCGGCGGGGAACTGCGGTTCTACGAACACGTCCGATCCGACCGCCGGTGGATCAGCCGGGTCGAGGATCTGATCGAGCCCGTGTGGTCGCGCGCGTGCGGGGGTTGTCACCCGAACCGGGACACACTGGCTGCCATCCGTGCCGCCGGCTTCGACGTCGCACAGCTGGAGCAGGTCAGATTCGGCCTCCTGCACGTCCTCGGACGCGCATCGCGTGCCTAGCGCACGGGCGGAACCGCTCAGCCCGCTTTGCGCCGTACTGCGGTAGTCGCAGTCTTGGCCGTTCGCTTCTTCGGCGCGGCCGCGCGGGTGGATGTGCGGGGTCTCGCTGCCGGGTTCGCTGCCGTGATGCCCGCGCGCCCGGTGTTCAGGATGGGTTTGAGGAACCGTCCGGTGTGACTTCGCGGATGCGCGGCCACCTCTTCGGGTGTTCCCTCGACGACGACCCTGCCACCGCCGCCACCGCCCTCGGGACCCATGTCGATCAGCCAGTCCGCGGACTTGATGACGTCGAGGTTGTGCTCGATCACGATCACCGAGTTCCCCTTGTCCACCAGGCCGTTGAGAACTCCGAGCAGCTTGCGGATGTCCTCGAAGTGCAGGCCGGTCGTGGGCTCGTCCAGGATGTAGACCGTACGACCGGTCGAGCGCTTCTGCAGTTCGCTGGCGAGCTTGACCCGTTGGGCCTCGCCACCGGACAGCGTCGGTGCCGGCTGACCGAGCCGGACGTACCCGAGACCGACGTCCACCAGGGTTCTAAGGTGGCGGGCGATTGGCGGGATCGCTGCGAAGAACTCCGCGCCCTCCTCGATCGGCATGTCCAGGACCTCAGCGATGGTGCGCCCCTTGAAGTGCACCTCCAGGGTCTCCCGGTTGTACCGGGCGCCCTTGCACACCTCGCAGGGGACGTAGACATCTGGCAGGAAGTTCATCTCGATCTTGATCGTGCCGTCGCCCGAGCAGGCCTCGCAGCGCCCGCCCTTCACGTTGAAGGAGAATCGGCCGGGTTGATAACCGCGGACCTTGGCCTCCTGGGTCTGGGCGAACAACTTCCGGATGTGGTCGAAGACGCCGGTGTAGGTGGCCGGGTTGGAGCGCGGCGTACGGCCGATCGGTGACTGGTCGACGCCGACGACCTTGTCGACCTCTTCCACGCCGGTAACCCGGCGATGCCGACCCGGCACCAGACGGGAGCCGTTGATCTGATTGGCCAGCGTCGCGTACAGGATGTCGTTGACCAGTGTCGATTTCCCCGAGCCGGACACCCCGGTGACGGCCACCAGGGCGCCCAGCGGGAACGTGACGTCGATCCCGCGAAGGTTGTGCTCGCGGGCGTCCTTGACGACCAGCTCTCGGCCCGGGGTCAGCGGACGGCGGTGTCTGGGTACGGAGATCTCGCGACGACCGGAAAGGTAGTCTCCGGTCAGCGACCCGTCCGCCGACAGCAGATCTTCCAGCGTGCCGCTGCTCACGATGTGCCCGCCGTGCTCACCGGCGCCCGGCCCGATATCGACGATCCAGTCCGCGCGCCGAATGGTGTCCTCGTCGTGTTCGACCACGATCAAGGTGTTGCCGAGGTCACGAAGCCTGACCAGTGTCTCGATCAACCGGCGGTTGTCGCGCTGGTGCAAGCCGATCGAGGGCTCGTCGAGGACGTAGAGCACGCCCACCAGGCCCGACCCGATCTGGGTGGCCAGCCGGATCCGTTGTGCCTCACCGCCGGCCAGCGTCGCCGCCGGTCGACTCAGGGACAGGTAGTCCAGACCGACGTCGACCAAAAAAGACAGCCGGGCCTGCACCTCCTTGAGGACCCGGTCGGCGATCATCCGCTCCCGCTCGGCGAGTTCCAGCCCGTTCAGGAAGACCGAGCAGTGGCCGATCGACAGAGTCGTCACCTCGGCAATGTTCTTGTCCCCCAGGGTGACCGCGAGGATCTCCGGCTTGAGCCGGGTGCCGTGACAGCCCGGGCACGGCACGTCGCGCATGTAGCCCTCGTACTTGTCCCGCGCCCATTCGCTGTCGGTGTCGGCGTGCCGCCGTTCCAGGAACGGGATGACACCTTCGTACGCGGCGTAATAGGAACGGGTGCGGTTGTAGCGGTTGTTGTACGAGACGTGCACCTGCTCGTTGGTGCCCTCCAGGATCACCTTGCGTGCCTTGGCCGGAAGGTCCTGCCACGGCGTGTCCATCGAGAACCCGACCGACTCACCGAGCCCTTTCAGCAGCCGGGAGAAGTACTCATTGGTCTGCGATCCCGCCCACGGGGCGATCGCGCCGTCGGCCAGGGATCGCTCTGGATCGGGAATCACCAGATCCGCGTCGACCTCCTTGCGGGTGCCCAGGCCCGTGCACTCCGGGCAGGCGCCGAAGGGCGAGTTGAACGAGAAGGACCGCGGCTCGAGCGCTTCGAAGGACAACCCGTCGTAGAGGCAGGCCAGATGTTCGGAGAAGGTGCGTTCCCGGTGCGGGTCGTCCTCGGGAAGGTCGACGAACTCGAGCACGACCAGGCCGCCGGCCAACCGCAGTGCGGTCTCGATCGAGTCGGTCAGGCGCTGCTTGGAGCTGGCCTTGACCGTGAGCCGGTCGATGACGACCTCGATCGAGTGCTTCTCCTGCTTCTTCAGCTTGGGCGGGTCCGTCAACGAGTGGACGACCCCGTCGACGCGGGCCCGAGCGAACCCCTGGCCCTGCAGGGAGGAGAACAGATCCACATACTCGCCCTTGCGTTCCCGTACGACCGGTCCGAGCACCTGGAAGCGGGTGCCCTCCTCGAGGGCCAGAACCTGGTCGACGATCTGCTGCGGCGTCTGCTTGGCAATCACCCGCCCGCAGATCGGGCAGTGCGGCTGCCCAGCGCGGGCATACAGCAGCCGCAGGTAGTCATAGACCTCGGTGATCGTGCCGACCGTGGATCTCGGGTTGCGGTTGGTGGACTTCTGGTCGATGGACACTGCCGGGGACAGGCCCTCGATGAAGTCGACGTCGGGCTTGTCCAGCTGGCCCAGGAACTGCCGGGCATAGGCCGACAGCGACTCGACGTACCGACGCTGGCCTTCGGCGAAGATCGTGTCGAAGGCCAGGCTGGACTTGCCGGACCCCGACAGCCCGGTGAACACGATCATCGCCTCGCGGGGCAGGTCCAGATGTACGTCCTTGAGGTTGTGCTCCCGGGCGCCGCGCACGACCAGCCTGTCCATGTGAGCCCTTCTCCTCCCGGTCTCGTGACTGGTCACGTTCCTCGACTGCTGGTTGGGTTCCGCCGACGACCCGTCGCGCCGCCCAGTCTCTGCGAGCATATCGAACGCCTGTTCGACTAACCCGGACTGCGCTGCAGCGGCTGAGTCGCGGCGTGTCGCTGCCAAGGCAGCTCCCCTTCCAGGGCCGCAGCGACCGCGAGCAGTCGGGCCTCGCTTCCAGGCGCCCCGACCATCTGCACTGCCAACGGCAGACCGTCCGATCGTGTTCCCACCGGAACGCTCATCGCCGGATATCCCGAAAGGTTCCAGACGGCCGGATAGGGCGCGAACCGCGAGGCAGCCGTGACGTTGGCCAGCCATCCGCGCCGGTGCCAGTCCGCGGCCGGAAGCGGCGCTCCCGTGAGGACCGGAGTGATCAGGACATCCACGTCCTGGAACAGTCCCCGCAGTCGATGCTCGAAGGCTTTGACCGGACCGGGCCTCACCAGCCCCAGGCGGGTGGCCAGCCGGCCGAGTTGGACGTGCCGACGAGTTCTCGGTTGTAGCCGCGACGGGTCGGCTCCGATGGCTGCAGCGTCTGCCGCCGCCACGGCGTACCAGCGCACAACCACGGTCACGGCCGCAGAGGTCGGGTACGGCACACGTACGGGCGAGACCCGGTGACCGAGCACGGCAAGTGCTGCTGCGGCCCGGTCGACCCCGGAACGGCAGTCGGCGTCGGCCCAGGTTCCGGCGAGCGGACTCCGCACCGAGGTGCCGATCCGCAATGCCTCGCTCGAGCCTTTCGTCGGGTCGGGGACGGGTATTCCAGCCAGCACCGCGTGACCGACGGTCAGGTCCTGCACCGTGGTGGCCAGGATGCCGTTCTCGGCCATCCCGTACCAGTCCCCCACCCCCAGCCCGGCGGGCACCGTTCCCAGTCCGGGTTTCAGCGTGACCAGACCGCAGCAGGCCGCAGGTATCCGCAGGGAGCCCAATCCGTCGGCACCGTGCGCGATGGGCACCATTCCGGCCGCGACCGCCGCGGCGCTGCCTCCCGAGGAGCCGCCGGGGGTGCGGGTCGGATCCCAAGGGTTGCGGGTCACCGCGTCCGGAGCGTCGGTGCAGGCGAACAGGCACAACTCCGGTACGCGGGTGATGCCGACGACGATGGCGCCCGCCGCTCGCAACCGGGCCACGATGGGATGATCCGAACTCGCCGCGGTCCAGGATGCGACGGCCGCCGATCCATAGGTAGTGACCTCACCGCTGACCGCGACGTTGTCCTTGATCGCAATGGGGACACCGGCCAGCGGCAGATCCCGCAAGCCCACCGTGGCATCCAGGGCGCGCGCCTCGGTCAGCGCAGCATCGGCACGGATCACCCGGAAGGCGTTCCAGCGACTGTCCTCGGTGCGGATGACGTCCAGGTGCTCGCGGACGACGGCCTCGGCCGACGACCGACCCGAGCGCACTTCCTCGGAAATTTCGCTCGCGGTCGAGCCGAAGACACCCACGGACGGGAACCGTAGCGAAGGGGTCTGACACGTGGACTGTCCCTAACAACTACCACTGCCTAGGGTGACTGATCTACCGTTTGGCGTACTCGTTGACAGGTGAGGAACCTCACCCGGGTCACCGAGTGGGCAGACTCGAGTACGACTCAAGAGGAGACATGACAAACACGGTGGACGCCAAGCCAGCAGCCACGATCGAGAACCGCGCGCCCAATGTGGCCCGGCAATTCCTCGACCGGGTGGAGCAGACGCCAGCTCGTCCGGCGTACCGCTACCCGAACGGGGACGGTTGGACATCGGTGACCTGGACGCAGACCGGTGACCGCGTCCGCGAGGTTGCTGCCGGGCTGGTCGCTCTGGGGGTGGAGGCGGGGCAACGCGTCGCCATCGCCTCCGGGACGCGGTACGAGTGGATCGTCGCCGACCTGGCCATCATGTGCGCGGGTGCGGCTACCACCACCGTGTATCCCAGTACGCGGTCCTCGGACGTGGCATTCGTCCTCGCCGACTCGGAATCCCGAATCGTCTTCGCCGAGGACGACACGCAGGTCGCCAAGCTGGTCGAGGTGCGCTCCGAGATCCCCACGGTCAGCACCGTCGTGGCCTTCGAGGGAACCGGCGACGGAGACTGGGTGCTGTCCCTCGATGACGTGGCCGCGCGCGGTCGGGAGCTGCTGTCGTCCTCGCCGTCGGTGATCGACGATCGGATCGCCGCGATCGAGCCGGAGTCGTTGGCCACCCTGATCTACACCTCCGGTACGACGGGCCAGCCCAAGGGGGTACGCCTGCGGCACTCCAGTTGGACCTACGAAGGCGCCGCCGTGGCCTCCGAGCCGGGACTGCTCTCGATCGACGACCTGCAGTATCTCTGGCTGCCGCTGGCGCACTCGTTCGGCAAGGTGCTGCTCAGCACGCAACTGGCGGTCGGCTTCGAGACCGCCGTGGACGGCCGGATCGACAAGATCATCGAGAACCTGGCCATCGTCAAACCAACGTTCATGGGCGCTGCCCCGCGAATCTTCGAAAAGGCCTACAACCGGATCACGATGATGACCGCGGACGAGGGCGGTGCGAAGAAGAAGATCTTCGACTGGGCCTTCAGGGTCGGTCTGGACGTCAAGGCTCGCGAGGCCGCGAGTCGTTCGATCCCGCCGCTGCTCAAGCTCCAGTACGGCCTGGCGAACAAGCTCGTCTTCTCCAAGATCCAGGAACGATTCGGCGGCCGGGTCCGCTTCTTCATCTCCGGCGCGGCGGCACTGAACGGCGAGATCGCCCGCTGGTTCGACGCGGCCGGAATCCTGATCCTCGAGGGCTACGGATTGACCGAGTCCGCGGCCGGGTCGTCGGTCAACCGGCCGACGCGCAACAAGTTCGGGACGATCGGAATCCCGTTCGAGGGCACCGAGTTCCGGATCGCCAAGGACGGAGAGCTCCTGATCAAGGGGCCCGGTGTGATGGAGGGATATCACAGGCTGGACGAGGCGACGCGGGAGATGCTGGACTCGGACGGCTGGTTGCACACCGGGGACATCGCCGAGATGGACTCTGACGGTTTCACGAAGATCACCGACCGCAAGAAGGACCTGTTCAAGACCTCCGGCGGGAAATACATCGCCCCGTCCCAGATCGAATCCCAGTTCAAGGCGCTCTGCCCGTACGTCGGGCAGGTGCTGATCCACGGCAACCAGCGAAACTTCGTCGTCGCGCTGGTGACCCTCGATCCCGAGGCGATCACCGGCTGGGCCTCGTCACAGGGCGGCCTGGGCAACGCCTCGTACGAGGAGATCGCCGCTTCGGAGCAGGCGCGGAGCATGATCGACGGCTACGTCACCGAGCTGAACTCGAAACTCAACCGCTGGGAGACGGTCAAGAAGTTCGTCATCCTGGACCATGACCTGACCGTGGAGTCCGGCGAGATGACTCCATCGTTGAAGGTGAAGCGCAAAGTGGTCGAGGACAACCATCGCTCGCAGCTCGACAAGATGTATGCCTGAGGATTCGGACTCGATGGCGAGCCCTGAGCGTCCCTATACCGGCACTGTCAGTGTCGGCGGACCCCCCGACGTCCGGGAGCTGTCCGGGCTGCGGATCAGCAAGCTCTCGGTCGGCCCGATGGACAACAACGCCTACCTCCTGGAGTGCACCGCCACCGGTGACGGCCTGCTCATCGATGCGGCGAACGAAGCCGACCGAATCCTGGAACTGACCAACGGCATCTCGCTTCGGCGAATAGTGACCACCCACCGGCATCGTGACCACTGGCAGGCGTTGGCCGATGTCGTCGAGAAGACCGGCGCCGCCACGTCGGCGCATCCATTGGACGGCGCCGAACTCCCGGTACCGGTGAGTGATCCGGTCGAGCACGGCGACACGGTGTCCGTGGGGCAGGTCGAACTCGGTGTGATTCATCTCCGTGGCCACACCCCAGGCAGCATCGCCCTGCTCTGGCACGGTAATGGGCACCATCCTCACCCCAACCAGCACTCGGGCCAGCTCCGCCCGGCCGCTCACCTGTTCACCGGTGACAGCCTGTTCCCCGGCGGACCGGGGAACACGTTCGGCAACACCGCGGACTTCAGCTCATTGATGGATGACCTCGAGAAGCGGGTGTTCGCGGAGTTGCCGGATGACACCTGGGTCTATCCGGGACATGGCTCGGACACCACCCTCGGAACCGAGCGGCCGCACCTGGCCGAGTGGCGCGCCCGCGGCTGGTGACCGGCTGGTTCTCAGCGCGAAGAACGCAGCAACGAGGGGTACGTCCGGGCTGGCCCGCGTTGTCGGCCGGCGCTTGTTCATCGGCGAGGTAGGGCGCCTCTGACCTTCGATTTCGTGTCCAATTCGGCGGCTCAAATTCTTGTAACTTGTTCTGCCGCAGTCTGTTTGGGGCCAAGAAATGTCAGCCCCTGGCCGTAGGGTTGCGGTGTGACCGCGTTTGCTGAGCCCACCCGGAGTGTCCGGGCTGGCTCACGCCCGGGACATGCTGGGCGCGGCGGCGAGGGTGGAATTGTGGTCGTTGACCGACCGGCAACTGGCCGTGGAGGTCGCCGACGCGGTCGCGCTGCGGGCGCAGGCGGATGCGGTGCTGCTGGCCCGGCTGGGTGAGGCCGACGCGCGGGGTCTGGCCCGCAGCCGCGGCGCCTCCTCGATGGTCGCCTGGTTGCGCGGCTCGCACCGGCTCAGCTGCGCGGAGGCGTCCCGGCTGGTCAAGACCGCCCGTGCCCTCCGCGAGCAACTGCCGGCCACCGCGACTGCGATGACCGACGGGGATGTGCAGTTCTCCCGGGCCGAGGTGATCGTCGACTCCGTCAAAGACCTGTCCCCGGCATCCATCCCGAACTTCGCGCGGAGGGTGAGCAGGCCCTGATCGGGGCGGGCGGGTCGCTGGACCCGGCCAAGCTCGGGCAGCTGGGCCGCCGGCTGGAGGAACTGCTGGA
>Ga0136630_1000092_pt1 | contig 25993 bp, 18 predicted proteins | sample AntDrymUQ5682106_2_FD_105496 | JGI IMG/M metagenome (GOLD analysis project Ga0136630, IMG submission 105496) | Polar desert sand microbial communities from Dry Valleys, Antarctica - metaG UQ568 (21.06) | ecosystem: Environmental > Terrestrial > Soil > Desert | place: Antarctica: Dry Valley...
AGTCGAGCAGGGCGCCGAAGCGCTCGAAGCAGGCGAGCAGGTCGAGCGTGAAGCCGTTGGCGGGGCCCGGGGCGATGCCCAGGCGGCGGGTCAGCCCGGCTTCGCGCAGCGCCGCCATCCCCGCCCACACCGCCTCGCTCGTGTAGCCCGTGCGATCCGGGTTGTGCAGCAGGAGCAGGTCGAACGAGTCGGCGCCGATGCGCTCCAGCGAGCGCTCGGTGGCCATGCGCAGGTAGGAAGCGTACCCGTCCTCGGCGCGCAAGCGCGGGTCGGTGAAGCGCGGGAAGCCCTTGGATCCCTCGCGCTCTCCCTCGTAGAAGTCGTGGCCGACCGCGCCGACGAGGCAATACCCGCCGCGGTCGCGGCCCGCCAGCGCACGGCCGAGCAGCGCGTCCGCCTCCCCCGCGCCGTACGCATCGGCGGTGATGACCGTGCGCAACCGCTCGTCCGGACGCAGCAGGGCGATCATGCGGTCGTCGTCGAGCGGCTCGCCGAAGTGCATGAAGCGGCCGCCGCTCCAGGTGCCGATCGCGGTGCGGGTGGGGTCGAGCATCGGTCTCGCATGTTGGCATGAGTTAGCTTGCGCGCGATGGACCCACGCCTCGGCGTGCTCGCCTTCGGCGACTCGATCACGAACGGCGGCGGCGAGCTGCAGTGGGGCGTCGCGCTGCAATCCTGGGCGTTGTGGACCGCGCGGGGCCTTGGTCTGCCCTTCACCGGCTGCGCGGTGGACGGCGCGACCGCCGAGCACGTCGTCCGCGCGCAGATCGCCGGCTTCCGCGCGACGGCGGCGGCGCCCGAGGCCCGCTACGACCTCGGCTGCCTGTACGTCGGCGCCAACGACGTCCGTGCGCCCGCCTGGGATCCGGCAACCTATGACCGCGAGCTGCGGGTGGCGCTCGCGTTCTTGAGCGAGCGCTGCGACCGCCGGCTGGCCTGCACGATCCCGCGCGACCTCGGACGCCCACGGGCGGGGCGCCGGGTGGAGGAGGCGAACGCGCTGATCGAGCGCGCGGCCGCTCAGCTCGGCGCTCTCGTGGTCGACCTGCGCGGGTTCGGGGCGCGGAACCTGATCATGGTCGACGCGGTGCACCCGACCGCGCTCGGCCAGATCGCGATCGCCGAGCGCGCGCTCGACGTGCTCGCCGCCGACGGCATGGCGGTGCGGGTGCGCCCGCGGACGCTGATCGCCTATGAGACGAATCGCCGGCGCCGCCTGCGTGGGGACGCGACGTACGCCTACCGGCAGGCGAAGCAGGCGCTGCGGACGTTCGGGACGCGGGTGCGCCGAACCTGAGGCCGGGATCCGCGGATCGGGCCGCGTGCGACCCCGGCGCTCTCGCTGCCGTCAGCCCCTGCGGCCGCCGGCGCGCCCGTCGGGAGGCAGCGGATCGCGCGTCATCTCGCCATCCACCCGCCGCCAGATCCTCAGGGGGTTCTCGTCGCGCAACTCGGGCGAAAGCACGGTCGCCGGCGCGTTCTGCCAGGCGACGGGTCGCAGGAAGCGGCGGATGGCGGTCATACCCACGGAGGTGTGCGCCGGCGCCGAGGTGGCCGGATACGGGCCGCCGTGGTGCATTCCGTGGGTGACGGCGACGCCGGTCGGGAAGCCGTCGAAGACGATCCGCCCCGAGCGTGCAGCCAGCGCCTCGGCGAGCTCGCCCAGCAGCTCGCCGTCCGCTTCCGGCTCGGCGTGCACCGAAGCGGTCAGCTGGCCCTCGATCTGGTGGATGGCGGCGAGCAGCTCGTTCCGGTCGGCGTAGCGCAGCAGGACGACGACGGGACCGAAGTGCTCTTCGAGCAGCGCGGACCCCTCGGTGACGGCCGTCGCCGGCGCCTGGTAAGCGGCCGGCTGGTGCCGGAAGCCGTCGCCGGCGTACGCCGGCGCGGAGCCCAGCGGCTCCACGTCGGGGCGGTCCGCGAGGCGCGCGACCGCCGCGGCCAGCGCCTCGCGCAGGCGCTCGTTGAGCAGCACGGTGGGCTCGCTCCCGTCGAGCCGAGCGGCGATCGTCTGCGCGAAGTCGTCGCCCTCCCGCCCATCCGGCACGAACACGACGCCCGGCTTGGTGCACAACTGGCCGCCGAAGCTCGCGACGGACGCGACGAGGCCCTCGGTGACCGAGGGCGCACGCGCGGCGAGCGCGGCCTTCGTGACGACTATCGGGTTGACCGAGCCCATCTCGGCGTACACCGGGATCGGCACCGGCCGGCGCGCGGCGCGGTCGAGGATCGCCCGGCCGCCCGCCGTCGAGCCGGTGAAGCCGACGGCGGCGATCGCGGGCGCATCCACGAGCTGCTCCCCGATCTCGACGCCGCCGGCGAGCAGGTGGGCGAACGTGCCGCGGGGCAGCCCCGCCTCCGCGATCGCCGCGTCGAGCTCGCGCGCGACCAGCTGGCCGGTGCCCGGGTGCGAGGGATGGCCCTTGACGACGACCGGGCAGCCGGCGGCGAGCGCCGACGCGGTGTCGCCGCCGGCCGTGGAGAACGCGAGCGGGAAGTTGCTCGCGCCGAACACCGCGACCGGACCGATGGGGATGAGCATGCGGCGCACGTCGGGGCGTGGGATCGGCTTGGCCACGGGATCGGGCAAGTCGATGATCGCCTCCACGTAGTCGCCGGCGTCGAGCACGGCCGCGAACGCCTCGAGCTGGCCCGCGGTGCGCTCGAGCTCTCCCCGCAGCCGCCCCTCCGGAAGCCCGGTCTCGCTTCCGGCCACGTCGACGACCTCGTCGCCGGCCGCGCGCAACCGGGCCGCCGCACCTCGCAGCACGGAGGCGCGCGTGCTCCGGTCGCGCAGGCCGGGATCGCGGAACGCACGCTCGGCGGCATCCACCGCGGCGGCGACATCGGCGCCGGTCGCCTCGGTGAAACCGGCGCCCGGCGTGCCGGTGCGGGGATCGACGGAGTTGAAGGTCACAGGCATGTCGTGTACGGTACTGGTTCGATGAGCAGACCGCTCTACGCCTTAAGCGGTACCTCGCATGACCCGGCAGTCTGAGCGATGGCCGGCACCGCTCTGCTCTGCGAGGCGTTGAGATGCACGAGGGACTGGCTCCACTCGCCGAGCAGCAGCGGTACCAGCGGATCGCCGCACGGCTCGCCGCCGACATTCGCGCCGGGCGGCTCGCGCCCGGCGATCGGCTCCCGTCAGAGCGCGAGCTCGCACGGCGGCTCGAGGTCGGCCGCGCCTCGGTGCGAGAGGCGATCGGCGCCCTGGTGCTCCGGGGCGCGCTGGAGACCCGGCCGGGCTCGGGCTCGTTCGTCGCCGCCGAGGCGCTCGAGCTGCTCTCTCCGGGCGCGGAGCTGACCGCGCACGACGCCGGGCCCTTCGACCTGCTCGAAGCACGCCTCACGCTCGAGCCCGGCGTCGCCGCGCTCGCCGCGCGTCGCGGGCGCCGCGACGCCGACGCCGAGCGCCTGCTCGCCGCCATGGACGCCGCCGAATCCGAGGAGGACCGGCAGGCCTGGAACGACGGTGACCGCCGCTTCCATCGCCAGCTCGCCGCGCTCACCGCGAACCTCGTGCTGCTGGAGCTGGCCGACCGCGTCGCCGCCCTGATGGACCAGCCGCTCTGGCAGCGGCTGCGCGACGACTCCATCGCCCAGCCGGGCCGGGCGCGCATCCATGCCGCCGAGCATCACATGATCTACGAGGCCATCGTCGACGGCAGGAGCGACGCCGCCTCCTTCTACGCCACGCAGCACCTCGAACGGGTGCGGCGCTACATGACCAACGACCAGGAGAGCTGACGTGCGCTTCCCCGGAATCATCCCCGCTGTGACCACGCCCTTCGGCGCGACGGGCGACGTCGATCACGACGCGCTCGAGCGCAACGTCGGCGCGCTGCTGGAGGCCGGCGTGCACGGCTTCGTGGCGACCGGCACGATGGGCGAGGCGGGGTCGCTGAGCCCGGCCGAGCGCCGTGCCGTCGTGGTGACCGTGGTGCGGGCCGCCGGCGGGCGCGTGCCCGTCATCGCGGGCGTGTCGTCGGGCACCCCGGCCGCCTCGATCGCCTTTGCGGCCGACGCCGCCGAGGCGGGCGCGGAGGCGATCATGCTGCTGCCGCCGCTCGGCTACCGCGGGGACGAGCGTGAGATCGTCGCGTTCTTCCGCACGGTGGGCGAGGCGGCCGGCCTGCCGGTGATGGCGTACAACAACCCGGAGGCGAGCGGCACGGACATGCGCGCGGCGCTCATCGCGAGGATCGCGCTGGAGGTCGAGCAGGTCGTCGCGGTGAAGGAGTGCTCCGGCGACGCGCGCCGGATCTCGGCGCTGCTCGACGCGGCGCCGCGCCTCGAGGTGCTCGTCGGCGGCGATGACTGGGCGCTCGAGGGCTTCTGCGCCGGAGCCACCGGCTGGGTGAGCGGCGTGGCCGACTGCGCGCCGGCTGAGTGCGTCGAGCTTCACGAGGCCTGCCGCGCGGCCGACCTCGAGCGCGCCCGCGCGATCTACACGCGGCTGCTGCCGCTCGCGCGCCTCGATATGACGCCGAAGCTCGTGCAGCACTTCAAGGGAGCGCAGGACGCGCTCGGCTTCGCCGGCGGGCCGGTCCGGCCGCCGCGCCTCCCGCTCGAGGACGCCGACGCCGCCCGGCTCGACGCCGCGCTCGCGGCCTTGCGGGCGCCCGCGGTCGTCTGATGCGCGCGGCGCGCTATCTCGCCGCGGTCGACTCGCACACCGAGGGCATGCCCACGCGGGTCATCACCGGCGGGGTGGGACCGATCCCGGGCGCCAGCATGCTGGAGCGCAAGCTGCGCTTCGAGGACGAGTCCGACGAGCTGCGGCTGCTGCTGATGCGCGAGCCGCGCGGCCACGGGGCGATGTCCGGCGCGATCCTGCAGCCGCCCACGCGCGACGACGCCGACTGGGGCGTCCTGTTCATCGAGGTCTCCGGCTGCCTGCCCATGTGCGGCCACGGGACGATCGGCGTCGCCACCGTCCTGGTGGAGACCGGGATGGTGGCGGTCACCGAGCCCGAGACCGTCGTGCGACTGGACACGCCCGCGGGTCTGGTCGAGGCGCGCGTCGCGGTCGACGGCGGCAGCGCGCGGTCGGTGACATTGCGCAACGTGCCGAGCTTCCTGCACGCGGCCGACCAGCAGGTCGACGTCCCCGGCCTCGGGCGGGTCAGGTACGACATGGCGTTCGGGGGCAACTTCTACGCCCTGGTGCCCGGCGCCGACGTCGGCCTGGCGGTCGACCCGGCGCAGTCCCAGGCGCTGATCGCCGGCGGGCTGGCGATCATCGCGGCGATCGACGAGGCCGATCGCCCGGTCCATCCGGAGGACCCGCGGATCGCCGGCTGTGCCCACGTCGTCTTCCACGCACCCGGTCGCAACGGGGCCGACGCCCGCGCGGCGACCTCGATCCACCCGGGCTGGCTGGACCGCTCACCGTGCGGGACCGGCACGTCGGCGCGGCTCGCGCAGTTGCACGCCCGTGGCGAGCTGGGCGTCGGGGACTCCTTCGTCAACGAGTCGGTGATCGGCACGCGCTTCACGGGCCGGGTCGTGGAGGAGACCACTGTCGCGGGGCGCCCGGCGATCGTGCCGGAGATCACCGGCCGTGCGTGGATCACCGCGATGGGCCAGTACCTGCTCGACGCGGAGGACCCCTTCCCGGCGGGCTTCTCCCTGTGACGGATGTCGTCGTGGTCGGCGCCGGCATCGTCGGCGCGGCGGTCGCGCGCGAGCTCGCCATCCGCGGCGTCGACGTGACCCTGATCGACCGCGGGGCCGTCGCGAGCGGCACGACCGGCCTGGGCGAGGGGAACGTGCTCTGCTCCGACAAGGACGCCGGACCGGAGCTCGACCTGGCCCAGGCGGGCCTGGCGCTGTTCGGCGAGCTGGAGGAGCGGCTGGGCGACGAGGCGCGCATCCGTCGCAAGGGCGCCTTGATCGTGCATCGCGAAGCCGCGACGTGGGCGGCCGAGCCGGCGCGCCTGAAGCGCATGGGCATCGCCGGGGCCCGCCTCGTCCGGCCCGACGAGCTGCTCGAGCTCGAGCCCGAGCTCTCGAGCGCCACCGTGCACGGCGCGAGTCTGTTCCCGGAGGATCTCCAATGTGATCCGCGCGCGATCACGCGAGCGCTCGCGCGGGAGGCGGCGCGGGCCGGCGCGGAGGTGCGCGAGGGCCTCGCGGTCGAGGCGATCGCGATGGCAAGCGACGACGCGCGGCCCGCTCGCGTGCGCACCGCCGGCGGCGCCATCTCCGCCCGTGCGGTCGTGGTCGCGGCCGGCCCGTGGAGCCGCGCGCTCGCCGCCGGCGCCGGCCTGCGCCTGCCGCTCGAGCCGCGCAAGGGCCAGCTCGTCCGGCTCGCCGCTCCCCTTCCGGGGCTGGTCCGCCACAAGGTGGTCGACGGCTCCTACCTGCTCTCCGTGCGCAGCGCGGAGGCGCGGCTGGAGGTGTCCACGGTGGTCGAGACGACGTGGGAGGGCGACGTGCTCGTCGGCTCCTCGCGCGAGCGGCGCGGCTTCGACACGAACGTCGACCCGGCGGTGAGCCGCGCGATGGTGCAGCGCACCGCCCGGCTGTTTCCCGTCCTGTCCCGGCTGCCGGTCGCCGCCGAATGGGCGGGCCTGCGCCCGTGGCTCCCGGACCACCGGCCGGCGATCGGCCCGTCGCGCCTGGTTCCCGGCCTCTGGATCGCGACCGGCCACGAGGGCGCCGGGGTCGCGCTCGGCCCGGTCACCGGGCGCCTCCTCGCCCAGCTCTACTGCGGCGAGCCACCGGTCGTCGACCCGACGCCGTTGGACCCCGACCGCTTCGCGCAGACCTGGTGACACCGGTGGTTCCGGCCACCCGGAAGTGCCCGGCACCTTCAGGTTGCGCGCGGACAGGTGCTCACCCCGGCTTGCGCGCAGTGAGCATCAGGTTGTAGAAGCCCGCCGCCGGCAGGTGCGGCTCGAGCACCGCGGCGTCGATTTTCTGCAGCAGGAGATAGCCGCGATGGGCGTAGCGGAACCACGCGAACGGGATGTCCGCGTGCACGGCGCTGGCCTCGACGGTGCGGTTGAACCAGCCGAACCAGTTGGCCAGCAGCTCCTCGCCGCGCACCGTCACCCGGTCGAAGCCCGCGGCCGCGGCGTGGCGCTCGAGGTCGGCGGGCGCGAAGGCGTGCACGTCGACCACGCCCTCCAGCGCGTGGTCGTCAGGGCCGTCCGAGCCATCGGCACAGCGGTCGGTTCCGAGCGCCCGGGCGCGCACCAGCCTCCGCCACAGGGGCGCGGCCGCGAGGCCGATGCGCTTGGGCACGGCGGCGATCCGGTCGCCGTGGCGCGACGGCTCTCCCGCGAACAGCAGCACGCCGCCCGGTCGCAGCACGCGCCGGAGCTCCGCGAACGAGCGGTTCAGCTCGGGTAGGTGGTGCAGCACGGCGTGGCCCAGCACGAGGTCGAACGACTCGTCGGCGAACGGGAGCGCCGCCGCGTCGCACGCCGCCGTCTCGACCGTCAGGCCCAGCCGCGCGGCGTTCTCGCGCAGCGACGTCAGCATGCCGGCGGAGACGTCGGTGCAGACGCCCGCCTCCACCACGCCCTCCTGCATCAGGTTGAGCGTGAAGTAGCCCGTGCCCGATCCGATCTCGAGCGAGCGCGCGAACGGTCCGGGGCGGCGCCCGAGCAGCTTCTCCACCTTGCCGAGCACCTGGGCGCGCCCCACCTCTCCGAAGTCCACGCCCCACTTGGCGTCGTACCCGGCGGCCGCGACGTCGTGATAGCGCCGGTTGACGTCGAGGATCTCCCGGGTGCTCGCCATGGGCGGGGCGGAGTCTAGGAGGGTGGTGAAGAAGCCGGCGACCTCCTGGGACCCCTCACGCCGCGCGCCCGGCCGCCTCGGCGGCCGTGCGCAGCCGGCGCGCGACGTCGGGGCCGGGCAGCGCGTCCAAGCGCCATCGCCACGCGCCGGCCGCGGTGCCCGGCTGGTTCATGCGCGCCTCGGTGCCCAGCCCCAGCACATCCTGCGCCTGCACCATCGCGACTTGCGCGCGGGAGGCGAAGGTCAGCGCGATGAGGTCCCACCAGACCTCCGGCTCGGCGTGCGGCCGCGCCGCGTCGACCATCGCCCGCGTCTCGCCGGGCAGCGCCGCGTACCACCCGCGCAGCGTGTCGTTGTCGTGCGTGCCCGTGTAGGCGACCCGGTGCTCGCGATGGTTGGCGACGTCGTGCACGTTGTCGGGCGCGCCGGCGGCGAAGCCGAACTGCAGCACCACCATCCCCGGCAGCCCGAGATCGTCGCGCAGCCCCTCGACCGCGGGCGTGATCACGCCGAGGTCCTCGGCGAGGATCGGCAGCGGGCCGAGCGCGCTCGCGGCGGCGTCGAACAGCGCGCGCCCCGGTCCGCGCCGCCAGCGTCCGGCCAGCGCATGGCGCGCGCCGTTCGGCACCGCCCAGTAGGCGACGAAGCCGCGGAAGTGGTCGATGCGAGCCAGGTCGTAGAGCGCGAACGTGCGCGCGAGCCGCGCGATCCACCAGCGGTAGCCGCGCCGCCGCAGCGCCGGCCAGTCGTACAGCGGGTTGCCCCACAACTGCCCCTTGTCGGTGTAGGCGTCCGGCGGGGTGCCGGCCACCGCGTCGTCGCGGAAGAGCGCGGGATGCGAGCGATGGTCGGCCGAGCCCGGCGCGACGTAGATCGGCACGTCCCCGAGCAGCCGCAGCCCGCGTTCGTTGGCGTAGGCGCGCAGCGCCGTCCACTCCCGCTCGAAGCGCACCTGGTCGGCGACTGCGCCCCGGCCGGCGAAGCGCGCCCAGTCCTCGATCCAGCTCGCCTCGCGCTCGCGGAAGTCGAGCTCCTCACCCTTGGCGACGGGCGCGGCCGGCTCGGCCAGCAGGCCGGGCCACGCGGCGAACGCCGACTTCGCCTTGTAGGGCGAGCCGTAGCGGTCCGGAGGGCCGAGCGGCAGCATCTGCCACCAGGTCTGCCCGGCGTCCACCAGCCAGTCCACCCACGCATACGCCTCACGGCCGAGGCGCCCTCCGGGAAGCGAGGTCGGATGGAGCTGGACGCCGGCTGAGCGCGGGAGTCGCACTCGGCGCAAGCATACGACCGAACGTTTGACCCGTGCCCTATCGGATACTCCCGCGGAGATGCCGACGCCCGAGCGCAAGCAGCCGCCGCCTGCCCGGATCCACATCCAGTACCCGCAGCCGGCCGTCGATGCGGGGCGCTACCCGGCCAAGCGCACGGTCGGCGACGTCGTCGAGGTCTCGTGCGACGTCTTCCGCGACGGCCACGACAAGCTCCGCGCGGTCGTCGTGTACCGCCGTGCGGGCGCCGCCGAGTGGTCGGAGGCCGAGCTGCATCCGGTCGACGCCCACTTCAACGGCGTTCGCTGGCGCGGCTCGTTCGTGGTCGACGAGCCCGGGCGCTGGGAGTACGCGGTCGAGGCCTGGACCGACGTCTTCGCCACCTGGCGCGACGAGCTGCGACGCAAGCTCGAGGCGGGCCAGCACGACCTCTCCGGCGAGCTGAGCGAGGGCGTGCTCCTGCTCGAAGACGCGGCCGCGAACGCCGGCGGCGCGGACCGCAAGCTCATCGAGCATGCGCTGCGCGTGCTCGCCGACGACGAGATCCCCGAGGCGGCCAAGCACGACGCCGCACTGGGTCCCGAGCTCTACGCCGCGGTCGAGCGCGCCGCCAAGCGCCACGGCGCGACGCGTCTCGAGCCTCCGCTGCCGTTGGAGGTCGATCGGGTCGTGGCGCGCTTCGGCGCCTGGTACGAGCTGTTCCCGCGCTCGTGGGGCGGCCTGGCGGGAGTGCGGCAGCGGCTGCCCGAGTTCGCCGAGCTGGGCTTCGACGTGCTGTATCTCCCGCCCATCCATCCGATCGGGCAGACGAACCGCAAGGGCGCCAACAACGTCCTCGTCGCGGCGCCGGAGGACCCCGGGTCGCCGTACGGGATCGGCTCGGAGGCCGGCGGCCACGACGCCGTCCACCCCGAGCTCGGAACCTACGACGACGTTCGCAGCCTCACGAGCGCCGCCGCCGCGCACGGCATCGACATCGCGCTCGACTTCGCGATCAACGCCTCACCGGACCATCCGTGGCTGGAGGAGCACCCCGACTGGTTCCATCGGCGCCCGGACGGCACGCTCAAGTACGCGGAGAACCCGCCCAAGAAGTACCAGGACATCTACAACGTCAACTGGGACACACCCGACTGGCGCGCGCTCTGGGACGAGCTCGAGCGGATCGTCCTGATGTGGGTCGAGCTCGGCGTGAAGGTGTTCCGCGTCGACAATCCGCACACCAAGCCGATCCCGTTCTGGGAGTGGCTGATCGCCGAGGTCCACAAGGTCGACCGCGACGTGATCTTCCTCTCCGAGGCCTTCACCAAGCGCGCCATGATGCGTCAGCTCGCCAAGATCGGCTTCACGCAGGGGTACACGTACTTCACCTGGAAGAACTTTCGGCACGAGCTCACGGAGTACGTCGACGAGCTGGCATGGGGACCGGAGCGCGAGTACTTCCGCCCCAACTTCTTCGCCAACACCCACGACATCCTCAACGGCTACCTCGTCGGAGGCGGGCCGGCCGCCTTCTACACCCGCTTCGTCCTCGCCGCCACGCTCAGCCCGGCGTACGGGATCTACTCCGGCTTCGAGCACTACGAGAGCACGCCGCTGCGCGAGGGCTCGGAGGAGTACCTGGACTCCGAGAAGTACGAGGTCAAGCAGCGGGCGCTCGACGGGCCGATGCTGCCGTTCATCGCGCGCGTGAACCAGATCCGGCGCGAGAACCCGGCGCTGCAGCACCTGTCGAACGTCGCGTGGCTCGAGACGCACAACGAGCAGCTCATGGCCTACGTCAAGCAGCACGCCGGCAACGCCGTGATCTGCGTGGTCAACCTCGACCCCCAGCACGCGCAGGAGGGAACCGCCACCGTGCCTGCGCATCTCGGTCTTCCGCCCGCGTTCGCGGTGACCGACCTGCTGTCGGGTGAGCGCTTCGACTGGCGCATCGGCCCGAACTACGTCCGCCTCGACCCATGGGCGCGCCAGGCGCACATCCTCAGGGCGGAGACGGCGTGAACGGCCCCGGCCACTGGTTCGAGGCCGACCCGCTGTGGTTCAAGACGTCGGTCTTCTACGAGATCCACATCCGCGGCTTCTTCGACGGCAACGGCGACGGCTCCGGGGACTTCCGCGGATTGACGGAGAAGCTCGACTACCTACAGTGGTTGGGAGTCGACTGCATCTGGCTGCTCCCGTTCTACAAGTCACCACTGCGCGACGGCGGCTACGACATCGCCGACTACTACGAGATCCATCCCGACTACGGGGTGGTGGAGGACGTCCGCGACTTCATCGAGCAGGCGCACCAGCGCGGAGTGCGCGTCATCGCCGACCTCGTGATGAACCACACCTCGAGCGAGCACTCCTGGTTTCAGGAGTCGCGCTCGTCGCCGGACAACCCCAAGCGCGACTGGTATGTCTGGTCGGACACGGTGCACCGCTACGAGGACGCGCGGATCATCTTCGTCGACACGGAGACCTCGAACTGGACCTGGGACGAGCAGGCTCGTGCCTACTACTGGCACCGCTTCTTCTCCCACCAGCCCGACCTCAACTTCGACAACCTCGAGGTCCAGGCGGCGATGCTCGAGGTGCTGGGCTTCTGGCTCGAGCTCGGCCTGGACGGCGTGCGCCTCGACGCCGTGCCGTACCTGTTCGAGCGCGACGGGACGATCTGCGAGAACCTCCCGGAGACGCACGCATACCTCAAGCGCGTCCGGGCCGAGATCGACGCGTCCTATCCGGACCGCGTGCTGCTCGCCGAGGCCAACCAGTGGCCCGCCGACGTGGTCGACTACTACGGCGACGGCGACGAGTGCCAGATGTGCTTCCACTTCCCGGTCATGCCGCGCATGTTCATGAGCCTGCGCCGGGAGGAGGCAAAGCCGATGTACGAGATCCTTGCCCAGACGCCGGAGATCCCCGACAACTGCCAGTGGGGGCTCTTCCTGCGCAACCACGACGAGCTGACGCTCGAGATGGTCACCGACGAGGAACGCGACTACATGTACACCGAGTACGCCAAGGACCCGCGGATGAAGCTCAACGTGGGCATCCGCCGGCGGCTGGCGCCGCTGCTCGACAACGGCCGCGACGAGGTCGAGCTGATGCACGCCATCCTCTTCTCGCTTCCCGGCTCGCCGGTGCTCTACTACGGTGACGAGATCGCGATGGGCGACAACGTCTACCTGGGCGACCGTGACGGCGTCCGCACGCCGATGCAGTGGACCGGTGACCGCAACGGCGGCTTCTCGCGCGCCGACTTCGCCCAGCTCTACGCGCCGCCGCTGATGGATCCGGTCTACGGCTACCAGGCGGTCAACGTGGAGGCGCAGCTACGGACGCCGACCAGTCTGCTCCGCTGGCTGCGCCGCTTCATCTCGCTGCGCAAGGAGCATCCGGTGTTCGGCTTCGGCACGTTCGAGCCGCTGGAGCCGAGCAACCCGCGCATCTTCGCCCACGTGCGGCGCTACGAGGACGACGTGATGCTGTGCGTGCACAACCTCGCGCGCTCGGCGCAGGCGGTCGAGCTCGACCTCTCCGGCTTCAAGGGGCGCCACCCGGAGGAGATCTTCGGCCGCTCGCGCTTCCCGGCGATCGGCGAGTTGCCGTACCTGCTCACGCTTGCGCCGCGCGGCTTCTACTGGTTCCAGCTCGTCGAGGACGACGACGAGGTCGACGACGATGGGTGACGCGCGAGCCGCCGTCATCGCCCTGCCCGAGGAGCGCCTGCACGAGTGGGTGCTCGAGCAGCGCTGGTTCGCCTCCAAGGCGCGCGAGGTCGCGCAGCTCAACGTGCTCGAGGCGGTCACCCTGCGGGAGTCGCCCCCCAAGCTGGTCCTCGCGCTGGTCGAGGCGCGCTTCCAGACCGGCACGCATGAGCTGTACCAGCTCCCGCTCGGGCTGCGCCGGGTCGACGAGGGCTGGGATGAGGGTGTCATCGCCGAGGTCGACGGCTGGACGATCTACGACGCGCTGGCCGACGGCGCGCAGGCCGGCGAGCTGCTGGAGCGCATCCGCGGCTCGGCCGACGCGTCGGGCGAGCACGGCGACCTGCGCTTCCGCTCGGTCGCCGGTGCGGCGACCGGCGTCGCCGGGAACGCCGACATCCGGCCGGTCGGCGTGGAGCAGTCGAACTCCTCTGTGGTGTTCGGCGACGAGCTGATCCTCAAGGTCTTCCGCCGCCTCGAGCCGGGCGTGAACCCCGAGCTGGAGCTGCTGCGCTTCCTCTCCACCCGCCGGTTCCCGCACATCGCGCCCCTGGTCGGCTGGTACGAGTACACCGGCCGCCTGATGGACGCGACGCTCGCCACGCTGCAGGAGTACCTGTCCGGGGCGCGCGACGGCTGGGAGCTGTGCCTGGACGACCTCGACGGCTTCCTTCCCCGCGCCCGCGCCCTCGGCGTCGTCTCGGGAGAGCTGCACACGGCGTTGGGCTCCGATCTGGGCGATCCCGACTTCGCGCCGGAGCAGCCGAGCATGGAGAACCTCTCGCTGCTCACGGCCACGGTGGACGAGGAGATCGAGCGCATGTTCGTCGACCTCGACACCGAGGACCCCGCGCTTGCCCCGATCGCCGGACGGGCCCAGGACGTGCGCGAGCGGCTGCAGGCGCTCTCGCACATCGGCACCGGCGGGCGCCTGATCCGCACGCACGGCGACTTCCACCTCGGCCAGACGATGCTCACCGACCGCGGCTGGGTGATCCTCGACTTCGAGGGGGAGCCGGCGCGGCCGCTGTTCGAGCGGCGGCGCAAGCGCTCGCCGCTGCGCGACGTCGCCGGGATGCTGCGCTCGTTCGCCTACGCCGCCTCCGCGGCGGAGCAGCAGCGGGGCGCCACGGCGCCCGAGAGCTGGGAGGACCGGGCGCGCGAGGCGTTCCTCGAGGGCTACTTCGAGACGGTCGATGCGACGCTGCTCCCACCCGGCCGGGACGCCGTCTTCAAGCTGCTATCGGTCTTCGAGCTCGAGAAGGCGGTGTACGAGCTGCGCTACGAGCTCAACAACCGGCCCGACTGGGTCGGCATCCCGGTGGCCGGTATCGCGCGGCTGCTCGAGGACCGCGAAACGGCGTAGCGAGCGTGCGGTTTCCCGCCCACCAGATCGGTTAGAAGAGGAGGCGTGACCGACGCCGCGCAGCTCGCCGCACGCACTGCGGCCGACCCGCACTCGTTCCTCGGCGCCCATCCGGACGGGACCCGCGGCGTAGTCGTCCGCGCGTTCCGTCCCGCGGCGCGCGCCGTGCGCGTGCTCACCCCGGACGGCGCCCGCGCCGACCTCGTCGCCGTCGATCCGGGCGGAGTCTTCGAGGGCCGGCTGCCCGGCGCCGAGCTGCCGCTCGACTACGAGCTGGAAGTCGACTACGGGGAGGACGGGACCTACACGGTCGGCGACCCCTACCGCTTCACGCCCACGCTGGGCGACATGGATCTGCACCTGGCCGGCGAGGGTCGCCACGAGGAGCTCTACGCGAAGCTGGGCGCGCACGTGGTCGAGCACCAGGGGACGCGCGGCTCGGCCTTCGCGCTCTGGGCTCCGGCCGCCCGCTCGGTCTCCGTGGTCGGCGACTTCAACTCGTGGGACGGGCGCCTGCATCCGATGCGCTCGCTCGGCTCGAGCGGCATCTGGGAGCTGTTCCTGCCCGGCGTGGAGTCCGGCACCCGCTACAAGTACGAGCTCCTGACACAGGCGGGGGAGATCCGGCTCAAGGCCGACCCGCTCGCCTTCGCCACGGAGATGCCGCCCCTGACCGCGTCGGTCGTGTACGAGTCGCACCACGAGTGGACCGACGAGAAGTGGCTCGAGCAGCGCGACAAGCGCGCGCGGCTCGCGGCGCCGATGTCGATCTACGAGGTGCACCTGGGCTCCTGGCGGCTCAACCCGCTCGAGGACAACCGCTCGCTCGACTACCTGGAGCTGGCCGACGAGCTCGCCGCCTACGCGAAGGACATGGGCTTCACCCACATCGAGCTGATGCCGGTGATGGCGCATCCGTACGCGCCGTCGTGGGGCTACCAGGTGACGGGCTACTTCGCCCCGACGCCACGCTACGGGACGCCGGACGAGTTCCGCGCGTTCGTCGACCGCCTCCACCAGGCCGGGCTGGGCGTGATCCTCGACTGGGTGCCCGCGCACTTCCCGCGCGACGACTTCGCGCTCGCGCGCTTCGACGGAACCGCGCTCTACGAGCACGAGGACCCGCGCCGCGGCGCACATCCCGACTGGGGCACGCTCGTCTTCAACTACGGCCGCAACGAGGTGCGCAACTTCCTGCTGGCCAACGCCCTGTACTGGCTCGGCGAGTACCACGCCGACGGGATCCGCGTCGACGCGGTCGCCTCGATGCTCTACCTCGACTACTCGCGCGAGGAAGGCCAGTGGGTGCCCAACCAGTTCGGCGGCAACGAGGACCTCGACGCCGTGTCGTTCCTCAAGGAGTACAACGAGGTCGTCCACGCCGAGCATCCCGGGCTCGTCTCGGCGGCCGAGGAGTCGACCGCGTGGCCGGGCGTCTCGCGCCCCACCTACCTGGGCGGCCTCGGCTTCGGCTTCAAGTGGAACATGGGCTGGATGCACGACACGCTCGCCTACTTCGCGCATGAGCCGATCCACCGTCGCTGGCACCACCACGAGCTGACGTTCTCGCTCGTCTACGCCTTCACGGAGAACTTCATCCTGCCGCTGTCACACGACGAGGTCGTCCACGGCAAGGGCTCGATGCTCTCCAAGATGCCCGGCGACCGCTGGCAGCAGCTCGCGAACCTGCGTGCCCTGTACGCGTTCATGTGGGCGCATCCCGGCAAGAAACTGCTGTTCATGGGCAACGAGCTCGCGCAGGAGCAGGAGTGGTCCGAGCAGCGCTCGCTCGACTGGCACCTGCTGGAGAGTCCCGAGCATTCGGGCATGCAGTCGCTCGTGCGCGACCTCAACCACGGCTACCGCGACACGCCGGCGCTGTGGGAGCGCGACTACGACCCGACGGCGTTCTGGTGGCTGGAGCCCAACGACGCCGAGGGCAGCGTGTTCGCGTTCGCGCGGCTGGGCGAGGACGCGCGCAAGCCGCTCGTGTTCGTGGCCAACCTCACCCCGGTGCCGCGGCACGGCTACCGGCTCGGCCTGCCGGTTCCGGGCCGGTGGCGGGAGCTCGTCAACACCGACTCCTCGCCCTACGGCGGCTCGGACCACGGCAACTCCGGTGGCTTCGAGGCGGAGGACTTGCCGTGGATGACCCAGTACCACTCGGCGGAGATCACGCTGCCGCCGCTCGGAGCGATCCTGCTGGTCCCGGACGCCAAGCCCAGTGCCGGCGGCTCGTGACCGTCAGCGGCGCTTGTTCTCCCGCTTCCGCTTCACCGGCTGCTTGTTCACCAGCATCTCGCGGCTGTACCCCGTCAGGTTGGCCCCGCTACCCAGCGCTGGCACCTTCACGCGGTAGACCGCGGCGCGGCGCAGCCGGCGGACGCTGAATCGGTAGCTCGAGCGCAGCGCGTCGCGGGCGCGCAGCGCGGCGCGGTCGACCCGCACCCAGCCGCCTCGTCGCGTGCGGCGCTGCAGAGCCGCCTGCCCGTCGAGGCGGCCTGGACTGACGTCCCCGACGAGGCGCAGCGATCGGCGCGTCCGCGCCGTCGCGCGGAGCGCGACGCGCGAGCGCACGCGCGCCATCACGGGCGGACTCGACACCACGAGAGCGCCGCGCGTCACGGCGCGGAACTGCGTGGCGAGGAAGACCGCGCGCGCCGGGAAGCGGAACTCGCCCCGATAGTCGGCCGTCGCCTTGGCCACCTCGTGGAAACCGGCGTCGAACGGGAACGACGCTTGCTCGAGCGCGACGCGAACGCCGTTGAGGCCCGCGCCCTCCAGGCGGCCGCTGATCGAGACCGGGCCGCTCCAGCCGGCGATGGTCGGGAAGAGGCTGAGCGTGGCGCCGGTCAGCGCCCGCGGCGTCGTGAAGCTGGCGGTACCACTGCGCGTGATGCCCACAGCGTTGACCGCGACCACGCGCCAGAAGATGCGCCGGTGGGGCAAGAGGCCGTCGAGCGTGACGGAGACCGCGATCCCGCGCCGGCCGGCGGGCAGAGCCTGCTCGGCCGTGCGCTTGCCCAGGCGCACGGACGTGCCCCACTCCACGTGAAACGTCGTGGCAGCGCGCCGTGGGTTGATCCGCGCGGTCAGCCGGGCCGAGCTGGACGTCTTCTCCGCCGCCGCGAGCCGGTAGATGCCCGGCGGCGTGGGCTGGATCGGCGCCGCCGCCGTCTTGAAGGTCCGGTCGTCGCCTGCTTGCTCGCCCGCCACGAGCCGGTAGTGGTATGTCGTCGAAGGCGTGAGGTTCTCCAGCTGCGCCTGTACGGCCAGCTCGTCCTCGTCGGCGCCTGAGGACTGCTCGACCGTCGCGCTTTCATAAGCGGTGGTCGTGCCGTAGTCGAAGTGGTGGGCGGTTGCCGTCCCGTTGGGATCGACGCTCCCGGTGAGCGTGGCCGTCGTGGGCCCGACCGGCTCGGCGGGGCCGGTCGTGACGGTCGGGAGGACGGTGTCCTGCGCACCGGCGACGGCCGGAAGCAGGGTGAGGACGGCGAGCACAGTGGCGAGGATGAGGCGCATGCGCAAGTCTTGAACACGAGGTCGACGCCGAAGCTTCGGCGCAACCGCGCCGGGCGCCGGCCACCGCGGGGCCGAGGTGTCGCCGGGCGGCCGTTGGGTAGGGTCGAGGCCGATGCTCGGAGGCCCTGACTTCCCGTGGGAGGCGCCGCTCGGCGCCTTCCCGACCCCTGGCGGCCCTACGCGGTTCTGCGTCTGGGCGCCGCGCGCTGGGGATCTGGCGCTCGACCGCGATGGCGAGCGGACGCGACTGGAGCCGCTAGGTCATGGGATCTTCGCGGCGGAGGCGCCGGCCGGGGCCGGCTCCCGCTACGCCTACGTGGTGGACGGCGAGTGGCTGCCCGACCCGTGCAGCCGCTGGCAGCCCGAGGGCCTGCGCGGGCCCTCCCGCGTGCTCGACCCCGGCGCCTTCGCGTGGACGGACAGCGGCTGGGATCCGCCGGCGCTGCACGATGCGGTGATCTACGAGCTCCACGTGGGCACTTTCACCTCCCAGGGCACCTTCGAGGCCGCCATCCCGCATCTCTGCGGCCTGCGCGAGCTGGGCGTCACGGCGATCGAGTTGATGCCCGTGGCTGAGTTTCCCGGGCGGCACGGATGGGGCTACGACGGCGTGTACCTCTCCGCCGCGCATTCGGCCTACGGCGGCCCGCCCGGGCTCCAGCGCCTGGTCGACGCCGCTCACGGGGAGGGGCTCGCCGTGCTTCTGGACGTCGTCTACAACCACGTCGGCGCGTCCGGGGTCCGCGCGATGGAGGCGTTCGGGCCGTACCTGACCGAGAAGTACGCCACGCCGTGGGGCAAGGCGGTCAACGTCGACGACGCGCTCTCTGACCCCGTGCGCGAATGGATCCTGCAGTCGGCCGAGCAATGGATCCGCGACTTCCACCTCGACGGCCTGCGCCTCGATGCGATCCACGCCCTGCTGGACTCCAATCCCGAGCACATCGTGGCGGCCATCGCCCGCCGGGTGCATGCTGCGAACCCGCGTGCCCTCGTCATCGCCGAGGCGGGCTTGAACGACCCGAAGGTCATGCGGCCGGTCGCGAGCGGCGGCTGGGGCTGCGACGCCGCGTGGGCCGACGACTTCCACCATGCCCTCCGCGTCGCGCTCACCAGTGAGGCCGAGGGGTGGTACGCCGAGTTCATCGCGCCGGCCACGCTCGTCAAGGCGTTCCACCGCCCGCACGTGCACGACGGGACGTACTCGAGCTTTCGCGAGCGCCGCTTCGGCGCGCCGGCGGACGACGTCGCGCCTGAGCGCTTCGTGGTCTTCGCGTCCAACCACGACCAGGTGGGCAACCGCGCGTTCGGCGACCGGCTGCCCGTCGCCGCCCGCCCGCTCGCGGCGCTGCTCACGTGCCTGGCGCCGTTCACGCCGCTGCTCTTCCAAGGCGACGAATACGGCGAGTGCGCGCCCTTCCGGTTCTTCTCGGACCACATCGACGCCGACATCGCGACCGCAACGCGCGAGGGCCGTCGGCGCGAGTTCGCCGCCTTCGCCTCGTTCGACGAGGCGATTCCCGACCCGCAGGACCCGATGACCTTCGAGCGCTCGAAGCTGACGCGTGCGGGAGAGCCGGCCGGGCTGCGCGACGTCTACGCAGGTGCCCTCGCCCTGCGCGCGGAGCTGGCGGGGGAGGAGGCGAGCGCCCAAGTCGACGGCCGGCGGCTCACCGTGCGGCGCGGCCGTTACCGGATCCTGGCCAACTTCGGCGACGAGCCGTGGCCGCTGGACGGCGAGCCCGTGCTGACGGCGGGTGAGCTGCGCGACGGCGCGCTTGGGCCCCTGGCCGGAGCGGTGCTCTAGTGGTCCGTCAGATGAGGGAGCTCTGGCCGGGCGTACCGTTCCCGCAGGGCGCCACCTGGGACGGCGGCGGGACGAACTTCTCGATCTTCTCCGAGAACGCGACGCGCGTCGAGCTCTGCCTGTTCGACGCCGACGGTGTCGAGGAGCGCATCGAGCTGCGCGAGCGCACGGCCTTCAACTGGCACGGCTACCTGCCCCTGATCGGCCCGGGGCAGCGCTACGGCTACCGGGTCCACGGTCCCTACGCGCCGGCGCAGGGTCACCGCTTCAACCCGTGCAAGCTGCTGCTCGACCCCTACGCGAAGTCGATCGAGGGGCCGATCCGCTTCGACGCCGGCAACGTCCTGCCCTACGTCCCCAGCGGCGGAAAGGACGCCGATCTCGAGCTCGACGACGAGGACGACGCCGATGCGATCCCGAAGTGCGTGGTGATCGACCCGCGCTTCGACTGGCAGGGGGATCGCACGCTGCGCACGCCGTGGAACCAGACGGTGATCTACGAGACGCACGTGAAGGGTTACACGATGCAGCGGCCCGGAGTGCGCGAGGACCTGCGCGGCACCTACGCCGGCCTCGCGGCCGACGACGCCGTGGCGCACCTGAAGTCACTCGGCGTGACCGCCGTGGAGCTCCTCCCCGTGCACCACATCGCCGACGAGGACTTCTTGGCCCCGCGGGGGCTGACGAACTACTGGGGATACTCCTCGATCGGCTTCTTCGCGCCGCACTCCGCGTACGCCGCGACGGGCGACCGCGGTCAGGAGGTGCGCGAGTTCAAGGGCATGGTCAAGGCGCTGCACCGCGCGGGCATCGAGGTGATCCTCGACGTGGTCTACAACCACACCGCCGAGGGCAACCACCTCGGCCCGATGCTGTGCTTCAAGGGCGTCGACAACAAGTCCTACTACCGCCTCACGCCCGAGGACCCGCGCTACTACATGGACTTCACGGGCACGGGCAACTCGCTGAACGTGGTCCACCCGAGCGTGTTGCGGCTGATCATGGACTCGCTGCGCTACTGGGTGACCGAGTGCCACGTGGACGGCTTCCGCTTCGACCTGGCGTCCGCCCTCGCCCGCGAGCTCTACGACGTCGACCGCCTCTCCGCCTTCTTCGACGTCATCCACCAGGACCCGATCCTCTCCCAGGTCAAGTTGATCGCGGAGCCGTGGGACGTGGGGCCGGGCGGCTACCAGGTCGGCAACTTCCCGGTCCTGTGGTCGGAGTGGAACGGGATCTACCGGGACACGATGCGCGACTTCTGGCGTGGCGAGGCGAACGGCGGGGAGTTCGCGCGGCGCCTCACCGGCTCCTCGGACCTCTACCAGGACGACGGCCGGCGCCCGTTCGCGTCGGTCAACTTCATCACCGCGCACGATGGCTTCACCCTGCACGACATGGTCTCCTACAACCAGAAGCACAACGAGGCCAACCACGAGGGCAACCGCGACGGGACCGACGACAACCGGTCCTGGAACTGCGGCGCCGAGGGGGAGACCGACGATCCCGGGATCAACGCGCTGCGCGAGCGCCAGCAGCGCAACTTCCTCGCGACGCTGCTGCTCTCCCAGGGCGCGCCGATGCTGCTGGGCGGCGACGAGATCGCTCGCACGCAGGGCGGCAACAACAACGGCTGGTGCCAGGACTCCCCGATCTCGTGGTTCGACTGGAAGATCGAGGAGCGCGCCGAGCGCCAGCTCGAGTTCACCAAGCGCCTGATCGCCCTGCGCCGCGCGCATCCCGTCTTCCATCGGCGCGACTTCCTCACCGGCGAGGCCCCGGCCGGCTCCGGGCTCCCCGACGCCTGGTGGTTTCGTCCCGACGGGCGGCGCATGACCCAGCACGACTGGACCACCGGGGCGCATTGCCTCGGGTTCTTCCTCAACGGCGACGGAATCACCGCGCCCGGACCTGAGGGAGAGCGGGTGGAGGACGACTCGTTCCTGCTGCTGTTCAACGCGTCGGCGGAGGACTGCGCCTTCCGGACGCCCACCCGGCGCTTCGGCACGAGATGGGCGATGGTGTTCGACACCACCGACCCCGACCTGGAGGCCGGCTCGTACACGGTCGGCGCGCAGGGTGAGCTTTCGGTGACCGCGCGATCGCTGATCCTGCTGCGCAGGGTGGACTGACGTGGCCGACTTCCGCGCCACCTACCGGCTGCAGCTCGGGCCCGACTTGACGTTCGCCGACGCCGCCGAGCTGGTCCCGTACCTGCACGAGCTCGGCGTCTCGCACCTCTATCTCTCGCCCGCGTTCGCCGCCCGCGAGGGGTCGACCCACGGTTACGACGTCGTCGACCCGACGTGCCTGTCCGGGGCGCTGGGCGGCGAGCCGGGCTTCCGCGCGCTGGCGGCGACAGTGCACGCGGCCGCGATGGGGATCGTGCTCGACATCGTTCCCAACCACATGGCCACCGACGCCGCCAACCCGTACTGGGCCGACGAGCGCCGGCGGGCGACGTTCTTCGACATCGATCCCGAGACCGGCCGGCACCGGCGCTTCTTCGACATCGACCACCTGGCCGGTGTGCGCCAGGAGGATCCCGAGGTCTTTGCGGAGACCCACCGGCTGGCGCTGGCGCTGGTGAGGGAAGGGCTGGTGGACGGGCTGCGCATCGATCATCCCGACGGGCTGGCGGACCCCGCCCGCTACCTCGACCGCCTCCGTGACGGCGGGGCCGCGCACGTGTGGGTCGAGAAGATCCTCGATCCCGGAGAGCCGCTGCGCGTCTGGCCGGTGGAGGGCACGGTCGGCTACGAGTTCGCCTGCGATGTCGCGGCGCTGTTCGTCGATCCCGCCGGCGAGGCGCCGATCACCGCGCTGTGGCAGGAGCTCAGCGGGGATGAGCGGCCGTTCGGCGCGTGGGCGGCCGAAGCCAAGCTGGAGCAGGCTCGCACCACCTTCGCGCCCGACGTCGAGTGGCTGCGCCGTGCCTGGCCGGAGGTCGAGGGGCTCGAGCAGCGGCTCGCCGCGCTGCCCGTGTACCGCACATACATCCGCGATCTGCCGGCGCCCGAGGATCTGCGCGTGCTGCGCGAGGCCGGTCTGTCGGAGTGGCTCGCGCAGGCACCGCCGGGCTTCGTGGCGCGCTTCCAGCAGACCACGCCGCCGATCATGGCCAAGGGCGTCGAGGACACGGCGTTCTACCGCTACGTGCGGCTGTTGGCCTTGAACGACGTCGGTGGCGACCCGAGCCGCTGGTCGATCGGGGTCGACGCCTTTCACGCCGGCAACGTACGGCGCGCCGAGCGCTTCCCGCGCCACATGCTGAGTTCGCAGACGCACGACACCAAGCGCTCGGGCGACGTGCGCGCGCGGATCGGCGCACTGGCCGCGATGGCGGAGGAGTGGGTCGCCGCGGTGCGGCGGTGGCGCGAGCTGTGTGCACCCCTGCGCGCTGACGGCGCGCCGGATCCGGTCGAGGAGTACACGATCTTCCAGACGCTGGCCGGCGCGTGGCCGATCGAGCCGGTGCGACTGTGCGCGTACATGGAGAAGGCGATGCGCGAGGCAAAGCGCAACACCACGTGGGTGGACCCGGACGCCGCGTGGGAGGGCCGGGTCCTCGCCTACTGCCGCGCGCTCTACGACCATGCGCCGTTCCGTGAGGCGTTCACGCCGTTCGCCGAGCGGGTCGCGGTCCTGGGCGAGCGGCACGCGCTGCACCAGACGGCGCTCAAGCTGACGGTGCCCGGGATTCCCGACGTCTACCAGGGCGACGAGCTCGTCGCGCTCTCGCTGGTCGACCCGGACAACCGCCGCCCCGTGGACTGGGCCCGCCGCCGCAAGTTGCTCGGCGAATTGCGCGACGGCGCCGGGCCGGCGAGCCCGGACGCCCGCAAGCTTTGGCTGACGAGCGAGCTGCTCGCGCTGCGGGCGCGGCAGCCGGAGGCGTTCACGGGCGGGTACACCCCGCTGGACGCCGGCCCGGACGCGGTCGCCTTCCTGCGTGGCGACGAGGTGGCGGTGGCCCTGCCCGTGCGCGAGGGTGGCCTCGATCTCGAGCGGCTGGCCCTGCCCGAGGGTGCGTGGCGCCCCGTCCTTGCCCCCGAATCGCCGGCCGGGACGGAGATCACCGTACTCGAGCGTGACTGATCCCGACCCGGCCCGCCGGGGCCCCGGCTCGAGGTCGACGGCGAGCACCTCAAGCGTGCCGGGCACCGGCTAGACGGGGCACCAGGTTGTCCACGACCGTGCGCGGCGCGACCTGCGCCTGCACGACCGCGTAGGAGCCGACCACCGCGCCGGCGCCGATTCGCGCGCCGGTCAGCGCCACGGCGTGTGCCGCCAGCCGCGCGCGGTCCTCCAGCCGCGCGTCGCCCTCCGCCCTCGCCCAGTCGCCCACGACGCACTCGCCCCCCACGGCGACCGCCCCCGAGAGGGACGCGTGGGCTCCGATCACCGCCTCGGGGCCGATGGCGAGCGTCCCCCCGGCGGCCTCGATCCGGGCACCGTCGCCCAGCGCGACGCCGGCGCCGACGACCACGCGCGCGCCGCGCTCGGCGCGGATCACGACGGCCCGGCCGATTCGGACGCCCGGTCCCAGGGACACCCGTGGCCGCCGCCGGACGCGCCATGCACGCGCTTGTGCGCGCCGGCTCGCGCGCGGCGGCACGACGGCATCGGCACCGACGGTTCGCATCGACGCGATTGTGGCTCATCCGCCGGGCGTCTAGCCTGCGACGCCGTTTGCCCCGACCCCCTTCCCGCCCGTGCCTGCCGCCGTGGCCGGCCGATCGCCCGCCGCGAGCCTGGCAGCAGGCGGGCGGCGGCCAGCCGGCGATGATGGTTGGTCTCCGCTTGTGGGGTATGAGCGCCCGATGAGCGCGAACCTCGCCGCCTTCCTGCCCGCCGCCGCCGTGCGGCATCCCGACCGCACTGCCCTGCGGCTCGCCGAGCTCATGCTCAGCTACAGGCAGCTCGACGACGGCAGCGCCCGGGTCGCCGGCCTGCTGCGCGAGCGCGGCATCCAACCCGGCGACCGGGTGGCGCTGATGCTGCCCAACGTCCCCCAATTCGCCCTGGCCTACTACGGCGCCCTGCGTCTCGGCGCGATCGTCGTGCCGATGAACGTGCTCAACAAGCGCCGCGAGGTGGCGTTCGCGCTGCGCGACGCCGGCGCACGGCTGGTGTTCGCGCTCGACGGGCTCGCGGAGCACGCGGCGGCGGGGGCGGCGGACGCCGGCGCCGAGTGTCTGACCATCGCCTTCGGCGCGTTCGAGGAGACGCTGTCGCAGACCGAGCCGCTGCTCGAGCTGGCGCCCAGCGCCGGCGACGAGACGGCGGTCCTCCTCTACACGTCCGGGACCACCGGCAGCCCGAAGGGCGCCGAGCTCACGCACGACAACCTGCGGCGCAACGCGGAGATCTCCCGCGGACTGTTCGACCTCGGCCCGGGCGACGTGGCGCTGGGGGTGCTGCCGCTGTTTCACTCCTTCGGCCAGACCTGCGGCCTGAACGCGGCGATGATGGCGGGCACGTCGCTCACCCTCCTGCCGCGCTTCGATCCCGCCCAGGCGCTCCACATGCTCGACGAGCACTCGGTCACCATCTGCCTCGGCGTTCCCACGATGTACGCGGCGATGCTCGATCGTGTGGGCGACGAGCGCCCCTGGCTGGGGCGGCTGAAGGTATGCATATCGGGTGGCTCGGCGATGCCACTGGCGGTTCTGCGCGGCTGCGAGGAGGTGTTCGGGTGCCCGCTGCTGGAGGGCTACGGCCTGAGCGAGACCTCGCCGGTGGCCTCCTTCAACCACCCCGGCCGGCCGCACAAGCACGGTTCGATCGGGACGCCGCTCGAGGGGGTCGAGCTGCGGGTCGTCGACGACGCCGACCGTGACCTCGCGGTGGGGGAGGTCGGCGAGATCCTCATCCGCGGCCACAACGTCATGAAGGGCTACTGGCGCCAGCCCGAAGCCACGGCGCACACCATGCGCGGCGGCTGGCTCCACACCGGCGACCTCGCGCACGTCGATGACGACGGCTACTACTTCATCGTCGACCGCCTCAAGGACATGATCATCCGCGGCGGGCTCAACGTGTACCCGCGCGAGGTGGAGGAGATCCTGCACGAGCACCCTGCGGTCCTCGAGGCGGCCGTGGTGCCCGTGCCGCACCCCCTCCTCGGCGAGGATGTGGGCGCCGCGGTGGTGCTCCGCGACGGGGCGCAGGCCGACGCGAAGGAGCTCAGGTTCTTCGTCCGCGACGAGATCGCCGCCTACAAGTACCCGCGCCAAGTCTGGTTCGTCGACTCGCTGCCCAAGGGCCCGACGGGCAAGGTGCTCAAGCGCGAGATCCGCGTGCCCGACGAGGTGATCGCCGCCACCGTCGGGCGGTGAGCGGCCGGTGATGCCCCGTACCGACCCCGCGGAGCTGCCCGCCTGGACGCCGGGCACGGTCGCCATCCTCTCGACCGGCGCGGGCGCGCCGCACGCGATCCCGGTCTCGACGGGCGTGCGCGGCGGGCCGCGCACCGTGCTGCTCGCGCTCGCCCGGCGGCGCGGGTCGCTAGCGCGCCTGCGCGAGGACCCGCGGTGCGCGCTGACCCTGCTCGACGACGGCGACGTCGCCGTGA
>Ga0136630_1000093_pt1 | contig 25963 bp, 27 predicted proteins | sample AntDrymUQ5682106_2_FD_105496 | JGI IMG/M metagenome (GOLD analysis project Ga0136630, IMG submission 105496) | Polar desert sand microbial communities from Dry Valleys, Antarctica - metaG UQ568 (21.06) | ecosystem: Environmental > Terrestrial > Soil > Desert | place: Antarctica: Dry Valley...
ATTTCTCCCCTCCTTGACAAATACGCGATCACGTTGTTCTATTGTGCATATTAAATATACACACTAATCAAAGGAGGCGAAGATGGGCATGAGGATGGAGGAAAAGGAAGAGCGTCGGGTGGATGGGGAGGTTCGCGGCGCGGACTCCACCGAGATGGATGCGACGCTCGCGCGGGTATTCGAGAGGCGCGAGAGGCATCGGGAGCGGTCGATCTTTTTTCGGATCGGGGTGGTCGTCGCGGGCGGGGCTGTCAGTTTGTTCGCGGCTCTCCTTTCCATCGTCACGCCGGAGTTCGGGCTTCCTTTGCTTCTCTTTGGGCTGCGGCTCCTCGCCCTCGAATTCGACTGGGCGGCGCGGCTGTATACGCGGGTCGCGAAGGTGGCGAAGAAAGTCGCCGGGTCGCTCCGGAGGCTGTGGCCGAAGTCGAAAGTCGGGGTCGCCCTCGTCATTCTCGCGCTCGTCGCCGTCGCGGCGTTTGTGATCTTCGTATAAGCGATAGTTTCGAGGATTGGAGCCGGGTATGGGTGCGACACGCATATCGGAGGAGACAATGGCAAACCGAAACGAAAGCCCGAACGCCTTCTCCGAGGCGATGTGGCTCGCGAATAAAGACATCCGGCGAGCGTGGCTCTCATATCCGGCGAGCGGCATTTTCATACTCGCGATATCGCTCCTCGTCGCCTCCTCGGTGGACGGCATCTTCGTGATGGAGGGCTTCGGGGAGTCGGGGCGGGGCGCCGAGGGATTTTTCAACGCCTTCTTCGCCGACTATATGTTCCTCATCCTCGGCGCGCTCCTCGCGGTGAACTCGATCTCGATGGACTATATGAGGGTGTGGTTGGATAACGATGTGTTCTCCCACCGCCTCGCTTTCCTCCGGAGCCTCCCCGCCTCGCCCGGAACCCTCGTTGCGAGCCGGGCGATGTCCATGCTCTTCGCCGTCCCGTTCACCGTCCCGGCGTTCTTCATCCCCATATATTTCATCTCCGACCTCGGGGAACTCGGCCTTTCATACGTGTGGTTCGCCGGGACATGGCTCGGATGGAGCCTCATATTGGCGGGCATCTCGCTCCTCGGCGAACTCGCCATGAGCGGAAAAGTTTATGTATGGTTCACCTTCGTGCTCGTCTTCGGACTCATCGCCGCCCTCGTCCTCCTCGAATGGATCGTCGAAATAAACCTCGTCGGGAGAGCCGCCTCCCTCGCCCTCGAACACGGCTCGATACCCGCCGTCGTCTCCCTCGTAATCGGAGGCGCGGCGTTCGCGCTCCTCGCGAGGGAAACCAAAAACCGCGTCGAGAGGAGGGAACTCTCATGACGAACCAAACCACCGACGCTCCGAAAGCGGCCGAGGCGCCCGAACCGGACACTCGAAAAAAGCGCGTCGTCCATATAGTGCGGGAGGAGTTTTCGAGGAAAATCGTCTCGTATGCGGTGACGGCGATGGCGGCGGTATTCTTCGGGCTTGTCGCGATTCCCGCTTTTTTCGCGGCGGTCGTGCCGCTCGAAGAAAGCGCGCGGAGCGGCGCTTTCGCCGTGGATCTCATTTTCCTCGCGATAATTTCGATACTCTCCATAAACGTTTTCTCACGGAGCTATATGCTCATCCACCGCGACCCGTTTCATGGATGGCTCGTCTTTCTTCGGAGCCTCCCGGTATCCCCGAGGGAGATGATCCTCGCCCGCTCGCTCATCATGCTCCCGGCGACCGCCGTTTTGACGGCGCTTTTCTTCGCGCCGCTCACGGTCTTCTCACCGTTTCTCGACGCTCGTTTCGGCGCGGCGCAATATTTATGGTTCGCATTAATATGGCTCGGATACGCGCTCGCCGCCGGAGGAATGAACCTCATCCTCGAACTCGGCGTGAGCGGGAAGCTCGCCCTCGTTTTCCAGTTCGTGTGGTTCGCGGCGATCATCGCCGCCGTATGGATTTCGGGCGGAGGCATCGTATTCGCAACCTTCGGACTCGCCGGGGAATATGGGCCGCTCATCGCCGGAATTTCGCTCCTCGCCGGAGGAATCGTCTTCGCGCTCTTCGCGAAAGCGACGGAGCGGCGCGTCGCGGGTCGGGAGTTCGCCGTATGAGCGCGGAGTCGGCGGAGGCTCGCATCCCGATACAACTTTCGATGGACGATCCGGAGCCGATGTATCGGCAGATCGAAAGCCAGTTGCGGGACTTCATTCTCTCCGGGCAATTGCCGCCGGGGACGAAACTGCCTTCGGTGCGGGGTTTGGCGAAGGATCTCGCATGCAGTGTGATCACGACGAGGCGGGCGTATCAGGATTTGGAGGGCGAAGGTTTCATCCGCACCCGCCAGGGAATGGGTACGGTCGTCGCCGAAATCGCCGCCGAAAGGATGTCCCGACACCGCATCGAACCCGTCGAGTCGGCGTTCGACGAGGCGGTGCGAGCCGGAAAGCGGGCGGGTTTCTCGGAGGCGGAGATCCGGGAAATCTTCGAAGAGACGCTCGAAAAGAACACGAATCTCGAAGGAGGAAACTCATGATGGAACGTCCGGTCATCTCACTGAAAGACGTGCGGAAATCATACGGGAGCTTCGAACTCGGCCCGGTGAATCTCGAAGTGGAGCCGGGATACGTCGTCGCCGTCGTCGGCCCGAACGGGAGCGGGAAAAGCACCCTCTTCCGAATGCTCATGAATTTGGCGCGCCCCGACGAAGGAAGCCTCTCCCTCTTCGACGGCGCGTATCCCGATGAGGAAGTCGAGATAAAACAGAAAATCGGGTACGTCCCCGAACGCTCCGTCGGCCACGACGAGATGAGCGCGAAGGCGCTCGGCGAGTTCGTCGCCCATTGGTACCCGACGTGGGAGCAAAAAACGTACGACGAGCTTTTGTCGCGCTCCGAGATCGAGGGAAACAAAAAGTTCGGCAAACTTTCCAAAGGCATGCAAAGACGGCTCACGTTCGCGCTCGCGGCGGCGACCGGAGCGGAACTCCTTCTTCTCGACGAGCCGACCGACGGCGTGGACCCGTTCGCCCGCCGAGCGATGCTCGAAGACATCTCCCGCTTCATGGAGAGCGGCGACAAAACGGTGGTATTCGCCACCCACGTAATGGAGGAAGTCCGGCGCCTCGCCGACTATGTCGCCTTCCTCGTGGACGGCGAGTTCCTCGGACTATATGAAAAAGACGCGCTCCTCGAACAATGGAAAACTTTTTGGACCGACGGAGAGCCGGGAACCTCCCTCCCCGGAATCGTCGAAGTCGAGGCCGGGAACCCGTCCCGCGTCGTCTCCGACTCGCCGGACGAGACCGAAGCCGCGCTCGCGAAGGAAAACATCCGCATAGTCCGAATGGGAACCCTCGATCTCGAAGAAATCCTTTCGCATCTCATGCGCCGGAGGAAAGAAGCGAGGAGCGCGAGGTGAGCGAGGGACGCGAGCGTGGCGGGAAGTCGGTGCGCTATGCGATCATCGGCGCGACCGCGGGGGCGGTGGTCGCGTTCGCGGTCATGGATCCGCCCGGAGTTTTCGCCATCGCGGCATTCGCCTTCGGCGCCGCCGCCATCGGGATGATCGTGGAACTCGTCCGCCAGAGAGGGCGAGACACATGAACCACGGCATCCGTTTCGCACAAGGGAACACGAAAGAAAGAAGCGCGAGATGAGAAACGAAAACAACGACAAGCGCGGCGAAAAAGCTGCTCTTTTCGCGGGGATCGGAGCCGCCCTCGGAACCGGGATCGGGGTGGCGTTCATGTCTTCGCTCGGCGTTTTCGCCATCGCGGTCTTCGCCGTTCTCGGAGCGGTCGCGGGGATGGGCGCGGGGTATGTTCGACGGGGGGATTCGTGAACCGCTCCCTCAAACTCGGGCTGGATTTTCTCTTCGGCCTCATCATCCCGATCATAATCCTCTCGCGCTTCTCGGATTCGCTCGGGAACATCACAGCGTACGTCGTCTCCGCGCTCATCCCGGTGGCATGGGTCGCCATAGATTTGCTTTTCATCACAAAGCGTTTCAACTTCATAACGACCTTCCTCGGACTGAACGCCGTCGTGCGCGGCATCCTCGCTTTCTGGTTTGTGGACGGGGTGGCGTATGCGTTCAAAGACTCGGTCGCGAGCCTCCTTTGGGTCGTTATTTTCGGCGCGTCGCTCGCTTTCGGGCGGCCTCTCATCGGAGCGTTCATCACACAGGCTTTCGACCCGAGGACGCCGAGGCAGGAAAGCTCGCTGAAAAACCTCTTCGACGAGTTCCCCGTCCGGCGGGCGATGTGGATGGGAACCGCCGCCATCACCATCGTCTCGGTCATAACCACGGTCGCGAACTTCTTTTTGAATCTGTGGATTGTGGTCGCCGAGTTCGGGACGGAGGCCTTCAATTTGCAAGTCGCCCGCGCGAACGCCATCGCCCGCTTCGCCATCGCCATCCCCGAAGCTCTCGTCCTCGTCGTCGTCATGGGCCTCGTCCTCAAAATCGTATACGACCGACTCCCGAAGACCGAGGAGGACACCGATTTCTGGGATCTCATGGAAATGCGCGAAGCCGAAATGGCCGAACCCGGGAAAGCCGAAACCGAGAAAGCCGAAAGCGGAAAGGCCGAAGCCGGAAGAGCCGAATCTGGAAAATACGAAAAAGACGAGAAAAATGAGTGACACGGAGTCCGGTCGGGAGTCCCGGTCTTCGAGGGGAGAGCGGATGGGAAGCCGCGGATCGCGGTGCGCTTTCGCCGTCTCGAACGCCTCGTCCCGAAATTTCAGAAAGGAACCGTTTCATGGAAAATCCTGACGCACACCACGAAAAGCGGAAAACACCGAACGTCGGGCTGACGGACATACTCATCGCCGCGGGGGTTGCGATACTCCTCGGGGCGGGCGGGGTTTTCGCTTTAAGTTTCCTCGAACTCGGGCGGGTGAGTTTGATCGCCCTCTCGCAAGTCGCGGTATATGTGGCTGCTCTCGTCGGCATCGTCGCAGCGGTCGGGGTGCGGCGGATCGGACTCGCCTCTCTCGGGTTCGTTTCGACGACGTGGAAGTGGATCCTGATCGGGGTCGGCATCGCGTTCGCAAGCCGGATGCTCGCCTTCATCATCGTCCCGATATACATCCTTATAACGGGCGACTCGTCGAATCCCCAGCAAGGTTTGTTCGAGGATCTCATCGCCGGATCGGCGTTTCAGATCATCCTCTTCGCCCTCGCCATCGGCGTCCTCGCCCCCTTCGCCGAGGAGATGTTCTTCCGGGGAATGGTCTTCGGCTGGCTGAGAAAGTGGGGTTTCTGGCTCTCCGCGATAATAAGCGCGGGTCTTTTCGGAGCCGCCCACGGAATAAACTTCGTCTTCCCGGCCTCCTTCGCACTCGGGCTTTTGAACGCATACGCATACGAGAAAAGCGGTTCCATATGGCCCGCCGTCGTCGCGCACATGACTTTCAACGGGATGTCGCTCGCCGCGCTCCTCGCCCTCTCGCAAATGGACATTCCACTCTCGTAAACGACGGAAAGGAACCGATGTGAAATCCCCGAAATCCCGCACGGAAAAGAAGCCCTCATCCACGTTCTCGAAGGGCGTGAAGTTCGCCGCGCTCCTCGCCGTCGCCGCGCCGTAAAGGACTCTCGTTCCGATGAGCATGAGGACGAACCACGTGATCATGGTGGACGTCTCGTACCACCCGACGACCGTGAGCATGAAGAACATGATCGCGGCGAGCGCGAGGCCGCAGATTTGGGCGATCTTGTATCCGTTCAGTCCATCCATGAGAGCTCCTTTCTGAGACTGGCGGAGAACCGCTTCAAAGAACCCATCGCGACCGGGGACCTCGGGCTGAGCGGGATGAAGCCCCAAAGCGCCCACCGATCGGTGACGAAGTCGCCGACCTCGAGCGTCACGCGCCGCCGTCCGTCGCCGATCTCCTCCCACCCCACCGCGAGGTCCATGAGCTGCGTGCCGAGGAGGTTGACGCCGTTGATCACATAGCCGATGGCCGTGTCCGTCGCCGCATACTCGACGACCTTCGTGTCGAGGAAGCGCGTCCCCGCCTCGGCGGCCCGCCCGCACGCCTCGCGGATGGCCTCCGCGTCGAGGGCCGTGTCCACCGTGAATTCCTGCATTGAGACTTTTTCTTGCGCGCTCATCGTGTCCTTCTCCTTTCTTTCGTTTCGCCGATCACCATGAAGGTATGTCGGGATTCTGGTAGCACAGAGCCACCCGGTCGCCGTCGTCCCATGTACTGTCCGAAGGCGTGAGGATGCGACCGCCCTCGCTCTGGCAGCGGACGTTGATCTCGTCAAGGTTTCCAGGATAAAAGTCGCCTGTGGCGCTCTCGGTGAACACGACTTTGTAGTCGGCGAACGGCGCCGCCTCCGCGCAGTCAATGACCTCGATGCTTCTTGGCGGATAAAACTCCACATTACCCGTGATGCACTCGCCCGGCTGCAACTCCGACAGGTCGAATCCACCGAATGAACAGCCGACCACCCCAACGCCGACCGAAAGCGCGAGAACGCATTTGCCCGCGAGCGTTCGCCAACCTCGTCCGCGGATGCCCATCGCGCGCCTCCTTCCATTGCCTGTCCGCGCCACTCGCCCTTCCTCGGAGACCGAGTTCGGAGAGGTTCCGGCGATTCCGTTTTCCTCCATCTTCTCCTCCTTGTATATTGATTTCGGTCGTTCACAATGCGGCCACAACGGGCGCGACAGACCGACTCCTCCTCGGTCCATGCCTTCCGCTAAGACCGCGAGACAGCACTCGCCGCCGCCCCTGGTTTCGGGGGAGCCCGAACGGTCGCCTGAGCCTCTGCCACAGCTACGCCGGGCAGGCTCGCATCCGCAAGGCCGGGCCTACACGAAGATGAAGGGGGAAACGAATGACGGGTTCCGCGCGAGAAACCCATGTCGGCATCGACGTCTCCAAGAGGGCCCTCGGCGTGTGCGTCCTTCCCGGCGCAAGCGCCTTTGGCGAAGCCGGCGCCCCCCGTGGGGAGTCCTTCGTGGCGGCGAACGACCAGGAGGGCGTCGACGGGACCCTCCCCCGGCTGGCGAAGCCGGGGGAAGCCCGAAACTCGTCGTCATGGAGGCCACCGGACGATGCGAGCGCCTCGCCGCCACCTCCATCGCCGCCGCCGGAATATCCGCGGCGGTCATAAACCCCCGGCAGGCGAGGGGCTTCGCCGAAGCCATGGGAAGGCCCGCGGAAACCGACGGGATGGACGCCTTCGTCCTCGCCCGCCTCGCCGAGGCCATCGAGCCGGAGGCCAGCGCGACCCCCGACGGGGACGCCGCCGCTTCGCGGGGGGTTCTCGCCAGGAGGCGGCAGCCCGTCGAAATGCTCGTCTCCGAGGGCGAGCGCCTCCGGATGGCTCCGAAGGCGCTCGCCAAACGCATCCGGGCGCACGTCGGGCGGCTCGGGAAGGAGATCGGGCGCACCGGCTCCGACCTCGACGGCGCCATCGAGGACAACGCCGCCTTCAAGGCCAGCGAGAGTCTCCCCAGAGGCGTCCCCGGAGTCGGGCGAGCCCTCTCCCGCGCGCTGCTCGCCGAGCTGCCCGAACTGGGGGAGGTTACCCACAGGCGCCCGTGCGCCCTGGTGGGCGCAGCCCCTTTCAACCGCGACTCCGGCCAGAGAAGCGGGAGGCGTGGGGCGTGGGGCGGGAGGGCGCCGGCGAGGGCCGCGCTCTACATGGGCGCGCTCGCTGCCACCCGACACAACCCCGCCATCAAGGAGTTCTACCAGCGACTCCTCGACGCCGGCAAGCCCAAGAAGGTGGCTCTGGTGGCGTGCATGGGGAGGCCGCTGTCGATCCTCGACGCCCTGATGCGCGATCGCTCTATTTGGAGGTGTCCTCATGCCCTGACTCCTTGACATTCAACACGGTTGCTTTCCGGTAGCTTTGGCACAGGTTAATGCGGGCGGCCCGCGCATGGTTCAGCCATAAGTTCCAATCGGGATGTCCGAAAGTTTGAAGATGGCTTTCGCCGCACAGACACCGAAGGCGTGTCTTCATTCGAAAGCCTCGGAGTCATGGAATTGCTTCCCCGCATAAACTTCCCACTTTCCACCGCTTTCCTCTGAAACCAATTTAGCGAGGCGAGGCGGGTGGGCGCATCACCCCTGGGGGGTGATCTTTTGGTGAATCGCTTGCATTGGCGTTCGGAACGCTCCTATCATTGAGGCGAGAGGGCGAGTCGGATCGAGGTGGAAGGCGAAATGGAAACGGCGGAGTCTCTTTCGAACCAAAACGTCTCGACCTTCGGCTACTTCTTTTCAATCCATCGTTCGATGGCGGGAACGATCCCGCATTCGAGAATGGATGTCGTCGGAAGGCGAGCGTGAAGGGAGATGGGCATGGAAAATGAGGGAGGCGCGGCGCCGGAGGGCGTGTCCGGCGGACGTTTCTGCGGCGCCTGAGGCGCGAGGACGGATGCGAGGGACTCTTTCTGCACGTCGTGCGGGCAAGCGGCCGAAAGAAGCGCGGATCCCGACGGCAATCCGGGCGTCGAGCCGAACGTCAGTCCCTTCGGCAATCCGGTCGTCGAGTCGAGCGTGGGTCAGATGGGACGGGCGGGAACAAAAATCCCAAGTCGCAGACCGGACGGGAGAGTATCCACGAGAGGTCCCCCCACCCGTCGAACTCCACCGCGGAGACCACCGGATTGAGGACGAGGTAAAGAGCGAGTATTCCGGAGGCCGTCATCGTCCCCGCCGCGTCGAGCATCGCGACCGGGGCCGTCTCCTCGCGCATCAATCGGAGCAGCCACAGCATGGCGCCGAAGAGGAGCAGGTACGAAACCGTGTACGCGAGGAGGTGGTGGGCGGGCGGGCCGAAGCTGAAAGACCCGTACTCCCAGATCAAAGCCCCCGCAACGCGGGCGAGAAGCCCTCCAGCCAAAAGAATCCAGAAAACCCGCCGCCCCTCCGACCTTGCATATCGCGGCCGCGAACCCGGCTCCGGCCAAAAGAAAGGCGGCCACGAAAGCGGCGTTGATCGCGGCGTCCGCCCCGCCGGAGTCCACGGACGAGGCGGCGAAGAGCGCGACGATGACGACCCAGAAGGCGAGTCCCGCCGCCAGAGCGGCCCGGAAGGCACCGAACCTCCCGGTCGTTTTCACCTGGGCGGTTTGCATCACTTTCCCCTCGGAGCATCAACGACCCGCACACATGATAAGCAGCCCAGCCGCCAGAGGCTACGCTCCGCTTCGCTCCGGGGAGTCGGGAAAGACGGATACCCCCCCGAAGCGGGCGGAGCCAGCGGGGCGGATTCCGTGTCGTTTGGCGACCGGCAATCCCCCCGGACAGTTCGAGGGGCATGGAAGAGACAAGGGTTCCCCCATGCTTCGAGCGGGGGGTCGGAGCCGACCGACATCGTCCGTGGATAGTCGTCCGCCGCCCCCATGGATTCTCTTCCCATCTCCATCATCAGCCGTCTCTTGCGAAAATCCACGCCCCTCACCCTCTCTTTGCGGGACTTCGATTTGTCCCTCTCATCCTCCTCGGCCGTCCACACGGAGGGCAGGTTAGCCGTAGGCGCTGTGTGAATTGCTGTGTGGATGGCTGTGCGGATCGGGGGAAATCGCTGGAATCGAGGGTGGGTTCCGGGAAATTCGAGGAAAAAGCTGCTTTGGATTTCTGCGGCGCCGCGAGTCGCCGCAACGGGTTCCGGGAGGATCATTCCTCACGGAACCCGAGCATTTCAGCTTTTTGTTTTTGGCTGACAGGCTGAAATGCCGACAAGCCGGCGAGCGCGAAACGAAGTGGATCGCGTGCGCGGCGAAGCCGCTCTCAGCGGACTCCTTTCACTGGCACGATGGCGAGGGCACTTGCGAGGGCGAACAGGGCGGCGACCAGGTAGAGAGCCGTGTAGTTGGCTCCCCCGCCGCTTGCGAAGAGCGGTATCGCCAGGAAAGCGGGGGCTATCGCCGGGGCGAGGGACTGGGGCAGCGTGCTGGCGATGTTGAAGACCCCGAGGTCTTTGGAAGCATCGTCGGGGTTGGGAAGAACCTGGGAGACGAGGGCGAGATCCACGGCGAGGTATATGCCTATGCCGAGGCCGCAGACCGCGACCCCGAAGAGGAAGGCGTCGAGCGATCCGGCGAAAGCGATGACGGCGGTTCCGAGCGCGAAGACGGCGGCGGAGACCAAGATGAAGACCTTGCGCCGGCCGCCGGCGAAGTCGGAGAGCGAGCCGCCCGCGGCGCTGGAGACGACGATGCCCGCGTTGAGGACGAGGACGGTGATGAAGACGAGGCGAGACACTCGCTCCTCGCTTATGCCGAGGTGTTCGATGAGGTAGAAAACCTGGTAGGTGATGAGCATGGCCGTCGCCATATAGAGGAGGAAGCGGCTAAGCCAGGCCCACGCGAAGTCCGGGTGGCGAGCCGGATTCACTCAGAAGCTGCCGAGGAACTCGCGCAGCGTGTACGGTGGCGGAATGTACTCGGGGGACTGCCTCCGGTCGTCAAGTACGGCGGCGAGGACCGCGACGAACACCATGCCCGCCGCAGGAGCCATGAACATCAGGAAGACGGACTCGGAGACCGTCTGGGCGAGGAAGGCGCCGCCGACCAGCCCGGCCGAGAGGCTGACGCCGAGGAGGCCGGCGACGCGGCCCCTCTGCTCCACGGGAACCTGGTCCGGCAGCAACGCCGCGAGCGCCGCCAGAAGCGCGTTGAACGAAAGCTGGGCTACGCACCAGCCCGCCAAGACCATCGGCACGTTCGGCGCGACGGCGATTATGAGCAGCCCCAGGGTTCCGGCGACCGCGCCGCCCAGGATCCACGGCCTTCGCATCCCGAACCGGGATGTCGTGCGGTCGCTGAGTCTGCCGAAGAACGGGTTCGCCACGACCGCGATGAAGGCTCCGGCCCCCACCACGAGCGAGAGGCTGACGACCGCGCCCTCGGGGTCCACCTGCCGGATTTTGAGGGCGAGGGGGAGGGAGGTGGGGGTGAGCAAAGCCATCCACACGCCGACGTAAGCCAACGTGTACGCGGCGGCGAACCCCGGCCCCACGCGCCGGGAAGGCGAGTGCGCTCCATCGGCAGCGGTTTCACTTCGCGCGCCGTCCATCACATCTTCGTTCGCTCCGGGGAGTGGGGAGTCGGGAAGGACGGATGCTTCCCGCGCAGTCGCGGGCGGCGGAGCCGGCGTGCGGATTCCGTATCATCGGCCCGGATAATCCACGAAGATCCTTCGGAGCGGGGTGGCTTCGCTCCGGTTTTCAGCTCTTGGTCACTGGCAAAAACTAAAAACCAAGAACCACAAGCCAAGAACGGCGGCGAAGCCGCCTCCCGGCCTGTCTCAGATTTCTTTGCCACGACGCAGCCTCTCGGCGAGGGCGGCGACTTCGGGCGGGGGCGCCGCGCCGAGTTCCCCGCGAAGGGTGTCTTCGAGGCTCTGGCAGTGGCGGAGAGCGCGACTCCGTTCGCCGAGGCGGGAGTATGCCCGGACGAGTCCGGCGTGCGCCTCGCCTGAGTACGGGTCGCGAACGATGGCTCGCCGAAAGGCTCGGGCGGCTTCGGAGTTTTCGCCTCTTTCGGTGAGGAGCCGTCCGAGGAGAAGCTGGCTTTCGTTGTGGGTCTCGCGCAATTCCTGCTGGCGGAAGAGGATCCACTCCCCGCCGGAGAAGCCCTCAAGGAAGTCTCCCCGGTATAGATCGGCGGCTTCTTCGAGGAGCGTCGCGGCGGCTCCGGGGTCGTCTTCGGCGCACTCGCGAGCGTGGCGGACCTTTTCTTCGAAGTCTGCCACGTCAAAGCTGTGGGAGATGGTGTGGTCGAAGGCGTATCGGTCGCCTGTGAAGTGGATCCTGTTCGGCTGGCCGAGCGCTTTGCGGAGGCGGTACAACGCGCTGTGGAGGGAATTCCTGAGCTGGGAGGGGGATGCGTCGGGCCAGAGATCGAGCCCGATCCCCTCCCGCGCCCTCGGCGGATGGCTTATGAGATAGAAGAACAGCTCCGCGACTTTCTGGTACCTCCAGCCAGACGCCTCCACCGCCGCGCCGCCGACCTCCACCCGCGCCTGTCCGAGCGCGAGCGCGCGGAGGCCCGGGGCGGACGGCTCGGCGTACTCGCCTTCTTCGAGGGCGAAGGAGACCGCCTCCTCCACGCCCATCCGGCGCCCCTCTGCCCAAGCGGCGGCGAATTCCCCTTCTCCGAGGGCGCCGCGGGCTATCTCCACGCCCCGGTCGTGGATGGCGCGGTAGTGGGAGTACACCTCTTCCTGTCCCACATCCTCCCGCATGGCCTCGCCGGCTCCGAAGAGGACGGCGCCCGGCGCGTGTGTCCGCTCGCCGCGAGCGTGGCGGCGAGGTATGACAGGGAGACGGAGAGGAACCACTTGTCGCCGAGGTCCCGAAGCGCCCGGACGCTCTCCTCGGCGAGCGAGCGCGCTTTTTCGTGATCCCCCGCCGAGAGGGCCATCGCGGCGAGGTTTCCGAGCGGGAGGGAGAGGAGCCAGCCGTCGCCGATGCGCCGGCAGAGGGCGGCGCTCTCCTCCAGCGGCGGGGCCGCCTCGTCGAAGCCTCCGGCGGCCATGCGCGCGATCCCGAGCACCGCGAGCGCCCTCGCAAGCACGGCGCTTTCCCCGAACCTCCGACCGACCTCGACGCTCTCCTGGGCAGCGGCGAGGGCTTCCCCGGCCTCGCCGCTGCCCAGGCGCTCGAGGCTGTATGCGGAGAGCGCGGAGGAAAGCCACACGTCATGCCATTCGTAATCGTCGAACTCCCTGAAGCGTGCCACCGCCTCGCCGAGCAGGGGGCCGGCCCCGCGCCGACCGCGAGCGCCCGCTCGACAGAGGCGCGGCCTTCGACCAGACGACCCCGGCGAAGCCAGAACCACGCGAGCGCGCTGGAGAGGCGCAGACCAGTCTCCGACTCGCCGGAGTCAGCCGCCCACGACATGGCCGAGCGGAAGTTGTCGAGATCCTCGCGTACGAGATCCAGCCAGAAACCCTGGTCAGGCCCGTCGAGCTCGCCCTCGGCGTCCTCGGCGAAATCCCGGAAGAAGACGGCGTGCCTCCGGCGCATCTCGCCGATCTCCCCGACTCCTCCAGCTTCTCGACCGCGTACTGGCGGATGACCTCCGGCAACCTGTATCGCGCCGCCTCGCCGGCCCGCCTCGCCCGGACGAGGGACTCGTCCACAAGCCGCGAAAGGGGATCCAAAACCGTGCCGCCGCCAACCTCCGTCTCGCACACTTCCTCGGCGGCTTCGAGGGTAAAGCCGCCGGAGAACACGGCGAGGTTTCGGAAGAGGGCGCGCTCGGCTTCGTCGAGGAGGTCGTGGCTCCAGTCCATCGTGGCCCGGAGAGTGCTTTGGCGATCCGGCGCGGTGCGGGGGCCGGAGGCGAGCAGCCCCAGCGCGTCGTCGAGGCGGGCGGAGATCTGGGCCGTCGTCATGCTCCTCACCCTCGACGCGGCGAGCTCGATGGCGAGCGGCGCCCCTTCGAGCCTCCGGCACACTTCCGCGACCGCCGGGGCGTTCGCCTCCATGATCTCGAAGCCGGGCGAGGAGGCGGAAGCCCGCTCCGCGAAGAGCCGCGCCGACTCCGAGCGCGAAGCCGCCTCCAGCGACGGGGAGTCCGGCACGGACATGGCCGGAACCGGCCATATTCTTTCACCCGAAACTCCGAGCGGCTCGCGGCTCGTGGCGAGAACCGCGAGGTGCGGGCATCGGCGGAGCAACCCCTCCGCCAGCCTCGCGCACGCCTCGATGAGATGCTCGCAGTTGTCGAGGAGGATCAAGCACCCCCGGTCTCGCAGAGCCGCCGGAAGCTCGCGCTCCATCTCTCGTCCGGGGCGCTCCCCGACGCCAAGCACGGAGGCCGCCTCCCGCGCGACGAGCGACGGATCCCTCAGAGGATCCAACTCCACCAGCCAGACCCCGTCCGGGAATGCACCCCCGGAAATTCCCGCCAAACTTTCGTCGCCCGCGAAGCTCCGCGCCGCCTCCAGCGCGAGCCGGGTTTTGCCGGAGCCGCCGACCCCGGTGAGCGTGAGAAGTCGGCCCGGACGGACCATGCCCCGCACCTCATCGAGTTCCGCCTCGCGCCCGACGAAGCTCGTCAGCGGAAGCGGGAGGTTGCCGTAGGCGCCGCTTTCCGAAGAAACCACGCGCAGGCCGCACGCCTCCGAATCGGCGCGGCGCTCCCGCTGGCGGTTTGGATCCCCTCTAATACAAGCTCCTCGCCACGAAGCCCCCGGTAAAGCTCCATCCACCATACATAATGCCACGCCGGGATCACGCGCGTAAACAAGAGAAGCGAATCCGCATTCGTAAGTCGCGGAGATTTCGAGGCGGACTCAAAAAAAGAACCCGCCTCTCCACCATTGACTTTCTTTTCTATTCGAACAACGACTCCACCGACTCGCCCCGGATCGAAGCGTCCACAACTTCCATCGGATGGCGGGCGGGCATCTCACCATAGCCCATCTTTTTCAATGAACCTTGAATTTGCAATGTGCATCCGGGGTTCGAGGTGACGATCATCTTCGCCCCCGTCGCCGCGACGTTCTTCGCCTTCCGCTCCCCGAGCTGCCCGGCGGTGTCCGGCTCGACCATGTTGAAAATCCCCGCCGACCCGCAACAAACCTCCGGCTCTTTTATTTCCATCACTTCCATGCCGGGGATGTCGGTCAATGTCTTCCTCGGCTGCGCCCGTATCCCCTGCGCGTGCGCGAGGTGGCACGCGTCGTGGTACGCCACCGTCGTCGGAAGCGGATGCCTCTCCGCGACCGTCCCGACTTCCTGCAAAAACTCCGACACGTCGCGGACTTTCTCGGAGAAGCGCTTCGCCCGCTCGGCGTACTCGGGTTCGTCGCGGAGGATGTGGCCGTACTCCTTCATCGTCGAGCCGCACCCCGCCGAGTTTATGATCACGTAGTCGAGGTCGAGGTTCTCGAAGGTGTCTATGGTCTGCTTCGCGAAGCTCATTGACTCGTCCTCGCGCCCGGCGTGGGTGGAGAGCGCGCCGCAACAACCTTGCTTCGGCGCGACTACCTCGCATCCCTCCGCCGCGAGAACGCGAGCCGTCGCGGCGTTGACTTTCGAGAAGAAAACTCTTTGTACGCACCCTGTGAGAATACCGACTCGGTATCTTTTTTCGCCCTTCGGCGGGGTGATTTCCGGTATTTTTTCTTCCTTTGGGAGATCCGGCAAAAGTGCTTCCATCGCCTGGATGCGCTTCGGCATGCGTCCCATTATGCCGGACTTCCGGAGTTTGCCACCGATGTCGAACTTCTTGTAAAAGCGCATCGGGGCGGCGGCGGCGCGGAGGCGGTTCGGGTATGGGAAAAGCTGGAAGATCATCTCCCGGAACGCCTTGTCCTCCGGCGAACGCTCGTACCGCCTCTCGACCTGCGACCTCGTGGCCTCGATGAGCTTGTCGTATTGAACGCCCGAAGGACACGATGTCACGCACGCCATGCACCCGAGGCAAAGGTCGAAGTGGCGCGTCATCTGCTCGTTCATCGGCTCTTCGGTGAGGCCCTTGTTCATGAGGTATATGCGGCCCCTCGGGGAGTCCATTTCTTCTCCGAAGAGGACGTATGTCGGACACGTCGGGAGGCAGAATCCGCAGTGTACGCAGTCGTTTATGAGATCCTTGTCCGGCGGATGGTGCGCGTCGAAGGCCGGAAACGATGTCTTCCCTTCCTTCGTCGGGGACTTCGGCGGCTCGACGGCGGTCTTCGTCCCCTCCTCCCCGACCTCATCCACGTTCGCCTGCCGGACCGTCTCGAATATGTCGTCCGGCTGTCCGGTGTTTCCCGAGCCGTTCGGCACGTTCGGCTTGTCGTCGGACATCAAATACCCCCTATGAACCTTCCGGGATTCAATGTCCCGGCGGCGTCGAATTTGTCTTTCAAAGCACGCGAGAGCGCGAGATGATCCCCCGCCGGCCCCCACGCGTCCACCTTGGTTTTGAACGACTCCGGAGCTTCGCGCACGACGACGCTCCCGCCCCTCCGAACCATGATCTCCCGCGCCTCCTCCACAACCTCGGCGATGGAACCTTCGCCCCCCGAAAGCCCGGCGAAGACGATCGCCGTCGCGGCATGACCCCGAAGCCGAGCCTTCACACCTCGCCTCTCGGCGGCGCCGAGAACTATCTCCATGGTCGAAGCGAGTTCGGCGGGCGGCGCGGAGAGCTTCACCGCGACCTCTCCATTCCCGCCGGACGGACGCGGAACCGGCCCGAGGTCGTCGTACTCGTCGTCGTTCAATGTGCGAACCTCGCCGAACGGTTTGAGGAGGACATGCGCGAGTTCCTCCTTCGCCTCGACGCCCTCGGGGATGCTTTCGAGGAGGACGGAGACGAGCTTTTTGTCGCCGTCCCAGTGAAGCTCGACGGCGGTTGGCTCGACCTGCGAATGGACGACGGCGTGGGCCGCGCCTTGCGCCGCCTCGTAGCTTCCGACCTCGACGGCGACGGTGCGGGCGGACTCCGGGAGCGGGTGGAGCCGGAAGTTCGCCTCGACGATCACGCCGAGCGTCCCGAGCGACCCGGCGAAGAGCTTCCCGAAGTCGTAGCCCGCGACGTTCTTCACGACCTTCCCGCCGGACTTCGCTATCGTCCCATCCGCAAGCACGACCGTCGTTCCGATGATGAGGTCGCGCACGGTATTGTATTTGTATCTCCTCGGCCCGGAGTCGTTCGACGCGATGACCCCGCCGACGGTCGCGTCCGGGTACGGCGGGTCGAGCGCGATCATCTGATTTTCCCGGAACAAAGTTTGCTGAACGTACGAGAGCTTCGCCCCCGCCCGAACCCTCACGACTTGATCCCCCGGAACATGCTCGATGACCTCGTTCATCCGCGAAAGGCTGAGGACGATGTCGGCGGCCCTCGGCGGATTCCCCCACCCCATCTTCGTCCCGCCGCCGCGCGGAGAAACCGCGAGTCCCTCCGAGCGGGCGAATTTCAAAACTTCGCTCGTCTCCTCCGCGCTCCCCGGCTCGACGACGAGCGACGGCCGGATGCCGTCAATGGCGTCGTCTTCGGTGGCCTCGCGAATGTTTTCGTCGCCGACTATGTTTTGCAGCCCGTGGGTGTCCACCTTTTTCGTCTCCATCAGAATTGCTCCACGAGTCCGGCTTTTTGGAGCGGGTGCATCTTGAACGGGCCGGGGCGTTCCCCGCACAGCCTCGGGGTCGGGAAGATCTTGCCCGGATTGCAAAGATGGTGCGGGTCGAAGGCGCACCGGAGAAGCTGCATAGTATCCATGTCCTCGTCCGTAAACATCTTCGGCATGTACTTCTTTTTGTCCTCCCCGATGCCGTGTTCCCCGGTGAGCGAGCCTCCGTGGTCGAGGCACGCGAAGACGATGGCCCCAGCGAGATCCTCGGCCCGCTTTGCCTCTCCTTCGACATCATTGTCATAGAGGACGAGGGGATGCAAATTTCCGTCCCCGGCGTGGAATACGTTGGCTACGCGGAGGCCGTACTCCTCGCTCAGGTTGTCTATTTTTTTGAGGACGGCGCCGAGCTCGGTGCGTGGGACGACGGCGTCTTGAACGTAATAGTCGTTGGCGACGCTCCCCATCGCTCCGAAGGCGGCCTTCCGGCCCTTCCAGAAAAGAGCGCGTTGGTCGTCGCTCTCCGCTATCCGGATCTCCGACGCCTTCGAGTCTTCGCAGATCTTCTCGACCTTGTCGAACTGGCTCGCGACCTCGTCCTCCGGCCCGTCGAGTTCGACTATGAGGACGGCGTTCGCGTCCGGGAAGCCGGGCTTCACCGTCTTCTCGACGGCTTCGAGGGTGAGGCGATCCATCATCTCGATGGCCGCCGGGATGATGCCCGCCCCGATGATGCCGGAGACCGCGCCTCCGGCCTCCTCGGTGTCTTCAAACGCCGCGAGGAGCGTCCTCACCGACTCGGGCTTCCGCATGAGCCGAAGTGTGATCTTCGTCGCGATCCCGAGCGTCCCTTCGCTCCCGACAAAAGCTCCGAGGAGTTCATAACCCGGCGCGTCCGGCGCTTTCCCGCCGCCGACGTTCACCATCGTGCCGTCGGCGAGGACGATCTCCGCTCCCATGACGTGGTTCGTCGTGAAGCCGTATTTGAGGCAATGGACGCCGCCGGAGTTCTCCGCCAAGTTGCCGCCGATGGACGAGACGGACTGGCTCGCCGGGTCGGGGGCGTAATAATAGCCTTCGGGGGCGACTTCGTTCGTCACCCACAAGTTTATGACGCCCGGCTCGACTACCATGCGGAGGTTCTCGAGATCCACCTCGATGATGCGCCGCATCCGGCTCATCACGATGAGAAGCCCGCTCTCCACAGGCAACGCGCCGCCCGAAAGTCCGGTTCCGCTTCCCCGCGCCACGAAGGGGATTCCCTCTTCGTAGCATACCTTCACGATGCTTTGGACTTGCTCGGCGGTCTCCGGCAACACGACGAGATCCGGGATGACCCGGTAGTTCATGAGGCCGTCGCATTCGTAGGTTCTAAGTTGCTCGCGCTCGTGGATCACCCCCGGCTCCCCGAGTATTCCCTCCATCGTCCGGATGAGGTTGCTTCGCTCCATGTAAGCCTCCTTTGCCTGGAGGGTTCTACCCTCCGTCCCCTATCTCGTGCTGCGCCAGATCTTCTATAAGAGTGAGTATCGCCGAATGGTCCCGGTCGCCCCGTCCCTTCGCCTTCAATGAATCCAACATCTGATCCAGGATAGCCGTGACCGGCAAAGACACCCCGTATTCCCTGCCCGCCGCGAGGGCTATTCCCAGATCCTTGTGGTGCAATTCTATCTTAAAGCCGGGGTCGAAGTCGTGGTCCAGCATCTTCTCGCGCTTGGCCTCCATCACCGCGCTGCCCGCCAGCCCGCCGGAGAGCGCGTCCAGTATCTTCGCCGGGTCCACCCCGGCCTTCGACCCGAGTACCAGCGCCTCGCTCACCGCCTCGATGTTGAGCGCCACGATGATCTGGTTGCACGCCTTGGCCGTCTGCCCGGCCCCGCTCGAGCCGACGAGGGTGGCGACCTTGCCCATCATGTCGAACAGCGGTCTCGCCCGCCCGAAGTCTTCCTCGCTACCGCCGGCCATGATCGAGAGCGTCCCCTGCTGCGCCCCCACGTCCCCGCCGCTGACTGGCGCGTCCAGCATCGAGGCTCCGCGCTCTTCCACCTGCTGCGCCAGCTCCCGCGTGACGACCGGCGAGATGGTGCTCATGTCCACGATCAGGGCGCCTTCTCTTACGCCCTCGAAGACGCCATCCTCCCCGGCCAGCACCTCCTCTACCTGTGGCGAGTCGGGGAGCATGGTGATGATTATATCGCTCCGCTCCGCGACCTCTTTCGGGCTCCCGGCGACCTCCGCACCGTCTCCGGCCAGCTCTTCCGCCTTCTCGCGGGTTCGGTTGTAGAGCACGAGCTCGTACCCTTCTTGCAGGAGGTTGCGGGCCATCGGCCCGCCCATGATCCCGAGCCCTATAAACCCGACCTTCTCAGCCATATCGCTCCTCTCGGTAGATCTCTAGCTCCGAGACCGGCACGTCCGTATCCCGCAGCTCGTAGGGCAGCCAGCCCAAGCTCTCCTCGGTAGACGCTGTGGTGGGGTTGTACTCCAGGCCCACGTATCCATCGTAGCCGAGCTCCTCCAGGGCACCGAGCACGTAAGGGTAGTGGATCTCGCCGGTCCCCGGCTCCCCACGCCCCGGCGAGTCGGCGATCTGGACGTGCCCGATGACGTCTATGTGCTCCCGCAGCTTGGCGACGAGGTTCCCCTCCATCCGCTGCATGTGGTAGAAGTCGTGCTGGATCGCCAGATTTCCCCGCCCGACGCTCTCCACGAACTCGACCGCCTCGTCCGTCGTGTAGATCAGGTACGGCCCGTTCTCGAAGGTGTTGACCGCCTCGACCACCAGCTCGATGCCGACCTTGTGCGCCTCATCGGCGGCGAACCCGACGTTCTCTCGCGCCAGCCCGAGTTGCTCCTCCCGGCTCATCCCCTCGATCTCATGCCCCAGCAGCACGTTCATCCGCCGGCAACCCAGAAGCCGCGCAAGCTCCAGCGCCACCGGCACGTTCTCCCGGAACTGCTCCCTCCTCTCGGGATCGCTGACCAGGCCCCGGTCCCCGCCGGGCATGTCCCCGGCGTCGAAGTTGAAGAGCGCTACCGTAAGGCCGGCCTCTTTCACCGCCTTCTCCACCTCGCCGAGGTCTTCGCCCGAGGGCCACCAGAACTCCACGGCATCGAACCCGGCCTCCGCCGCCCGGCCGAACCGCTCCAGAAACGGAACTTCCTTGAACAGTATCGAGATGTTCGCGCTGAACCTCACGCTGCTCCCTTCTTTCCCGATCTCTTGGTTGACCCTTCATGCAATCAATAGCATAGTTACAATAGCCGGTAAAGTTTGTTTTTCGCATCATGGAAACAGCGTCTCAGGATGGATCGAGGGCTTCGGAGAGGGCGGCGGAGATTCTCTTGAGGTCGGGGACCACGGCGTCCATGCGTCTCTGGTCGAGGCGGCTTGCGGGGCCGGAGACGCTCATGGCGGCGAAGATGTTGCCGTCCGGGCCGAAGACGGGGGCGGCGAGGCAGCGGACGCCCTCTTCCTGCTCCTCGAAGTCGGAGGCGTAGCCGTCTCTGCGGACCTGCTGCAGCTCGGCGCGGAGTTGGGAGAGGTCGGTTATGGTGCTCACCGTGTGGCGGGAGAGGCGCGTCCTGCCGAGGATAAACTCGAGCAGGCGCGGCGGCTGGTACGCCAGGAGCACCTTACCGGTCCCGGTCGTGTGCAGGGGGACCCGGTTGCCGGGATCGGTGAACATGCGGAGCGCGCGCGCGGGCGGGAAGACCTGCTCTATGTACAGCGTCGAGCCATCTTCCAGCACCGCCAGGTTCGCCGTCTCCTGGCTCTTTTGCATAAGCTCTTTCAAGAACGGCAGCGCCAGCGGCCCGATGCGCTCCCGAGCCGTGATCGCCATCGTCAAAGCCCGCAAGCCCAGGCTGTACCGCCGCGTCCGCTGGTTCTTGCGAACGTAACCCCGCGAAACCAGCGTCCCTAGCAAACGATGCACCGTCCCCGCGGAAAGCCTGGTCGCCGCCCCGATCTCACTCACTCCGAACTCCTGCTCCGAGCTGCCCAAAAACTCCAGGATGTCCAGCGTCCGCCCCACCGACTGAACCCCGCGCCCCTGCCGCCTCAGCTCGCTTTCCACTCTCGTCCTCTCCTCCGACACCGCTCGCTTTTCGTATTATGAAAAATCGGCTTGCCCGCCGCAAGTGCCCGGCGGCATAATCTGAAGAGACGCCGGTTGCGGGGAAGCTGGCCCGATAAGAGGAGGTACTTACCGATGCCCAGGATGGACGTGATGGACGCGGTCGTTGGGGTGATGGAGGACGAGGGCGTGGAGGTAGCCTTCGGCGTTCCGGGGGCCGCCATCCTGCCGCTGTACAAGGCTCTGAGCGGGTCGGAGCAGATACGGCACTACTCCGTACGGCACGAGGAGGGCGGGACACACGCCGCCGACGGCTACGCGCGGGTCACGGGCAAGGTCGGCATCAACATCGGGACCAGCGGGCCTGCGGGGACGAACATGATCACGGGCCTCTACACCTGCCAGGCCGACTCCATACCCATGATCTGCATCACCGGCCAGGCTCCCACGAACATGCTCCACAAGGAGGCTTTCCAGGCGGTGGACATCGTGGAGATCGCCAAGACGGTGACCAAGTGGGCGGTGCAGGTCAAGGAGCCCGCCCAGCTCGTGTGGACCTTCCGGGAGGCGTTCCGCATCGCGCGGGAGGGCAGGCCCGGCCCGGTCCTCATAGACCTGCCGCTCGACGTGCAAAACAGTGGCGCGGAAGTGGACTTCGACCCCAGGCGCGGCGGACCTCTGGACTTTGAGAAGCCCGCCCCGAGGCCGGGCGCCATCCGGCAGGCCATCGAGATGATCCTGGACGCCGAGAGGCCGGTCCTGATGCCGGGCGGCGGGACCATCATCACGGACGCTTCCGAAGAGCTTGTGGAGCTCGCGGAGTATCTGCAGGTTCCGGTGAGCCCGACCTACATGGGCAAAGGAGCCATCCCCGAAGACCATCCCCTCTACATGGGAATCGTCGGGCTGCAGACCCAGCAGCGCTACGCAAACGCGCTCTTTCTGGAGAGCGACCTGGTGGTCGGGATCGGCAACCGCTGGGGCGACCGGCACACCGGCGACCTCGACGTCTACCGGGGAAACAGGAAATTCGTCCACGTAGACATAGAACCGAGCCAGATCGGGCGCGTCTTCCCGCCCGACCTCGGCATGGTCTCCGACGCGAAGCTGGCCCTCGTAGCCATGCTTGAGACCGCCCGCGACATGACCTCGCAAAGGGAGCCTGACGAGTGGGTCGAGAGGGTAGACGAGCTGCGCTCCACGCTGCTGCGGAAGACCGACTTCGACGACGTGCCCATAAAGCCCCAGCGCATCTTCCGGGAGATGAACGAGTTCTTCGATGAGGACACCATCTTCGTAACGGCCATCGGCTTGTACCAGATCTGGTCCGGCCAGTTCCAGAAGACCTACAAGCCCCGCCACTACCTCTGCTGCGGACAGGCCGGTCCGCTCGGGTGGGAGGTTCCGGCGTGCATCGGGGCTAAACTCGGACGGCCGGACAACCTCGTGGTCGGTGTCGTGGGCGACTATTCCTTCCAGTTTCTAATGGAAGAGTTGGCGGTAGCCTGCCAGTACAAGGTGCCCTACGTGCTCGTGATGGTCAACAACGCCTACATGAGCCTGATCCGCCAGGGCGAGCTCAAGTACGACATGAACTTCGCCGTGGACGTCGGCTACGAGGGGCCCGACAGCGAGTACGGCATAGACAACGTCGGGGTCATGGAGGCGATGGGAGCCCTCGGACGCCGGGTGACGAGACCCGAGGACATAAAGGGGGCGCTGGAGTGGGCGATCCAGTCGAGTAACGAGCGGCGGGTCCCGGCTCTCGTGGAGATCATGTGCGAGCGGGAGGCAAACGCCGCGATGGGGCTCTCGATAGACAAGATCAACGAGTACGAGCCCATCCTCGACGGCACGAGGGAGATGGCGGGGCAGATCGTGGGCGGCGTCCCGGAAAGGGACTAGAATGCCCTCATGCACAGAGACCTGAAAGAGATACTCGACACCGGCATCGCCGCCGCCGACCCCTACGACGCCGTCCGCCGCTACCTGAAGGTCGATGGAGTCCGCGTCGGCGCCGGGGGCGAGAGCTTCGAGGCCGAAAGGGTCTTCGTTCTCGCTGCCGGCAAAGCCGCCGGGCCGATGGCCCGCGCCGCCGAAGAGCTGCTCGGAGGGAAGCTCGCAGGCGGAATCCTGGTAACGAAGGACGAGCACGACGCGGGTCCAGAAAGCCTGGAGACGTTCTACGCTTCTCATCCCGAGCCCGACGGGCGGGGCGTGGAGGCTGCCCGAAAGGCCGAGGAGCTAGCAGAGTCTTTGGAGGAGGGCGACCTGCTGCTGGCGTTGATCTCCGGCGGGGCTTCGGCGCTCTTGGCGGACCCGTCGCCGCCGGTGGCGTTAGAGGACTTGAAACGACTCACCTCGGACCTGCTCAAGAGCGGGGCGGATATAGAGGAGATCAACACGGTCCGCAAACACATCTCCGTGCTAAAGGGAGGCGGCCTGGTGGATCTAGCCCATCCCGCCCCAACCCTGGCCCTGCTCCTCTCCGACGTGGTCGGCGACGCTCCTTCCTCGATAGCCAGCGGCCTGACCACCCCCGACCCGACGACCCTCGGAGACACGCGCAAGATCCTGAAACGATACGGCATAGATCCCCCGGAGACGGTGACAGAACTCCTGCGACAGGAAAAAGAGACTCCCAAGCCCGGCGACCATCTCTTCGACGACGCCGTCACCGTGGTCTGCGGCGGCGGCCGGCACGCCTCCCAGGCAGCGGCGGAGCGTGCCCGCGACCTCGGCTACGAGCCCCTGATACTCTCGACCCTCATAGACGGCGACGCCCGGAACATCGCCGCCATGTACGCCGCCATGATTCGAGAGGTCCTGGAGAGCGGCAATCCTCTTTCTCCTCCCTGCGCCCTCATAAGCGGCGGGGAGGCGACCGTGGTCGTGCGCGGCGACGGCATCGGAGGCCCGAATCAGGAATTCTGCCTCGCGCTCGCGGTGGAACTCGAAGGCGTCGGAGGGTGGGCCGCGTTCGCCGCCGACACCGACGGAAACGACGGCCCCACCGACGCGGCGGGCGGCATGGTGGACGGGAGGACGGCGAAGAAGATGCGAGGGGCGTGCATCGAGCCGTCGGAGGCTTTGGCGAACAATGATTCGCGGGCGGCGCTGGCGGCGGCGGGCGTGCTCGTCGTTACCGGCCCGACGGGGACGAACGTCAACGACATAAGGGTCGCACTGGTTTCGGAGTCGGCGAGTCCCTAGAATAGTCGGCGGTCAAGCACAGGGAACGGGAAAATTGGGTCGGCGGGGCCCGGCATGTTCGGGGCGGCCGACCTTGAAATCAAGGGAGAGGAGAAAACATGGACAACCTCGCGGTACTCAGCCTTCTCGCGCTCGCGCCGCTTCTCACGGTGGGGGTGCTTCTCGTAGGCTTCCGGTGGCCGGCGAAGTGGGCGATGCCTATAGGCTACGTAGTGGTCGTCGTCATCGCGCTCACGGTGTGGGGCATGGATCTCATAAACATCGCGGCCGCGACCGTGCAGGGACTCATGATCGCAAGCACGTTGCTCTATATAATTTTCGGCGCGTTGCTGCTTTTGGCGACCTTGGCCGCGAGCGGGGCTATACAGACCATCCGCTCGACCTTCACCGACATAAGCCCGGACAGGCGCATACAGGTCATCATCATCGCGTGGCTCTTCGGGAGCTTCATCGAGGGCGCCTCGGGCTTCGGCACCCCGGCGGCGGTCGCCGCGCCTTTGCTCCTCGCGCTCGGCTTCCCGGCGATGGCGGCGGTGATGTGCGGCCTCATCATCCAAAGTACGCCCGTGAGTTTCGGGGCGGTCGGCACGCCGATGCTCGTCGGGGTGACGGGGGGATTGACCGGGAGTGGGAGCGTTGACACTTTGCTCGCGGAGCGGGGTCTCGAGCTTTCGCAGTACGTCGAGGGGATCGCGGTTCGGGTGGCGGTCATCCACGCGATCTGCGGAACCTTGATTCCTCTCTTCATGGTCTGTCTTTTGACTGGCTTCTTCGGAAGGAACCGGAGCTTCGGGGAGGGACTCGGGGTGTGGAAGTTCGCGCTGTTCGCGGCGTTCTCGATGACGATACCGTATGTGGCGGTCGCGGTGCTTCTCGGGCCGGAGTTCCCGGCGCTTCTCGGCGGGCTGATCGGGCTTGCGATCGTCGTGTTCGCCGCCCGCCGCGGCTTTTTGCTTCCGAACGACAACTGGCAATTCGCGCCTCGTTCGGAGTGGGAGTCGGACTGGATGGGGAATGTGGACCCGGACGCGGCCGCGCCCGTCGGAGCGACCTCGAACATGAGCGTGCTTCGGGCGTGGGCGCCGTATCTTCTCGTCGCGGCGATACTCGTCATCACCCGGCTGGAGTTCCTCGGGCTTCAGCCGATACTCTCGGGGGTCACCGTAACGTGGGAGAACATCTTCGGGACGGCGATCTCCGACAGCTCCATCGCGCCGCTGTATTTGCCGGGCTTCATGTTCATCATCGTGTGCATCATCACGTACTTCATCCACCGGATGAGCTTCTCGCAGATCGCCGAGTCGTGGCGGGTGGCCGGAAGCCAGCTCGTCGGCGCGGGCGTCGCGCTTCTTTTTGCCCTTCCCCTCGTTCGAGTGTTCATCAACTCGGGGGCGGACTACAACAACTCCGGCCTTGAGAGCATGCCGATCGCGCTCGCCGAGGGGGCGGCCGCGCTCGCGGGAGGGACATGGCCGTTCTTCGCGCCGTGGATCGGGGCTTTGGGGGCGTTCATCGCCGGGAGCAATACGGTGAGTAATTTGACGTTCTCGCTTTTCCAGTTTGCCACCGCGCAAAATATCGGGGCGGTTCCGGCCGTTGTCGTCGCCGCACAGGCCGTCGGAGGGGCGGCGGGGAACATGATCAC
>Ga0136630_1000094_pt1 | contig 25942 bp, 21 predicted proteins | sample AntDrymUQ5682106_2_FD_105496 | JGI IMG/M metagenome (GOLD analysis project Ga0136630, IMG submission 105496) | Polar desert sand microbial communities from Dry Valleys, Antarctica - metaG UQ568 (21.06) | ecosystem: Environmental > Terrestrial > Soil > Desert | place: Antarctica: Dry Valley...
ATACACGAGAAACGCCACGAACAGCCCCATGGCCAAGCCGGTGAGAAATGAAAGCCAGCCCCGTTGCCGGCTTCTGTTACTACCGGATCTGCGCGGCTGACGCGACATCACATCGACTCCGGAGCCGACACCCCGAGGATCGCAAGGCCGTTGCGAATGACCTGCTGGGTTGCCGCGATGAGGTTTAAGCGCGCGTTACGTAGCGACTCGTCCTCGACGAGGAACATGTGTGCGCCGTAATAGCCGTGGAACGCGTTCGCCAGCTCCCGCAGGTAGTGAGCCAGTTGATGCGGTTCGCGCTCCCGCGCCGCCGCTTCAATGATGTCCGGATAACGTGATATGGCGCCGATCAAACCCTGCTCGTGCGCTTCCGTTAAAACCGCTACCGCATTCTCGCCACGCGTCCGGTCCCACGCCCATCCTTGCTCGGCCAGTTGCCGGAAGACGCTCGCAATGCGCGCGTGCGCGTACTGGATATAATACACGGGGTTATCGGCCGACTGTGACTTGGCGAGATCGAGATCGAACTCGAGATGCTGCTCGCAACGCCGTGTCACGTAAAAGAAACGCGCCGCGTCCCGGCCGACCTCATCGACAAGCTCCCGGAGCGTGACGAACTCGCCCGAGCGGGTTGACATCTGCACGCGTTCTTCCCCCCGATAGAGCGTCGCGAATTGCACCAGTAAGACCTCCAAGCGATCCGAATCCTCCTCAAGCGCCGCCAGGGCCGCCTTCACCCGCGGCACGTAACCGTGATGATCGGCGCCCCAAATATTGATGACGCGATCGAATCCGCGTTCGAATTTGTTTGTGTGGTACGCCACGTCGGAGGCAAAATAGGTCGTCTGGCCATTCTCGCGCACCAAGACACGGTCTTTCTCATCTCCGAAGGCCCTCGCATTGAACCAAAGCGCACCGTCCTTGGTGTAGGTTCGTCCCAGCGACTGGAGCTTGGCAATCGCCCGATCGACCGCTTGGGTCTCCGCTAGTGAGCGCTCGGAGAACCATTGGTCGTAGCGCACGCCGAACTCGCTGAGATCGGCGCGAATGCCGGCGAGCACGCTATTCAATCCGTTATCAAACACCCGGCGATACCTGACCGGGCCCAAGAGCGATTTGGCGCGCGCGATGAGGGCATCGAGCAATGCGTCGCCGTCCAGCCCAGCCAGTCCATTGTATACGGCGCTAATCGGGTATTGGCAACCCGCCTGGACCTCCTCCCGAAGTGCGCGGGCGATCCCGATGATATAGGCGCCCTGGTAGGCGCTTGCCGGAAAATCCACCGCTTCCCCGCAAAGCTCAAGATACCGTAGCCACACGCTGAGCGCCAATATGTCCATCTGCCGGCCGGAATCGTTGACATAATATTCCCTCTGAACGGCATAACCGTTGGCCTCGAGCAGATTGGTGATCACCGCGCCGTAGGCCGCGCCCCGGCCATGGCCGATGTGCAGCGGGCCAGTCGGATTAGCGGAAACGAACTCGACTTGGATCTTCGCCCCGGCGCCCGTGCTGTTACGCCCGAAGGCGTCGCCCGCCGCGAGCACTTGTTGAATAATCCCCAGCCAATAGCGGGGCTGGATATAGAAATTGAGGAAGCCTGCGCCAGCCACCTCGACGCGATCGATGCTGGGAGATCCGGGGAGGGCCGATGCGATCCGTTCCGCTAGGGCACGCGGCGTCACACCGAGATCCTTAGCAACTACGAGCGCCACATTGGCGCTGAAGTCTCCATGCCGGGCGTCGCGGGTGCGTTCAAAGCGCACACCACGCTTCGCCAAATGGCCATCGGCATCGCCCAGATCCAATCGCTTGAGCGCCACGGCCACTTGCTCTCTGATGAGGTTCTTCAAAAATACCCCCGCGAAAGAAGTGTGGATTCTAGCTCGCCTCCCATGCCATTGGAACGTCCGCGAGTCGATTAGATTTCGCCAGCACGGGGTATTGCGACCCGTGGGGCGACCAAAGGGGAGAGCTGCGTCTCTCCTCTTTGGAAACCCCATCGCTAAGGTCCCCGCGGCAAGACCGCGGGGAATAGATTTAAAGCGTTTCCTGGGGATCGACGTCGATCGACCAGCGTAGCGCGCGCCCGGTACGCAATCTACGAATACCGGGGAGCCACTCATCGAGCAAGCGCTGCAAACGACCACGATGGCGGGTTTGCAAGACCAATTGCCAGCGGTAGCGGCCCGCGAGTCGTTCCATGGGCGCCGGTACCGGTCCGAGCAGCTCGGCACCGTTGGCGATGAGATCCAGGGCCATTGCTCGCGCTTCATTTAAGAAGGCTCGTGCTTTTTCCGGTTTTTCCGACTCGGCGCGAATGAGCGCCATCGCCTGATACGGCGGCAGCCGCGCCTCCGCTCGTTCCTTGAGCGCCAAGGCGGCGAATGCGCCGTAACCTTGGCCCACGAGCACTTGCAACAAGGGGTGCGCCGGGTGGTGGGTCTGGATCACCACGGTGCCCGGTTCATCGGCGCGGCCCGCCCGCCCGGCGACTTGAATGAGCTGCTGCGCGAAGCGTTCGTGGGAACGGAAATCTACTCCGAAGAGGCGGCTATCGCCATCCACAACCGCGACCAGCGTCACGCCCGGGAAATGATGGCCTTTCGACAGCAACTGCGTACCCACCAGCACGTCGGCCTGACCGTCCCGGATCTGGCGCAGTGCGGCCTGCCACGCCGTTTGACGGCGGGTAATGTCCCGATCGATCCGCAGCACCCGAGCACCGGGAAACGTCTGCTTGACGGCTTCCACCACCCGCTCGGTCCCGTAACCGAGTTTTAGCAGGTTGCCGCTGCCGCAGCGCGTGCAAGCCGCATTCAGTTCACTGAGCGCCCCGCAAAAGTGGCATTCAAGCCGGTTGCCCGTCTGGTGGTAAATCAAGCGCGCGTCGCAGCGCTCACACCACGCCGTCCATCCGCATTGGTGGCAGAGGATGAGAGGAGCGTAACCGCGCCGATTGACGAACAGGAGCACCTGCTGGCGGCGATCCAGATGCTCGCTCATCCTTGCGATGAGCGGCTCCGAGAACCCCTCACGCATCTGCGCAGCGCGTAAATCCACGACCTCGTACGTAGGAGGCGTTGCCGTCCCTGCCCGCGTCCGAAGCCGGAGGTGCCGGTACTTGCCACGGTGGACATTGAACACCGATTCCAACGATGGGGTGGCGCTGCCGAGGATCACGGGAATGTTTTCGCGCTGGCCACGAATCACCGCGATATCCCGGGCGGAGTAGCGGAATCCCTCCTGCTGCTTGAAAGACAGGTCATGTTCCTCGTCGACGATGATAACGCCCGGCCTCGCCAACGGCGCCCATACCGCCGAACGGGTTCCGATCACGATCGGCGCCCTACCCTCCCCGGCTTGCCGCCACTCGTCCAGCCGGGCGCCGCTCGCACGTCCTGAGTGCAAGACCGCGAGTGGCGCCGCGAAACGATCGCGAAACCGCAACAGGGTTTGTTCGGTCAGTCCAATTTCCGGTACCAAGACCAGCGCCTGGCTGCCGCGGCGCAGCACCTCCTCGATCACACGCAAATAAACTTCGGTCTTCCCGCTGCCGGTCACACCGTCCAAGAGAAACACGCCGAAACGGTTCAATCCTGCGCACAGTTGCTCGACGGCAGACGCCTGCGCGTCGTTCAGCGGTGGTGGTCTGGCCGTGACCACGGGAAGGACCGTTGCGAGCGACGCGGGTTCCTGCGCTACCCAGCCTTTAGCTACCAAGACGCGTAAGGCGCGGCGCCAGGATACCGCGCTGGGGAGCGATGCAGGCGGCAATTCTCGCTCGGGTTGGCGCCGTAAAGTTCGCATCAGGGTGGCTTGGGTCGGGCTCCGGCGCAAGCTACCCGGGTCAATCGCGGCGCCTTCAGGCGTGAGCCGCCAGCGGAGATCGAGCGTCTTTGGTCTGCGCGGACGATCCTGACGCAACAGCAGAGGTAAGGCAGCGAAAATCACCTCTCCAATCGGATGGCGATAATAGCGGCTCGCCCATTCGAGCAAACGTAAATGCCGTACGCTCAGCACCGGGGCAGAGTCGAGCACTGCGGTGGCGCGCCGGAGATCATCCAAAATACTTTCGGCCCCAAGGGCCAACAGCATGCCGACGGCGGACCTGCGGCCGAAGGGCACTCGCAGTCTCATGCCCGGTTGTAACGCCGCAAGATCCACCCCGGAAGGCGGTAGGTAGTCAAAAACCTGATCGACCGGCACGGGAACGGCAATTCTTAAGATATGGCCCGGCACCGAAGATTAAGGTTAGTGTCCTCGCTGATGAGATGGACGCACGAGGGCTTCGACGAAGGCGAAATCGGCGCGCGCCATGGGCTTGCCGTCCACCGGGCTCAATGGCGCCTGGCGTTTGAAGATGGGCGGAAACACCACTAACTCGATACCGACTTCGCCGGCCATGAAGCGGAAGCACGGGTATACTGTACGCTCGCGAGAATTCTGGCGCACCGTTCGTTCATGAACCGTAAACGGAATCGCATGCTCCAGGAGAAAATAACTCACCTCTTCCGGCGTTTCCGCAAAGACGTGCAGGCACACCATGGCCTGGCGTGCTGCGGAACCATCCAGCACCGGACCGGCCAACATGGGGTTGAATCGCCGCAGCAGGCGCATCGCTTCCAGTGCCGTTTCCCTTTGCGCGCGCAACCATCGGGGTTGCCTCTGCGCCTGAAACAGCCGCTGATAGGCGCTCAGGTGAGCCGCGATCTCGCTGTTATCGGGGACCTCGCGAGGTGCCTTGATACCCAGCCGATCGGCTGCCTTGCGCTTGGCCAGGTGGTAATGTTCGACGCCTTCATCCGCCATGATGCGGGCGGCCAGTTCCGCGACACGCCGGCGGTTCTGTGAACCGTTCGCACCGCTCGCCATAACCTAGAACAGTTGCTCGGGTAACGCCGCCGCATCGGGCGCGCCGCTGTCCCAGGCTGGGCCGCCGTCGTGCTCGCCGGGAGTATTGTCCGCGCGGAAGACTTCAAACATTGCCCGTGGATTGCCGGCGTCCGTCAGTAACCCGGTGTCGCGATCGATGCGCACGGTGACCAAGCCCGGGGGTTCGGGCGCTATGGCATCCGGCGTTTCCGCCAGCGCCGTCTGCATAAACTCCATCCAGATCGGCAGCGCGACGCGCGCGCCGGTTTCCTTCGGACCGAGCGATTTGGCCTGATCGAATCCTACCCAAGCCGTCGCAACGATCTGGTGGTTAAAACCGGAGAACCACGTGTCCTTATGGTCATTGGTGGTTCCGGTCTTCCCCGCGATGTCGGTTCTATTCAAGGACAAGGCCGCTCTCGCCGTTCCGGTCCGCATTACTTCCTGCATCATCGAGGTCATAATCCACGCATTCTGCGCGTTGATGGCGCGTACACCCCGTTCGGCGGTCCCCGTTAGCGCGCTCACCACCGGCGCTTGCTGGTCGCATGATTCACATTGGACCACCGATCCGCGGCTCATAATGATCTCGCCCCGGTCGTTCTCGATACGCTCGATGAAGTATGGATCGACTCGAAATCCGCCGTTCGCGAACGCGACGTAGCCTCTCGCAAGCTCGAGCGGCGTGACCTCCGCCGTGCCTAAGGCCAAGGAGAGGTTACGCGGCAGGTAGTGCTTGTCAAAACCGAATCTTTTTATATGATTAACGGCCTTGCTGACGCCGATGGATTGCAGCAAGCGGACCGACACGAGATTACGCGATAGCGCCAGCGCTGCGCGCAGACGCATGGGGCCCATGTAGTTGTGGGTGTAATTCTCCGGACGCCAAATGCGGTCGAGCGCCGGGTCATAGAATACAAACGGGGTATCGTTGACGATGCTTGCCGCCGTGTATCCGGATACCAGCGCCGCCGAATAGATAAACGGCTTGAATCCGGACCCCGCCAACCGCCGCGCTTGCGTCACTCGGTTAAACTTGCTCTGAGAAAAATCAAATCCGCCCGCCAGCGCCAAGATTGCGCCATCACGCGGGTCGAGCGCCACGAAAGCGCCTTCAACCACAGGCACCTGAGCCAATCTAAACCCTCCCTTCTCGATCGCTTCGACCCGCACCACATCCCCCGGCGTGAGAAGATTGCGAGCTCGTTTCGGCAGCCCCGCGCCCGCGTAGTTACTCGCCCAGGCGAGCCCGCCCCGATCGATCGTGATGAGCCCTACGTCCAAGGTAAACGCCGTGATCGACGTATCCGTCGCGGCGACGACTAACGCCGCATGTAAGTTCCCGATACTCGAATAGCCCTGTAAAATCCGGGTCCATTCCGCCTCGGTCACGGAATCCGACAACGAGTGCCGCTGCTCGGGGCCACGATAACCGTGCCGCTGGTCATAACGCAGTAAGCCGCGCCGAAGCGCCCGGGTGGACGCGGCCTGTAGCCGATCACTGATCGTGGTAACCACCCGGTAGCCGGCGTTGTAAACCTCCTTACCGAAGTGCTCCACCATGTAGACGCGCACCATCTCCGCTAGGTGGGAGGCATTTATTTCAACGGCTTGCCCATGCAAGCTCGCTGAATCCATAGTGCGTTTCGCGGCACGATAGTCCTGCTTTGAGATCATCTCCAGATCCCGCATACGTCTTAACACGAAATTACGCCGCGCGACGGCGCGTTCCAAATCGGTAATCGGGTTGAGCTTCGACGGCGCCTTCGGCAGGCCGGCGATCATCGCAAGTTCAGGCAGGCCCAGGTTTTGCACAGTCATGCCGTAGTAAACATGAGCGGCGGCAGCAACGCCATAAGACCGATGACCGAAATAAATCTTGTTCAGGTACAGCTCTAGGATCTCTTTTTTTGTAAGCTCGCGTTCTATTTTTAAAGCAAGCAATATCTCATTGATTTTACGTAAATATGTCTTTTCAGGTGTCAAAAAAAAGTTGCGCGCGACCTGCATGGTAATAGTGCTACCGCCTTGGATCTTCTCTCCCGTCAAGAGCAACTGGATCACGGCCCGCAGGATACCTCGCCAATCGACTCCCGGATGCCGGAAAAAACGATCGTCTTCCGCGGCCAGCACGGCATTGATCAATGTCTGGGGCAAGTCCTTGAGTTGCATGGGTGCGCGCCGGGTTTCGCCAAACTCGGCCAGTAATGATAGCTCACGTGAATAGACCTTGAGCGGTACCTGTAAGTGGATGTCTTTCAAAGTCTCTATCGATGGGAGGCGCGGTAGCAGGTAGGAAAGTAATGCACCCAGAGCGAACACCGAAAGCAGCAGGGTTCCAATGGAAATTTTCAAGATAACACGCAACATAGAGAAACAAACTAATTTCCAATATTAAAAAATAAAAGTAGCGCTTAACGAGTTTCCGGCGTCGGATCGGCTCGTTAAGGAACATGTCACCTCCAACGCAACCGCGGGGCTAAAGTTTAATGTAATAGTTCCGTTTTACAATCGCTAACCATTGATCGATGTAAGGAAAAAATGACTATTCTTGGCCGCAAAAATACGCTGCTGCTGGGTATCGATATCAGTTCCACTACGGTGAAGTTGCTGGAAATCGGGGGTAGTAAAGACCATTACCGGGTTGAAAGCTACGCCGTCGAACCGCTGCAGTCTACTTCCGTCTCGGAACGGAATATAGCGGATGTTCAACTTGTCGGCGAGGCGATCGGGCGCGCGGTGAAAAAGTCCGGAACGCGGACCAAAGCGGCGGCCTGTGCGGTCTCAGGTACTGCCGTGATCACCAAGGTTATTTCGATGCCCTCTCAACTGACCGAAGATGACATGGAAAACCAGATCCGGGTGGAAGCCGATCAATACATTCCCTATCCGCTCGAAGAGGTCAGTCTTGATTTCGAGGTGCTGGGTCCCTCGGAAACCGAACCGGACAAAGTCGATGTGTTGCTCGTCGCATCGAGAAGCGACAACGTGAAGGTGCGCGTCGCGGCGCTGGAGATGGGCGGCCTGGTCGCCAAAGTCGTCGATGTCGAGGCATTCGCGCTCGAGAACGCCGTGGGCCATGTGCTGCGCAAGGGCGGCGCGGGGTTAGAACAAGGAGATACAGTTGCGGTCGTTGACATCGGGGCGACCCGGACGATTCTGAGTGTGTTGCGGGATCTCAAGGTCATTTATACGCGGGAACAGTTGTTTGGGGGGAAGCAACTCACGGAAGAAATTCAGCGCCGCTACGGCCTGTCCTATGACGAGGCCGGTCATGCGAAGCGCCAAGGTGGATTACCGGAGAATTACATCGCGGAAGTCCTCGAGCCCTTTAAGGAAACGATGGCGCTGGAAGTGAACCGGGCATTACAGTTCTTTTATTCATCGAGTCAAGTGGGGACCGTCGATCAGGTGATATTGGCGGGGGGCTGTGCCTCGATTCCCGGAATCACCGATCTCATCGCCGCGAAGTGCGGAACCACCGTCACGGTGGCTAACCCCTTTACCGGGATGCCGATCTCTCCAAGGATCAAGGAGCAAACCCTCGTCAATGACGCCCCGGCGTTGATGACTTCCTTCGGTCTAGCGTTACGGAGTTTCGATTAATGGCACGTATCAACCTCTTACCTTGGCGAGAAGAGCGGCGGCGCGAACGCAAGCAGCAATTTTTGCTCAACGCCGGAATCGCAGCCGTGTGCGCTGTCGCGGCCATCGGACTGGTGCATGTCGTTTACCAGAACATCATCGATTAACCAAACGGCGCGTAACGGATACTTGGAAAGCGAGATCAAGAAACTCGACAAGACCATTGCCGAGATCCGCGATCTGCAAAAGGAAAAGCAGCGGCTCATTGACCGCATGCGGGCCATTGAGACCCTACAAACGAGCCGCCCGATCATCGTGCATATCTTCGATGAGCTGGTCAGCACGCTACCGGAAGGAATATCGCTGACGGAAATCACCCAGTCAAGCAACGCGATCACGATCAAGGGGATTGCGGAATCGAACGCGCGGGTATCGAACTTCATGCGCAACGTCGAGGCATCCAAGTGGGTTAAAAAGCCTCAGCTCAACATCATCGAAACCAAGGATGAAAAGGGGCGGCGCCTCAACAACTTTACACTCATCATCGAACAAATAAGCGCGCAGCCGGAGTCCGGTGAAACGGGGCCGGATGCCAAGGGAGCAAAGCCATGAATTGGTCGGAATTTCGAAATCTCGATCCCAACAACATTGGCAACTGGCCGACGCCGGCGAAGGCGGCGGTGATCGGGTTCGGGTGCGTGGTTCTGCTAGGCCTCGGCTGGTATTTCGACACTAACGATCAGCGCCTGCTGCTCGAACAGGTGGAAGGCAAGGAGCAAACCCTCAAGCAGGATTTTGAGGCCAAGCAGAGCAAGGTCGTAAATCTCGATGCTCTCAAGGAGCAACTGCAAGACATCAAGCAGTCGTTCGGCGACATGCTAAAGCGCCTGCCTAACAAAACCGAGGTCGCCGCGCTGCTCGTCGACATCTCTCAGCAGGGGCTGGGCGCTGGGCTCGAGTTCGAGCTGTTCAAGCCCGGGTCCGAGCAACCGGCCGAGTTTTATGTCGAGTTACCGATCAATATTCGCGTGACCGGCAGCTATCACCAGCTTGGACAGTTTGTCAGCGGCGTGGCTGATCTACCACGCATCGTTACCCAGCACGATATCAAGATAAAGGCCAAGGATAAGGGCGGTTTGATCATGGAATCGATCGCCAAAACCTACCGTTATCTTGGCGAAGAAGAGGAGGCCGCGCAGCAGCCACAAACTCCGAATTCAATTGCTACGAAACCATCGCAATCATGAGCCACGAGAAACAGTTTCTCCACTACACCATGCGCGGGGCGGTTGTCGCCACCGCCTTCCTCCTGAGCGGGTGCGGTTCCGATGACCTAAGTAATCTGCAAGCTTACGTCGCCGAGGTCCTGAGCCGCAAAGGGGGCACCATTGACCCTCTTCCGGAGATCAAGCCCTATGAGCGCTACCTGTACCAATCGGGGGAGGCCGACGTACGCGATCCGTTTGAACCGTTTTTTGAGATGAAACGCGGCGCCAACCTTGAAAGGAACGTATCCGACGCGCAAATAAAATACATCGAAGAAATTGAAACCCATAATCCCGAGGAGCTCGAAAACTTCGAGCTAGACGGCCTACGCATGGTTGGAACCCTTCAAAACAGCGCTGATTTCTGGGGGGTCGTGCTCGACCAAGAAGGCACGGTCCATCGCGTGAAGATAGGGAACTACATGGGTAAGAACTTCGGCAGGATCATCAATATTGCCGAAGATAAAATCGAAGTACGCGAAATCATCGGCGATGGGCAGGGCAGCTGGGAGGAACGTGCCGCGTCACTGGCGCTTTTAGGCGAAGAGGAATAGGCCTGGAGGGGGTTAGACACATGAATACACATCGATATTGGGGGACTCACGAAATGATAGGAACTGAGTTGCGGGATATGGCGTCAAGGGTAGGGGGCAGCATCGCGCTGAGCTTGGCGTTGACGCTATCGTCCGTGGCATGGGCGGCCCAAAACAGCCTGGATGCGGTCACCTTTACGACCCTGCCGGGGGACGAGGTGCAAATCCGGTTACAGCTTTCGAGTCCCCTGGCGCGAGATCCGCTGACCTTTACGATCGATAACCCGGCGCGCATCGCCCTCGATCTACCTGAGACGCGTATAAACCTATCCGCGAAGCATCGCGCCATCGGAATTGGACCGGCGCAAAGCGTGAGTACCGTGGAGGCGGGAGGACGCACCCGCGTCGTACTGAACCTGGTACGGTTGGTTCCCTACCAGTTAAGAAAAGACGGCAACGCGGTGGTGATAACCCTAGGCGGTGCTACGACGGCGGCCGAAACCGCGGCGCGGCCGGCGCCCCAAAGACAGCCCGTCGCGGCGCATCCCACGCCCACCGCACAGGTACCGAAAGCGCCGCCGGAACCCGCACTGCGCGGGCCCCATATCAAGGACATCGACTTCCGGCGTGGCGAGGCGGGTGAGGCGCGTATCGTCGTGGTATTGTCGGACGCATCAATTGCCTCGAATATCCATGAAGAAGGCAATCAGATCCTGATTGATTTTGTCGAGGCTCGATTGCCGGAGCGGCTCGATCGGCGTCTCGACGTACTGGATTTTGCAACGCCGGTGAAAGAAATCGACACCTTCGCTTACGAGGGCGGGATCCGCATGGCCATTACACCCACCGGATTCTACGAGCACCTGGCCTACCAATCCGATAACATCCTCACAATGGAAGTAAAACCGCTCACCAAGGAGGAAGAAGAAGCGGTGAAGAAAGCGAAGTTCGGCTTCACCGGGGAACGGCTGTCTTTGAATTTCCAGGACATCGAGGTACGGTCGGTATTGCAGCTCATCGCTGACTTCACCAGCAAAAACCTGGTCGCTTCGGATTCGGTGACCGGTAAGGTGACCCTGCGGCTAAAGAACGTGCCTTGGGATCAAGCCCTGGAGATCATCTTGAAATCCAAGGGACTCGGAAAACGGGAGTCGGGGAACGTCATCATGGTCGCACCGCAAGAGGAAATCGCACAGCGCGAAAAACTTGAGCTTGAGACCCAAAATCAAATCGCCGAACTGGCGCCGCTTAGGACCGAGTTCATCGAGGTCAACTATGCCAAGGCGGCCGATCTCTTAACTCTCCTCAAAGCCGGGGAATCCGAGGAAAACAAGCTATTGACCAAACGCGGAAAGGTCTCGGTCGACCAGCGCACCAATACGCTTTTGATTCAAGAGACGGCCGAGAAATTGGCGGAGATGCGCCAGGTGATCACGACCCTGGATGTGCCCGTACGGCAGGTGCTGATCGAATCACGCATCGTGATCGCTAACCAGGATTTCACCAAGGAGCTCGGGGTTAAGTTCGGATACAGCAAGAATACCTTTGGCGCAAACGAGGACCCAACGGACGACAACTTCGGTGCCATCATCGGTGGTAAGCGCCCCGGTGACACCACCGATCTCCTGACGGCGTTTAATACCGCTGACCTCGAGAACTTCATCGTTGACCTGCCCACGGCTTCCACCCCCGCGGGCGCCATCGGGCTGGCGATCGGAAAGATTGGGAGTTATTTACTGCAGCTCGAGCTGTCCGCACTGCAAGCCGAAGGACGCGGGGAGATCATCTCGAGTCCGCGCGTGATCACGGCCGATCAAAAAGAAGCCGTCATCGAGCAGGGCACCGAGGTCCCCTATAGAGAGGCGTCATCCAGCGGCGCCACATCCATCAGCTTTAAGAAAGCCGTGTTGAGCCTGCGGGTAACCCCGCACATTACCCCCGATGATCGCATCAACATGAGCCTCAATGTCCATAAGGACGCGCCCTTCCAGTGCGCCATCGCGGATGTCCCCTGTATCGATACCCGCAACGTCCAGAGCGAAGTGCTGGTCGATAACGGCGAGACGGTGGTACTGGGAGGGGTCTATGAACAGACTAATAGCGACAATACGCGGCGGGTCCCCTTTTTCGGGGAGTTACCGTATGTCGGAGCGCTGTTCAGGAATTCAGCAAATGTGCGCAACAAGGACGAGTTGTTAATCTTCGTTACCCCGCGCATCATCAAGGAATCCTTGAGCTTGAGGTAACGCTCTCCGAGCGCCACCCGGAGGATCTAAGCTTCCAGCACGGCTCAGGGATGAGCCGCATCCGGGCGGTTTGCGTCGTATCCAACGAACCGGTACAGTGATCGTGCCGAGTCTTTCCGCGAGATCCTCAAGCATTGCTGTCGTGTCAATCCGGTAATATCTTTCTCATCGGACCGATGGGCGCGGGTAAGACCACCATCGGGCGGCAGCTCGCGCGATCCCTGGCTAAGGAGTTTCACGACAGCGACCGTGAAATAGAAGCAAGGACCGGAGCCAGTGTGGCCCTCATTTTCGACATCGAAGGAGAAGCGGGTTTTCGCCGCCGGGAAAGCAAGATCATCGACGAGCTCACGCTGCGGCAAAATACGGTACTAGCCACCGGCGGTGGCGCCGTGATTGATGCCTACAATCGGGAGTGTATGAAGACTCGCGGGATAGCCGTGTACTTGCGCGCCTCGATCGATCGGCTGTTTACACGCACGCGCCGGGACATCAATCGTCCGTTATTGCAGACGGCGGATCCGAAACGCACGCTGCAGGAGCTTCTCAGACACCGCGATCCGCTTTATCGCGAGGTTGCGGACTTGGTCATCAATACCGACGGCCGCACGCTAAGACAGGTCATCACCGAGATCCGTCATTTCGTCGAACAGCGATGAAGACCCTGCGCCTAGAGCTTGGCCCTCGTAGCTATCCGATTTTCATCGGTGCGGGCTTGATCGATAAGCACGCACTTCTTACCCCCTACCTCCCTACGGCGCAGGTGATGATCGTGTCGAACGAGGCCGTGGCGCCGCTCTATCTGGCCCGGGTCACGGCGCATCTCAACGATTACGATGCCGGCAGCGTGACTCTCCCCGACGGAGAAAAGTACAAGACGCTCGAGACCATGAACCGCATCATCACCGCACTGCTGGAGCGCCGCTTTGATCGGTGCTGTACCTTGATCGCGCTTGGCGGCGGGGTGGTTGGGGATATTACCGGATTCGCCGCGGCTTGCTATCAGCGTGGCGTGAATTTCGTCCAGATCCCGACCACGCTCTTGTCCCAAGTCGACTCCTCGGTCGGCGGAAAAACGGGCGTGAATCATCGGCTCGGGAAGAACATGATTGGGGCTTTTCACCAGCCCCGTTGCGTCATCGCCGACATCGATACGCTGGCCACCCTACACCCCAGAGAATTCCGGGCCGGTTTGGCCGAAGTGATTAAGTACGGCCTCATCCACGACGGCGATTTTTTTGCGTGGCTGGAAAATCACCTGCCGCGCCTTCTCGAACGCGATCCCGCGGCGCTAAGTTATGTCATCGAGCGCTCGTGCGCTATCAAAGCCGAGATCGTCGCCGCCGACGAGCGCGAGTACGGTATGCGCGCATTGCTCAATCTTGGCCACACCTTCGGCCATGCCATCGAGACCGGCCTCGGCTATGGCGTCTGGTTGCACGGGGAAGCCGTCGCGGCCGGGCTTTCCATGGCCGCGGATCTGTCGGTGCGGCTCGGTTGGCTGGGCGAAGACGAATTAAGGCGCATCGAATCCCTGCTGCGACAGGCGGGGTTACCTGTACGCTGCCCGCTCTCCACCGATCGGATGTTGCGTCTCATGGCAGTCGACAAAAAAGCTCTGGACGGCGCCCTTCGTCTCGTGTTACTGGAGAAAATCGGTCAGGCAGTTGTCACGGGGGACTATGACAGAGGCCGCTTGCGTCATACACTCGCCGCATGTCGTGCGGAGCCCTTCCCCGCCTAAACGCGGTATTCAGACCGCCGCGCCGGATAGGCCGCGAGTGAACGCATAGCGATGCGCGTGCCCGAAGAAGCGTCGCCCGGGCCCGAAGCGGCGTTTTACTTCACTACGCCGGCCTTGACGCAACGGCTGGAGCTGGTCCGCCACCTTATCGACCACAGCGATCGGCTACTGCTCGTGATCGGCGAGCGGCATAGCGGAAAAACCACGCTCGCGGACCAAGTGCTGGCGCGGGCGCCGGACACCTGGTTAGTGACGCGATTTCATGCGAATCCCATGCTCGACTCCCGCTTGCTCCTCAGGGACCTCGCGGTCGCGATCGGCGCCAACGCGTCGGGAGCGGATCGCAAGGCATTGACCGAGGCGATCGGCGCGATCCTCAGCCAGCGTGAACAGCATAGTCTCATTTCTGTGTTATTCGTTGATGACGCCCATGTACTGCCCGCCGATGCGCTCAAGCTCCTATTTGCTCGCGGACGCTCCAAGCCAGGCGCGTTGCGTGTTGTTTTGCTGTGTGAACCGCACATTAACACCATACTCGAGGCCCCGGAGCTCCAGTCCCTGCGAGAGACTATCGTCCATATTTTGGACATGCCATCTTTTACCCTCGAGCAGACGCGGGCCTATCTCGATGCCCGTTACAACCGCAGCGGCTTAGCGAGATCTCTGCCGCTAGACGGCACCGAGGTCGCGCGAATACATGGGGGATCCGCCGGATCCCCCGGACGCATCGATCGCCTCATGCTGCAAACCCTCAAACAACCGCCGCCCGCCGGGAATGACCATGAAGAATCCTCGCCGCGCATCGGTTCCATCGCGAAGCACCCATGGCGTCTCAACACCGTCGCTGCATTGCTCGCCGCGGTGAGTATCATTATCGCGATCGACTCTCTCCAAGACCGATTCCTTCGCCTCCCGTCCGAGGATCCGGCGCCGATCGAGCTTTCCCCGCCGAAACAAGCGTCGTTAGCGCCGCCCGCCGCCGCGCGGCCGCAACCGCCGAAGACTAACCAACCGAAGCTCAAATCCGGCGCGGCCGCACCCACGGCCGGAGAAAACACCCGGATCGAACCTGTGCTGACGCTCCCGCGGCCACTGCCGCCCGAGCAGTATGTGTTACAACTGCTGGCGATGCGGGATCCGGCCGCCGGCGAACGGTTCCTGGCACAGCATAAGATCGGCGGCCGGGGGCGCGTGGTTGCGATCCGGCGCAAGGGTCAGACGTGGTACCTCGTCGTCCTCGGCCCGTTCCCCGATCGCCGCGCCGCAAGCGCGGCCGTGCGAACCTTACCGAAGGCGATACAAGCCCAACAACCTTGGCCGCGCCGAATTGCCGACTTGGACGCGCTGGGAAACCCGCAGCAGCGGTAGTTCCCAACGCTCAAGCGAGCACGAAAGGCGCTATTTCGTCGCCCCGCCGCGCTACCATCGAAAAACCGAGGGTTGATATGGCGTGAATGCGAACGCCGTGACACTCCCGAATCGCGGCTATATACTCATGGGCCGGTCTTGGTTATATAGGTCCCGCAGAGGGGCTCGTATTACCATGCCTAGGCGGATCCGTGCGCTAGGCGCTATGCCTCATGATCTCGAAATAACACGTCAGTAATATTCGAGTTTTAACTCATCAGGACGGTGATGTAGCTATGCATTGGGTTGGGCATACGCAAGAGGGTCTCTATGACCCCGCATTCGAACATGACGCTTGCGGTGTCGGCTTCGTGGTTGACATAAAGGGAAGACAATCCCATACCATCGTGACGCAAGCATTGACGATCCTAAAAAATCTCATGCATCGCGGCGCGTGCGGGTGTGAAGACAATACCGGCGACGGCTGCGGCATCCTGCTGCAAATGCCACACGGGTTTCTCGCCCGCGAATGCGCCAAACTCGGGATAAACCTGCCGGCCCTCGGCCAGTACGGTGCCGGCTTGGTCTTTCTGCCGCGGGACCCGGCCCAAGCGCGGATATGCCGCGATCGCTTCGAGGCTATCATAAGAGAGGAAGGGCAGCGGGCGCTCGGCTGGCGGGCGGTCCCCGCCGACGACACGCTCATCGGCCCGTCGGCACAAGCCGTAGAGCCGAGCTTCAGGCAGGTGTTCATCGGTCGATCGGTGGAGATCGGCGACGAGGCCGCCTTCGAACGCCGCTTATACGTGATCCGCAAACGCATCGAGCACGCGATCCGGGACTCCGATCTGTCCGAGCGTGGCATGTTCTACATTCCCAGCCTGTCGTGCCGCACGCTCATTTACAAGGGGATGTTGACGGGGAATCAAATCGAAGCGATGTTTCCCGATATCGTCGATCCGGCGGTCGAATCCGCGCTCGCCTTAGTGCACCAGCGTTTCTCCACGAATACCTTTCCTTCCTGGCCGCTCGCGCAACCGTTCCGCTACATTTCCCACAACGGTGAGATCAACACCTTGCGCGGCAATATCAATTGGATGCGCGCCCGGGAGGCGCTTTGCGCATCGCCCCTCTTCGGCGAGGATCTCAAAAAGCTGTTCCCGATCATCGACGAGGAAGGCAGCGATTCGGCGTGCTTCGATAACGTGCTGGAGTTCTTGCATATGAGCGGCCGTCCGCTCGCGCACGCGGTACTGATGATGATCCCGGAAGCCTGGAGCGGCCATGAGTCGATGAACGATGAACGCAAAGCGTTCTACGATTACCACGGCTGTCTGATGGAGCCCTGGGACGGGCCCGCTTCCATCGCGTTCACGGACGGAACCGTGATCGGCGCGGTGCTCGATCGGAACGGCTTGCGCCCATCGCGTTACTACGTCACCAAGGACGGTTTGGTCGTCATGGCCTCCGAGGTGGGCGTACTGGATATTCCACCGGAAAACGTTTTGATTAAGGAACGCCTGCACCCCGGACGTATCTTCCTCGTCGATACCCGCGAAGGACGCATCATCGATGACGCGGAGCTCAAGCACACATTCGCGAGCGCCCACCCCTACCGCACATGGCTCTCTCAGAGCATCGTGGCGCTCGAACGGTTGCCCGAACCGCCCGAAGTACACGAACCCGATCACGCAACGGTGCTCAGGCGGCAGCAAGCATTTGGGTATACGCACGAGGATCTGCGGCTCATTATGGCGCCCATGGCGATGACCGGGGAAGAAGCGATCGGGTCCATGGGCACCGACGCAGCGCTGGCGGTGCTATCGAACCGCCCGCGGTTGCTCTACGATTACTTCAAGCAGCTCTTCGCGCAGGTGACGAACCCGCCGCTCGATGGCATTCGCGAAGAGTTGGTCACCCAGATCGAAACCCCCATCGGCCCCGAAGGCAACCTGCTTAACCCGGGTCCCGAGAGCTGCCGGTTATTGAAACTCAAAACGCCGATCCTCGACAACGGCGAGCTCGCCAAGATCCGTCATCTCGATCTGCCTGGATTTCGCTCCACGACCATCCCGATCTTGTTCCCGGCCGCCGAGGGCGGCACCGGGCTCGCACGGGCCATGCAGGAGATCTGCGCGCGCGCGAGCCAAGCCATTGCCGAGGGATCGACCTACATCATTCTCTCCGATCGCGGCGTCAACGAGCATTGTGCGCCGATACCGGCGTTGCTCGCGATCGCCGGCGTGCATCACCATTTGGTCCGCGAAGGCACGCGCATCAAGGCGGGCCTGGTCGTGGAAACCGGCGAGCCGCGCGAGGTTCATCATGCCGCCGCGCTCATCGGCTACGGCGCCGGCGCCATCAATCCCTACTTGGCGTTCGAGACGCTCAACGACATGATTCATCAGGGGCTCTTGGAAGGCGTCGATCACGCCCAGGCGGTGAAAAACTACATCAAGGCTTTGAACAAGGGCGTGCTCAAGGTCATATCCAAGGTGGGGATCTCCACCATCCAGTCCTATCGTGGCGCTCAGATCTTCGAGGCCGTGGGACTAGAGCGGGAATTAGTCGATACTTACTTTACCCGGACCGCGTCGCGTATCGGCGGAATTGGGATCAAGGTGATCGCCATGGAGATCGCGTTGCGCCACCACCGCGCGTTCACACAGCGGCCGGCCGGGAAGCCCGATCTCGACTGGGGCGGCGAATATCAGTGGCGGCGCGATGGCGAGTACCATCTCTTCAATCCCGATACGGTATTCAAGCTTCAGCATGCGACGCGTACCGGACAATACGAAGTCTTCAAAGAGTACACGCGCTTAGTAGACGAACAGAACGAGAACCTGGCGACGCTGCGTGGCTTGTTCGAATTCAAGCTTGCGGAAAATCCAATCCCGCTGGAAGACGTGGAGCGGGCGGAATCGATCCTCAAGCGCTTCGCGACCGGCGCAATGTCCTATGGCTCGATCAGCCAAGAAGCGCACGAGACGCTCGCGATCGCCATGAACCGTATGGGCGCCAAATCCAATACCGGCGAGGGCGGCGAAGATCCAGCGCGCTTCAAGCCCGATGCGAACGGGGACTTGCGCCGCAGCGCCGTCAAACAGGTCGCCTCGGGCCGCTTCGGCGTCACCAGCGAGTACCTCGTCAATGCCGATGACATCCAGATCAAGATCGCCCAAGGCGCCAAGCCCGGCGAGGGCGGACAGTTGCCCGGCCACAAGGTCTATCCGTGGATCGCCAAGGTGCGCTTCTCGACACCCGGGGTCGGTTTGATTTCACCGCCGCCGCATCACGATATCTACTCGATCGAGGACCTCGCCCAGCTCATCCACGATCTCAAGAACTCGAATCCGCGAGCGCGCATCCACGTCAAGCTCGTGGCGGAGGTTGGTGTGGGGACCATCGCCGCCGGAGTCGCCAAGGCGCACGCCGATGTCGTCCTGATATCGGGCTATGACGGAGGCACCGGGGCCTCGCCCGTCACCTCGCTCAAGCATGCCGGGGTGCCTTGGGAGCTAGGTCTCGCCGAAACTCAGCAGGTATTGGTCATGAACAAGCTCCGCGATCGCATCGTGGTGCAGACCGACGGCCAACTCAAGACCGGACGCGATGTGGTAATCGCGGCGCTCCTCGGCGCCGAGGAATACGGTTTCTCGACCGCACCGCTCGTGGTCGCGGGTTGCATCATGATGCGCGTCTGCCACCTCAACACCTGTCCGGTCGGCATCGCGACCCAGGATCCGGAGCTGCGCAAGAAATTTAACGGTCAGCCTGAATTTGTTGAAAACTTCTTCCGTTTCATCGCCCAGGAGATCCGCGAGACCATGTCACGGCTCGGCTTCCGTACCGTGGACGAGATGATCGGACGAGCAGACAAGCTGGACATGAGGAAGGCCATCACGCACTGGAAGGCGAAAGGCTTGGATTTCTCGCAGATCCTGCACCAGCCGCAGATGGGTCCAGAGGTCGCGATTCGCAGGATCCGGGAGCAAGATCACGGGCTCGCCAAGTCTCTGGATATAACAACACTCATCCCGCTTTGCCGGGCAGCGCTGGAGGTGCAAAAACCGCTCAACATCATTCTTCCTATCCGCAACATCAACCGCACCGTAGGCACCCTCCTCGGCTTCGAGATCACGCGCCGCTACGGCGCCGAGGGCCTGCCCGACAACACCATACGCATCCACTTCACGGGTTCGGCGGGCCAAAGCTTCGGAGCCTTCCTGTCGCGCGGCGTGACCATGACCCTCGAGGGCGACGCCAACGACTACCTCGGCAAGGGTCTGTCGGGAGGCAAGATCATTCTCCATCCGCCGCGGCATTCCACCTTGGTCGCCGAGGATAATATCATCGTCGGTAACGTCGTGCTCTACGGGGCCACCGGCGGCGAAGTCTATATACGCGGCATCGCGGGCGAGCGCTTCGCGGTACGCAACAGCGGCGCGCTCGCCGTGGTGGAGGGCGTCGGCGACCACGCCTGCGAATACATGACCGGAGGCCGCGTCGTGGTGCTGGGACACACCGGACGCAACTTCGCAGCCGGGATGTCGGGTGGCACCGCCTACGTGCTGAATCTCGACGGTGGCTTCGAACGCCGCTGCAACCTCGGCATGGTCGATCTCGAATCCTTAACCGATCCCGCGGAGATTGACTGCATCAAGGACATGCTCCACCGCCATGCCCGCTATACCCAGAGCACGGTCGCGCAGAAAACCCTGGATAACTGGACGTCCATGCAGCGCAAATTCGTGAAGATCATGCCTAAAGACTACAAACGCGTGCTGGCGGCCATCGTCAAGGCCCAGGCCACCGGCGTCCCGGAAGAACAGGCAGTAATGGAAGCCGCTCATGGGTAAGGTGACCGGATTCGTAGAATTCAAGCGCCAGAAGCAACCGTACCGCCCCATCCAGAGCCGCGTCCATGATTGGGATCAGGTCATGTCGCCGTGGCCCCAGGAAGCGCTCAAGCAGCAAGCCGCGCGCTGCATGGATTGCGGGATCCCGTTCTGCCACCAGGGTTGCCCCTTGGGCAACCTGATCCCGGATTGGAACGAACTCGTCTATCGAAATCTCTGGCGCGAGGCTATAGACCGCTTGCATGCGACCAATAACTTTCCGGAATTCACCGGGACCCTGTGCCCCGCCCCTTGCGAAGGCGCCTGCGTGCTCGGTATCAATAACGATCCGGTGACGATCAAGGCGGTCGAGCTCACGATTATCGATCGGGCGTTTGCCGAGGGTTGGGTCGAGCCCGCCCCTCCCGCGCTCGAAACCCGTAAGAGAGTCGCCGTCGTCGGCTCGGGCCCAGCCGGGCTGGCGGCCGCCCAACAGTTGCGGCGCGCCGGGCATGCGGTCACGGTATTCGAGCGCGCCGATCGGATCGGAGGCCTACTACGCTACGGCATCCCGGAATTCAAGATGGAGAAGCGCGTTCTCGACCGGCGCTTGCGGCAGCTCGAGCGGGAAGGCGTACAGTTTCGGGTGAACGCACATGTGGGGCACAATGTCTCGGCCGAGGAGCTGCGCCGGGAGTTCGATGCGATCCTCCTCACGGGCGGTGCGTGCGCCCCTCGTGATCTGCCGGTCCCCGGCCGCGAGCTTAAAGGAATTCATTTCGCGATGGAGTATCTAACACACCAAAACCGCCGCTGCGAAGGGGATGTCATAGCCGATGCCGAGTTTATCAGTGCGTACGCTAAGCACGTCGTCATCATCGGCGGCGGTGACACAGGCGCCGACTGCCTTGGAACAGTCCACCGCCAAGACGCCGCCTCGGTGCACCAACTCGAAATTCTCTCCAGACCCCCGGCCGAGCGCGCCGCGAACAACCCCTGGCCGCTATGGCCGAATGTTTACCGGGTGTCGTCCGCTCACGAAGAAGGCGGCGAACGGGTCTATTCGGTATCGACCAAGCAGTTTAAGGGCGACGGGCGAAACCACGTCAAGGCACTGGAACTTGTTCAAGTCGAGATCGAACAAGTCAATGGACGACCAAGCTTCAAGGAGATCGCTGGATCGGGCTTTGAGCTGCCCTGTGATCTGGTGCTGCTGGCGATGGGTTTCACCGGTCCCGAGAAACCCGGGATGCTGGAGCAGCTCGGAGTGCAGCTCGCCGAGCAGGGCAATGTCTGGCGCGACAAGAACTGGATGACCAGTGCGCCCGGCGTGTTCACCGCGGGCGATATGCAGCGTGGCCAGTCGCTCATCGTCTGGGCCATCGCGGAAGGCCGATCGGCGGCGCGCGGGATCGACAGCTTCTTGATGGGGAGCTCGGACCTACCGGCGCCGGTTTCATAATCCCAACGCCATAGGCGGTTCACACACGAACCCGCTTAGTAAATTTGATGCCGTCACTGAGAAACGATCGGCTACTGCGCGCGCTTTTGCGCCAACCCGTCGATGTCACACCGATCTGGATCATGCGCCAGGCCGGGCGCTACCTTCCGGAATACCGTGAAACCCGCGAGCGGGCCGGGAACTTCATGACCTTGTGCACGACACCGGAGCTGGCGTGCGAAGTGACGCTGCAACCGCTTGCGCGCTTTCCGCTGGACGCCGCCATTTTGTTCTCCGACATCCTCACGATTCCGCATGCGATGGGCCTCGGCCTCACGGTGCAAGAAGGGATCGGCCCGCGCTTCGCGCGCCCCGTGCGCACCGAAGGAGACATCAACGCCTTGGCGGTGCCCGATCCCGAGCAAGATCTACGCTACGTGATGGAAGCCATCCGGCTCATCCGCAAGGAGCTCGACGGCAAGCAACCGCTCATCGGCTTCGCCGGGAGTCCGTGGACGCTCGCAACCTATATGGTCGAAGGCGGGAGCAGCGCAGCCTTCCGGCGTATTAAAAGCCTGATTTACGATAGGCCGCGGAGTGCCCACCGGCTGCTCGATACGCTAGCGCGGGCGGTGGCCGACTATCTCAATGCACAAACGGCCGCCGGCGCCCAGGCGCTCATGATCTTCGACACGTGGGGCGGCATGCTCACGGCGGCGGCTTTCCACGAGTTCTCGTTGCGTTATTTGCGGCAGGTGCTGGCCGCGCTGCGCCGAGAGCACGACGGGCAGCGGATCCCGGTCATCGTATTTACCAAGGGATCAGGCGGCTGGTTGGAGGCGATGGCCGAGAGCGATTGTGATGCCGTCGGCCTCGATTGGAACATCGACATCGGCGAGGCGAGACGGCGCATCGGTCAGCGTGTCGCCCTTCAAGGGAACCTGGACCCCGCGGTGCTCTTCGCGACGCCCGAGCGGATACGCACGGAGGCGTCCGCGATTCTCGCGAGCTACGGCCAAGGCCCGGGCCATGTCTTCAACCTGGGACACGGGATCGAGCCGGAGGTCGAACCGGACCACGTCCGGGTCCTGGTCGATGCTGTTCATGAGTTATCCGCACCCTACCACCGCTAGATGCAAGATCTCCCTCTACGCAGAGTCAAGGCCACAACGCCGCTAGGCTAAAACGGAGCGCCTCGAAGGGTGGCGCCGAGATCTCTTCCGCCTTGAAGGCGCACTCGAGCCGCCAGCGGCGTTCGTGCAGAGCGTAGACCTCGAGAGTTTGCGCGTCGGGATCCACGAGCCAGGCATGCCCCACCGCCTGCGCGGCATAGAGGGGCAGCTTGTCCACCCGGTCCATCTGCGCCGTGGCCGGCGAAAGCACCTCGCACACCCAGTTCGGCGCCAGATCGAAGTAAGCCTTTTCCGGCAAAGCGGGCATTCTCTCCCGCTGCCAGCCGGCGAGATCGGAGACCAGGATGTCCGATCCCAGGTGCAACTCCGGCTCGTCCAGGATCCACCAACCCCCGGGGCCGTTGCTGCCCTCGTCGTAGCTCGGAACCAACTTGCCGCCCATGATCGATGAGGCGCGTGCATGCTTGGGCGCCGGTCGCGGCAGGGTGATGAGCTGTCCGTGGATGATCTGCGCGACAAGATGTGCCGGCACACGACACAGGTCGTCATAGGTGGCGAGGTGTTTGGCGTGGGTGGACATGGTACAACGCCAATCGCTGGGCTAATCCATTTTACATCGGGCCCGATGGGCCTCCTAGCGGAATCAGTTCGAGTTTCCATGAATGCTATGGGATTTCCAGAGCCGTAAGGCAATGCGAAAATAGCATTGAAATTCTTCTACTTCGACGTGTGTTATGAAGATTCAGCAATTTATAGAAGACCTGCTCGGTCCAGACCTTCCGATTGGCGTCCGGGCCTATGACGGTACCGTCATGGGGCCAGCCGACCCGCCGGCAACCCTCGTCATCCGTTCCAAGGACGCCCTGCGCTGGATCGCGACCTCTCCCGGGGAAATCGGATTCGCGCGCGCTTATGTCGCGGGGGACTTTGAGATCGAAGGCGACATCCACGCGTTTGTCGAGTTGCACAAGCGCCTGCCGAACATAAAGCTCTCTCCGCGGCAATGGTGGATGGCGTTGAAATTGATCGGGCTGCGTAACCTCCGGCCCGTCACACCTCCCGTGGAGGAGGCGAAGCCACAACGGGACCGCCATTCGCGTGCCAGCGACGCAGCCGCGATCGCCCATCATTACGACGTGTCAAACGACTTCTACCGTATCATCCTCGGACCTTCGATGACTTATTCCTGTGCCGTGTTCGAGTCCGATTCGGATCCCCTCGACCAAGCACAGGCGAAAAAGCATGATCTCATCTGCCGCAAGTTGGGGCTCGGTCAGGGCGACCGGCTCTTGGACATCGGCTGCGGATGGGGCGCCCTCGCCCTACACGCCGCGAAACATTATCGGGCCAGAGTGGTCGCCATCACGGTCTCGGATCGACAAGTGCACTATGCCCGAGACTGGGTGCGGAGAGAGGGCCTGGCCGATCGCGTGGAGATCCGATTCCAGGATTACCGGGATGTTGATGATGGACCCTTCGATGCCGTCAGCTCGGTCGGAATGTTCGAACATGTTGGGGTTGCCCGCATGAGCGATTATTTCAGCAAGGTATATACGTTACTGCGCACGGGCGGCCGCTTCCTCAACCACGCGATCAACCGCAGGCCGTTCCAGAACGAGGCCCTGGCGCGCTCCGGCTTTCCGAACCGGTACGTCTTCCCCGACGGCGAGCTGATCGAGGTCGGAAGGATCCTTTCCGCGATGCAACAGGCGGGATTCGAGGCCCGGCATCTCGAAAATTTACGCGAGCATTATGTGCTCACACTGAAACACTGGTGCCGTAATCTCGAAGCCCAGTGGGACGCAGCCGTCGCCGCTTCGTCGATCGGCCGCGTGCGAGTCTGGAGGCTCTACTTGGCGGGGTCGGCCTCGCGTTTCGTGGGCGACTGGATCCGCGTAAACCAGATCCTGGCGGTCAAGACCGAGGTCGGTCACGGAACCAGCGGGATGCCTCTGCGTCCGGACTGGGACGGGCCGTTGCGGGATTAAAAGGCCGCGGGTGTATCAGCAGCGCAGACAGCAGGGCGTCTTGCGCTTCGGTGGTCGGCTCGCATGCAGCGGAGACCGCCTCTCTAGCAGATCGCCTTGCCGCGCTCCCGCGCCTGCACCAGCTCCGCAAAACACCATTTGGAGGCCAGCCAACTGGGCGTCAGCAGCGCAATCACCGCCTAACTGGCGCAGTTGCCGATAGAGCGTCAGCTCCCAGCCGCTGCCGCATTTGATCTCCGCCTCCGGGTCGAAATCGAGGAACAGCGAAGTATGACCTTGTGCTTCCAGCCAAGCCTTCATCTCCGGCGTCGCCGCGTTGTCGGCACTGCTGTGGCTGATGAATATCGTGGTCATGCGCCTTGGTCAGGCAGGTTCGGTGGTTCCTGATGGACCGCGCTCTTGGCCGGGGATTGCCAGAATAGTTGCTGTTCCTCGGCGATAATGGTTTCGACCCGCTCGACCAGGAGGCGATAGGCGCTGGCCTCGTCCTGCACGGCGGCGTAAGGATCCGCGTTGTTGAGATACAGGCGGTATTCGCGTTTCATGCCTTCGGCGGCCTTGCGGTAGGCTTGCCAGGTCTCGCCGGGACGCAGCAAGGTATCCACCGCCCGGCTGATGGTGACGGCGGCACCTAACGCGGCGGTAAGATGGCGCACCCAGTCCGCCGTATCCAGCACTTGCAGTAGCGAAATCAGCGCGCCGAGTACGATGACGCAGATGGCGAATGCCAAATATCGGCGCTTTTGTTTCCCTGCGTTCTTGTCGTACCACTCGCGCTGGCCATCCAGGACCGTTCGGAAATAATAGTCGGCACGTGCCTGGCGCGTGAGCTTCCGTCAAGAGGTGTGTAAATAAGTTCAGGCGGCCTTTCTGATGGTGTCGTTATTTGTTCGTATGCCATCGGCGAACGTGATGCCGTGATAGACTTCTTTAAGTAACTCCGCGGC
>Ga0136630_1000095_pt1 | contig 25800 bp, 20 predicted proteins | sample AntDrymUQ5682106_2_FD_105496 | JGI IMG/M metagenome (GOLD analysis project Ga0136630, IMG submission 105496) | Polar desert sand microbial communities from Dry Valleys, Antarctica - metaG UQ568 (21.06) | ecosystem: Environmental > Terrestrial > Soil > Desert | place: Antarctica: Dry Valley...
AGGCGGCCGGGCTGGCCGAGCGGCTCGCCCTCGACGGCGCCGGGCTCGCACGCGCGGAGCAGGCGCGCATTACCGTCGAGACCGCGCTCGCTCAGGAGGAGGCGCGGCTCGCCGCGTTGCTGCGGGCAGCTGCAGACCGTCGCGAGGGATACGCCAGGCTGGTCGGCCAGCGCGATGCCCAGCGATCCCGCGTGGACGGTGCCGAGGCCGAGATCGGGCGCCTCCAGGCCACCCGCGCGGAGGCGACCGAGCGCGCGCACCGGGCCGAGCGCGAGTTCACCGCGCTGGAGACCAAGGTGGCTGGTCTCGACGCCGGCGAGCTCGACCTCGACACCGCGCACGAGCGCGCGTCGGCAGCCCTCGGCGAGGCCGAGCGGCGCCTCGAGCGCCTGCTGACCGACGAGCAGGCCGCCGAGCGGGACCGGGTCTCGCTGGTGGCCCGCAAGGAGGCGCTGGAGCTCGGTGTGCGCGGCAAGGACGGTGCGGCGGCGCTGCTCGCCAGCGGCCACGGGCTGGCCGGGCTGCTCGGCTCGGCGGCGGCGCGGCTGCAGGTCGAGCCGGGTTGGCGGTCCGCTGTCGCGGCCGCCATGGGCGGCGCTGCCGATGCCGTGGCCGTCGATGACGTGACGAACGCGCTGGCGGCGGTGCGCCACCTCCGGGACCAGGACGGTGGTCGGGCGACGCTGCTGGTCTCGGACGCGGTCCCGTACGAGGGGCGCAGCACCTGGCCGGACCTGCCAGCCGGGGCGACGTACGCCCTCGACGTGGTCGAGGCGCCGCCGGAGCTCGAGGCGGCGCTCGGGCACCTCCTCTCCCGCGTGGCGCTCACCGACGACCTCGACGGCGCCCGAGAGCTCGCCCGGGCCCATCCGCAGCTGCGCGTCGCGACCCGGGACGGCGACGTGGTCTCGGCTGGCATCGTCATCGGCGGGTCGGCCTCGGCGTCGAGCCTTCTCGAGGTGCAGGTCGCCGTGGACGAGGCGAGCGAAGCGCTGCAGACGGCGACGGCGCGCTCAGAGCGGCTTCGGTTCGAGCTGGTCGAGGCACGTGGGAAGCACAGTGCCTGCCTCGCCGAGGTCGAGGGCGCTCTCGCCCGGCTGCACGAGTCCGACGCGGAGATGGCCGCCGTCGCCGAGGGGCTCGCCCACCTCGGCGCGACGGCTCGCGCTGCCTCGGCCGAGGCAGCGCGGATCGCGCGGGCGATCGAAGCGGCTACCGAGGAGCGGTCGGCAGCCGGTCCAGCGCTGGAGGAGCTCACGCAGCGGGTGGCGGCGGCAGCCGGTGCGCCGGCGGAGGACGAGACCGACCGCGCGGACCGGGACCGCCTCGACGAGGAGTGCCGGGCCGCCCGGCAGGCCGAGCTCGACTCGGGACTCGCGGTCCGGACCGGCGAGGAGCGACTCCGGTCGCTGCGCCGCCACGCCGACGAGCTCGAGCGGTCAGCGGCTGAGATCAGGTCGCATCGCGACCGCGCAGCGCTCCGCCGAGAGCAGCGCGCAGCGGCGGCTGGGATCGCCGGTGCGGTCGCCGGCGCGGCGACGCAGGTGTTGGCTCGGGTGGAGCGCTCGGTGACCGACGCCGGCGTCGAGCGGGCGACGGCGGAGTCGGCTCGGACCGGCCGCGAGGAGGAGCTGAGGGTGGTCCGGGCGCGGATCCGCGAGCTCGCCGCCGGGCTCGAGCAGCTGGTCGACAGCGTGCATCGCGACGAGGTCGCCCGGGCCGAGCAGCGACTGCGGGTCGAGGTGCTCGAGACGAGGGCGGTCGAGGAGCTCGGGATCGAACCGGAGACGCTGCTCGCGGAGTACGGCCCGGAGGTGCCGGTCCCGCCGAGCCTGGTCGGGCCCGAGGGGCAGGTCGGCGGCCCCCTGCCCGTCGACGGTGGGGCTGCTCCGGACGAGGCGACGGCCGCCGTCCCGTACGTCCGGGTCGAGCAGGAGAAGCGGCTGCGTGGCGCGGAGCGATCGCTCGCGGTGCTCGGCCGGGTGAACCCGCTCGCGCTGGAGGAGTTCACCGCACTGGAGGAGCGGCAGGCATTCCTCACCGAGCAGCTCGAGGACCTCAAGCACACGCGCCGGGACCTGCTGGAGATCGTGCGCGAGGTCGACGAGCGGGTGCAGCAGGTCTTCATGGCCGCGTTCGAGGACACCGCACGGGAGTTCACCGATGTCTTCGCCCGCCTGTTCCCCGGCGGCGACGGCCGGCTCGTGCTCACCGACCCGGCCGATCCGCTCGGCTCGGGCGTGGACGTCGAGGCGCGACCAGCCGGCAAGCGGGTGAAGCGGCTGTCGCTGCTGTCCGGCGGCGAGCGGTCACTCACCGCGGTGGCCATGCTGATCGCGATCTTCAAGGCCAGACCGAGCCCGTTCTACGTCCTCGACGAGGTCGAGGCAGCGCTCGACGACACGAACCTCGGCCGCCTCCTCGTCATCCTCGAGGAGCTGCGGGCGACCTCTCAACTCATCGTCGTCACCCACCAGAAACGCACGATGGAGATTGCCGACGCGCTGTACGGCGTGACGATGCGCGCTGATGGAGAGACCACCGTGATCAGCCAGCGCCTCCGGGACTCCGTCCCCGCCTGACCCCGCGGGCTGCCCGACGACGTGGTCACTGGTCCGGGGGCGGCTGGGGTGGGAGGGGTGGTCTGGGAGACTCGGCAGGTGGATCCGATCCTGCTCATCGTTCTCGGCGTGCTCCTGCTCGGTGCGCTCGCCGCCGTCGCGTTCCTGGCCCCGTCGCGGCGAGGGCGGGGAGCGTCGACGCCGTCGACGCCGGCCCCGCCGGCCGGTCGCACGCGGCCCGACCTCGACGACGAGGCCGCGCCGCGTGCCCCGGGCCGGACCGCTGCGCCGGTTCCCGCGACGGTCGCTCCGCCGGGCCCAGGCGTCGAGCCGGACGTCCTGGTCGAGCCTGGCCTCGAGGTACCGGAATCCGCGGAGGGCCGCCTGGTCCGGCTCCGCGCCAGGCTCGCGCGCTCGCAGTCGACGTTCGGACGCGGCCTCCTGTCGCTCCTGTCCGGGTCGCAGCTCGACGAGGACACCTGGCAGCGGGTCGAGGAGACCCTCCTCGCCGCCGATGTCGGGGTCGCACCGACGATGGAGCTGGTCCAGCGGCTCCGCACGCGCGTCCGCGTGCTCGGCAGCCGGGAGCCGGGACAGGTCCGGGCGCTGCTCCGCGAGGAGCTGGTCGGGGCGCTGCAGCCCGCCCTGGACCGCTCGTTGCACGTCGACCGGTCAGAGGGCCGTCCGGCCGTCGTGCTCGTCGTGGGTGTGAACGGCACCGGCAAGACGACGACCGTCGGCAAGCTCGCCCGGATGCTCGTCGTGGCTGACAAGGACGTGCTGCTCGGTGCCGCGGACACGTTCCGGGCCGCCGCCGCGGACCAGCTCGCGACCTGGGGTGAGCGGGTCGGCGTCGTGACGATCCGAGGCCCCGAGGGCGGCGACCCGGCATCGGTCGCGTACGACGCGGTTCGGCTCGGCATCGAGCAGGAGGTTGATGTCGTTCTCGTCGACACTGCGGGCCGCCTGCACACGAAGACCGGGCTCATGGACGAGCTCGGCAAGGTCAAGCGCGTCGTCGAGAAGCAGGCCCCGGTCGGCGAGGTGCTGCTCGTGATCGACGCGACGACCGGTCAGAACGGTCTGGTCCAGGCGACCGTGTTCGCCGAGGTGGTCGAGGTGACCGGCGTCGTCCTGACCAAGCTCGACGGCACGGCCAAGGGCGGCATCGTGATCGCCGTCCAGCGTGCCCTCGGCGTCCCGGTCAAGCTCGTGGGGCTCGGCGAGGGTCCGGACGACTTGGCGCCGTTCGACCCGGGCGCGTTCGCGGACGCGCTCCTCGGCACAGACCCGGCCTGAGCGGCCAGCGGCTCCGCCGTGAACGGTCAGGCGCGGGCCTCGACCGCGACGGATCGCTCCTGCAAGGGTCCTGCGTGACCGGCCAGGCACGTCCAACGGCCACCGTCGCGCACCCAGGTCTGGGTCATCGGCATGCAGAAGGTCTCTGCCTGCCCGTCTCTGGTCACCTCGTCGGTCACGAGTGCCAGCACCACTGCCGTGTCGCCCGCCACGATGACGGTGGCGCCGGTCAGGGTCTGTCGCTTCCAGGACAGCGTGCCGACGGTGTTCTCCCGGATGTAGGTGTCGCGGTCGAACGTCGCCCCACGGTGTGAGGTCCATCGGAAGTCGGGATGCAAGATCGCCAGCAAGGTTGTGGCGTCTGCCCCGGCCAGTGCGTCGGCTCGTCGCTGCACGACCGCCAGGACTTCGCCGGTCTCATCGTTGGCCACGACGGGCATTCTGGCCCAGGGTCAGGGCGCGACGCCGCGCAGCGCGAGGTCGACCAGCATGGCGGCGGCGGACGGGTCCATCGGCTCGTCGCCCATCACCGCGCGAAGGACGATCATCCCAGGCACCCACTCGAAGACCAACCGCCGGGGAGCGTCCTCGCGCAGCTCGCCGCGGTCGACCGCCCGCTCGAACACGAGCTGGCAGCTCGCCTCCCGGCCGCGGAGCCACGCCAGGTACATCGCACCGACGCGGGCCTCGCGGCAGGACTCGGTGACCGCGAGCCGCACCAGGGCCTGGCCGTGCGGCGTCGCGGCGAACGTCAGCAGGTCGGCGTAGACCTGCTCGAGATCTTCTCGGAACGACCCGGTGTCGGGCACCGGGACCTCGCGGTCGAACAACCGCTTCACCGCATCGACCGCGAGCTCCTCCTTCGAGGAGTAGCGACGGTAGACCGTGGCCTTGGCGACGCTCGCCCGCTGCGCGACGTCGTCCATCGTGGTGTGCTCGAAGCCGCGCTCGGTGAGGAGCGCGAGCGTTGCGTCGAGGATTCGACCGTCGAGCTCGGCGTCCCGCGGGCGGCCCTGCTTGGCGGCGGGGTGCCCGGTCGGCACCGGGCAGTCTCCTGACCCCTGCAACTGCACCTCCGGCACACCCAGACGGTAACCGCTGCCGGGCGGTCTGACCCGTCGTACGCCGTGCGCCGGGGCGCGCGGGCTACCCTGGCCGACTGCACCATGTCGCCCGTACCAACCGACCGCCGCTTGCAAAGGTGCGCTCCCGCCTGTGTTCGACACCCTGACCGACCGCCTCTCCGCGACGTTCCGGTCCTTGCGCAGCAAGGGCCGGCTGTCCGACGCGGACATCGAGGCGACCGCGCGCGAGATCCGGGTCGCCCTGCTCGAGGCCGACGTCAACCTCGCCGTCGTGAAGACGTTGCTCGACCGGGTCAAGGAACGGGCGCGCGGCGCGGAGGTGCACCAGGCGCTCAACCCCGCGCAGCAGCTCATCAAGATCGTGAACGAGGAGCTCATCGCCGTGATCGGCGGGGAGACCCGTCGGCTCCGGTTCGCCAAGACGCCACCGACCGTGATCCTGCTGGCTGGTCTTCAGGGCGCCGGCAAGACCACGCTGGCCGGCAAGCTCGGCCTCTGGCTCAAGTCGCAGGGGCACCAGCCGCTGCTGGTCGCGTGCGACCTGCAGCGCCCGAACGCAGTCACCCAGCTCCAGGTCGTCGGCGAGCGGGCCGGCGTCACCGTCTTCGCGCCCGAACCCGGCAACGGCGTCGGCGACCCAGTGCGGGTCGCCGAGCTGTCGATGACCTACGCCCGGGAGAAGCTCTTCGACGTCGTCGTGGTCGACACCGCCGGCCGGCTCGGTGTGGACGCCGAGCTCATGCAGCAGGCGTCCGACATCCGCGACGCGGTCGACCCGCACGAGATCCTGTTCGTCGTCGACGCGATGATCGGCCAGGACGCGGTCCGTACGGCGGAGGCGTTCCGCGACGGCGTCGGCTTCGACGGCGTCGTGCTCGCCAAGCTCGACGGCGACGCCCGCGGCGGAGCGGCGCTGTCCATCGCCGAGGTCACCGGGCGCCAGATCCTCTTCGCCTCCAACGGCGAGCAGCTCACCGACTTCGACGTCTTCCATCCCGAGCGCATGGCATCGCGCATCCTCGGGATGGGCGACATGCTCACGCTGATCGAGCGGGCCGAGCAGGCGTTCGACAGCGAGCAGGCCGAGGAGATGGCGGCCAAGCTGCAGGCCGGCAGCGGGTTCACGCTCGAGGACTTCCTGTCCCAGATGCAGGCCGTCCGGAAGATGGGCTCCTTCTCGAAGCTGCTCGGCATGCTCCCCGGCGCGGCCGACATGCGGGAGCAGATCGACAGCATCGACGACCGCGAGCTCGACCGGGTCGAGGCGATCATCCGCTCCATGACGCCGGGTGAACGGGAAAGCCCCAAGAGCCTCAACGGGTCCCGCCGAGCCCGCATCGCGCGAGGATCCGGCAGCCAGGTGTCGGACGTGAACCGGCTGGTCGAGCGGTTCCTCGACGCGCAGAAGATGATGGCCCAGATGGGCAAGGGCGGGTTCCCGGGCATGCCGGGGCTGCCCGGCGTGGGCACTCCGGGTCGCGGACGTCACGCGAAGCAGCAGCAGCAGCGCAAGGCCGCCGGGAAGAACAAGGGCCGGTCGGGTCGCAGCGGCAACCCCGCGAAGCGCGCCGCCGCAGGGCACGGAGCGCCGACCGCCGAGACCGGCGGGTCGGCCGACGCGAGCGCGTTCGAGCTCCCGGCCGAGCTCAGGGATCTGCTGCCACCGCCGCCGCGGTGATCATCGAGCCGGGTCCGGTGACCGCGGGCCGCCCGCCGCTCCATGTCCGCGGGGTCGTGCTGCCAGACGGCGAGCACCGCGACCTCTACGTCGTCGACGGCCGGGTCACGTACGACCCGGTGCGCAGCGCCACGACGGTGGGGCAGGGCTTCATCGTTCCCGGCCTGGTGGACGCGCACTGCCACATCGGCCTGGACAGCCATGGAGCGGTGCCGCGGGACCAGCAGGAGGCGCAGGCGCTCACCGAGCGGGCCGCCGGGACGTTGCTCGTGCGCGACGCCGGCAGCGCAGCAGACACGCGCTGGATGGACGACCGGGAGGACCTACCGAAGATCATCCGGGCCGGTCGTCACATCGCCCGGACCCGGCGCTACATCCCCGGCTACGGCGCGGAGATCGAGCCCGAGGACCTGGTCGCGGAGGTGGCGCACCAGGCTGGCCGCGGCGACGGCTGGGTGAAGCTCGTCGGCGACTGGATCGACCGCGACCGCGGTGACCTCGCCCCCTGCTGGCCGGGCGAGGTCCTTGGTCCGGCTATCGCGCGCGCTCACGAGCTCGGCGCGCGGGTCACCGCCCACGTGTTCTCGACGGAGTCGTTGCCCGACCTCCTCGCGGCCGGGATCGACTGCCTCGAGCACGGCACCGGGGTGACCGACGAACTCCTGCCGACGATGGCCGAACGGCAGGTCGCGCTCGTGCCGACGCTCGTCCAGATCGCCAACTTCCCCAGGTACGCGGCGCAGGGCGAGCGCAAGTTCCCGGCGTACGCCGCCCACATCCGTCGTCTGCACGAGCGCCTGCCAGAGACGATGCGGGCCGCCTACGAGGCGGGCGTACCGATCTACGCAGGCACCGACGCGGGCGGCTCCCTCGCGCACGGGTTGGTCGGGCACGAGGTGCAGGCGCTCCACCGCATCGGGCTGACCCCCGCCGACGCCCTGGGCGCCACCACCTGGCGGGCTCGGGCGTGGCTCGGTCGGCCGTCCGGCGTCGCCCAAGGGGACCCGGCCGACTTCCTCGTGCTCGACAGCGACCCCCTCGTCGACCTCGGCGTGCTGCGGCACCCGGCCCGCGTGGTGCTGCGCGGTCGCGTGGTGGCATAGCGCGCTCCACCCGATGTGCCGGCCGGGTGCTGGCGTCCTGCGCGGCCGCGGGAGCTGAACCGTAGAAGAACGCCGACTGCCCGTACTGCCGTACCGCGCTCACTGGGGACGTGAACCGCGGGAGATCGCCGACTGCCCGTACTGCCGTACCGCGCGCACTGGGGACATCACCCGCTGAAGAAGGCCGACGGCATGTACTCAGGACCTCCAGTGCCGTGAAGCAGCGAGATTGCGAAGTACATGTAGTTGTCTGGCATGATGACCCGTCGAACGTCGGCGTCCGTGGTCCCTCTCAACCGCGAGCACCGCGTCCATCGATCCGGCCCACCGTCGTCCCCACGCGGTCGCAGGTCGCTTCACCATCTCAGAGCATCAGGAGCATCTAGACCCGTGGCCGTCAAGATCAAGCTCAAGCGCATGGGCAAGATCCGTGCGCCCTACTACCGCGTCGTCGTCGCCGACTCCCGGACCCAGCGGGACGGTCGGGCGATCGAGGAGATCGGCATCTACCACCCCATGGAGAACCCGTCCCGGATGGTGGTGAACCCCGAGCGCGTGGCCTACTGGCTGGGCGTCGGCGCGCAGCCCACCGAGCCGGTCCTGGCGATCCTCAAGCGGACCGGCGACTGGCAGGCGTTCAAGGGTGAGCCGGCGCCGCCGCCGCTCCTCGTCGCTGCGACGAAGTCGTCGCGGACCGAGGCCTACCAGGCTGCGGTCGCGCTGGCCCACGCAGACGTCGATGACTCCAAGGCGGTCGGCCGGGCCGGCTCGGGTTCTGCCCCGCGCCGGGGCCGGGACGCCGCGAAGGCGACGAAGCGCGCCACTCCCGAGGCCGACGCCACGGCTCCGAAGGCCGACGACGCCGATTCGGCAGCCTCCGTCGACGCGAAGACTCCCGCCGGCACGCCCGCATCCGCTGACGTCACGACGTCGGCAGACGACACCTCGACGCCGGGCGACCCCGCGCCCGCCAGCGACGACGCGCCCACCAGCGACACCGCGCCGGCGGACAGCACCTCGCCTGCCGGTGACATCGAGCCCGAGCCCAAGGCCTGACGTGCTCGCCGAGGCGCTCGAGCACCTGGTGCGCGGGATCGTCGAGCACCCCGACGACGTCGACGTCCGCCCGCGCGAGATGCGCCACGGCCAGCTCCTCGAGGTGCGGGTGCACCCGGAGGACCTGGGCAAGGTGATCGGTCGCGCGGGCCGCACCGCGACCGCGCTGCGCACGGTCGTGAACTCCCTCGGCGGCTCGCGGCAGTCCATCCGCGTCGACTTCGTCGACGTCGACAAGGGTCGCTGACCCCGCCGCGTGCAGCTCGTCGCTGGCCGCATCACTCGTCCGCACGGTGTACGCGGCGAGGTGGCGGTGCACGTCCGCACCGACGACCCTGACGTCCGGTTCGTGGTCGGTACGGTCCTGGCGACGGACCCGCCGGAGGCCGGCCCACTCAGGATCGAGACCGTCCGCTCGCACCAGGGCCGGCTGCTGGTCCGGTTCGCCGGTCACCAGGACCGGACCAGTGCTGAGTCAGTCGTCGGCGTCCGGCTCCTGGTCGAGGAGGCACCGTCGACGGACCCGGACGCGTTCTACGACCACGAGCTGGTCGGGCTGACGGCCGTCGACGGCGCCGGTGCCACGATCGGCACGGTCGCCGACGTCCTGCACCAGCCCGGCCACGACCTGCTCGTCCTGGACCGCCCGGACGCGCCGGCGGCCATGATCCCGTTCGTGGCCGCGATCGTCCCCACCGTCGACGTCGCCGGCGGCCGACTCGTCGTCGAGGCGCCGCCAGGGCTCCTCGACGATCTGAGCGCGGACGCCGAACCCGACACCGGAACGGTCGTGAAACCAGAGGGGCCGGGCCCGGCCGGCGAGGGCTGACGTGCGCGTCGACGTCCTCACGATCTTTCCCGACTACCTCGCCCCGCTCGAGCTCTCGCTCGTGGGCAAGGCCCGGGAGAACGGTCTGCTCGACCTGCGCGTGCACGATCTCCGGCGCTGGACGACGGACCGGCACCGGTCCGTCGACGACACGCCGTACGGCGGTGGCGCCGGCATGGTCATGCGCCCGGAGCCCTGGAGCCAAGCGATCGAGGCCGTGTGCGGCGGCCGCGGCGGCAGCGCCCGGCCTCGCCTGGTGGTGCCGACGCCGGCCGGTCGGCTGCTCACCCAAGCCGTAGCCGCCGAGCTCGCCGCCGAGCCCTGGCTCGTGATCGCGTGCGGACGGTACGAAGGCATCGACCACCGGGTGCTGGAGGAGGCCGCCACCTGGCTCGAGGTGGACGAGGTCTCGCTGGGCGACTACGTTCTCGCCGGTGGGGAGGCGGCCGCCCTGGTGCTCGTCGAGGCGGCTGCCCGGCTGCTGCCCGGCGTGGTCGGGAACCCGGAGTCCCTGGTCGAGGAGTCCCACATGGAGGGGGTCCTGGAGTACCCCGTCTACACGAAGCCGGCGTCGTGGCGCGGCCGGGAGGTCCCCGAGGTTCTCCTGTCCGGCCACCACGCGGAGATCGCCCGGTGGCGCCGGCACGCCGCCCTGTCCCGTACCGCCGAGCGCCGACCTGACCTGCTCGCCCGTCTGCCGCCCGCGTCACTCTCCGCCGAGGAGCGGGACACCCTTGCCGCCCTCGGCTTCCGCGCCGATCCGTACGGATTTCACCGCGCCGATCGCACTGTGGCAGACTGATCGACTGTCACCCAACGCCTGCGACCCGGCCTGCCGGGCCTCCTGCCACGGGGGGAAACGCTCCGCGTCCAGGGTGACCATGGTGGTCGTCGCAACGCGCGACCACCACCACACCCAGACCCCACTCGAATCGCGGGTGACCCGTGGCACCGCCAGGAAGTGACTCCCATGCAGAGCCTCGACCACCTCGACGCCGCGTCGCTGCGCGACGACGTCCCTGAGTTCCGTCCCGGCGACACGGTCAAGGTCCACGTCCGGGTCATCGAGGGCACCCGCTCCCGGGTCCAGATCTTCCAGGGTGTGGTGATCCGTCGGCACGGCGGTGGTGTCCGGGAGACGTTCACGGTCCGCAAGGTGAGCTTCGGCGTGGGCGTCGAGCGCACGTTCCCGGTGCACAGCCCGATTTACGAGAAGATCGAGCTCGTGAGCCGCGGTGACGTCCGTCGGGCAAAGCTGTACTACCTGCGCGAGCTTCGGGGCAAGGCCGCGAAGATCAAGCAGAGGCGCGACACCCCGGCCGCTGCGCGTTGAGCTCCGTCTCGTGACGAGCACCGACCCGACCCGTACGCCCGTGAACAGCGGCGCACCCGCGAGCGGTGCGACGGCAGGCGGCGCTCCCGCGGACGCAGCGACCGGTTCCGACGGTGCTGCCCTCCCCGTCGAGGACCGCGAGGTCGCCGACGCCGAGGACGAACCGGCGCCAGAGGAGCGCAAGTCGTTCTGGCGCGAGCTGCCGATCCTGGTGCTCGTCGCGCTGGTCCTCGCGTTCCTGATCAAGACCTTTCTCGTCCAGGCGTTCTTCATCCCGTCCGAGTCGATGGAGAACACGCTCCTCGTCGGCGACCGGGTCCTCGTGAACAAGCTCGCCTACCGCTTCGGCGAGATCGAGCGTGGCGACGTCGTCGTCTTCGACGGCCGTGGCTCGTTCGAGCCGAGGCGCCCGACCGACGGTGACGGCAACTCGTTCGGCGACGCCTTCCGCGCGGTCGCGTCCTCGTTCGGCCTCGCGCCTGGTACCGAGTCGGACTACATCAAGCGGGTCATCGGCGTCGGTGGTGACCATGTGGTCTGCTGCGACACCGACGGCCGGATCACGGTCAACGACACACCGCTGGACGGCGAGGACTACCTGTTCCCTGGCGACGTCCCGTCGGCGAACGAGTTCGACATCACCGTGCCGCAAGGCCGGTTGTGGGTGATGGGTGACCACCGCTCGCGGTCCGAGGACTCGCGCGCACACACCGGCGGCCCTGGTGGCGGAACAGTCAGCGTCGACAAGGTGATCGGTCGCGCGTTCGTGAAGGTGTGGCCGATCGGTCGCTGGGACACGATGCCCAGACCGCCCGTGTTCGACGACGTCGCGGCGTCCGCACCGTCGGGACGTGGCTGACCGCATCCGCCACGTCTCGCCCGCCGCAGGCTTCCGGCCGCGCCGACGGGTGCGACGTAGGGTTCCGCTGTGAGCTCGCGGGTCGTCGTCCGACGTGAGGCTGGACTCTGGTCGTACGAGCAGGCGCTCGCCCGCGTGGGGCTCGCGCCGGTCGCCGGCGCGGACGAGGCCGGGCGGGGCGCGTGCGCGGGCCCGCTCGTGGTCGCGGCCGTCGTGCTGCCGCCGGGCCGGCGCGGCGAGATCCCCGGCCTCGCCGACTCGAAGCTCCTGACCGCCGCCGCCCGCGACCGGGTGTACGCCCAGGTGGTGGCCCGGGCCACCACGTGGAGCGTCATCGTGATCGGGCCGGACGAGATCGACCGCCGCGGGCTGCACGTGATGAACCTCGGCGGCATGCGCCGCGCACTCGCCGGGCTCGCCGTGCGCCCGCGGTTCGTGCTCACCGACGGGTTCCCAGTCCCGGGCACCGGCCTACCGGGCCTGGCCATGTGGAAGGGCGATCGCGTGGCGGCCTGCGTCGCGGCGGCGTCAGTGGTGGCCAAGGTCACCCGCGACCGGATCATGACCGAGCTGCACGAGACCTACCCGTGGTACGGGTTCGACCTGCACAAGGGCTACTGCACGCCGGAGCACCAGGAGGCGCTGGCGCGGCACGGGCCGTGCCAGGTGCACCGCTTCTCCTACGTCAACGTCGCCGCCGCAGCCGGTCGGCTGATCATCGGCACCACGGCGCCGTCGGCGGGCTCCGGGGTGGGCGATGATGGCGACCACTGGCGGGATGAGGAGATTGCATGAGCGCGGACGATCTCGAGAAGTACGAGACGGACATGGAGCTCTCGCTCTACCGCGAGTACCGCGACGTCGTCGGGCTGTTCGGTTACGTCGTCGAGACCGAACGGCGCTTCTACCTGACGAACAACGTCGACCTGCAGGTGCGCTCGGACGCCGGCGAGGTCTACTTCGAGGTCACGATGTCTGACGCGTGGGTGTGGGACATGTACCGTCCCGCGAGGTTCGTCAAGAACGTCAAGGTGGTGACGTTCAAGGACGTGAACGTCGAGGAGCTCGCCAAGAACGACCTCGAGGTCCCGCGCGAGTAGCTGGTCGGCCGCGCCACGTCAGCCGGTCGGTCGCTCGTCCACGTAGACGACTCCCGCGCCGTCCGCACCGATGATCGTCATCGTGTCTGCGCCATCCAGGCCGAGCCTGATCCGGTGATCACCGATGGCGAGCGGCTCGCCGTCGGACGTCCCGTCGCGCAGGAGCCACCAGCCGGCGGCCGTCCTCTCGGGATTCAGGGGGCCCGCCTCGGTGCGGTACACCAGCCCGCTGCCGTCTGGCGCCGAGAGCGTGAGCGACTGGCCGTCGATCGAGATGCTGGCCGGCCCGGACAGAACCGCGATCAACGCACTGTGCTGAGCCGCGCCGGCGTTGCCGCAGCCGACCAGGGCGTGGGCGAGCTCGGTGAGCTCCAGGACGTCGCCGACCAGCTCGTACATGGCGCCGAAGTCGTTGCAACCGGTCGAGCCGGTGACCGTGCCGTCGGCGTCGAGGTGGAGCGTCGCGGGGTCGCCGACCGGCGAGGACACGGAGCCGTCCGGACCGCCGGCCCCGACCACCGATTCGAGCACCCACCGCGTGCCGACCAGAGCTGACGGCTGGACCGGCTGGACCGGGTCGAAGCGCAGCTCGACGCCGGCGCCGGTGAGCACCAGCTGGGCGCCGTCGTTGGCTGCCTCGCGGACCCGGTCGAGCGCAGCGAGGTAGGCACCCTCGAGCGCCATGAGCGGCTCCTCGCACGCCATCTCGGTCCCACCGAGGCCGGTGAACTGCACGGCCGAGCCGTCAACGGCGACGGTGCCGAGGTACGTGTTGCACGCCGATGAGCCGGACACGTCGGAGCCGTCGACGGTGAGGGTGACCGCGCGCTCGGCAGACAGGTCGAACGGCTCGCCGTCGACGGTTGCCTCGACCAGCGTCCACTCACCGCTGAGTGCGCCACCAGGTTGGCCGCCACTCGCCGCGTCCTCGTTCCCGCAGGCCACCAGCGTCAGTCCGGCGGCGACGATCAGGTACGCAGACATGCGGTTCATGGCGCTTCGACGCAGGGCGATCGGCGGCCGTTCCCCGGCCGCCGCCGGATCCGACCGGGCGGCTGTTGGTCGGCCGTCACCGTGGGTAACGGCCGCTCACCAGTCCCTAGACGAGGTCACCCCATGGCAACCTGGGCTGACGACCAGGCCACGTGCCGCGCCGCGCAACGCCTGCCCGGCCAACGGGTCGGTTTCCTGCGCGGCGTCGTCGTCCAGCGACCACCGGCGCGCCGTGGCCGGGCGTCCGGCGGGCGAAGGTTGGACTCATCGCCTGGTCTCACTGCCCACGGAGCAGCGCGGCAAGCGCGTCGAGCTCGCCGTTCCAGCGTTTCTGGGCGGCGTCCATCCGGGTCGCCGTCCGTCGTCCCTCGGCGTCGGCGTCCTTGAGGTTCGCCCGGATGGTCCCGACCGAGTCGGCGACTCGCGTGGACGCGTCTGCGGCCCGCCTGATGGCCGCGCGGTTGAGGGCCCGCTGGGTGACCAGCTTGTCGGCCACCCGAGACTCCTGGCCGGTAACGGCCGCGGCGGCGAGCGCGTCGAGGCCGGTGCGGACCCGGGCCAGCAGGTCCGCGACGGTCTCGTTCACCGGGCCGTCGTCGACCCGGACGTCCGGCGTCCGGGTCGGGATGAAGACCACGGTCCCGCGGTCGATCCGGGCCGCGTCCAGACCCGGGTTGGCCGCCAGGATCGCGTCCATGGTGGTCCGTCGGGCCGCGGCGCGGGCGCGCGGTCTCAGCAGCCTGACGGCGAGCTCTTCCAGCGAGATGCGCTTGTCGACGATGTGTACCTGTGGCATGGCTGCTCCTTCTAGAAGATCCCGTCGATGTTGAGCGCGTCCCAGGGCGAGATCAGGGAAGCCCCGGCCACCTCGATCCCGTTGCTGGTCAGATTGCCGACCACCGCGGCCCGCTTCGGGTCGACGTCCAAGACGGCCGACGGGTTGCCGCCGCGCAGCCGGTTGGTCGCGATACTGATCGCGTCCGAGCGCACCTGCAGGGCGGTCGCCCCTTCGCGCCGGGTGCGGATCTGGTTGGCGCTGACGAGGACTTCGCCCTCGACGACGATCAGGGCGGCCGGAATCTCGGGATTGCCCGTGATGGTGTTGCCGTCGACGGTCACCGAGGCCGGGCCGCCGATCGCCGCCGCAGCGAGCACCGCGTGGCTGCCGAAGAACACGCCCGCGACTCCGTCGTCGACGTGCGTGACCAGGCCGCCGGGGAGCCTGAAGCCCGCCCCTCCGATCCGCAACGCCTGGAAGCCACCCGGCGGGTCCTCGTCGACGTCGACCGGCTGACGGCGCACCGTGTTGCCGCTGACCTGGGCCGAGTCGATGGCCCCGGCGACGGCGATGCCGAAGCTCAACGGCCCACCGGAGTCGACGGGGCCGACCCGGTCCACGCTGTTGGCGCCGACCCGCGAAACCGGGCAGCCGAGCACGAGGATCCCGACGGAGCCGGCGGTGGGCTCCCGCGCGGCCAGACCGTGCACGGTGTTGTGGTCGACGTGGGCGGTTTCGACCCCGGCGACCATGATGCCGAGCGCCGCAGCCCCGGGAGCCCCGATGTCGGCCAGCTGGTTGAGGGACACCTCGGCCAGCCGCGCGCCAGCCGCACCCTGCATGACGATGCCGTGTGCGCAGTCCTCGACCAGGTTGCCGGTGACGGTGAGCTCGCTGGTCGCGGCGAGGACGCCGATCCCGGGGCCGCCGACCTGGCGGATCCGGTTGACCGACACCCGCGTATGCCCTCGGAACTCGCTGAATTGGCCGGCGGTTACCAGCACCCCGAAATCGGTGCCTCGCTCACCGGTGACCGTGACGTCGTTGTCGTCGACGGTGAAGCCGCTCTCGGAGACGGTGATGCCGATGCCCTCGACGTACAGGGAGTTGTCGCTGACCTCGCAGCCGTGACCGGGCGCGAGTGCGCCCAGCAGCCCGATGCCGACGGTGTCGGCACGCAGCACGGTGTTGGTCCAGACGGTGTTGCTGAACAGGTGCCCGCCGGTCAGGCCGATGCCGACGTCACTACAGACCAGCAGGTTGTCGGAGATCCGCAGCTCCGCGGTCAGCACGGCCTGGTCGTCGCCCAGCCCTGACCCGATGCCGAACGGCGCCACCACGACGTTGTCGCGGATCGTCGCGGCAAGAGCAACGCCGTCGAGTCGGATCGCCGGCAGGGGGACATCGCCGCCGCCGAGCTGCAGCACGACCAGCCGTTGCGCCGTGGCGGCGATCGTCGCGACCAGGTCGACGGCGGCGCGGCCCCGCGTGATGACCGACAGCTCCTCGACAATCACGAACGCGCTGTTGGTGACCACGAAACCCGGCCCGGAGGCGATCACGACGGTGCGCGGTCCGGAGCCACGGATCCGCAGTGAGGTCGCCTGGTCGACCAGCACGCCGGCGTCGTCGAGCGGGAAGGTGCCGGGCTTGAGGCAGACCGTGCCCCCGCCGGCCGCCGTGACCTGGTCGACCGCCATCTGGATGGTGAGCGCGCCGCTGGCGTGCGACTCGGGCGTCACGCAGACGTCGCAGTCGCCGCAGCCGCCCTCGACGTCGTCGCACTCGCACTCGGGCGGCCAAAGGACGCGGCAGTCGGTCTCGGTCGAGGGGAACGTGAGTACACCCAGGCGGGCGTAGTGGTGGTGGATGCCGAGCGGCGGCGCGTCGAGCAGCTCCTCGACCGAGGTGTCCGCGGTGCGGGCCGCGAAGACCCAGTGGTCACCGGCCCGGAGGTTCGTGCCCGCGAACTGCACGGTCACGCCGTGCTCCAGGACGACGCTGGTGGTCGCGCCCGCGGGCACCGTGATCACCCCCGCCGACACGGCCACGAGGTTGTCGAGATTGCCGCCCGCACCCGACTTGATCTGTCCCTTCTGGTCCCATCGCCGGATCCGCAGGTGCCGGGCTGCGGCGGCGGCAGCACTCATGACGAGGTCGGCCGGCAGCGGGGGGGTGAACCGGACCGTGCCGTCCTCCTCGTGCACCTCGGCGAACCTGACCACGCCGGGTAGACCCGTCAGCTCGCGGTGGTCGTCCACGATCTCCACCCAGTCGCCGTCGGCGAACCGCAGCACCGAGTCGCGCCCTAGCGAGGCCGGCCGGACGCCGACACCGCCCGTCATCACCTCGACGACCGGGCTGGCCACCGAGCCGTTGTCGCGCGACCACTTGAACGTCGCGGTCCCGAGGGCCCCACCGCCGTGGACCTCGACCCGGTAGGTCTGATTCTCCAAGCCGCGGTAGCCACCTGTCGGCGGCAGTGCGCAGGGGTCGTCGTCGTCGCTGACGGGGATGGTGTCGACCGTGAGCCGGGCTCCCGACGGCGCGGTCAGCTCGGGCCAGCCGGGGAGCTCGTCGTCGGGGGTGGCACAGGTGATCGACGCGCCACCCGGGTCGTGGGTGCGCACCTGCCACACCGTCTGGTGGCGAGCGGTGCTGTCGACGCCGAGCGCGGGCTCAACCAGGTCGGGCTGCTCCAGGTGGGTCACCTCGCGCCGCCACACGTCCAGGTACGCCAGGTGCGTGCCGGTGGTCGGCAGTGCCGGCGGGTTCGGCAGGTAGGGCTGCTGACCGTACGGCGTGTCGGTGGTGCCGCTGCGGTCCTCGAGCATCCGGTCGAAGGCGAGCGGGCCTACGCCGTGGTTCTCGGCGACCAACCCGTCGACGTACATCCGGCCGCGACCGATGCTCAACGCGCCGGCGGTGAGGGTGACCTTGAAGGCGTCTGGCGTGGTCTTCGGCACCACCGCGACGCCGGCGACGCCCGGCTGAGGACCGGGCGAGCCGAGGTCGGTGGCGGCCGCACGGAGCCGGCGGTCGAGGATCGCGACCAGCTCGTTCCAGTCTGCGTCGAGCAGCACGCGGCCTTGCTGAAGGATCACCCCTGCGTGGTCGCTCCAGGCGTCGAACCGGACACGGCTCAGGTCCGCTCCCATGGTGGTCTCCCATCTCGGGTGGCAGCGCCGCCGCCCAGGTCTACCAGCAGTTCAGGTGGCATAAAAGAAGCCGGCTTCCAGGCCGAACCTCAGGTACTCGTCGAGCCGAAGCGTCAGGTTGTCCTCCCGCTGCGGCGTGAAGAGGCGATGGGTGACCCCCATCTCGCTCTCGTCGTCGGCACCGCGGCGGACCGTCGCGGGAGTCGTCACCGACAGCTGTGCGTACGCCGGGTCGCCGAAGAGCAGGGAGGTGAAGAACGGCCGGGTGGCCCGGCGTACGGCCGGCGGGTCGTCGACGTCGGGCCGGCAGCGGTAGCGTTTGCCGGTCCGCGATCCCTCGGGGACGCAGGAGTACCTCACGCATCCGACCTGCCGGCGACGCGCCCAAACGGCAGCCTTGCGCGGGTCGCCGGCGGGCAGCTCGGCAAGCAGCAGCGAGTTCGACGCGTCGAGCTGAGTGACATGGGCACCGCCGATCACGGTGCACTCGTGCAGGTCGAGCTCGCCGGCGGGCTCGGTCCCGTCGCCCACCTCCATGTCGGCCACCGTGGTCACGACCCGGAGGCCGCCACCGGCCGGCTCTGGGTACCCGCAGACTGCCACGGCACCTCGCGCCGTCGCGTCGACGATGGAGTCGGTGACCTCCACCCGCGTGCCCTCGACGGCGACGATCGCTCCAAGCACCGAGCGCTCGACCACGACCCGCGCGAACGGGTCCAGCACGATCAGGCTGGCCCGGCCCGGCTGCCGCGGCTGACCGTCGGGAGTTCGGCCGTGGCCGGGCACCAGGGTGCAGTTGCGGAGCACCAGGGTGCGCGTCTGGGCATCGCCCACCTCGTCGAGGACGAGCGGGCCGCCGGACAGCAGCAGGCCGTCGAGCACCACCGTGGTGCGGGGGCCCTGCCCGAGTCTGAACGCAGCCGCCGCGACCAGGCTCGGCCGCGCGCCCTCGGCCGCCACGACGTGGACCACGGTGTCGGACTGACCGGCGGGCGCGGTGTCGGCGGTGATGCTCAGGCTCTGGACGTACCGGTCGCTGTCGCCGATCTCCAGGGTGCCTCCGGCCGCGATCGCGGTCAGGTGCGGCGTGAGGTTCTCCCCGTCGGTCGCTCGGCGCACCGGCTCGGGATGCTGTGTGGTGATCCGGGAGGTGGCTCCGGCGCCGGCGGGGACGGCCATACCGGTGTGGAAGGTCCCGAGCAGCCGCTCGGTCGCGCCGAGCGCGCTGCCCAGGTAGACGCGGCCGAGCACCGGGTCGATGGCGACCAGGCCGGCGGCGGGCGCGTGGGCCCAGGCGCCGCCGCCTCCAGGGACGTCGGACAGGTCGCAGATCCGGATGTCAGCGCGCGGCACCTCCGTCGGCGCCGCCCCGCCGGACTGCCGCTCCAGCAGCAGACTACGGCCGCGGCCGTAGTAGGCACCGACGTGGTCGCGCAGCCAGCGCCGCGCCAGCGGGAGGGGCACGTCGTACGGCTCGGCCAGGTGAGTGAGGGACTCCTCGGTCCGCGGCAGGGCGAAGACCGGTGCGTCGGAGCCGAGCGCATCCAGCCGGAACCGGCGACCGTCGGCATGCTCGACCAGGGGGGAGGCGCTCACCCGGACGGGCTCGATCCGCCACAGGAAGATCCCGACGTGGGGGATGTTGTGCCGTCCCCGGGTGCCGGGCACCACCGCGTCGATCCGCCGGAGGTCGGCGGTGTGGGCCACGTCGTCGAAGGCGCCGTTCAGACCGTTGCGAGCCCCGGCCCAGTGCAGCGCTTCGTGGTCGCGGAGGTCCGGCGTGGCCGGCGCGTGCAGCCGGATGTGGTTCATGAACTGGGTGGTGGCCAACCGCTCGAAGAACTCGACCGCCCTGGCGCCGTACCACCCGGTGACGTCCCAGGCGAGCTGCTCGAGGACCGCGGCCGTGCCCTTGCGCCTCCGGTAGCCGATCGTGTTCGCGACCTCGGCCCGGGGCGATGCGACGTCCGGCGAGACCCCGTGCAATACCCGGTAGCCGACCAGGTCGCCGAGGTACGGCGCGACCCACTGGGCACACGTCTCGATGAACTGGTCGTCGTAGAGCTGCGCGGTCTCCTCGGCCAGCACGTCGAGCTGGTCGCCGAGGACGTCCATCAGCTCGCGGAGCACGTCGCCGTTGTCGGCGTCGCGCAACCGATGCACCATGGGCAGCAGATCGAAGAGCCGCCGGCCGGTGGGCAGGGTGTCGCCGGTGAGCACGGTCATGGCATCTCCTGCAGCCAGTCGAAGGGGGCATCGGAGAGGGCCAGCAGCTCCACGCCGACCAGACTCGAGCCGGCCACCCGGGCCGGGTCGGCCAGCAGCCGCGGCTGCAGGCCGGCGGTCGCGCGGTAGAGCCGGTCCAGGTCGACCGCGACCACGCCAGGGACGGCTGCCGCAGTCGCGATGACGGCGGAGCGGTGCACCGGCTCGCCAAGCGCGCGCACAACCGGGCCGTACACCTCGCGTAGGCGGGCCTCGACCGCAGCCATCACCGCATCCCGCTCGTAGACCGCATCGATCCGCAGGCCGATGGCGATCCTGAACGACGCGGGCCGGGTGGCGACCACCTCGACCAGCACATGCGGGTCACCGGCGCGGCGCAGCTCGCCCTCGAGGCGGTCCAGCATGGGCTGCGCGGGCGGCCGGCTGGCGACGTCGGCCACCGTCACGACTACGGTCCGGCCGGCACGGAGGGGAAGCACGACGGCACTGGCCTTGCCGATGCCGCTGTACGCCGCGGCGAAGTCGGCGTAGTCGAGCAGGGACACTGCCCGCCCCAGGGTGCGGACCGGTAGCGGGATCGACGCCCGTGCACGGCTCTCGGTCTCCGGATCCACCCCGCCGATCGCCGGCATCGGGTTGGTGACGCCCTTGAGTCCAAGCGGCCGGTCCGTCGCCTGGCTGACCGCGTCCGCGGCCGCGTTGCCGGCGACGCCCAGGCCCTTGCGGTAGGTCGCGCGCACGTTGAGCGACCCACTCGCCGGCCTCGCCCCGCGGTCCCCGTCGCCGAAGACGACGCTCACCGAGCCGTCGGGCTCGTCGCGGGTGACGAAGACGCGCTCGTCCGGCTCGGCGGTGTAGGCGGTCGGGAGCTCGGTCCAGCGCACTCCGTCCACGCGCACGTCCAGCGTGGACGCGGTACCACGTGGACCCTCGGCACGGACGTGGGTGAGCGGGCCCTGTGACAGCCGGAACGTCTGGAAGCCGCGCCGGCCGTCCCCGGACCCCAGGATCTGCGAGACCGTCTCGCCGTGGGTGGCCCGGGCGACGTTGCCGAACACGACCGCGTCGCCGCGTGCCAGCGGCACCGCGGGGGCAGTCAGCAGGGTCAGCTCGGTGCGACCACCGGGGATCGCCTGCGCGCTCGCCAGGGTGACGACCTCGGCGCGCGGAACTCCACCCAGGGTGTGCCCCGCGAGTACCAGGGTGCGGCCCTCGCGCATTGCCGCGCCGTTGCCGGCGACCACGATCGTGGTGGCGTCGACCGGCGAGTCGTCCGGAGCCTCCGCGATCACCAGAGGGTCGGCCACCGCCCAGACGGTGACGTCGCGCGGGGTGTCGAAGCCGTCATGCAGCTCCCCACGCAGGGTCAGCCGGGTGATCTTGCCGGAGACCCCGAAGGCCGACCGGGACAGCTCGGCGACGACGGTCACCTCGTAGAGCTCGCGGTAGAAGTCGGTCGCGTCCTGGCTGAGGACGACCCAGCTCCCGCCCACCACGTCGGGATGCGACCCGTCCAGGTCCACCTCGCAGGTGTCGGGCCCGAGGGAGCGGATGGCGAGAAAGAACGGCCACTCCTTGCCCTCGGCCGGCACCGACGTGAACTGCTGCAGGTAGTCGGTCCGGAACTGCTGGTTCATCGCCTTCCAGACCGGCGCGTTGTGACCGAACACCGGCAGCCGCTTGCGCAGCACGTACGCCTCGGGCGCGTCGGCGGGGAGGTTGACCGGGTTCCAGGAGCCCAGACCGGGCTCCCACACGACATGGGTCAGCCGCTTGGCCGCGAACTCCTCGACCCGGGTGAGCAGCCGGACGTCCCACCGGTCGTCGACCAGGTCGCCGCCGGCCAGCAGGAGAGGGGTGCCCCGGGCCAGGCCCAGGCCGGTGCCCCCGAGCCAGGCGTCGATCCGGTTGATCGTCGGGAAGTACGGACGGGTGCGCACCGCCGGCAGCGCACTCCACTCGGGCCGAGCCTCGATCGCCTCGACGGTCTCGAACGTCTGGGGTGCCTCGCCCGGACCGGGCACGCTCTGCACCCGCAGCCCCGTCTCGAGCACCACGGCGGCCGGGACGGCCGGCGGCGTGAGCCCGGGGTCGGGCGGGTCGCGGGGCGGCAGCACCGGAGGCCGCTCCAGGGTGAACGCGAGGTGGGTCTCGGCAGCGGCGCCGGGATCGAGCCGGTAGGCGACGAGCTTGCCGAGCTCCTGGAGCGAGGTGCGCTCGGTAGCCGTGCGCAGGAAACTCTCGTTCGCGAGCCGCTCGGAGTAGAAGGTGAGGATGTCGCAGGACACCGCCCAGGCATCGAGCAGCGCGATGGCCGGGTCGTCCGGGTCGCGGGTCCGGAGCCGACCCAGGCCAGGGCGGCTCCGCCGGGTCAGGCCGGCCGTCATGCTGGCCAGAAAGTCGCCGTGGACGCCGGAGCGGTAGGCGATCTCCGGCAGGCCGGGACGGTTCTCGATCACGCCGGGCGTGCGGGCCGTCGTACCCGCGCAGCAGCCGCACGCGGCGCCCGACTCGTGGCTGAGGTCGGTCACGTCCCACCTCCGAAGCTCAGCTCGAGCACACCGCGCTCGGGGAAGTTGGGGTTGGCGTCGAGGCGGGGGATCTCCAGACGGCCCATGGGGAGCACCCCGGTGTCGACTCCGCTGCTGGCCGGGACGCGCAGCCGCTCGAAGCGGGTGACCTGCACCGATTGCACGCCCGACACCGCGTGGACGGCGGCGAGGACCGCCGAGAGGTGGACCGGCCCCCCGAAGGTGAGGTTGTCGGGATGGAACAGACCGCGGCGGCCGTCGGAGAGCACTCGGTCGGAGAGGACCCGGCGGACGGCCTCGCCGACCGGCGACCGGACATAGCCCGGGAGGACGCAGACGAAGAGGTCGAGGTGCAACGGCACGAAGACCGGGGCGTCCACCTCGAGGTCGTAGCCGGCCATCCGGTACTTCTCCAGCCAGGCCCGCAGGTCACGCTCGAACGGCTCGTCGACCGGCCGGCCGCCGAACCGGTCGGCGGTGACGAACGCGGTGTGCCAGGAGCCGGTCCACCGGAAGGTCGCGGCAGCCCGCTGGACGTCAGGGTGGCGCCCGGCGACCTCGGCGTAGTCGGGCTCGGTGACGGCGCGCTCCTGGACCTGGAAGGCCAGCGGTGCGTCGCGACGTACCTCGTCGCCGGTCTCTGGCTCGACGCCGCCGGCGGCAGGAAGCGGGTTGCGGACCACGGTGATGTCGTCGACGCCGGTGATGAGGTGCGCCAGAGCGTCGCGGCCGACGTTGCCGGCGATCCCGTTGCCGACGCGGTACGTCGCCACGAACTCCGTGCCCGTCGCCGGACGCAGCCCGTGCTCGCTGTCGCCGAAGCGGAGGGAGACGTTTCCGTCGTGCTCGACCTCGGTGGTCAGCTCGCGGGCGCCCCCGAGGCTGCCCAGCAGATCCGGCCGGGGCAGCCAAGGGTCGGTTACCGCGTCGAAGGTCCCGGCGAGCCGGAGCGCCGGCCGGGCCAGCCGCGGCTCGGCCGTCGTGGACGCCGCGGACCCTCGCTCGACGAGCACCTGCAGGTTGCCCGCCCGCTCGCGGAGCTGCCACGCGTGACCGCCCGCGCTCACCGACCACAGCGGCGCCGCACCGCGAAGCGGGCTGCCGTCGGGGAGGATCAGCCCGTGGCCGGCGAACACGGCCTCGAGCTCGTCGGCCGATGCCGTGCCGGACAGCTCGGCCGCGAGGTCCGGGGTGAGCGGGACCTCGACGAGCACCTCGTGCTCACGGGCCACCGCCTGCGTCAGCGGGCGGCGCCGCAGCGTCGGGCGGAACCGCACCGGGACAACCAGGCCTGGATCGGCGTCGCCGGTGGCACACGGGTCGTCGGAGACCCGGGCCAGCCGCGGCGGCGGAACCTTCCCGAGCTCCTCGTCGCGGACCGTCTCGCCGTGGTCGGCCAAGACGAAGTTGCCCCAGGCCACGGCGATCTCGCGGTCGCCCTCGGCGACGCTCAGACAGAGCGGGAACGCGAGCGCGTCGTCGTCGTGCCATCGGATCCGGGTGACCGCGGTGGTGACGCCCGGGAAGAGTGACCCCGACGGGTCGGTGTCGCGGCGCACCTCGGTCAGCCTGACGGCGACCCGCTTGGTCGGGTCGGCGTCGGGCGACTCGGCGCCCTCGGCGGCGATCTGCGCCGCCGTCCGACTGATCGTCGGGGACTCAGTCTCGACGAGCACCAGCACCTCACCCGCGCGCAGCCGCGGATGGTTGCCGCGCAGGGTCGCCCGGGTGGCGCCAGCAGGCAGGCAGCAGCCCTGCTCGCCCCAGGTCCAGAAGCGCATCACGTTGAGGTTGCTGTGCAACACCGCCTCGTCAACGGTCTCGAAGACGACCGGCCGGGCGTCGTGTGCCGACCCCGCCTCCGGCGACCCGGCGGTCAGCGTCGGCTCCAGTCCCGGCACCCGGGACAAGACGGCGGTGCCGGCCGGCAAGACCACCGTCGGCGACCCGACCTGGACCTGCACCCAGGCCCGGGCGTTGGCGCCGTCGTGCATGCGGTAGTCGACGAACCGGGCATGCCGGCGCAGTGAGATGCGACTGCGCGCCGTCGCCAAGAAGGCCTCGGTCGCGACCGCGTCCTGGCGGTAGGACAGCTCGTCGGCGGCGTACGCGAGCACCTCGACGAGGGTTACGCCGACATCGGCGGGGAGCCGCTCGGTCCACTGCGGCGCCAGCAGGGCCATCCGATCGAGCATCACCCTCCGGAAGCCCTCGTAGTCCTTGGCGAGGTAGTCGATCGGGGGGGCGTGGTGGACGTCCGGCGGGCACGTGCAGCCGGGCGCGCAATCGAAGTCGCTGGGACACTCGACCTTGAACGAGAAGCCGACCTCGGCGAGCAGGGGGTCGAAGCCGGTCGGCGGCGTGTCCGTTCCGGTCCCGGAGGCCAGCGCGAACCGGTAGCGGGAGAAATCCCCCCGCGACTCGGTCCGGACGACCAGCACGTGGTCCGGCTCGGCCAGGCCGTCGAGCAGCGCGGCTTGCTCGGCGGGCGACACGACCGGCGGCAGTGCGGTGGCGGGCGCCGCCCAGGTGACCGCGACCGTGCGGATCCGCTCGCCGCCATCGATGAGGACGTTGGCGGCGCCGAGGGTCCCCGGCACCGGGTCGAGCAACCGCACGAAGAGCGTGCGCTGCTTGAGCGAGACGACCGGCTCGTCGGTGTGGCGCACCTCGAGGTACTCGATGCCGTTGAGCACCCCAGCCAGCTTGACCGCGAGCAGCCGGCGCTTCTGTGAGCAGACGTAGTAGGTGGCGCTCATCCGGTGCCTCCTGGCGCCGGGAATGCGGTGACCTGGTGCGCCTGAGTGGCGCGCACGACGTACGCGACGGTGACGACGAGGGCCGCGTCGACCGCCTCGACGGACACGCCCTCGAGGACGATCACGTCGCCGAGCTCGCGCTCGAGAGCGCCCTGGACGAGGTACTGGGTGGCCGCTGCGGCCTCGGAACCCCCAGGCTCGAAGACCATCCGCAGCAGCCCGCAGCCGAACTCGGGCCGCATCACCCGCTCGCCGGGTGCGGTGAAAAGTACCTGCTCGATCAAGTCGCGGACGTGCTCGTCGGGGCCGGCGGCGGCGGTCCGGCCGCGGCCGTCGATGCGGACCGGGAAGTCGAGCGTCATGTTGCGAGCACCCGGGTCTGGGCCGCCAACGGCAGCATCGGGGTCCCCGTGGGCGTAGTGATCGACGTGCCGGACATAGTCGCGACGGGG
>Ga0136630_1000096_pt1 | contig 25731 bp, 25 predicted proteins | sample AntDrymUQ5682106_2_FD_105496 | JGI IMG/M metagenome (GOLD analysis project Ga0136630, IMG submission 105496) | Polar desert sand microbial communities from Dry Valleys, Antarctica - metaG UQ568 (21.06) | ecosystem: Environmental > Terrestrial > Soil > Desert | place: Antarctica: Dry Valley...
CAGTCGAGCTGGTCGGCAATGAAGGCCATGACGAGACCTAGTGACTCTGGTGCCCCTGGAAGGATTCGAACCTTCGCTTCTACCTCCGGAGGGTAGCGCTCTATCCCCTGAGCTACAGGGGCCTGCCAACCAACCAGATCGGGTAGTTGCGGCGGCTCGCCAGGCTACACCGAGACGGTGCGGTCGGTCGCGACCGCACGCGCACGGACGGGGATGGGATGCCGGGACACCGACGGTGCCGACGCTGTCACATCGAAAGCAATCGCCCGCGATCGACCAGAGTTGGCATGCCGTGCCACCACCGGGACGCTGGTTGTGATGACGTCGGCGATCGAATACTCCGCCAGCAAGGCGAGTGCCCGCCGGTCGGTCGAGATCCGCGCCGGCAAGACCGGCAGCGCGTGCACCTCGACCACCAAGCCGCGGGTGGCGATCACCCGGCGCAGCGAGCGGATCAGGGAATCCGGACCGACGAACGCTGCCGCCGACGTCGGCCGCCCGTCTTCGGTGCGATAGCGGATGGCGACCGGCCGAACGGAGGCTCCGGCATCGATCGCAGCCTGGAACATCGCCGGACGGAACCGGCCCATCCCCGCGCCGCACCACGTCGTCCCCTCGGGGGTGACCAGCACGCCAGTACCCGAGCGCAGTACCTCGCGCACCCGGGCCACGTCCCCAGGCAGAGAACGCAGCCGGTCCCGGTCGAGGAAGATCGTGCCCAGCCCCCGGGCGAACCGGCCAATCAAGGGCCAGTCCGCTACTTCTCGCTTGGCCACGGCCGGCAGCGGGAAGGTCGCCAACAGGGCGAGGTTGTCGATCCAGGAGATGTGATTGGCCGCGTGCAGGACCCCTACCGGCCCTCGGTCTGTAGGCGCCCAGCCGCGTACGTCGAGTCGGACCCCGAGGGCCGCGAGCAACAGGCAGGACCAGCGTCGCGCGATCCGCTGCCGGTTGACGGTGGAGAAGAAGCGTGCGCGGGTAAACACCATCGACCCCCGCAACAGGATCATGGCGCAGCGCATCGTCCGCAGGGTAACCGTTCCTGGCGAGACCTTCGGCCGCGAGCGGTCTTCTGCGCAGCTCGGTCGGCACGGTGAGCTGGGCTGCCAGCCGTTCATCGCGAACGCCCCAAGAAGTGCTGGCGATGCCGAACACTCAGCCGGCGCAGATCGAGCAACATGAAGAAGTCCGCGCAGTCGAAGTCCGGGTCATGGCCAGGCGGCCCGCATACCCACGCGCCGAGCCGGAGATAACCGCGAAGCAGCGGTGGCATGGCGGCGCGAATTGCGGGGCTGTTCGGGTCCGGCCGCCACGGCCGGTGAGGGTTCACCGCGTACGCCTCTGGGGCCAGGTGTCTTTCGGCAACCTCGTACCACACGTTCGCGGCCTGTATTCCACTGTCGGCCAGCGGGACTGACGTACACCCAGACAGCCAGCCGTGTCCGCCGGCGACCACATATCGGACAACCGTAGACCAGAGCAGCCCGATGACCGCTCCATTGCGATGATTCGGATGGACGCAGGACCGACCCAACTCGACGAGATCATCGGCGATCGAGTTCAGTGAGCTGATGTCGAATTCTGCTGCGGCGTAACAGCCTCCGGCAACGGCTGCGCGGTCCGGGGGTAACAGTCGGTACGTCCCGACCACAGATCCGTTCCGTAGTTCTCGCACGATCAGGTGGTCGCACCACGGGTCCAGTGCGTCGACATCCAGATGGGTGTGCGCCATCACGGCGCCCCATTCGCCCGCGAAGACCTCGTGACGCAGGCGTTGCGCTTGAGCCAGTTCGTTCTCGGTTACCGCAAGGCGGACCTCGTAATTCCGCGCCCGATCGGTATGGGCGACAGTTGCGTCCGGGTGCCGAGCCGATGGTGCGGTCGAGGTTCTGGCTGGTGGGTCAGAGTGCATCGGGACGGACAACACGACCTCCTCGTACGGCGGCGTACGAGGAGGACGGTAGGAAGCTGGAAAGGCGCGACGGTAAAGGACACGTGCCGTCGATACGGCGATCGGGTGTCGAGACCGCGTTGCTCCGGTTACGGGACGGGGAGCGGGGTCCCGCCTCGAGCGGTCAACATGTCCGTCAGCGTGCGGGTCTCGACAGCCTGAGAGTTGGCGATCGACCGCGCCAAGGTCCGGACCGGTCTCACATCGGCGTGTTCAGCGGCAAAACTGGCCATCTGCGCCCCACCTTGGTGATGCCGGATCATGAGCTGCAAGAAGAGCTTGTCGAATTCGGCGCCTTCGGCGGCACGTAGTTCGTCCAGGTCGTCGGCCGTGGCCATCCCCGGCATCAGGCCGGCGCCGGAGCCTCTCATATCCATTCCGCCATGCCCGCCCATCCAGCTCATGGGTTCACCGGTGGACTGCGACAATCCCCACAGCGACAACCAGCCCTGCATCTCACCGACCTGGGCCAACTGCCCGGACTCGATGTCGTAGGCGATCAGCGCGATCTCCGCATCAGTGCTGCGGTCGCGGGCGAGGCCGGCCATCAACACCGCCTGACGATGGTGGATGGACATGTCCCTGGCGAACCCGGCATCCACTGAATCAGCCGTCAGGTAGTCGTTACCGCCCAGCCCCAGGATCGCCGCTCCCGCGCCGCCGATGACGATCAGCCCGGACACGAGCAACACGCCGAGACCAATCTGCCACCAGCGGCCGGTCACAGGTCGGCCGTCCGTCGTCATGGCGTGGGGGCGGCGGGGTCCGTCACGGCGGGCCCGGGGCCGCCTTCGGCTGCCCGGGACGGATCGCCTTCGAGCAGCGGGTCGGTCAGAAACGCCGGATTGGTGCAGGTGCCTTGCTCGGGAGTGGTCTCGGGATTCTGCCGCAAGAGCTGGATGAATTGGTTGATCCGCGGATCGTCGACCGCGTCCACGAAAACTTGGTGGTTCCAGGTTTGCAGGCTGATCAAGGACGAGAGTCCGGCGTAGGGCGACATGAATATGTAGGGCTGATTCGCGACGTACTCAGTCAGCACCGAGAGATCTGCATCGCTGATGGCGTCAGGGTTGTAGGCGATCCAGACGGCGCCGTGCTCGAGCGAGTGCACAGCGTTCTCCTCACGGATCTGGTTGTCGTAGATCGCGCCGTCGCAGTCGGCCCACTCCGGGTCATGCAACCCGCCGACCCCCGGGGACTCTGGGTAGCTCTGTTCGCTCGCCACGTGACCCTCTGGGGCGTACTCCGCGACCGTGATCCCCTCGATGTCTTGGGGGGAGTCAGGGATACCCGTGGAGTTGGCCTGATAAACCGCATAGCCGATCGCGGCGCCTGCGAAGAGCAGTACTGCGACGGTGGCCGCGATCATTCCCCACGGCTTCGGCTGGCCTACTCGAACTGGAGGCGCCGTTCGGCCGCCGCCTCTACCGCCTCTGCCGCCTCTTCCGCCCGACTTGGTGGATGCCGAAGCCTTTGCGGCGCCTCGGGCGCCGGCCCCGTCGCCGAAGCGCTTGCCGGCCGATCCCGGGGAGGTCCCAGCCTTCGACGCAGCCACCTTCTTCGCTGTGACCTTCGTCGGCGCTGACTTCTTGGCAGTTGTCTTGGTCGGAGTTGTCTTGATCGGAGCCGCGGTGTCCGCCGTCGCCTTGACCGTCGCATCCGCGGCGGTAGTCGTGGAGTCCGCTTCGTCACCGGCCGGCTCCGTCGGCTCGTCAACGGGCTCAGCGGTACGGGACGTGGAGCCCGTACCGTTGCTTTTCACTCGCTGGTCGCGAGAGGTACCTGGACGATTGGGCGCGCTCTTGCGCGACCGGGAGTTGGCCATTCAGCTGCTGCCTCGGGAGGTAGGGGCGGGGTGGGCATAGGGCGGGCGCTCGGGCATGGAGGACTGCCGGGCCCGAGTGTAGAAGGTGAAGCTGAGGGCCTCCGGCTTGTGCGGGCTCGCGCCAGCACGCGAGCAGGTGCGTTGGCGCGGACTCTTCTACGATCGGAGGGTGACACCGGAGGATCTCGCAGCGGCCATTGCTCAGGTCGTCGAACGGGCAGTGACTGCGGGCGAGTTGTCAGTCGGGTTGCCCGGTGACGTGGTTGTCGAGCGGCCCAAGACTCGCGACCACGGCGACTACGCCACCAATACCGCCATGCGGCTGGCCAAGCCCAACTCCCGCTCGCCCCGCGACATCGCTGAACTGCTGGCCACGGGGCTGCGTCGCGTCGACGGTATCCAGGCGGTCGAGATCGCCGGTCCGGGTTTTCTCAACATCCGCCTGGCTGCCGCCGCCCAGGGCGCCTTGGTGACCACGATCGCCGAGCGCGGAGCCGTCTACGGCTCCACCACAACCCTCGTCGGCGAGGCGATCAATCTTGAGTACGTCTCGGCCAATCCGGTGGGACCTGTGCACATCGGCTCGGCGCGCTGGGCGGCAGTCGGCGACGCACTGGCCCGGCTGATCGTCGCGACCGGTGCCACCGTCGTGCGTGAGTACTACTTCAATGACGCCGGCGCCCAGATCGATCGTTTCGCGGCGTCGCTGGATGCGGTCGCGCGTGGCGAGTCGATCCCGGAGAACGGCTATGCAGGCGGCTACATCGCCGATGTCGCAGCCGAGGTGGTCAAGGCCAACCCAGGACTGCTCGACGAGCCCCGAGACAAGGCGCTGGAGGTCTTCGCCCACGACGGCATCGAGCTGATGTTCACCGCCATCCGGAAGTCGTTGGCCGACTTCGGCGTCACCTTCGACGTTTACTTCAACGAGCGCGAAATGCACGCCTCCGGTGCGGTGCAGGCAACCGTGCAGAAGCTGCACGAAGCCGGTCACGTGTTCGAAGCCGACGGCGCGATCTGGTTGCGCACCACCGACTTCGGCGACGACAAGGACCGCGTCATCGTACGCAGCGATGGCCGGCCGACGTACTTCTGCGCCGATCTCGCCTACTACGTCGACAAGCGCGAGCGCGGCGCGGACAAGATCGTCATCCTGCTGGGCGCAGACCACCATGGCTACGTCGGCCGGATGCGCAGCCTGGTCTCGGGCCTCGGGGAGAACCCGGACGAGACGCTCGAGATCATCATCGGCCAGCTGGTGAACATCCGTGGCGCCAAGTTGAGCAAGCGGACCGGAAACCTGCTCACTCTGGAGGAGTTGGTCGCGACGATCGGGGTGGACGCGGCTCGCTATGCCCTGGTCCGGTCCTCGATGGACAGCACGATCGACCTTGATCTCGACCTCTGGGCAAGCCAGACATCGGACAACCCGGTCTTCTACGTGCAGTACGCCCACGCGCGAATCGCCTCACTGCTGCGCAATGCCGCCGAGCTCGGCCACCCGCTCCCTGACCTGGCCGGGGTGCATCTGGAACTGCTCAACCATGACAAGGAATCCGACTTGTTGGGTGCCCTCGGGGAGTTTCCCCGCATCGTCGCCGCGGCGGCGCAGTTCCGAGCCCCGCACCGGGTCGCCCGCTACCTCGAGGAGCTGGCCGGCACCTATCACCGCTTCTATGACGCCTGTCGCATCCTGCCCCGTGGCGACGAGGAGCCGGCACCGGAGATGGCGCCGCGGCTGTGGCTGTGCGAGACCACTCGTACGGTCCTGGCCAACGGCTTGGGCCTGCTCGGCGTCGGCGCACCGGAGCGGATGTGAGGGCGCATCCGGCCGGCCCGATGCATGCGGGTCTGGCCGTACCGGAGGGCGCCCCGCGGATCCCGGCCGATCTGAGCGCCCTGGACCCCGCGGTCTGGCCGCGCAACGCGCAGCGCCGCGATGGCGTGCTGCATCTGGCCGGAGTGGATGTACGCGATCTCGCCGCAGACCACGGCACTCCGGCCTATCTGCTGGACGAGGGGGACTTCCGCTCCCGCTGCCGGGACTTCGTCGACGCCTTCGCCGGTGCCGATGTGCACTACGCGGGCAAGGCGTTTCTCTGCGGCCGGGTCGCCGGGTGGGTGGCCGACGAGGGCCTGTTCCTCGACGTCTGCACCGGCAACGAGTTGGCCCTGGCGTTGGCCGCCGGCTTCCCCGCAGCGCGGATCTCGTTGCACGGCAACAACAAATCAACGCAGGAGTTGGAGCAGGCACTTGCCGCGGGCGTCGGACGAGTCGTGCTCGACTCCGCTGAAGAGATTGCCCGGCTCGGTTTCCTGGCAGCTGAGCGGGGCGTGCGCACCGATGTCCTGCTGCGCGCGACGGTGGGAGTGGAGGCGCACACCCACGAGTTCATCGCGACCGCGCACGAGGACCAGAAGTTTGGCTTCTCCCTGGCATCCGGCGCGGCTGGCGAGGCGATCCGACGGGTCCTGGGACTTCCCGGTCTGCGATTGCTCGGTCTGCACAGCCACATCGGGTCACAGATCTTCGACACCGCGGGCTTCGAGGTCGCAGCACACCGAGTAGTCGGCCTCTTGGGTGCCATTCGTGACGAGCACGACGTCGAGTTGCCCGAACTGAATCTCGGCGGCGGGTTCGGGATCGCGTACCTCTCCGGAGACGATCCAGCCGAACCCAAGGCGCTGGCGGGGTCGCTGACAGCAATCGTGGCCGACGAGTGCGCCAACAGCGGGCTACCGGTCCCGCGGCTGGCAGTCGAGCCCGGACGGGCCATCTCGGGCCCAGGCACGATCTCCCTCTACGAGGTGGGAACGGTCAAGGCGGTGGATCTCGGCGGGCACTGCCGTACCTACATCTCGGTCGACGGCGGGATCAGCGACAACATCCGGGCCGCGCTCTACGACGCGACCTACACCTGTGTACTCGCCTCGCGCACCGGATCAGCTCGACCGATGCTCGCCCGCGTCGTCGGAAAGCACTGTGAGACAGGCGATATCGTTGTACGCGACACCTGGTTGCCGGACGATCTCGTCCCCGGCGACCTGATTGCCGTCGCGGGAACGGGCGCCTACTGCCGTTCGATGGCCAGCAACTACAACCAGCTCGGCCGTCCCCCGGTCATCGGCATCCGGGACGGACAGTCCGAGACACTCCTGCGCCGCGAGACCGCCGAGGACCTCTGGCGACTCGATGCCGCCCTGTCCGAAGCCAACTCATGACGCCTCCGGCCATCCGCGTAGCCCTGCTCGGTCACGGCGTGGTCGGCACTGCCGTGGCCAGGCTGCTGGCCAGCCAGGGGCCCGACCTGGCCGCGCGAATCGGTCGCCCGGTGGAGTTGGTCGGCGTCGCCGTACGTCGCCTCGACCGGCACCCTGGGATCGCACCCGAGCTGCTCACCACCGACTCCGCAGCACTGGTCACCCGCGAGGACGTGGACATCGTCATCGAGGTGATCGGCGGAATCGAGCCGGCCAGCGGACTGATCCGTTCGGCGGTCAAGGCCGGCAAGTCCGTGGTCAGCGCCAACAAGGTCCTGCTGGCCGACGAGGGCGCGGCGCTGCACGCACTGGCCGCCGAGTCCGGCGTCGACCTCTACTACGAGGCCTCGGTCGCCGGAGCGATCCCGTTGCTGCGCCCGCTGCGGGAATCCCTTGCCGGAGACCAGATCTTCCGCGTGATGGGGATCGTCAACGGCACCACCAACTACATCCTGAGCCGGATGGATGCCACCGGGGCCAGTTTCGCCGAGGCGTTGGACGAGGCGAGCGATCGTGGCTATGCCGAAGCCGATCCCAGCGCCGATGTCGACGGCTTCGATGCAGCAGCCAAGGCCGCAATCCTGGCCGGCCTGGCCTTTCACACCCCGGTCAGCACCCAGGACGTGCACCGGGAGGGCATTTCCGAGGTGAGCGCCGCGGACATCCGTGCGGCGAAGGAGATGGGTTCGACCATCAAGCTGCTGGCCATCTGCGAACGGGTGGTCGGGCCCGAAGGCGAGAGCGTCGCCGTTCGGGTGCACCCGGCGATGATTCCGCGTACGCATCCGCTGGCCGGGGTCGGCGATGCCTTCAATGCGGTCTTCGTCGAGGCAGCGGCTGCCGGCGAGTTGATGTTCTACGGCCGCGGCGCCGGGGGAGAGCCGACGGCCAGCGCCATCCTGGGCGACCTGGTCGCGGTCGCCCGCAACCGGCTCGCCGGGGCGGCGGGTCCGGGCGCGAGTGCCTACGCCGCGCTGCCGATCCGCCCGATGGCGCTCACCCCGACGCGCTATCACATCAGCCTCGATGTCGCAGACCGAGCGGGAGTGTTGGCCGCGGTCGCGAACGAGTTCGCCTGCCACGATGTGTCCATCTCGACAGTGCGCCAGGACGGCCGAGGCGACGAGGCGACCTTGGTCATCGTCACGCACACTGCCACTGACTCCGCCCTGGCGGCCACGGTGGACGGTCTCCGATCCCTGGACATGGTTCGCAACGTCACCAGCGTCATGCGTGTCGAGGGCCTCTGATGCTGGCGACCACAGAAATGCGCCGGCCATGGCGCGGCGTGATCGAGGCGTACCGGGGTCGGCTGCCGGTCACCGAGGCGACCCCCAACATCACCCTCTACGAGGGCGGTACGCCGCTGCTGCCCGCACCGGTCCTGTCCGATCGAACTGGCTGCCAGGTGTATCTCAAGGTCGAGGGGCTCAATCCGACCGGCTCGTTCAAAGACCGCGGAATGACTCTGGCGATCAGCCACGCGGCCGAGGAAGGCGCCGAGGCGGTGATCTGCGCCTCCACCGGCAACACCAGCGCGAGTGCCGCCGCGTACGCCGCGAGGGCCGGGATGTTGTGCGCGGTGCTCGTCCCCCGAGGCAAGATCGCGCTGGGGAAACTCGCGCAGGCGCTGGTCCACGGTGCCCGGCTACTGCAGGTGGACGGCAATTTCGACGATTGCCTGGCCTTGGCCAGCAAGCTCGCTCAGGACTTTCCGGTCAGCCTGGTCAACAGCGTCAACGACTACCGCGTGGAGGGACAGAAGACCGCGGCCTTCGAGATCGTCGACGCCCTGGGCGATGCCCCTGACGTGCATTGCTTGCCCGTCGGCAACGCCGGCAACATCACGGCGTACTGGAAGGGATACGTCGAGTACGCCGCCGACGGGGTCGCGGCACGGCGCCCGCGGATGTTCGGCTTCCAGGCCGCGGGCGCGGCACCGATCGTCCTGGGCCGGGTCGTCGAGGAACCGTCCACGATCGCCACGGCCATCCGGATCGGCAATCCCGCGTCCTGGACGAAGGCTGACCGGGCACGCGACGAGAGCAATGGACGCATCGACGCCGTCACCGACCGGGAGATTCTTGCCGCGTACCGGCTGCTGGCTCGTTCCGAGGCGGTCTTCGTCGAGCCCGCCTCGGCGGCCAGCGTCGCCGGTCTGCTCAAGTCCCACGCTGCCGGGCTGATCGAGCCCGGACAACGCGTCGTCTGCACCCTCACCGGCAACGGGCTCAAGGATCCCGACTGGGCGATCTCCGGGTCGGCGGCGCCGGTGACGATCGCCGTCGACGCGCAAGCCGCAGCCTCAGCGCTCGGCTTGGCCTGACCCGTGCAGCTGACGGATCCGGTCTCGGTACACGTGCGGGTGCCCGCGACCAGCGCCAACCTCGGACCCGGATTCGACGCCCTGGGGCTGGCGCTGAGCCTGTACGACGAAGCCACGGTCACCTTGCGACCCGACAACCAGGTCGTTATCGACATCCAAGGCATCGGCGCCGCCTCGCTACCGCGCGACGAGGATCACCTGCTCCTGCGATCGCTGCGGCTGGCTGCCCAGCGGTTCGGTCTGCATGTTGGCGGGGTCGAGATCCGGGTGCGCAACGCCATCCCGCAGGGCCGCGGCCTCGGCTCCTCGGCTGCGACGATCACTGCGGGGGTCGCGGCGGCTTGGATGCTGGTTCCCGGACACGATCGGCTGGACCTCGCTGAGATCCTGGCGGTGGCCGCCCACATCGAGGGGCATCCGGATAACGTCGCTGCCTGCGTCCAGGGCGGCCTGGCGATCAGTTGGCGAAGCGGGGATCGGGCTGCGGCTGTCGCCGTACCCGTGAATCGCGACATCGAACCGGTGCTGTTCGTGCCCGCGTTCGAGTTCTCCACCGACGCCGCTCGCGGGCTGCTCCCGGCCACCGTCCCGCACGCTGATGCGGCCTTCACGGCGGGACGCGCTGCGCTGTTGATCCATGCTCTGACCGCGGCTCCCGAGCTGCTGTTGGAGGCCACCGAGGACCGGCTGCACCAGGACTATCGCGCGGCATCGATGCCCGAGACCACGCTGCTGCTCCAGCGACTGCGCCGGCGGGGGATAGCAGGCGTCGTCTCCGGGGCCGGGCCCAGCCTCTTGGCCTTGGTCATCGCCGGGACCGGAGCGCAATCCAACCTGGAGTCGATCCTGCCGCCCGGCTGGACCCGACATCGGCTCGAGGTCTCGGCCGGCGTCGATGCCGCCGTCGAGTTTGCTGCGGAATAACCTCGAAGGGACCCCTGTTGTGCAGACTGACACCAGCAGTCTAGGCTGACGGTGTTGCCGCCCCTAGGGGCGCGCCTCACGCGGAGCACACCGCCTGCGTCGTAACCTTTTCGCCGCCGCCGCGAAAGCTTCGCATCTTCCCGATCAGGCTCTTCAGCCTTTGACTTCCATGTCATCGGAGGTAGGCCAGCGGCTCCGTGCCGCCTCCTGATTCGGTCGCACCACACGGTTGCGCAGTACGCGCAGCAGACACACACAGCAGGGAAGGACCTGTACGTGACAGAAACCACAGACCTCGCCACCCCGGAGGCCACCGGCCCCCGGCGGAGCGAGGCAGGCGACCACCGCTTCGACGCCAGTTCGAACGGTGCCGCCACTGCTCCCACCTCGACCCGCGCAGTCAGCAGCCCGAACTCGGCCAAGAGTTCCGAGGCGGAGGCCAAGCCGCGGCGTCGGGCGAGCGGCCTGACCGGGATGTTGCTCCCGGAGCTACAACAGCTGGCCGGTCAGCTCGGCATCGGTGGCACCGCCAAGCTGCGCAAGGGCGACCTGTTGACCGCGATCAAAGCGGCCCAGTCGGGCAGCTCGGACGGGGCTGCCAGCCGATCAGCGCGCGGTCAGGACAGCGCAGTTGATGGCGCGGATCAGCGAATCCGCACCGATGGCGGCGCAGCTGCCACAGAAGCATCGCCCGCATCGGCTACCTCACCCAATGGCGAGGTGAGCGCGCCGGTACAGGCAACGGCCCCCAACACCGCTTCCACCGGTGGACGACGTGTGCGAGCCGAATCCGGCGAGCGTTCGGGCAACTCCGCCAACAATGACCGCGGCAACCGGACCGAGGGGGACCGAACCGAGGGGGAGCGCGGCGCAACCGACCGCGACGAGGCCCCCACTGACGGCCGCCGCGGCAACCGGGGAAGTGACAACCGGAGCAACAGCCAAGACAGCAACCGCAACGATCGCGGCAACAATCAGGACGGCAACCGCAACGACCGCGGCAACAGCAACCGCAACGATCGCAACAGCAGCCGCGACAGCAATCGCAACGACCGGGACAACAGTCGAGACAATGGTCGAGACAATGGCCGGGACCACGACCGCGGTCCGGACCGTTCAGACGAGGACGACTTCGAGGGCGGCAGCCGTCGGCGCGGTCGCCGCTATCGCGATCGCAACCGCCGCTCGGGCGGCCGTGACCGCTTCGCCGGCAACGAGGCTGAGCCGGCGATCAGCGAGGACGACGTCCTCATCCCGGTCGCCGGAATTCTCGACGTCCTGGACAGCTACGCCTTCATCCGGACGACGGGATACCTCACCGGCTCCAACGACGTCTACGTGTCGCTCCAACAGGTGCGCAAACACGGACTGCGGCGCGGTGACGCCGTCACCGGTGCTATCCGTCAGCCCCGGGAAACCGACCGCCGGGACAAGTACAACAACCTGGTCCGGCTCGACAAGATCAACGGACTGGACCCGGAGGATGCCCGCAAGCGGCCGGAGTTCCACAAGCTGACGCCGCTCTACCCGCAGGATCGGTTTCGCCTGGAGACCAGCGCCGAGCAGCTGACCACCCGGGTCATCGACCTGGTCATGCCGATCGGCAAGGGCCAGCGTGCCCTCATCGTCAGCCCGCCCAAGGCGGGCAAGACGATGGTCCTGCAGTCGATCGCCAATGCGATCGCCCAGAACAACCCGGAGTGCCATCTGATGGTCGTGCTGATCGACGAGCGACCCGAGGAAGTCACCGACATGCAGCGTTCGGTAAAGGGCGAGGTCATAGCCTCGACCTTCGACCGGCCGCCGACCGACCACACCACGGTCGCGGAGCTGTCCATCGAGCGGGCCAAGCGCCTCGTCGAGATGGGCCACGACGTGGTCGTCCTGCTGGACTCCATCACCCGGCTGGGACGGGCCTACAACAACTCGTCCCCGGCCAGCGGACGGATCCTGTCCGGTGGCGTCGACTCCACCGCGCTCTACCCGCCGAAGCGCTTCCTGGGTGCGGCCCGCAACATCGAGAACGGTGGATCGCTGACCATCCTCGCGACTGCGCTGGTGGAAACCGGCTCGACCGGTGACACGGTGATCTTCGAGGAGTTCAAGGGCACCGGTAACGCCGAGCTCAAGCTGGACCGGCGGCTCGCCGACAAGCGGATCTTCCCGGCCGTCGACGTGGACGCCTCGAGTACCCGCAAGGAGGAGATCCTCCTCTCGCCGGACGAACTCGCGGTCGTCATCAAGCTGCGCCGGGTCCTGCACGCTCTCGACCCGCAGCAGGCGATCGAGTTGTTGCTGGACAAGATGCGCAAGACGTCGACCAACGTCGAGTTCCTCATGCAGATCCAGAAGACCACTCTGGGGCCGAACGAGTAGACGCCTCGGGTCAATGCGGAGGAATACCGCGCAAGCCTGCGGCCTTCCACTCGGCGCCGACATCAAGGAGCGAAGACAGACATGAAATCCGATATCCATCCCGACTACGTGGACACCCAGGTGACCTGTAGCTGCGGCAACACCTTCACCACCCGCAGCACGGCCAGGAACGGCGTCATGCACGCCGAGGTCTGCTCGGCGTGTCACCCCTTCTACACCGGCAAGCAGAAGATCCTCGACACCGGTGGACGGGTGGCCCGCTTCGAGCGCCGCTTCGGCAAGCGCACGAGCACCGATAGCGCCAAAACCGACAGCTAGCTCCACCGACGGCGCCTGCGCGCTCACCCTTCCCGGTGGGCAGCAGGCGCCGTTTGCTGTCTTCATCCAGAACCCGGAGCCGAGACCCTGGCGGTTTGCGTCATAACCACCAGAAAGGAGAGGAGCGAATGATGAGCGCCCCTGTTTCGGCCGATCCGCAGCGCCTGACCGAGATCCTGGCCGAGTACCAGGATCTGGAAACCGCACTGGCCGATCCGGCCGTGCACGCCGATGGGACCCGGGCCCGGACCCTCGGTCGGCGCTACTCGCGGCTGGGCCCGGTCGTGGCCACCCACCGCGAGCTCGAAACCGCCCGCGGTGACCTGGCCGCGGCTCGCGAACTGGCCGACGAGGATGCCGGCTTCGCGCTCGAGGCGCAGGAGCTCGCCGTACGGATCGAAGCCCTCACCGAGCGGCTCGAAGAGCTGTTGTTGCCGCGCGACCTCAATGATGACAAGGACGTCATTCTGGAGATCAAGGCCGGCGAGGGGGGCGAGGAGTCCGCGCTGTTCGCCGGTGATTTGCTGCGGATGTATCTGCGCTACGCCGAACGCAAGGGTTGGCAGACCGAGGTCCTCGACGCCGTGGAGTCCGACCTGGGGGGGTACAAGGACGTCAGCGTCGCGGTCAAGGCGCGCACAGCGGACGAGCCGGGCATCTGGTCCCGATTGAAATGGGAGGGCGGCGTGCATCGGGTGCAGCGGGTACCGGTCACCGAGTCGCAGGGCCGCGTCCATACCTCGGCGGCCGGTGTCCTGGTCATGCCCGAGGCAGAGGACGTCGAGGTCACGATCGACCCCAACGACCTGCGGATCGATGTGTATCGCTCCTCCGGCCCGGGCGGACAGAGCGTGAACACCACCGACTCCGCCGTACGGATCACCCATATCCCATCCGGCCTGGTCGTGAGTTGTCAAAACGAGAAGTCGCAACTGCAGAACCGGGAGCAGGCCATGCGGATCCTGCGTGCCCGGATGCTGGCCGCCGCCATGGAGGCAGCGGCGGGGGCGGCGAACGACGTACGGCACAGCCAGGTCCGTACGGTCGACCGCAGCGAGCGGATCCGGACCTACAACTTCCCGGAGAACCGGATCGCCGACCACCGGATCGGCTTCAAGGCCAACAACCTCGAGCAGGTCCTGGACGGGGAGCTGGACGCGATCATCGAGGCTCTCGTGCTCGCCTCCCGCACCGAACAACTGGCCGGGTCAGGCGACGCCGGCTCGGCCTGACCCATGAGGCCACCAGTGGCCAGGCCGACATGTGAGCGCGCAGGTGAACAAGCTCGCACTGATCCTCGAGGGGGCGAATTCGGTCGCGGGTGGTCGCCTCCGGGTTCATCCGGTCGAGCCTGGTCGCCTGCCTGGGCGGGCGAATCGTCGGCCATGTCGGAGCGCCCGCACTGTTTCTCGAGGGCAGCCCCTCCTACTACGGCGCCCGCGGTTTCGAGCAGGCCGGGCGACACGGCTTCGAGCCGGCGCCGGCCCGCACGCCCGGCGCGGCCTTCCAGGTAGCGCTGCTGGATGCGCACGAGAACTGGATGACCGGGCGGCTCGTCTACCGCGACGTGTGGTGGAGCCACGACTCCGCCGGTTTGCGGGACCCGGACCTCGCCGACCTCGAAAGGCGCTTCGCCGACCTGCCCGACTGAGAGCCCATAGCTGAGTCGGCTGATTGTTCGGAAGAGCTCGCGGGATGATGGAGGGCATGACCCAGCGGTTCGACTGTTCCGACGATGCCCAGAGACGCGAGGGGATCGCCGCGGCGGGCACCGCGATCCGGGCTGGCAAGCTGGTCATTCTACCGACCGACACCGTGTACGGGGTTGCCGCCGACGCCTTCACGCCCCGGGCGATCACCGGACTGTTGGCTGCCAAGGGTCGCGGCCGGGCAATGCCGGTTCCGGTACTTATCGCCGATGTGGACACCCTCGAAGGGGTGGCCACCAACCTCGGTCCGGCTGTCCGGTTGCTCACCCGAGCGTGCTGGCCGGGCGGCCTGACGCTGATCGTCGAGCACCCGCCGTCGTTGGCCTGGGACCTCGGGGACGGCCAGGGGACAGTGGCCGTCCGCGTTCCGGACGACGACTTGGCCCGAGACCTGCTCCGGGAGACCGGACCGCTCGGCGTGTCCAGTGCCAACCGCTCCGGACGTCCGCCCGCGCGCACCGCCGACGAGGCGGTCGAGGCGCTGGGCGACGCGGTGGAGGTGGTCCTGGACGACGGTCCCCGCGCCAACGGCGAGCCGAGCACGATCGTGGACTGCACGGTCGACCCCCCGCGGGTCCTGCGGATCGGCGCTGTATCGCAGAACCGGTTGCACTATCTGGTGCCGACCCTCCGTACCGTGACAGCAGGGCCGCCGCACCCCGAGCCCACCCCAGCACAGTCCGAGCCCACCGCAGCACCTGCGACTCCCGAGGAGCAACCCAACACATGACCACATCGACGTACTGGGGGCCGGATTTCGCGGCTCTGCGGGCGACCGACCCGGAGATCGCCGACGTCATCCTCGGCGAACTGGGACGGCTGCGCGGCGGACTGCAACTGATCGCCAGCGAGAACTTCACCAGCCCCGCAGTATTAGCGGCGTTGGGTTCCACACTGTCCAACAAGTACGCCGAGGGCTATCCCGGCAAGCGTTACTACGGCGGCTGCGCCGAGGTCGACAAGGCAGAGGAGATCGGCATCGCCCGGGCCAAGGAGTTGTTCGGTGCCGAGCATGCCAACCTCCAGCCGCACTCCGGAGCCAGCGCGAACCTGGCCGCGTACGGCGCCTTCATGACGCCAGGAGACACCCTGCTGGGGATGGCTCTGCCACACGGCGGACACCTGACCCACGGCACGAAGGTGTCCTTCTCCGGTAAGTGGTTCAACGCCAAGCACTATGGCGTGAGCAAGCAGACCGAGCACATCGACTACGACGAGGTGCGCGACCTGGCCCGCGAGCACCGGCCAAAGGTCATCGTCTGCGGTGGTTCGGCGATTCCGCGGACCATCGACTTCGCGACCTTCCGGGAGATCGCCGACGAGGTCGGCGCGATTCTGATCGTCGACGCCGCTCACTTCATCGGACTCGTTGCCGGACAGGCAATTCCCAGTCCTGTTCCCTACGCCGACGTGGTCACCTTCACCACGCACAAGGTTCTGCGCGGTCCCCGAGGCGGCGCGATCGTGTGCAAGGCCGAGCACGCCAAGGCGATCGACAAGGCGGTGTTCCCCATGATGCAGGGCGGTCCGCTGATGCACTCGGTTGCCGCCAAGGCGGTCAACCTCAGAGAATGCATGAGCCGGGAGTACCAGGACTACGCCCGCCAGGTCATTCTCAATGCGCAGGCCCTGACCAAGGGCATGGAGGCCGAGGGGCTTCGGGCGGTCACCGGCGGGACCGACACCCATCTCGCGCTGCTCGACCTCACCGAGACCGGCGCGACCGGTTTACAAGCCGAGGCGCGCTGCGATGCAGCTGGAATCGTGTTGAACAAGAACGCGATCCCGTACGACCCGCAGCCGCCGAGCGTCGCCTCGGGCGTACGCGTCGGGTCGCCGTCGGTCACGACCCAAGGCATGGGACCCGGCGAGATGGCCCAGATCGTCTCGCTCATCGGCCGGGCGATCCGCGACACGACCGGAGAGCAGGCTGGCTCGATCGCGGCCGAGGTCGGCGATCTGGTCGCTGCCCATCCGGCCTATCCGGACCCGACGGCATGACCCCGGCTGGCCCGACGGGCGCAAGCTCTGACCCGATCTTGGCTGGGGTCAATTGGGTGAGCCGATAGCGGTGACAGTCGTTGCGTGAGTACTCGGTCGTCCTGCTGACCGCGGCGATTGTGACCTTTCTCGCCTCGTCGGTCATCCGGACTCTGGCCCGGCACTTCCGTGCGATGACGCAGGTCCGGGACCGGGACGTGCATGCCATCCCGACGCCCCGGTGGGGCGGCTTCGGGATGTATGCCGGAGTGGCCTCGGGGATGCTGGTCGCCCACCAACTACCTGCGTTGCAGCGAACCTTCGGTTACAGCTCGGAAACCACTGCGGTGCTCGTGGCCGGTGGACTGATCTGCCTGCTCGGAGCGGTGGACGACCGATTCGACCTCGACCCGTTGACCAAGTTCGTCGGGCAGATCGCCTGTGCGGGGGTCATGGTGCTGCTCGGGGTGCAGTTGCAGTACGTCTACGTCCCGTTCGGCGACATCGGCACCGTCTCGCTGGGCTCGCAGGTCGGGGTACCCCTGACGATCCTGCTCACCGTGCTGACGATCAATGCGATGAACTTCGTCGACGGGTTGGACGGGCTGCTCGCCGGGGTCGCCGGCATCGCGGCGCTGGCCTTCTTCGCCTACTCCTATTATCTGGCCCGTACCGGGTACGGCGACGTCGCCTCGGCACCGACGCTGACCACAGCGTTGCTGGCCGGCGCGTGTCTGGGGTTCCTGCCACACAACTTCTCGCCGGCCCGGATCTTTCTCGGAGACAGCGGGTCCATGCTCATCGGGCTGATGTTGTCTGCCGCTGCTGTCTCGGCAGCCGGCCGGGCGGACGCCCAGACTCTGTCCTCCCTCGGCGGTGTCCTGCCACTGACCCTGCCGCTGCTGATCCCGCTGGCGGTCCTGGCCATCCCCCTGGTGGACCTCGTCCTGGCGGTGCTGAGGCGTACACGTGCCCGACGCTCGCCGTTCGCTCCGGACAAGCAGCATCTGCACCACCGGTTGCTCGAGATCGGGCACTCCCAGCGGAGGGCGGTGCTGACGATGTACCTGTGGTCCGGGCTGCTCGCCTTCGGCACGGTGGCAATCGCGATCACCGGACAGACTCTCCCGGTACTCGTCGGGATGGTCGTCCTGGCAGTCATCGCGGTCGTGCTTTCCCAACTCCCGAAGTTCCGCCGTGGACGCGCAACGGGTCCTCATCCGCAACGAGCCAGAACCCTGACGTGAGCACCGAGTACGGCACATCGCCGCCGGCCTTTAGCCAGTTCCGGGAGGGCAGAGCAGCCTCCGGCGCTCTGGTAGCGTCGGGTCACGATGGACGCTGGCGGTCCCGAACTGGGCGACCTGCTTTCCATGGGGCTGACCTTGGCCCTGTGCCTGGTAGCCGGCTTCGGCCTCGGTTGGTTGGCGGATCTCTCCTTCGGCACGTTCCCGGGATTCGCTCTCGCCGGTCTCGGGCTAGGTGTGGTCGCCGCCTGCTTCTACGTTTACAAGCTGTTCAAGAGGTACATGTGACTGAGATGAGAGTGTCGTGGTAACCGAAACACCGCACACACCGCCGATCACCCGGACCACGCTGCGCCGATCGGCCGTCGCGGCACTCGTGGCGGGACTGCTCGGAGTCGCCGTTCTGGTCCCGATGGGCGAGGCCGGTTACGCGTTGTTCGGCTGCGTCGGTCTCGCGCTCGGGCTGCTGAACTCTGCTCTTGTCGTGAGGTCGGTCGAGCGGTTCTCCGACACGCGGCCTTCCAAGGTCAGGTTCTCCGGATCGGTGCTCCTGCGGCTGGGGGCGATCACCGTGCTTGCGTTCGGCCTCGTGTTGTTGTTCCGCCCCGCCGGTGTCGCCGTATTCGGCGGGCTGGCCGTGTTCCAGTTGATTGCCGTCGCGACCTCGATGCTGCCGCTGATCAAGGAGATCCGACAGAGATGACGAACGACGCGGTCCAGAAGGCCGGCGTGCTGGCTGCCGAGGAAATCACACCGGGCGAGCACTGGACAGGTGAGTTCCTCGGTTTCACCCTCAATCTGGACACGATCATCGCGACGGCGATCGCCGGGGCAATCCTGTGTGCACTGGGCATCTACATGGCCCGTGGAGTGACCCGCGGCCGTCCGACCAAACTGCAGGTGGTCTTCGAAGCTCTGACCGCCTGGGTGCAGGGTCAGGTCCGAGACGGAATGGGTCTGCGGGCACCGAGCGGCGTGGTCTCTCTGGCTATCACCCTGTTTGCCTTCATCCTGATCTGCAACCTGCTGGCCGCGCTGCCCTCCGAGCACGTCCTTCCGCCACCGACGGCGGACGTCAACCTGGCTTATCCGATGATGCTGCTGGTGATCGTCTGGGTACAGGTCGCCGGGATCCGGGCCCGCGGTGCGAAGAAGCATTTCGGCCACCTCACCGAGCCGTACGCCTTCCTTGCTCCGTCGGAGATCATCACGCAGTACTTCGCCCGGCCGGTGTCACTGTCCCTGCGGCTGTGGGGCAACATCTTCGCCGGCGGGATCATGGTCTCGATCATCGGCCTCCTGCCGGCCTACATCCTGTGGGCACCCAACGCTGCGTGGAAGCTGTTCGACATCTTCATCGGCGTGATTCAGGCCCTGATCTTCACGTTGCTCACTGTCATATACTTCAGCGAAGCGGTGGGCAGTGACGAAGAGGCAGCGGCGCACTAGGCGTCGCTGCCTCTGTCCACCCGAAGACGATTCGTGACCATCCCGTCGAGGTCTGGCACGAGAAAGAACGAGGAGAAGACATGAGTGTGTCCAGTGTGCTGGCCGTGGCTGCCGAGGGCGGGGGCGACGGGACCCTGCTCGGTCTGGCGATGGTCGGCGGCGGCCTGGCGCTGGGCGGCGGCGCGATCGGTGCCGCGATCGCAGACGGCCTGGTCGGCTCGGCGATGATCCAAGGCGTCGCGCGTCAGCCCGAGGCGGCCGGCCGACTGAATACCACCATGTTCCTGATCATTGGTCTGGCCGAGGGCATGTACTTCATCAACCTGGCCTTCATGGCGCTGTTCGTGTTCGTAACTGGCGCAGCATAGAGCTGCTGCTCAATGACGACACGCGTGCTCGCGGCCGAGGGGGGTACGACCAACTTCCTGCTGCCCAACGCCACCATCTTCGTCGAGGCCGCGCTGTTCTTGATCGTCCTGTTCGTGTTCTACCGCTTTGTCGTGCCGCCGCTATCCCGAGCGCTGGACGAGCGGCAGGAGATGCTCCGCAAGCAGGTCCAGGATCGGGAGAAGGCGACCCGCACTCTGCAGGAGGCCAAGGAGCGCTACGAAGAGGAGCTGGCTGAGGCGCGCGCTGAGGCCGCCCGCATCCGGGACGCCGCGCGCGCAGATGCGGCGCGGGTCCGCGCCGAGCTGCGCGAGCAGGCCGACCGTGAGGTCGAAAGAATCCAGAGCGAGGGTGCGCAACAGTTGGCCGCCGCGCACGAGGAGACGACGCGTCGGCTTCGCGAAGAACTCGGGAGGCTGTCCACGCGCCTTGCCGAACGGGTCATTGGCGAGCCGGTCGATGATGATCGGCGCTCGACGGTGGACCGCTTTCTCGCCGAAGTCGAGCAAGCGCCAGCCGGCGGAGGGGGCAGCTGATGGCAGTCCTGATCTCCGAGATCTTCGCGTTTTTGATCATTCTCTTTGTGCTCTACCGGTACGTCTGGCCCATTCTGTCGCGGATGGCTACCAAACAACAGGACGCCATTTCGCAGCAGGTCGATGCCAGCGAACAGGCCCAGCGCGACCACGAGGAGGCGCGGCGGCGCTTCGAGTCGGCACTGGCCGAGGCTCGCGACGAGGTGGCCAAGATCCGCGACACCGCACGAGCCGACGCTGAACGGATCCGAGAGGAACTGCGCGAGCAGGCCGACCGTGAGGTCGAACGGATCCGCCAACGGGGTGCCGAGCAGCTGATCGCCCAACGGGACCAGACGGTGCGCCAACTCCAGGGTGAGATGGGCGGGCTGATGATGGCACTGACCGAGCGAATTCTCGTCGAATCGCTGTCCGACGACGACCGCAGGGTCAGCACCGTCGATCGTTTTCTCGACGAACTCGACCAGATGTCAGGCTCGGAAACCGATCGAGTCGACGACCGGGAGTCCGCAGACCCCTCGGTGAGTACAACGTCTGGGAGTCAGGCTTGATGCAGGCGGCCAGTCGAGAGGCATTGCGAGCGGTCACGGCCGAACTCGAGAACGCCACCGAGGGACAGTCCGCTGACCTGCTGCTGACCCTGGCGGATGAACTCTTCGCGGTGGTCGACGTACTGGACACTCATACCTTCTTGCGTCGGGCGCTGGTTGACAGCTCGACCGACGCCGATGCCCGCGCGAGCCTGGCCGCGGCCATTTTCGGCGGCAAGGTCAACGAGCGGACCGAATCAGTGCTGGCGGCCGCGGTACGAGCGCGTTGGTCGCTGCCGAGTGAGTTCGCCGCGGGAATCGAGCGGCTGGCCGTACATGCCGCCTTTGGGTCGGCCGAGGCCGCGAACGCACTGGATACCGTGGAGGACGAACTCTTCCGGTTCGGCCGGATCGTCGCCGGTCGCCCTGAGTTGCAGCGTGCGCTGTCCGATCCGGCCGCGAGCAACACCCAACGAGCGGGCCTGGTGGATGCCCTTGTCGGCGGCAAGGTCCATCGCGTCACCGAACGGCTACTGGCCGCCAGGCTGACCGGCGCCCGTGCCCGCCAGGCTCAGCAGACCATCGAAGAGCTCTCCGATCTCGCGGCCCTGCGCCGGGAGCGCTCGATCGCGCAGATCACCACCGCCATCGCAATCACCGATGAACAGGAGCAGCGACTGGTGGACAGTCTGTCGCGCATCTACAACCGGCGGATCGCACTTCAGATCTCCCTGGACCCCGACATTCTCGGTGGTCTCGTCATTCGGGTCGGCGATGAGATCATCGATGGAAGCATCCGATTCCGGCTCGCCGCGGCACGTCAGCGGCTGGTCCGTTGAGCCGAGAGAGCGGCAGCATCGCAGGGCCGTCCGCGCCCCCGAGCCGAGAGGGCGGGAGCATCGACCGAGCGCCAGCGAGGGAGGAGCGGACCGACCGGTGCGCGCAGCGCACGCTGCGCCCCAGCCCGATTTCCACGTCATTTCCCCAGACAGACAGGACCTTCACATGGCCGAGCTGACGATCTCCGCGGACGAGATCCAGAGCGCGATCGAAGAGTACGTCTCCTCTTTCACCGCGGACGCCTCGCGCGAGGAGGTCGGCACCGTGGTGGACACCGCGGACGGCATTGCGCACGTCGAGGGCCTGCCCTCGGCGATGACCAATGAACTGCTGGAGTTCCAGGACGGCGTCCTGGGCGTGGCGCTGAACCTCGATGTCCGGGAGATCGGCGCCGTCATCCTCGGTGACTACCAGGGCCTGGCCGAGGGTCAGCGGGTCACCCGCACCGGCCGGATCCTCTCGGTGCCGGTGGGCGATGCCTTCTTGGGTCGGGTGATCAACCCACTGGCACAGCCGCTGGACGGACTGGGTGACATCGAGAGCGACGAGGAGCGGGTCCTGGAGCTGCAGGCCGCCTCCGTGATCGACCGGCAGAGCGTGTCCGAACCGCTGCAGACCGGAATCAAGGCCATCGACGCGATGACCCCGATCGGGCGCGGACAGCGGCAGTTGATCATCGGAGACCGCAAGACCGGCAAGACGGCGGTCTGCGTGGACACGATCATCAACCAGAAACAGGCCTGGGCATCTGGCGACCCCAACGAGCAGGTCCGCTGCATCTACGTCGCCATCGGCCAGAAGGGCTCGACCATCTCGGGGGTCCGGGCGGCCCTGGATGAAGCCGGTGCGCTGGAATACACGACCATCATCGCTGCTCCCGCGTCGGACTCGGCCGGCTTCAAGTGGCTGGCGCCCTACACCGGCTCGGCCCTGGGCCAGCACTGGATGTATCAGGGCAAGCACGTCCTGATCGTCTTCGACGACCTGTCCAAGCAGGCCGAGGCCTATCGCGCGATCTCGCTGCTGCTGCGTCGCCCGCCGGGTCGTGAGGCCTACCCCGGAGACGTCTTCTACCTGCACTCCCGGCTGCTCGAGCGCTGCGCGAAGCTGTCCGATGACCTCGGCGGCGGCTCGATGACCGGCCTGCCGATCATCGAGACCAAGGCGAACGACATCGCGGCCTACATCCCGACGAACGTCATCTCGATCACCGACGGGCAGTGCTTCTTCCAGTCCGACCTATTCAACCAAGGTGTCCGTCCGGCCATGGCGGTCGGGACGTCGGTCTCCCGGGTCGGTGGTGCCGCTCAGGTCAAGGCGATGCGCTCTGTCGCCGGGTCGCTGCGGGTCTCTCTCGCGCAGTACCGCGAACTCGAGGCGTTCTCCGCGTTCGCCTCGGACCTCGACGCCTCCTCGCGATCCACCCTGGACCGGGGTGCGCGGATCGTGGAACTGCTCAAGCAGGGCGTCTACTCGCCGTACCCGGTCGAGGAGCAGGTCGTCTCGATCTTCCTCGGCACCCAGGGCCATGTCGACAAGGTGCCGGTCGAGGACGTGCGCCGCTTCGAGTCCGAGTTCCTCGACCACCTGCGGCACAACGAGAAGGGCGTCCTGGACACGATTCGGGAGTCCAAGAAGTTCGACGACGACACCGAGGCAGCGGTGGTCGCGGCCGTCGAGGAGTTCTCCAAGGGCTTTACCACCACCGCCGGTCATTCGCTGGCCGGACGCGAGGCCGAGGCCGACGCGATGGACTCCGAGGACGTCGGCCAGGAAAAGATCCAGGTCCGCAAGAAGGCCAAGAAGTGACCCCTGGGTCCCAGGCGCATGACTTGCGCCAAGTCGCCGTGCACGAGGCGTTTCGATAATGGCGCAGATTCGCGAACTCAGGCGGCGGATCTCCACGGTCACCTCGACGAAGAAGATCACCCGAGCCATGGAGCTGATCGCCACCACCCGCATCGCCAAGGCTCAGCAGCGGGTTCTGGCCGCGCAGCCGTATGCGCGGGAGATCACCCGCGCCCTGTCCTCGCTCGCGGCCTCGGCCTCCCTCGATCACCCCCTCCTGGTGGAACGCGAGAACCCCAAGCGTGCCGCGGTCCTCGTTGTGACCAGCGACCGCGGGCTGGCCGGCGGCTACACCTCGAATGCCGTCCGGGCTGCTGAGGAACTGCAATCCCTGCTGCGCAGCGAAGGCAAGGAGCCGCTCCTCTATGTGATCGGTCGCAAGGGGATCGGCTACTACAGCTTCCGCAAACGTCCGGTGGTCCAGACCTGGAGCGGATTCTCCGAGCAGCCCACCGCCGGAGATGCCCGCGACGTGGCCGCTGCGCTGATCAAGGCGTTCAGCGCCGGGGTCGACGACGAGGGCGATGACGCGGGGGCAGACGGCATCTTCGGAGTTGACGAGATTCATCTCGTACACACGCGGTTCGTGTCCATGCTCGTACAGGAGGCGACCGCCAACCGCATTGCACCGCTGGTCGTGGAGGAGGTCGACTTCGCCGAGGACGAGTCGGGCAAGGTGTCCGAGCAACAGCCCTCCTACGAGTTCGAGCCCGATCCTGAGACCCTCCTCGATGCGCTGCTGCCGACCTACGTGACAAGCCGGATCTATGCGGCACTGCTCGAATCGGCAGCCTCGGAGTCCGCTGCTCGTCGCCGGGCGATGAAGGCGGCCACGGACAATGCCGATGAGCTGATCCGCGGGCTCACCCGTGATGTCAACCAGGCGCGACAGGCCCAGATCACCCAAGAGATCAGTGAGATCGTCGGCGGTGCCGATGCTCTCGTATCCGTAGGAAGCGACGAATAATGGCCACGAGCTCTGCCCCCACCACGTCCGCGGCACCAGAAACGACCGAGTCCGAGGCGGGTTCGGCCGGTATGGCCGGCCGAGTAGTACGCATCATCGGGCCAGTCGTCGACGTCGAGTTCCCGCGCGAGTCGGTGCCTCCGCTGTTCCAGGCGTTGCACGCTGAGATCGAGTTGGAGTCGGTCCGCAAGCGGTTGACCTTGGAGGTCGCCCAGCATCTCGGCGACAATCTGGTTCGTACGGTCTCGATGCAGCCCACCGACGGCTTGGTCCGAGGCTCGGAGGTCACCGACACCGGCTCGTCGATCTCGGTGCCGGTGGGCGACCAGGTCAAGGGTCACGTCTTCAACACCCTGGGCCAGTGCCTGGACGACCCGGACCTGAAGTTCGAGGGGGAGCGCTGGTCGATCCACCGCCGCCCGCCTCCCTTCGACCAGCTCGAGGGCAAGACCGAGATGCTGGAGACCGGCATCAAGGTCATCGACCTGCTCACCCCGTACGTCACGGGCGGGAAGATCGGCCTGTTCGGCGGGGCCGGCGTGGGCAAGACTGTGCTGATCCAGGAGATGATCCGCCGGGTCGCCAAGAACTTCGGTGGGACGTCGGTCTTCGCCGGGGTCGGTGAGCGCACCCGTGAGGGCAACGATCTGATCACCGAGATGACCGAGGCCGGCGTCATCCAGGACACCGCGCTGGTCTTCGGTCAGATGGATGAGCCGCCGGGTACTCGGATGCGGGTCGCGCTCTCGGCGTTGACCATGGCCGAGTACTTCCGCGACGAGCAGAACCAGGACGTGCTGCTGTTCATCGACAACATCTTCCGGTTCACGCAGGCGGGGTCGGAGGTGTCCACCCTGCTCGGCCGGATGCCGTCGGCGGTGGGCTACCAGCCGACGTTGGCCGACGAGATGGGTGAACTGCAGGAGCGGATCACCTCGACCAAGGGCCGCTCGATCACCTCGATGCAGGCCGTGTACGTGCCCGCCGACGACTACACCGACCCGGCACCGGCCACGACGTTCGCGCACCTCGATGCCACCACGGAGCTCTCCCGGTCGGTGTTCTCCAAGGGCATCTTCCCGGCGGTGGACCCGCTGACCTCGACCTCGCGGATCCTCGCTGCGCAGTACATCGGCGATGAGCACTACCGGGTCGCTCAGGAGGTCAAGCGGATCCTGCAGAAGTACAACGACCTGCAGGACATCATCGCCATCCTCGGCATAGACGAGCTGTCCGAAGAGGACAAGGTCACGGTCA
>Ga0136630_1000098_pt1 | contig 25499 bp, 23 predicted proteins | sample AntDrymUQ5682106_2_FD_105496 | JGI IMG/M metagenome (GOLD analysis project Ga0136630, IMG submission 105496) | Polar desert sand microbial communities from Dry Valleys, Antarctica - metaG UQ568 (21.06) | ecosystem: Environmental > Terrestrial > Soil > Desert | place: Antarctica: Dry Valley...
CGCCCGCCGACCACTACCCGCTGCTGCTGCACTACCACCCGCTCAACATCTACCGCCACCAGGTCATCAAGCAGACCGACGTCGTGCTGGCGACGTTTTTGACCGGGGATCGCTTCTCGCCCGAGGAGAAGCGTCGCGTGTTCGAGTACTACGACCCGCTGACGACCGCCGACTCGTCGCTGTCCTCGTCGGTGCAGAGCATCATGGCCGCCGAGGTCGGCGACACCCAGGCGGCCTATGAGTACTTCCTGCTCAGCGCCGCCGTGGACCTCGCCAACCTCGCCGGCAACGTCGGCGACGGCATCCACGTCGCCTCCTGCGGCGGCGTCTGGATGGCGATCGTCAACGGCTTCGCCGGGTTGCGCGACCTCGACGGCCTCGACGTGCGCCTTACGCCGCGGCTGCCGGCGGACTGGGATCGCCTGCGCTTCCGCCTGCTCATCCGCGGCAGTCGCCTCGAGGTCGAGATGACGCGCGAGACGACGTCCTACACGCTGCTGACGGGGGAGCCGCTGGGGCTGATCAGCGACGGCCAGCAGGTGACGGTCGAGTTCGGCACGCCGCTGACGCTGCCGGCGGCGGTGCCCACGCTCGGGGGCGTGGCGGCGCCCGAGAGTGCGGCGGCGGGCTAGGTTTCGCTCACCCGATCGCCTCCGCGGTCTCGGCTGCCGTCCAGCTGCCACGCAAGTCCACGACACCCTCGGCGCCCGGCTCGTCCGCCACGGCGAAGCCAATTACGCGCTCGTAGGCGGCCGCATCGGGCATGCCGGTGTCCCTTACCGAGAGCGCGACCTCGTAGTCGCCTCCGAGCAAGCTCAGACGGGGGATCTCAAAGACCAGTCGGGCCGTCCCGTCTCCCATCGCCGGTGCGCTCTGGGTGGCGAACAGCCCCCGTCCATCCAGATCCCTCACCTCCAAGCGAAGGAGTGGACTAGTCGCAGGGCCGGTGGCACCCAGCGTCAGCGCGACTCGCACGGGCTCGCCGGCGCGAAATACGTGCGAACGACGCCCCTGCTCGTCCTGCATCTCAAGTCCTGCGATCTCCCAAGCCGCCTGCCCCGCGCGCGGCACCGCGGTCGTGTCGGGCAGCTCGGTACCGAGTAGCTGGTGGTAGAAGAGCAGGCCCTGCGGCGTTGGCCCATCGAACATGACGCGGCCGCCGTCGAGCACGACCACCCGCTCGCACATCCGCTCGATCGCCGCCGCGGCGTGCGACACCAGCACGAGCGTCGCGCCGTCCTCGACGATTCGCTCGGAGATGCGGCGCATGCACTTGCGCTGAAACGCCTCGTCGCCGACGGCCAGCAGCTCGTCGATCAGCAACACGTCGGTCTCCAGGTGCGCAGCGATGGCGAATCCCAGGCGCAGGTACATCCCGGACGAGTAGGTCTTTACCGGGGCCTCGATGAAATCGCCCAGCTCGGAGAAGTCGATGATCGCATCCAGCCGCTGCTCGATCTCCGACTTGGACAGGCCGTGCAGAGCCCCGTTGAGGTAGATGTTCTCGCGCCCGGAGAAGTCCCGCGAGAAACCCGAACCCAGCTCCATCAGGGTGACGATGCGCCCCCCGCAGCGGACCGTGCCCCGGTCGGGCGGCACTATCCCTGCCAGCACGCGCAGGGTCGAGGACTTGCCCGCGCCGTTGCGCCCGATCAGGCCGACCGTCTCGCCGGGACTTACGTGCAGCGACACGTCGCGCAAGGCCTCGACTCGTGGCGGGCCCTTCGGTTCGCTGCGCCCAAGCAACAGGCCCTTGAGCGTTCTGCCCTGGTCGGCACGCATGCTGAACGAGCGCGAGACCTGCTCGAGGACGATCTCTCCGGGTGCCAGGCTCCGGTCAGGCGAGGGGGTCATACCACCACCGCGAGCTCTCGCTGCATGCGCCGGAAGAGCAGCAGCCCGCACAAGAGCGCCAGGCCCGCCGCAACGGCCACGTAGACCAGGGTGTTCCACGTCGGTGTCGCGCCCTCATAGAGCACCGACCGCGTCGCGTCGATGAAGGGGGCGACCGGATTCACCCACGTGAGCAAGATTCGCGCCCACTCGTTGCCCACCACGCCAGGCAGGCGCTCGGGCCGGAAGAAGATCGGGCTCAAGAAGAACCAGGGCAGGAGCACAGCGCTCAGAATGGGCTCGACGTCGCGGTAGTTGGCATGCAGCACCGAGACCATCAGAGAGATCCCGAGCACGAATGCGAACAGGCACACCACGATGACCGGGAGCAGCAGGAGCGCAGGATCGAACGTCCCCCGCACCGCGACCACGATCGGGGCCAACAGCAACAGCAGCCCGACAAAGGTGAAGAACTGGACGCTGACCACGGCGGCGGGAATCGTCTGGCGGGGGAAGCGCACTTTGCCGATCAGCGAGCTGTGGGTGAGGAACGCCGTCGATGAGCTTATGAGCGACTGGGAGAAGAACAGCCAGACGAACAGCCCCACCATCAAGAACAGGGGGTAGTCCTGCTCGCTGACCCCGGGCAGCAGGCGGCCGAACATCAGCCAGTACGCCCCCATGAGCACCAGCGGGTTGACGACATACCAGAGCAGACCCAGCGCCGAGCCCCGGTACCTCTGACGAAGCTCGCGGCGGACCATCTGTCCGAACAGGTAGCGGTAGCGCAGCACGGCCAGCATTATGGACGTCCTCCGCCCGCTCGACGCGTCCTGCCGGGGTCGATCGCTAGGTCCTCCGCGAGGCGACCGGTTTCGCGAGCAGCACGTCGGCCGGCGGCAGCGACTCGGGCGAGGGCCCCGTCGGACCCATGACGGTCGGGGCGTGGGCGCGTATGAGCGAGCGGGCGACCGTCGTGTCGATCAACGTCAGCGACAGCATGGAGTCCGCACTGGCCCGGTAGCGCCCAAGGATCTCGGGGACCTGGACGCCGTACTCGCCCTGCTCGGCGACCCTGCACCACAGGTCGTAGTCCTCGAAGCCGACGAGTCGATGGTCCTCGGAGAACCCTCCCAGATCAATCAGTCGCTCGCGGCGGACCAGCGCCATCGCGTCGATGTAGTTGTCCTTCTCGAGCCGCGCGGGATCCCACGGCTGGGCCGAGATCAGTCCGTCTGGCACGCCCGCCCGCTCGCAGGCCAGTATCCCGTATGCGAACATCGCCGCCGGGTCACGCTCGAGGGCATCGACCAGCCGCCCCAGCGCGCTCGGATAGATGGCGTTATCGGCATCGAGCACGAACACGAAGTCGCCCCGAGCATGGGCGCTGATCGCATTGCGAGTGCGCCCCAGGCCCCGGTTGAGCGTGTGCTCGAGCAGCACGGCCGGGATCCACGGCCGCTCTAGCAGGAGCGTCTCGACGGCCGCCAGGGATCCATCACTCGAGCAGTCGTCGACCACGACGACCTCGTAATCGCCGTAGTCCGAGGCCGCCACGCTGTTCAGCGCGTCGACGACCTTGCGCTCGTAGTTGTGCAGCGACACGCCGACGGTGACTCGTGGCTGCGCGGCGCGATACGCGGGTGTCTCGGCGACGACCCGCAGTCCGGCCTCGTTGCGGCCGGAGGCGGCTCGTGGGGAGTTCAACGCCTCCAGCTGGCGGCGCGTGTGATCGGTCTCGATCGCCAGACGCTTGAGCGCCGACCGCACGGGCTTGAGCTCGGCACGGACCGCCTCGACGATGGCGTTGGGAGTGCCGGGCGGCAACGCCACCGGCAGCACGGTGCTGCCGCGACTCCGAAACAAGCGACGACGTCTGACGACCTCCTCGGCAATGGCGATCAGTCGCTGGGCTGCGGGCGCCATCGACAGCTCGGAGCGCACGAAGTCGTAGGCCGCGACCCGCATCTCGGCGAGCCGCGTCTCGTCGTCGAGCAGATGATCCGCGAGCAGTGCGAGGTTCTCGGCACGCGCGCTCACGAGATGCTCGCCCGCCGCCAGCGGGGCGAGGTCGAAGGAGTGCTCGGTGAGCACGACGCATCCGTTGCAGATGCTCTCGAGCACGCGCACCCACTCCAGTCGGTTGGCGCTCGTCCGGTGCATGTTGAGCAGGATCTTCGCCTCGCGCAGCTGGCGGTACTTCGCTTCGCCCACGAGATAGTTGGCGAGCGGCCCGGTCTTTGGAGCTTCGGGAGGGATCAGAAGCCGAGCCTGGCGCGGCCACAGCGTCCCGGCGTAGCCGGCGAGCAGGCGGTCGCGCCTACCCTCCGCCGAGCCCAGATAGAGGACATCGATCGGCCGCGCGACGCTCTCGTCGCGGTTCCAGTGATCCCACTCGCTCGAGTAGCCGAGCTGGAAGTGCTCGGCGGCAAGGCCCCGAGCTCGCAGCTCCGGCACGACGCTGGCCCGAATATCGACGACGGCGCCGAGTGAACGCGAATAGCGGCAGGTCTCCTCGAACCACGGGGTCCCCGGCTGCTCGACGCAGAATCCGATCGTCTTATCGAGGTGCCACGGCGTAGGACCGCCTGCGTCCTGCGCTAGTGCGAAGAACTCATGGGGGACGACCACGTAGACCGTCGCGTCGTCGAACGGCGGGAAGCGCTCCTGCGCAACCGCGACGTCGGCGCCCTCCTGCGCCACCGCCTTCGCGACCGCCGACAGGAGCTCGTTGACGAAGTGGTTCGAGCGCCGGCTGGTCAAGAAGCAGAGCGTGGCCACGACGTCTGCCGCTAGCGCTGCCGCAAGCGCTCAGACACGTAGCGTGCCGCCATCGACATTATCCTCAACGGTCGAGTCAGCCTCCAGATCGTGGAGCTCTCGAGCATCTGCAGGCGGAGCGCAGCGTCGCGCGCGCGGCGGCCGAACTCCGCCTCTTCGTGCAGGGTCGAAAGGTCGGCCCACTGGCGCTCGGCCTGCTCCAGAGCCGTTGCGAGTCGGTGGTTGTCGACCTGCAAGCGCCGCTCTCTCGCACGCGCCAGCTCGAGCTCCTGCTGGAGGGATCGGATCGCGGTCTGGCTCGCGAGCGCGTCGTCGGGCGCCTGGTCAGCTGGCCGCGTTGAAGCCGTCACGTGGCGAACACTAACGCGTGAGCTCAGGAGTCGACAGCACCGAGCCATCGGCGACGCCGCTGCTTCGCCGCTCGCAGGGGCGCGGTGATACGCCAGCTGAGAGAGCCCTGGATCGCGGCCAGGCTCGCGTCGCGAGCCTGGCCGTCGGCGCGGAGCTTCGCCAGGTGCTTCTCCTTGAGATGTAGGTCCTGGTGCAGCAAGCTCACCTCTCGCCGCGATGCCGACAGCTCAGCGTCATGGCGACGAGTGAGCTGCTCCTCGAGTGAGCGTGCGTGGACTTCCGCCTCTCGGATGACCTCCTCGAGCTCGTCCACGCGCCGCTTCAGTGCGCCGGTCAGCGAGGCCGGGCTGTCGGCGCCATCGCGACCTGCGGCCGCCACGACCACGAACTGGTAGGTCGCGGACTCCGGGTCCTGGGTCGCGTGGGCCAGGACGTCGGGCGAGAACGCGTTCGGGTCGATCGGGATCTCGGTCTCGGTCGGCCCCCGGGTCACGCGAAACTCCTCCTGGACCACCAGGTCGGCATCGGCAAGGAGCTGGTCCACCGCCGGCTTGTCGAAGAAGCGCAGGTGAGTCCTGTCCAGAAGGCCGAGCTCGGTGTACCGGAAACGTCCACTGAGCAGCGCGAGCGCCACCGCCGCATGCGCGACGTTCGGGATCGACACGATCACCCGGCCATCCTCACGTATCACCCCGGTGACGTTGCGCAGGACGGCAAGCGGGTCGCGCAGATGCTCGAGGACGTCGAGCAGCAGGACCGCATCGAAGTCCAGGCCGCTGAACGCCTCCTGCACGTCGAGCTCCTCGACGTCGGCGATCACGACCTGCTCGCAATGCTCTTCGGCCTCGCGCGCGCTCGCCGGGTCGACCTCGACGGCGCAGACGGAGCATCCGCGCTGCACGAGCGCACGCGCCACGGATCCGTCCGCCGCGCCGATATCCAGCACCCGGCTCCCTGGCGCCACCGAGAGGATGGCCAGCGTGCGCGAGCTGTTCAGATCGGCGAGATCGATGTCCTGTGCGTACCTAGACGTACTCATCGACCCGCCTTGACCTTGCCTGCGCGAAGAGGTCGATCCACGACCCGGCGGGCTGCTCTGCGGTTACGGCGTCGGGCGTGCCGGCAGCATGATGCTCAAGCTCCGGAGGGGCACGGTCTCCAGCGTCGTAGATGACTCCCGCCTGGGGCTGCAGCGCCCGAATTGCGCAGAGGTAGAGCGCGAGGTTGTCCGGGCCTGAAACGATCACGGCGTCATAGAAGACCTCGGCAGCAGCCAAGTGGTCGATGGTACTTCCCTCCAGGTCGTCGAAGCCGAGACGCCTGGAGAGGTCCCAATCGCCTTCCGGCGCCTGCGGGGCAGACACCGTGATCGCGGCGCCGATCGATCGAAGCTCGCTGATCGCACCGAACATCCGCGCAGAGGCGGCACCGGCGGTCGGATCCGGAAGGCGCTCGGCGATCACCAGGATCCGTCGCGGCCATCCCTGGGCTCGGAGCATTGCTCGTTCAACCGCCCCGGGAAATCCGGGATCCCACAGCTCGTGGGAGGCCAGCAGAGCCGACCACTTGGCCTCGACCCGGGCGGCGTTGCGCTGGAACAAGCGCGCGTTCACCCCTGCGTCGAGCGGCGGCGATACGTGGTGGACAACTTGGGAGTGCGGCTCGTAGAGCACCTGCTGGCCGTGCTGGCGAATGGCGCAGCACAGGTCGACGTCCTCGTAGTAGCCGGGGTAGTAATCCTCGTCGAAGCCCCCGACCAGGTCCCATGTGCTCTTGCGCACGAGCAGAGAGGCCGCAGAGCAGTAGTCCACACGGCGACGGCACCCGTAGCGAGGGCTAGCCGGGGAGCGCCCTCGGCCGACCTGCGCGGTGGTCCCGTCCCTCCATATGACACCTCCCGCCTCCTGCACCGAGCCGTCGGCAAACAGCAGGCGACTGCCGATCGCGCCTGCCTCGGGGTGCTCATCGGCGGCCTGCAAGAGCGACTCGAGCCACCGAGGCGCGACCTGCGTGTCGTCGTTGAGGAAGACCAGGAACGCGCCTCGGGCTCGTGCTGCCGCCAGGTTGCAGCCCGCTGGAAAGCCGAGATTCACGCGCGAGCGCTCCACCCGCGCGCCCGCCACGTCGCGCTCGCAGAACGCCGCGACGTCGTCGTCGGCGCCGTTGAGAAGGATGATCAGCTCGAACGGCGTATCGGCACCGACGTTGCGGGTCAACGCGGTCAGGCAAGCTCGCAGCATCTCGACGTTGCGACGGCTGAGCACGACGATCGAGGCCCGCGGTGCGTCGCTTGTCGGCAGGGTTATCGTTGTCACCGGCCGCCTGTGCTGCTTCCGCCGATCACCCGCTGGCGCGTCATCGGCTTCGGGTGCAGAAGCTGGCGCTGGAGCGCATTCGCACGCGGTTTCGTCTTCACGAGGTCGAGCGTACAGCGAGCGGTCCAGCGGTTGTGCGGCTGCTCCCCGCACGGGAAGCCTCGCGAATGAGCGCGGCGAACCGCGTTCGAGCGACCGATCCTGCGCTTCGAGGAGTCTCGCCGAGCCCGGCGCTCGCCGGCCGCGACGCCGGGGCGGACCTGAGCGGCCTGCTGGTAGAGTCGCCGCCGTGACAGCGGGCGACGGGGCAGGTGTGGTCGATGATCGGGTGCCCCTCCCGCCCCCGGTACTCAGGCACCGCGTCGGGGGCGTCGACGATTACGAGCAGGTGGGCTTGCGCATTCGCAGCGACCTGGTCGAGCTGCTACCGCCGGACTGGTCCTTCGAGGGCAAGCGCGCGCTCGACTTCGGCTGCGGAGCGGGTCGCGTACTGAGGCACTTTCTCGGAGAAGCGCAGACCGCCGAGTTCCATGGCTGCGACATCGACGCCGACAGCATCGGATGGTTGAAAGCTCAGCTCTGTCCGCCGCTGCACGTGTTCCAGAACGGGGAAGCGCCCCCGCTGCCGCGGCCCGACGGATTCTTCGACCTGATCTGGGCGGCCTCGGTGTTCACCCATGTCACCGATCAGTGGAGCGCGTGGATGGTGGAGCTTCATCGCGTGCTCAAGGACGGCGGTCTGCTGATCGCGAGCTTTCTCGGCCCGGGCATGTCCGAGACGCTGGCCCAAGAGGAGTGGGAGGCGGACCGGATCGGCATGAACGTGCTGCGATACGCCCAGGGCTGGGATCAGGGAGGCCCACTTGTCTTTCTCTCACCGTGGTGGATTGCGGAGCACTGGGGCCGGGCGTTCGAGATCCTCGACCTCCGTGAGGCCGGCTTCGGCACTCCTCAGGACAGGGACGCGATGCAGGGCGTGGTGCTGCTCAAGAAGAAGGGCGAGTGCCCGAGCCAGGAAGAGCTCGAGCGAATCGACCCTGAGGAGCAGCGGGAGATCGCCGCCCTGCAGCACAACATCCGCCAGCTGCACGCGGAGTCGCAGACGTTCTACGACGATTTGCAATGGTCGCTGCAAGGCCGCGAACGCGGGGGCGAGCAGAGCGGCGAGCTCGAGGCGCTGCGTTCTGCGCTCCGCACCCTGGAGACCAGCCGGAGCTGGCGCATCACGAGCCCCCTGAGACAGGCGGGGACGGTTGCTCGCAGCCTGCTTCCCGGCGCTCGGCCTGCCTTGACCCTGCCTGCCTTGCTGCACAGACAGCATCGCGCCTCGCCCAGCGCGGACGCTGGGGACAGGAGCTCGTCGACGAGCCGGTCAGGCGCTCGCTCGGACGCGTCGCCCCCCGTACCGCTACCCGAGCCGCCTCTTCCCGGCGCGCATACGACCGCGAAGCTCTCGCCCGAGCTCGCGAGCGAGCTCGGGCGGCCACCCGACTGGATGTACCCCTGGTCGCTCGCGCCCGGGACCGCGGCACCGCTCCTGCACCCCGAGCTTCCAAGCGTTCACCGTACTCGTGCCGAGATGATCGAACCGGCGGTGCGCGCGGCGCTTGCCGAGGCCGGCCCGAAGGCGACCGCCCTCGATCTCGCCTGCTCCGAGGGCTACTTCGGGCAACGGTTGCTCGAATGGGGAGCGCAGCGAGTCATGGGAATCGACATCAGGGCGCAGAACGTGCGCCGGGCGGAGCTCGTCCGCGATCACTTTGGAATCGATCCGAGTCGACTCTCCTTCCAGCAGGGCGATGTGTTCGACATCGATCCCGAGACCGTGGGCCGCTTCGACGTGGTCCTGCTGCTGGGGCTCATCTACCACGTCGAGGACCCCGTCGGCGTGGTGCGGCTGGCCCGACGCCTGACGCGATCTCTGTGTGTCATCGAAAGTCAGCTGACGCGCCAGAATGGGCCGATCATGCACGGGCAGGGAGTCCCCGATGTCCTCTTCTCGGCGGACGCGAGCTTTGCCGTGGAGCTCGAGGAGGACAGCGATCACAACCCGCTGGCATCGACGCCCGGCGTTCTCAGCCTGATCCCCAACCGCGCCGCGCTCGAGCTCATGGTCCGGGTAGCCGGGTTCGACCGCGCCGAGATCGTCGAGGCGGCTCCCCATCACAATCCGCAGTATCGGGTAGGAGACCGGGCAGTCGCACTCGGCCGGGCCCAGAGGACAGACAGCTAGCTGCTTCGGCCCGGGATCCAGCCCGCGCCCCACTTGCGCTTCAAGGCCACGGCCGATCGGATCCACTGCTCGCCATATCTCGGGGCCCAGGCAGCGTGGTGAACGACGTCCAGGTCGGCGACGACCACCCGCCGGCCCAGGGCCCGGGCCTGAAAGCAGATGTCCACGTCGTAGCCGTGAAAGTCCGCAGCGAAAGCCTCGTCGAACCGAAGCTGGCGCACGGCCCACGGCGAGAGTGCCATGAAAAGGCCGTCGACCACATCCACGTCCTGCGGGGTCTCGCCGGGAAACTCGATGCGTCCGCTGCTGAGGAGCGCCGGAGCCCCCACGCGGCCGAAGCAGTCCGCTTCCCACCAGGCGAGGCTACGCACCCCGCGGGCGCCCACGACGCCTATCACCGCTACGTTCGTCTCCGCGATCCGTCTGCGTAGCTTGGACGCGAACTGCCGGTCGACGATCTCGACGTCTTCGTGGAGGAGCACCAGCACCTCGAGGTCCCGATGCCCCCCCGCTTCGTCGAGGATCCGGTTGTAGGCAGTCTGCAGCGAGTCGTGGCCCGGCTGCGCCAGGATCAGCGAGTCGGGCTCGGCGACGCGGCGGATACCCGGCAGCGCCCGAGCACGGTACGTGGCGTCGGATGCGACGGCGATGCCGAACGCGATCATCGCGCGAAGGTAATGCATCGACGCGTCTGTGCGGCCGTCCGACCGCTCGGGGTAGTGTCCCTGGCCGTGGACTACGACTGGCCGCCACCGACCCCCGAGGGGCTAGCTGCCGCCATCGCAGAGGGCCATACCGCGATGTGGTGCGACTGGCCGGTCCTCGACGGGCGCGCAGCCGTCGATCAGCATCTGTGCATCGAGGGCTGGGCGTATTGCGAGCGAGGGCTCGAGGAGGTGGTCGTCGTCGTCGATGGGGCCCGTCACAGCGCGTATCTCGGGCTGCCGCGTGCCGACGTCGACGAAGCTCTTCCTGCTTTCGACGGTCAGGTGTCGGGCTTCAGGCACGTGCTCGACACGCGCGGCTGGGCGCCGGGCGCCCATGACCTCAGCGTTGTGGCGCTCGGCCGCGACGGGAGAGCCGTGGGCCAGGGCGGTGTCGTGACCTGCGGGCCAGACCTCCCGTACCGCGCATGGCGGGAGCGACACGGCTCGGCGCCGGCGGTCGCCGTTGACCCCTCGGCACGGCAGCCACCGCTGATCCTCTGCGTGCTCAAGACCGGAGCCTCTGGTGCCCCTCTCGCCGAGTCACTGCAGCGACAGTCGCACCGCAACTGGAGCCTGGCCGACGGGGGCCTGGGCGTCACCCTGGAGGAGATCGCCCGCGACGACCGGCCGGCGGTGATCGTCGAGGACAGCGGGTTCCTCGATCCCTCGGCGCTGGCACGGCTGGCCGCCGCGATGAGCGCAAGTCCGCCCGCCGACCTCGTCTATGCCGACGAGGATTCGCTGGTCGCCGACGGAGGTCGCGGCGCGGCCTTCTTCAAGCCCGGCTGGTCGCATGAGCTGCTGTTGAGCATCGACTACGTGGGCCCGCTGGTGGGAATCGGCGCCCAAGCCGCTCGAGCCGCGCTTGACGCCGAGCCTGATCCGCCGGCGACGATCTACGACCTGCTCCTACGCCTTGTCGACGCGTCGGTGCGAGTCGAGCGGGTCGCCGAGGTGCTGTTCACCTCCCAACGTCCGCGTGTGCCTTCGGATGACCACCGGGCCCGCAGAGCGCTGGAGCGGCTGGGTGCGCGGCGAGGACGCAAGCCCCGGATCACACGGCTCGCGCGTCCGGGCACGCGGGAGGTGAGCTGGGACGTCGAGGGTCAACCGCTGGTGAGCGTCGTGATACCCACGAGCTACTCCCGCGGCCTGGTGAGGGAGTGTCTGCGCTCGATCCGCGAGCACAGCACGTACGACAACCTCGAGCTGGTGCTCGTCGACTCGAGCGCGGAGCGCCTGGCTTCCAGCGAGCCCGAGCTCGCCGGCCTCGCGCATCGCGTCGTCTCCTACGACGGCGAGTTCAACTTCTCCAAGGCCGTCAATCACGCGGCGCAAGCCGCCCGTGGCGACTACCTCGTGCTGCTCAACGACGACACCGAGGTGCGGTCTCCCGATTGGGTGCAGAGCATGCTCGCCCAGGCCCAGACTCCCGGCGTCGGGGTCGTCGGCTGCAGGCTGATCTACCCGGACGGGCGCGTCCAGCACGGCGGCGTGGCGGTGCACGCGGGCATGCCGTGGCATCTCTACCTGGGCTTCCCCGCCGACGCGCCGGGCTATCGCGGGATGCTGGAGGTGGCGCGCAACTGCAGCGCAGTGACCGGAGCGTGCATGCTCGTGAGCCGCGAGCTGTTCGCTGAGCTGGGCGGGCTCGACGAGGCGATGGCGGTGAACTTCGCCGACACCGACTTCTGCCTGCGCACCGTCGAGACGGGCCGACGCGTCGTATGGACGCCACACGCCGTGCTCGTGCATCACGAGCGATCCTCGTTCTCGCCCCGGGCGGGGTGGGCCGACGTCGAGCGATTCACCGGACGCTGGGGCGCCCCCTATGCCGACGGCGATCCCTACTATCACCCAGCCTTCATGCCCTCTCTGTACTACGAGCTGCGTCCCGAAGGACCCGGCGGCCGATCCGGACCGGATTCACCGTCGGGCGTTGCGGTCTCGCAGCCGGAAGCGACGGCGTCCGCTCCCCCCCTGGCGGACCTGGAGCCCATCGGACCGCCACCCGGGAACGATGAAGAGATCGCCGCGGCGATCTCGAGCGGTCGCCCGGCGATGTGGTGCGACGAACCTGAGCTCGACACCGGGCTTGCCTGCTTCGGGTTGCTCAGGGTCTCGGGGTGGGCGTGCTCAACGGCGGGCATCGAGATCTTCGTATACCTCGACGGCCGGCCTCACGAGCCTCGGCTCGGCATGCTTCGCGATGACCTGTCGAGTCGCTTCGGAGAAGAGCTGAGCGGCGCGGGCTTCTCCCTCCTGATCGACCTCGATGCTCACCGCGCCGGCCGCCTCGAGCTCGTCGTCGCGGCGCGCACTCCAGACGGAGTCACGATCGGGGTGCGCGGAGAGGTCGGATGCCGTCCGACCCCCGCAGCGGTGCGGCCGCCGGAGTGGGAGCCCCCCGGCGAGCCCGAGGACCCGGATGTACCCGACGCCGGCTCTGCGTCCGGCGAGAGATTCGTGCCGGAGGGGTGGCAGGGTCGGCTGATCGCGATCGAGCACGAGTCCCGCTACCGGTGGGCGGAAGGCCTGGCCGGAGGTCGCGACGTTCTCGACGTAGCCTGCGGCGTGGGCTACGGCAGCTCGGTCCTCGCCCGTGCAGGCGCGAGGCGAGTGCTCGGCGTGGACGTCAGCCCCGCCGCGGTCGACGAGGCTCGTGAGCGAGCTGGAGACCTGGCGGATTTCGTCGTAGGCGACCTGCACAACCTCCCGTGCGAGGATCGGTCGTTCGACCTCGTCACCTGCTTCGAGACGATCGAGCACGTTGCCGATCCCGGTCGCGCCGTCGACGAGCTCCGGCGGGTGCTGCGATCGGACGGCCTGCTGCTGCTGTCGTCTCCGAATCGCGATGTCTACATACCGGGCAATCCATTTCACGTTCACGAGTACACGCCGGGAGAGCTCGAGGACGCACTGTCGGCGCGCTTCGCGCATGTCCGTCTCTACCGCCAGCAGAACCACCTCGCTTCGCTGATCTGCGACGACGAGACCTTCGCCGTCGCGGGTCTCGATCAGCAGATCGAGACCGACATGCGCAAAGGCGTCGCCGGGATAGCCGGCGAGGAGCTCTACACGGTCGCCGCCGCCAGCGACTCGCCCCTTCCAAGCCTCCCCTCCGTCGGAATCCTCGGTGGGGTGTTCGATGTCAAGGCCTGGTATGAACGCGCGCTGGCTTGGGAGGAGCGTGCGCTGGTGGAGGAGGCTCGCGCGCAGGCCTACAAGGCGATGCAGAGCGGGGTCGAGTCCGAGATCGAGCGCCTGGCGACGCTGCAAGCGACCATACAGGCGTCGTTGTCCTGGCGGCTCACGAGACCGCTGCGATCGGCGGGGCATTGCGCACGACTGGCCAAGCGACTCGTGAGCCCCGGGCGCGCCAAGCTGCGGCGCGCGGCCGCTGTGGTGCGGGCGCGTGTCCGGGAGCGGCACACGTCGCGCAGCTGAGTGCGGGCGTTCGGGAAAGCCTCGCAGCGTGATGGCATCAGGGCCGCTAACGTCGTCTGGCTGTTCTCCTTCGGGCGCTCCGGGTCGACCTGGCTGAGCGCCATGATGGCAGAGATCGAGGATCACACCGTGTGGCATGAGCCGGCGGTAGGAGCACTGTTCGGCAACTTCTACTATGGGGACCGGTGGATCGGTGAGGCACACCACAAGAACCCCCTGTTCATTCTGGGCAGTCGCAGGGAGATCTGGCTCAGCCTGATACGTTCCTTCGTCCTCGACGCAGCCCGAGCGACGTTCCCCCAACTGGGCAACAAGGCTACGTTGCTGGTGAGGGAGACATATGGCTCACTGGGTGCGCCACTGCTCGTGGAAGCGCTGCCGGAGAGCGCGATGATCCTCCTCGTTCGGGACCCGAGGGACGTGGTGGCGTCCAGTTTGGATGCTTTCGCCCCGAGGAGCTGGGGCGCGAGCTTTCTCAGCGCTAATGACGTGCCGGACTTTGACTGTGAAGACTGGGCCAGTCTCTATATGCGGAATGTGGGGAGCGCAAGGCAAGCCTACGAGAACCATGCAGGGCGAAAGATCCTGCTCAGGTACGAGGACCTGAGAGTCGACACGCTAGACACGATGAAGCGGATCTACTCTTCGCTCGAGATAGCCGTCGACGAGGAGAGGCTCGCTAACGCGGTGGCGAAGCACTCGTGGGAGGCGATCCCCGAGGATCAGAAGGGACAGGGGAAGTTCTACCGCAGAGCCAGTCCCGGAGGGTGGAAGGATGACTTGACCGCCGAAGAGGTGCAGACGGTCGAGACGCTCACCGCTCCCATCCTCGGAGAGTTCTACTCGTGAATCCTTTCCGACCGGAAGCGAGCATGGGTCAGCTGCGCCCTGTGCGCGCCAGAAGGGCCACGATGTCGTCAGCGGTCGCTTCGATCGAGGCGTGGGGTTCGACGATCAGCTCGGGGCGAGGCGGAGGTTCGTAGGGGTCATCGACACCGGTTAGTCCCCTGAGGATCCCCTCGCGAGCGCGCGCGTAGAGACCCTTCGGATCGCGCCGCTCGCACTCGGCCAGCGGCGTGGCGACCCAAACCTCGATGAAGGGGATACCGGCCGTCTCGTGCAGTTCTCGAACCTGGTCGCGATCCGCGGCGTACGGAGAGATCAGGGCGACGACGGCGACGATGCCGGCATCGGCGAGCAGGAATGCGACATGTCCGCTGCGGCGAGCGTTCTCGCTCCGTGCGGGCCGGCTGAAGCCGAGGTCCCCGTTGAGCCCCCGACGCAGGTTGTCGCCGTCGAGCAGGTAACCGGGACGACCCTGCGCGACGAGGCGTTTCTCAACACCGGCACCGATGGTGGACTTGCCGGCTGCGGGCAGGCCGGTCAGCCAGACGGTGGCGCCGCCGTAGCCGAGCGCCAGCCAGCGCTCCGCGCGTGTGAGCTCGCTGGCATCCGGCGTCACGTCGGGGCTCCGCTTGCTCCGCATCGCCGGAGTTAAGCACTGGATGGCGCAAATGTCGTCCTTCGTGGGCGCCCGAGCCAGCTCGAAAGGCGCGCGGGGCTGGCGAGTACGCCGAGGCCGACCGGTTCGCGGCGCTCGACCAAGTCCCGGGCGACGAGTTGCTGAGGCTTCACGGGTGGGCATTTCTCGAGGTCGACCCCTCGGGGATCCGCTCGACGCGCCGCTTCGGGGCGCCTATCACGCTGCTCAAGCGGGGGCTCTTACGGCTGCTCGTCCAGTACAACGCCCAGCTCGTGGCGCAGCAGACGCGCTTCAACCTCCGTCTCCTGGACGAGGTGGCTCGACTGCACGGCCGCGTGACGCGGCTCGAGCAGCTCGCGGCGAAGAGGGACGATCAACGCTGAGCGGTCGCGTGCTCCAAATTCTGAGCAGTGCCGGGCCGCACGACGCGGTGACCAACCAGGCGCTGGCGTGGCGCCGGATGATGTGCTCGTGGCAGGTGACGGGCGAGATCTTCGCCGAGACGCTTGACCCGGCGCTCGACGCGTCGGTCCGTCCGATCGCGGGGCTGGGGCGCTACCTCGAGGCCGATGACCTCCTGATCATCCACTACACGGCCTACGCTCACGCGCTGGACGCGACCCTCGATCTGCCTCAGCGCAAGCTGCTCGTCTACCACAACGTCACGCCCGCTGAGCTCCTGTGGGACTGGGAGCCGATCGTGGCCGCCCGCTGCGCGTTGGGTCGTGCCCACCTGCGCGAGTACGCCGGACGCGTCGACGCGACGGCGACCGCCACGGCGTTCAACGCGGCCGACCTGCGGGCGGCGGGGTTCGATGAGGTGCACGTACTCCCCGCGCTGTACCTTTTCGACCGCGCCCGCCTGAAGTCCGCGGCCGGCGGGCAGGAGCCCGACGCCGCGAGCACGGTGATCTTCGTCGGACGCATGTCGCCGAACAAGCGCCAGGAAGTGCTGATCAAGGCTTTCGCGTTGTACCAGCGCCACCGCGACCCCGACGCACGCCTCTGGTTGGTGGGGGGCCCCTGGGCTCGGCCTACACCGAGCATGTCGAGCGAGTGACCAGCGCCACCGGCGCCCAACACGTGGTCATCGGCGGTCGCCCCCAGCCCGAGCTCAACGACGCCTACCGCGCGGCCTCGGTATTCGTGTGCCTGTCGGTGCACGAGGGCTTCTGCCTCCCGTTGCTGGAGGCGCTGCACTTCGAGCTGCCGGTGATCGCGCGGCGTGCGGGAGGCGTGCCGGAAGTGCTCGGAGACGCGGGGATACTGATCGATGACGAGGGTCTCCCGACCATCGCGGAGCTGATCGACGGCTGCGTGCGCGACGAGGAGCTGCGGGAGCAGCTGCGTCGGCGCGGCCGGGAGCGCTTGCGGACCTTTGAGCCCGCAGCCACGGAGCGCGGCTGGCGTGAGCTCGTCGAGGGGTTGCTCAACGGATGAGGGCCAGCTCCGCTTCCCATGCGGCAATATGTAGCCCAGCTCATGCCAGCCCTACGTCCTCACAGCGCAGGGCCGGCCAGAGAGAATGAGCCTCTGCGCGAGCAGCGTTCGGCGATAGCCGAGCACGTCGGCGCGCTGCGCGAGGCGGTCGTCCGCTTCGCGGACGCCAGCGGAGCCAGCCGGCGCACCCGCGAGCAGATCGCGCTGGCCGTCTCCGAAGCCCTGAGCAACTGCGTCATCCACGCCTACGCCGGACAGGACCGGCCTGGCCCGGTCACCGTCGAGGCGTGGGCACGAGCAGGCTCAGTGGTCGTGCTCGTCTCCGACGAGGGGCGTGGGATGGTGCCGCGCCTGGACAGCCCGGGCCTTGGCATCGGGCTGCCGCTGATCGCGCAGATGAGCGACCAGCTCGACATCGAGGCGCGCGATGATCAGCCGGGCGTCCGCGTGCGCATGACCTTCGCGATCACGTAGCCCGCCGTCGGACCTAGGCCGCGGCCACCGCTGCGAACTGCTCGACGTTCTCCGCGCAGAAGGCCGGCAGGTCGTCGGGCTTGCGGCTGGAGATGATCGCTCCGTCGACGACGACCTCCTCGTCGACGACCTCGGCGCCCGCGTTGCGCAGGTCGGTGCGGATCGTGGGCCACGACGTCATCCGGCGGCCGCGGACGACGTCGGCCTCGACGAGCGACCACGGACCGTGGCAGATCACGCCGACCGGCCTGCACTGCTGACGAAGTCGCGCACGAAGCCGATCGCATGCTCGTCGCCGCGCAGCGTGTCGGGGTTGATCGTGCCGCCGGGCAGGATCAACGCGTCGTAGTCCTCGATCGACGCGTCGCGGACCCGTCGGTCCACGGGAAACGTGTCGCTCGGCTCGATGTCGTGGTTCATGGCCTGGATCTCACCATCGGAGATCGACAGCAGATCGACGTGCGCGCCGGCGTCGGTGACGGCCTGGCGCGCGAGCAGTTGCGCGCCCGCTACGTCGCCGCCGAGGCCGGCTCCTCGCCTGCGACCACGGTCGCCAGGCGCAGCACGAACAGCGCGCCGCCTCCCGGCGCCTCGGCGACGCGGATCGTGCCGCCGTGCGTCTCGACGACCTGGCGCACGATCGCCAGGCCGAGTCCCGATCCGGGGCGCCCGCGGGCCGTCGCGCCGCGATAGAAGCGATCGAAGACGTGCGCGCGGTCCTCGGCGGAGATGCCCGGCCCGTGGTCGCGCACGCTCAGCTCGCCGCCGCGCAGGCGGACTTCGACGACGGCCCCGTCGGCGTTGTACTTGGCCGCGTTGTCGAGCAGGTTGTCGATCGCGCGCCCGAGCCGGTCGGGCACGCCCTCGACGAGCGTCGGGTCGAGCTCGTCGGCGAAGACGGCGTTCGGGCGGCGGCGGCGTGCGCGCTGGATCGCCTCGGCGACGAGCGCGTCGAGCTGGACGTCCTCGACGTCGGACAGCGGCTCATCGCCGCGAGCGAGCTCGATCACGTCGGTGATCAGGGCGCTCAGGTCCTCGGTCTCGGCGCGCACGTCCTCGAGCAGACGGCGGCGGTCGTCGGGCGGCAACTCGCCGCCCGCCAGCAGCACCTCGATGTTCGTGCGCAATGCGGTCACCGGCGTGCGCAGCTCGTGTGAGGCGTCGGCGACGAGCTGGCGCTGGGCGTGGACGGAGTCGTCGAGCGCGCGGCGCGAGCCCTCGAGCGTGTCGAGCATCGTGTTGAAGCGCAGTGCCATGCGGCCGACCTCGTCGTCGCCGGTGGCCTCGACGCGCCGCCCGAGGTCCTCGGTTTGGGTGATGTGCTCGGCGGCGGCCGTCAGGTCGCTGACGGGCTGGATCACGCGGCGCGAGAACAGGCGGCTCAGGATCGCGGCCAGCAGCGTGCCGCCGGCGCACAGCGCCGCGAGCACGAGCCGCAGCCGCGACAGCGTCGAATCGACGTTGGCGAGGCTGCGCACGAGCTGGATCGCGCGGCCGCCGGGCAGCGCGACCGTCAGCACACGCAGGTGCACGCCGTCGGCGTGCGTGTCGCGCAACACGGTGCGGCGCTGACCGGCCGCGACCTCACGGTCGACGTCGTCGACGGGCACCGAGATGTCGGCATCGGCGGGCCGCTTCAGGACGTCGCCCCCGGGTCCGAGCAATTGCGCGGGGCCGTTGGGATTTCCCGACCGCGTGGAGGGCGGTGGCAGACGTAGCTCGCGACCGGGACCCAGCTCGCGAGCGACGAGCCGCTGCACCTGCCCGTACTGCGCGTACAGGCCGTCGTCGACCTGCCCGCGCAGCTCGCTGCGAAGCGCGACGTAGGCGACGATCGCGACGAGCACGACGGTCACGCCGACCGTGCCGGCGACAAGCAGGGTCAGCCTGTGGCGCAGCGCGATCATGGATCGCGCAGGACGTAACCGACGCCGCGCACGGTGTGCAGCAGCCGGCGCTCGCCGCCGGCCTCGGTCTTGCGGCGCAGGTAGCCGATGTAGACGCCGAGCGCGTTGGAGGTCGCGCCGAAGTCATAGCCCCACACGCGCTCGAACAGCGTCGCTCGCGTGAGGACCTGGCGCGGGTGCTCGAGAAACAGCTCGAGCAGCGTGAACTCCGTGCGCGACAGCTCGATCAGGCGGCTGCCGCGCCGGGCCTCGTGTGCGGAGCGGTCGAGTTTCAGGTCCGCGAACGCGAGCGTCGGGCCGTCGGGCTCCAGCCGCCGCAGCAGAGCGCGCAGGCGTGCCAGCAGCTCGCGCAGCGCGAACGGCTTGACGAGGTAGTCGTCGGCGCCGGCATCGAGCCCGTCGACGCGGTCGTCGATCGCGTCGCGCGCGGTCAGCATCAGCACCGGCGTGCGGTCGCCGGCCGCACGCAGACGGCGGCAGACCTCGAGGCCGTTGACGCGCGGCATCGCGACGTCCAGCACGATCGCGTCGACGGCGCTTTCGGCGAGCAGGTCGAGCGCCTGCTGGCCGTCCTCGGCCAGCGCCACGTCGTGGCGCTCGAGCGCCAGCGCACGCTGCAGCGCGGAGCGCACGCCGGGCTCGTCGTCGACGATCAGGACCTTCATGACGCGCCAGAGCCTACGAAGCGCTCCTAAGAGAAGCTGAAGGCGGCGGTCTACGCGCGAGCGCCGTGCCGTTGCCGGGCTTGCGCCACCACCCTGCTCAGGAACACGGGGTTCCCCACCAGGTAGCGCCGCCACATCCGCTTGGGCTCGATCGCGAGTCTGAAGATCCACTCAAGCCCGTTGTCGGCCAGCGAAGCCGGGGCGCGGGGAACGCGCCCGGACACGTAGTCGAAGAGGGCTCCGACATTCCACAGGACGCTGCATTCCAGGCGGTCGACGGTGCGCTGCGCCCACAGCTCCTGCTTCGGCGTGCCCATGCCGACGAGCAGGATGTCGGGCTTGCAGGCGTTGATGTCCTCGATCACGCGCTCGTCGTGGGCGGAACCGATGTCGAAGTACCCGTGGTGCGTGCCGACGATCTGCAGCCCGGGGCGCGCGCGCAGCAGCCGCTGTCCGGCCTGGGCGGCGACGGCCGGCTCGCAACCCAGCAGGTACAGCGAGGTGTGGCGCTCCTCGCACAGGGCGGCCAGGTCCCAGACCCAGTCCGCGCCGGTCATGCGGTGCGGGATCTCCGTGCTGAGCGCCTTGGCGGCCAGCCGCACGCCGTAGCCGTCGCAGTAGATCAGGTCGGCCTCGTCGAACGTGGCGCGCAGCGCGGCGTCCTCGCGGGACTGGTTGAGCACGTGCGCGTTGACGTACGTCACGCGCTTCGTGGGGCCCTCGGCACCGACCCAGCCCGTGATCCGCTCGAGCATCTCGCGCGGCTCGCCGAGCTCGATCGGGATGTCGAAGATGCGCGACTGGCGCTGGAGCGCTGCTTCAGCGGTTGCGTCGACCTCGGGCACGGCCGGCATGCTAATGGGCGTTCCCTCGACGTACCACGCGACGTGGCGCGCCCGATCACCGTCCGGCGGTGTCCCGAGATAACGAGCGTGGCATCGTTGACGCCGTGCCGACCGTCGCCATCGATGCCCGCGACGCGTACGCGGGCCAATTGCGCGGTTGGGGGCGGCACACGCGCGACCTGCTCGGTGGTCTGCCCGAGCGACCGGGCCTGCGCTACCGCGTGCTGCGCGGCGGCGGCCCCGGACCGGAGCTGGTCTTCGAGCAGCTCGGGCTGCCGGTCCGCCTGCGCCGTTTGCGCGCCGACCTCGTGCACACGCCGAACTGCTTCTTGCCGCTCGCGCGCCCATGCCCGGGGGTCGTGACGATCCATGATCTCGCCTTTGAGGAGTTCCCGCAGGATTTTGCGGCGCGAACCGGCTGGAAGTACCGCACGTTCACGCCGCTGTCCGCGCGCTCGGCGCAGCGCGTCATCTGCGTGTCGGGCTTCACGGCGGCCGACGTCGTGCGCCGCTACGACGTCGACGAAGCGCGCGTGCGGGTGATCCCCAACGCGCCGTCGCTCCCGCTCGGCGATGAGCCGCCGCCGCGCGAGGGACCGTACCTGCTGGCGGTCGGTGACCTGCGGCCGAAGAAGAACCTGCTGCGGCTCATGGAGGCCTTCCGCGCGCTGCGCCGTGAAGGGCTCGAGCACCGGCTCGTGCTTGCGGGGGTCGATGGCGGAGAGCGCGAGCGCGTGCGCGCGGCCGCCGGCGGCGCGCCGGTGGTGCTGACCGGCTACGTCAGCGACGCGCGCCTGGACGCCCTGATGCGCGGAGCCGACGTACTCGTGCACCCGTCGCTCTACGAGGGATTCGGGCTCGTGCTCGTCGAGGCGATGGCGCGCGGCGTGCCGGTGGTGGCGGCGCGGGCCACGGCGTTGCCGGAGACCGGTGGCGACGGCGCCGAGTACTTCGATCCGCTCGACGCCGGTGACATGGCAGCTGCGATCCGGCGCGTGCTCTCCGACGCTCAGCGGCGCGCCGAGCTCGTGCGGCGCGGGCACCTGCGCGCGGCCGCGCTGTCGTGGGAGCAGACGGGAGCACTGACGGCGGCGGTCTACGAAGAGTTGCTGTGAGCCCGAGGCCACCGCAAGCCGCCGCACGATGAGCTCGATCGCGACGACCATCCTCATGCTCAGCGTCAATGAGGCCCACCTGCTGCGCCATTCGCTGCCGGCAGCCGCGGCCCAGCCCGGCGCGGAGCTGCTCGTCATCGACAACGCCTGCGAGGACGCGACGCGCGACGTCGCCGCCGCGCACGGCGCGCGCCTGCTGTCGCTGCGCGAGCGGCGCTCGTACGCGGCGGCGATCAATGCCGGGATCCTCGCGACGGAGACCGACGCGGTCCTGCTGCTCAACGCGGACTGCGTGCTCGAACATGGGTTCCTGGCGGCCGCGCGTCCGCGCCTGAGCCAGGCCGGCGTGGGCTCGGTCGCGCCACGGCTGCTGCGCGCGACCGGCATGGAGGCCGCGCAGCGGCTGGACCGCGTCGATGCCGCGGGCATGGTGGTCGACCGCCGGCGCAAGAACACGCTCGTCGGCCACGACGCCCGGGCGTCAGGCTACGCCGCCGCCGCCGAGGTCTTCGGCGGCGATGGGGCGTGCGTACTGTACCGCCGCGAGGTACTCGACGCGTGCGCCGTCGGCGGCGAGGTGCTCGATGAGGACTTCGAGCTGTGGGCCTCCGACGTCGACCTTGCCTGGCGTGCACGGCTGCTGGGCTGGCGCTGCGTGTACGAGCCCAGGGCCGTCGCCTGGCACATGCGCTTCTACTCGCCGACGACGCGCTCAGGCCTGTCCGAGGCGCACCGGCGCCTGCAGTTTCGCAACCGGCTGCTGATGATGGCCAAGAACGACGCCTGGTCGGACCTGCGCGGTGACCTGCACCGGATCGCGTTGTACGAGCTGCTGGCGCTCGGCCACACGCTGCTGCGCGAGCGCCATCTGCTGCGCGCCTACCGCGACGCGCTGCGCCAGCTGCCCGCCGCGCGGCGGCGACGGCGGGTCGTGCAGTCCAAGCGGGCGCGCGGAGTCAAGGCGCCGTTTGGCCTGCGCGCCCCGGAGTGAGCTCATCGGCCAGCCGCGCCGCGAGCCTGTTCGTAGACATCCCACGTCGCTCGCGCGGCGTCGAGCCATGACCAGGCGGGCGGCGCCGGCGCCGGGCGTTGCGCGGCCGCTCCGGCGCAGAGCAGGCCCGCGAGGTCGTCGAGTTCCACGAAGGTCGCTCGGTCGCCGAGCACCTCGCGCAGCACGGGCAGGTCGCACGCGACGACAGGCGTCCCGCATGCCAGTGCTTCGACCGTCGGCAGGCCGAAGCCCTCGTCGTCGGACGGGAAGACGAGCGCGCGGGCGCCACTGTAGATCGCGGCCAGCTCGTCGTCGGACACGTGGCCGGTGAGCGTCACGTCGGGCAGCTCGTGCGCCCACGGCCTCGTCGCCCCGACGAGCACGAGCGCCAGCTCGCGCGGCGCGCGGGCAAGTTCCGCGACGCGCTTGCGCGGGTCGGGCGTCTGCAGGCCGCCGACCCAGACGAGGTACTCGTCGGGCAGGGCGTAGCGCCGGCGCACGGCCGCCACCTCCTCGGGGCCACGCGCGTGCAGAACCGGTGCCGGAGCGTCGCTCACGACGACGATCCGGTGGCGCTCGATGCCGAGGTGCTCGACCGCCTCCTCCGCGACGACGGCGGTTGGCACGATCAGGCGCGCCGCGCGCCGGACCGCGAGGTAGCGCACGCGAAATCGCACGCCGCTGCGCAGGTACTCGCTGCGGCGCTTGAGCGGGACGAGGTCGTGCACCGTGACGACCTGCGGGACGGGCGAGCGCAGCAGCGCGCCGTCGATCCATGGCGAGTGGAAGACATCGGCGCGCCGCGGACGATGCGTCTCGGCGATCTCGTGCTCGCCGGCTGTCTGGCGCAGGGCGTCCAGCAGGCAGCTCGCGTAGCGCCCGATGCCGCGCGGGTCGGTCGCCGGCCGGCTGTCGAACGCGAGCCTCATCGACCGGCCGCGGCGAGCAGGATCGGCTCGACGCGATCGGCGTAGGCGTCGGCGCCGAAGCGCTGGGCCCAGGTGCGCGCGGCGGCGCCCATCTCATCGCGCCGCGCGAGCACCTCGAGCACCGCTGCCGCCAGCTCGTCGGGCCGGCCGGGAGCGACGAGGCGTCCGGTCTCGCCGTCGACGACGGTTTCCGCCAGGCCGCCGACGCGGGTTGCCACGACCGGCGTTCCGGCGGCCATCGCCTCCGCCAGCACGGTCCCGAAGGGTTCTTTGTGCGAGGGCGCCACGAGCACGTCGAAGTGGCGCATGATCGCGGACCCGTCTGGCACCCAGGGCACATGCTCGATCTCGGGCGCCTCGCGAACGCGGGCGAAGTAGGCGGGATCGCTGCCGTAGGGATTGGACCCCACGATGACGATCCGCGCCCCAGGGGCGCCGGCGCGGATCGTCGGCGCCGCGTGGACGAGGTCAAGCGGGCCCTTGCGCGGCTCGATCCGGCCGACGAACCCGATCACGGGGCCCGGCTGCGCCGCGTCGGCCCACGGCGCCTCGACATCTGCCACCTCCAGCTCGACGGGGCAGTACACGACGTGCGCGTCGAGGCCGGGCAGGTGCTCGGCGACCGCGCCGGAGTCCACCAGCACCGCGTCCGCTCGCGACCAGTGGCGCGGCACGCGGTCGACGATGTCGTGCACGTGCAGCACGGTACGGTGGCCGCCCAACGCAGGGAGCAGGCGGCCACAGACCGTGCCGTTGAGGTAGACGAGGTCGAACCCCCGGGCCATCTGCCATGCGCGCGGCCAGCTCGCGAGCGCGCGCGAGCCCGCCCCACGATCCAAACCCCCGAGCGCGAGCCGCACAAGCGGAAAGTCCGCCTCGTCGAGCGGGCCGGGCCCGGGTGTAGCGAGCGTCAGCTTGTAGCCACGGTTGCGCAGCCGTCGCGCAAGGCGCAGCAGCCCTATCTCGGCGCCGCCCGGGTGGGCGACGGCACATACCGCCAGGATCCGCACCTGGCGGATGCTCGCAGGGCCGTGCTCTTCGCTACGCGACCCCGCGATCCAGAGCGGTCAGCGGCCCCTTGAAGTCGATCGCCAGGTCGGCCACCAGCCCCTCGAGGCCGTCGCGCGCGGCGAGCCCGCGTTGGCGCGCCGGTCCGGGACGGTCGAGCAGGTCGCACAGCAGCTCGAGTTGCCCCGCGGCACCGAGCGCCTCGGCGTGCGGGGCGCAGGCGTTCATCAGCTCGTTGGCGATCTCGCGGACCGCGACCGCGTGGCCGCGCACGGGGTCTACGAGCTCGGCGTCGACGCCGTCGCGGGCGGCTAGGAAGCGGTTCTCGTCGAGCACCTCGGGTGCGTGTACGAGTGCCGCGTCGGCATGGCCGTCGAGGAGCTCGAGGCGCACGAGCGACTGCACGAGCGCGACGAGCGCCGCGGTCCCGGCGAGCGTGGTCTGGGCATCCATGATGCGCAGCTCGACGGTGCCGAGCTTGGGTTGCGGGCGCACGTCCCACCACAGGTAGGTGGGGTCGGGGAAGGCGCCGCAGTCCAGCAGCAGGTCGACGGCGCGGACGTACTCGCCGTAGGAGCCGAACGCGCGCGGGATCCCGACCCGCGGAAAGGCCTGAAACAGCGGTGTGCGCGCCGATGCGAGGCCCGTGTCGCGCCCCTGCCAGAACGGTGAGTTCGCCGACAGGGCGAGCAGCAGAGGGACGTGCGCGCGCAGCCGGTTGAACGCCGCGATGCCCGCCTCGCCCGACGGGCAGCCGATGTGCACGTGCAGGGCGAACGTCGGCTCGCGGCGCGCGAGCTCGCGCATCGAGCCGTAGACGTGCTGGTGGCGCTCGCGCGTGGAGACCGCCATCTCGTGCCAGACGGCCGATGGATGGGTACCGGCGGCGCTGGCGCTGAGGCCGAGTCCCTCCAGGACGGCTCCCAGCTGGGCGCGTAGCTGCGCAAGCTCTTCGATCGCCCCGCCGACCGTTGC
>Ga0136630_1000100_pt1 | contig 25305 bp, 20 predicted proteins | sample AntDrymUQ5682106_2_FD_105496 | JGI IMG/M metagenome (GOLD analysis project Ga0136630, IMG submission 105496) | Polar desert sand microbial communities from Dry Valleys, Antarctica - metaG UQ568 (21.06) | ecosystem: Environmental > Terrestrial > Soil > Desert | place: Antarctica: Dry Valley...
CCGCCAAGGGGCGTCCGGGAGGCGGATGCGGTGGAATCTCCGGGCCAGCCATGACGTTCTGCTGAACAGTGGCCAATTAGCAATCCAGCGGTCCGATACTTCTCTTACGGTGGTGGACATGCTCTTCTCGCGAGGCAAGACCCAGCTGATCGACGCCGAGTCCGCGCTGCGCGGCCGTGAGCAGCCGATCCCGGTCCCCGAGACGCACGCGGTCAATGGACACCGGATCGTCGCGCCGTTTCCCGAGGGCTTGCAGACGGCCGTCTTCGGACTGGGCTGTTTCTGGGGCGCCGAGCAGGTCTTCTGGCAGACCCCGGGCGTCTACTCCACGGCCGTCGGGTACGCGGGCGGCTTCACACCGAACCCGTCCTACGGGGAGGTCTGCTCGGCCCGTACCGGGCACACCGAGGTTGTCCTGGTCGTCTTCGACCCGACGAGGGTGTCCTACGAGCAGCTGCTCAAGGTGTTCTGGGAGGACCACAACCCGACCCAGGGGATGCGCCAGGGCAACGACGTGGGTACGCAGTACCGCTCGGCGATCTATGTGGCCGGACCCGAGCAGCTCGACGTGGCCAAGGCATCACGCGATGCCTATCAGGGTGCCCTGCACCAGGCAGGCTACGGCGAGATCACCACCGAGATCGCCCAGCTTGGCGATTTCTACTACGCCGAGGGTTACCACCAGCAGTACCTCTACAAGAACCCGAACGGCTATTGCCCGGTGCATTCCACCGGCGTCTCCTGCCCGGTCGGTACTGGCGTACGCCAGGACCAGGTTCCCGCGCAGACGGACGTACTCCCGCCCCGTTAACGGTAGGACCGTCGGCGGCCGGCCGGGCAGTACCCACGTTCACTCGGATGTGGCGAGCAAACCGCTGATCATGAAGTCTGCGACGAACTCCGCAAACTGCGCGACGGACCAGCCTCGTTTCAACACGAGCAGTTCGTAGATCTCGACCGAACTACAGGCCCAGAGCACATCCGTGGCTTTGGCCAACGTGATGCCCTCGCGAAGGAAGCCTTGATCGGCGAGGAAGCGCGCGTGGTTACTCATGCGATCGAGTCGCTCGTTGTCCCCGTCCTCGAGCAATGAGGTCATCTCCGGGTCGGTGCCCGCGGCGGAGCGGATGAGCAGCCGGATCGGTGTTAGGACCGACGCGACCTCAGCGGTGAGCGCACCCCAGTTCCGCATGATCACTGCCGGGTCGCTTTCGCGCTCCCGCATCTCATCCGAACGCTGGTAAGCCGATACCGGTCCATGCCCGGTCAGGCCACGCTCGTAGATCGCGCGCACGAGTCCTGACTTGCTGCCAAAGGACTTGTAGATGGTCTCGACCGAGACGCCGGCTTCCTTGGCGATACCGCCCAGGGTCGTCGACGCGTAGTCGGCGTCCAGGAATTGGCGCTCAGCCGCGTCCAACACCGCCTCTCGGCTGCGGCGGGCCTGCGTTTGTCGACCACTCGAGTCGTACCGACGCGTTGTCCTCTTGACCCGTGTCGCCATTGGGTACATACTCCTTTATCTATTACAGTTTAGTGTAACAGAAGGGGCGATTGGCATGGACGGACCCGACACCGGAGCCGTGGCCGTACTGGCTCGGCTGATGCGAGCCGTGAACGAGCGCGACATAGAAGGCCTGGTCTCCTGCTTCGCCGACGACTATGCCAACGAGACGCCGGTCCATCCTCAGCGTGGGTTCACCGGTAACGAGCAGGTGCGCCGCAACTGGACTCAGATCTTCGCTGGGGTTCCTGACATCGGCGCCGAACTGCCGCGGCAGAGTGTGGACGGCAACACGGCGTGGACCGAGTGGGACATGTCCGGCACGCGCGTCGACGGACTTCCGTTCCTGATGCGTGGCGTCGTCATTTTCAGGATCGTCGACGATGCGATCGCCTCGGCCCGGTTCTACCTCGAGCCGGTCGAAGAGACCAGCGGCGACGTCGATGTCCACACCACCCGCGTCGCAGGCCAGCCGGACGCCGTGGCACGCGCGGGGGTGACGTCATGATCCTCGTCGTCGGAGCCACCGGCCAGCTAGGCGGGCTGATAGCGCGGAAGCTGCTCGACAACGGTCAGCAGGTACGGATTCTGGTCCGTCCCGGTTCGGCTTACGAGCAGCTGGTCTCGGCGGGCGCCCAGCCCAGCACCGGCGATCTGAAAGATGCCCAGTCACTCGTCGCGGCCTGCGACGGTGTCGACGCGGTGGTGACCACGGCGAACTCAGTCAGCCGGGGAGGCGAGGACACGGTGGCGTCGGTGGATGACGCGGGCAATGCCAAGCTGATCGAAGCCGCAGCAGCCGCGGGCGTGCGGCACTTCGTCTTCACCTCAGCGCTCGGCGCCGACCCCGAGCACCCCATTCCATTCCTCAGGGCCAAGGGCCAGATCGAGCAGCGGTTGCCTACCAGCGGCATGGGCTGGACCGTGTTGCAACCGAATCTGTTCATGGACACCTGGATCCCGGCGGTCGTCGGCGGTCCGGCCCTTGCTGGTCAACCCGTCATGCTCATCGGGGACGGTCGGCGCCAGCACTCGATGGTCGCCGCCCGCGACGTCGCTTCGTACGCGGTCGCGGCGATCGAGCGCCCCGAAGCACAGGGCCAAACCCTGTACCTCGGCGGGCCGCAGCCGGTGTCCTTGCGTGACGTGATCGCCGCCTTCGAACAGGAACTGGGCCACGAGGTGCAGGTGCGCACGATCGAGCCGGGCGAACCGGTTCCCGGCCTGCCGGAGGTGATCGCTCCAGTGCTCGCTGCACTCGACACCTACGACTCGCCGCTGGACATGACGGGGTTGAGCAGCACGTACGGAGTGCGTCCGACCACCATGGCCGACTTCGTCCATGGTTTCGTCACGAACAGTCCACAACAAGTCGGGTGAGGCTTCCGGGACAACCGAGAAGGGGAAGATTGCACCGCTAGGTTCGTTGCAGGGTGCCCCTGAGGCGGTTCCGGCCTAGGTTCGAGGCGTTCCAGGCTCCGCCCGGTCGCTCGCGTCCTCGCGGCGGTGACCGTCGGCCAGTTCCTGTAGGGCCGCGGTGTCGATCTGTTCGGCGCTCGCGACGGCTACCCGAACCTTGGTGCGCGCCCGCAGGGTCGAGGTGCGAGTGCCGCCCTCCAGCAGGGCTCGCTCGCCACCGACGGCACCGGGTCCGAGTTCGGCGACCGGCTCCCCGTCCACCAACACCTCGAGCACACCGTCGAGCAGTAGGAAGAGTTCGTCCCCCGGTTCGCCCTGCCGGACGAGGTCCCCGCCCTCGGCCAGGTTGCGGATCCGAGGTTTCGCCCCGCCGCGCATGATCGTCGTGGACAGTTCCCGTTCCAACGCGGTTTCAGCCGCGGTCACCAGGGCCGGGCTGTCCACGTCACCCCAGGGGCTGTGGTCACCGAAGTACTCCTTGGACCACCCGGAGAAGTCGGTGAAACCGCTCTTGGCCACCAGAGCGCCGTTCTCGTCGTACAACCAGTGCCGGGGGAACGGGCTGGCACCAGTCATTCGGCCCTCCGAGCGGCCATCGGCGTACAGCGTCAGCTCCAGGGTCGTCCACGCCGTCGGCGCGCTGATCTGCACGAACGGCGGACGGCTGACCGTTCTGGGCATCGGGGCTCCGGTCCGCCCGCCGGTGGTCTGCCGGAAGCGCACCCAGCCATCGCCGACTTCGGGCGGCTGCTGGATGTCGGGGTAGGAGACCGCCGCGAAGGTGGCCGACGAGCGGCCGAGGCGCAGGGTGGTCGAGCCGATCAGCCCACCACCGGAGTAGCCGTGACCGGTGATGGCACCGCGGTCATCAACATCGATCCAGGCCGACAGGCGGTTGGCGAAGCGGAATCGGTCGGCGTCCCGCCAGGCGGCCAGGTCACCGAGTTCCGGCTCGGGTGGTGCGTCGTAGTGCGAGACACCCAGTGAGAACGGGATCTTCATCGGCCCCGGAATGGCCTCGGACGGGATCCACGAGATGGACGTGACTGACGATGACTGGCGCATCGCGGACTCCTTGCAACAGTGGCTGCATCGACAACGACAGCGTGCCGCCGCGCAACCGACCTGGAACGGGTGCAGCCCGGCCAGTGCCCGTGAGGCAGGCACCACCGCCGACCCACGCGCGTACGCCCTGTTCGGTTTCAACAGAATGCCGCACTCTTGCTGCGAGCAGTACCGATTCCCCGCTGCCGGGTAGGAGTAGGAGATGGCGAGCAATGAGCCGAGAGCGAGTGAGCATCGCAGCGAGGAACGAGCGAGGAGCGGAGCGAGCGGTGCGCGCAGCGCACGAGGCGGGTAAACAATGACCGACATCCCACGGATCGGGCTGTTCCTCGCCGACGACAACCTCATCGTCCGCGAGGGCGTGCGCGTCCTGCTGGAGATGGAGGACGACTTCGAGGTGCTGGGTACGGCCGCGGACTACGCCGGACTGGTTGCCGGCGCCGTGGCCACCGCGCCGCAGGTCGTGGTCACCGACATCCGGATGCCACCCACCTTCGGGCGGGAGGGCATCGATGCCGCCAAGGAGGTACGTAAGCGCCATCCCGGTACGGGCATCGTGATCCTGAGCCAGTACGACGATCCGGACTACGCGGTCGCGCTGCTGTCCGAGGGTGCGGCCGGGTACGCCTACCTGCTCAAGGATCGGGTCGCCGAGGGCGACCAGTTGGCCAGGGCCGTACGGGAAGTCGCCGCCGGCGGGTCGATGCTGGACCCCAAGATCGTCGCCGCGCTGACCCAGCCGGTACGGCGCAGCGACCTCACCGCGGCGGAGGAGCAACTACTGCACCAGGTCGCCGAAGGCACACCGATCAAGGCGATCGCGGTCGTGGGCAAGACCACTCCGGCCGATGTGGCGACCGCGATCGAACGGCTCTTCGTCCGGCTTGCGGAGGGCTTGAGCGCCGGCGACATGCAATGTCTGAGCCGGCTGAAGACCCTGCAGCAGGCCATCATCGACCGGGAGGAGCAGGGCGTCTCGCTGTCCCGGCTGCTGCCGGACGGGGTCGCCGACCAGCTTCGTGCCGGCGGCCGGGCCGTGGGCGAGACCGAGCGACTGGATGTCACCGTCCTGATGTCGGACATCCGGGGTTACTCCGCGATCGCCGAACGCACCGATCCCAGCGCGCTGGCCGGTCAGCTCAACGCCCACCGGGCCAGCATGAACGGGGCGATCCACGCCGAGGGCGGGACGGTGATGCAGTTCGTGGGCGACGCAGTGATGGCGGTCTTCGGCGCACCGCAGCCCAGCACCGACCATGCCGACCGCGCGGTGGCGGCGGCCGCCGGGATGCACCTGGCGCAGCATGAGGTGAACACGGCCTTTCTCGCCCGCGGGCTGGACCCGTTCGGACTCGGAATCGGTCTGTCCACCGGCGAAGTCGCCGCCGCCCTGCTCGGTTCGGCGGATCGCGTCGAGTACTCGCTGGTGGGCGACACCGTGAACCTCACCCAACGCCTGCAGCAATGGGCCGAGGCCGGGGAGACCGTACTGAGTGCGCCGACGATGAGCGCGCTGCAGAACCCGGTGCCCGCCACCGAGATGCCACCGGCGTTGGTGAAAGGCCGCACGAAACCGGTACACGCGTACAAGATCGGTATCCGGGAGCTGGCGACGTGAGCGGCCGCACCGCACGAGTAGAGCAGGACAGCACGGATCGGTACGACCGGCCAGCGGCCACGGTGCCGCTACCCAATGCGCTCGCCTACGGGGTCGCGCTGATGGCGTTCGTCGTGGCGGCGATCCAGCCCTTCGCGGTCTTGGACAAGGGCTTAAGCTTCACCGAGGCCAGCAACGGCTACTTCCTGCACAACGCCGTGCCCTTCGCCGTCCTCGGTGCGCTGATTCTCTGGCGCCGACCCGGCCACGCCATCGGCTGGGTTCTGGTGCTCATCGGCGGTCTGGACGCGTTCACCCACATCGGCGACGAATACGAGCTCTTCGAGTTCGGCGAACTGGCTGGCTACCCGTCGGTGCTATCAGTCGAGCAGGTGGTCGGCTGGCTGTGGGTGCCGGTGGTCGCCTTGGTCGGTATGGCCTTGCCTCAGCTGTTCCCCGACGGCCGCCTGCTGTCCCGCCGGTGGCGGCCACTGGCCGGGTTCTGCGCGGTGGCCACAGCAGTTTTGTCGGTCCTTTTCATCATGGATCCAACCGGAAACGGGATGGATCCGGTGCTCTCGCTCGTGTTCCCGGCATATGGGCTGGCCATGCTGCTCAGTCTCGTGCCCCTCTTCACCCGGTTTCGCCGGACCAGTGGTGTGGAGCGGCAGCAGCTCAAATGGGTTTTCTACGGTCTGGCCGTGAGCGTTCCGCTGCTAATGCTCGGCACGGCAGGGGTTACCTGGGGAGCTAACGCCGCTTGGTCACTGCCTGCATTGGTCATCCTCCCGGCATCGATCACTGTCGCGGTGTTGCGGTATCGGCTGTTCGATGTCGATGTGGTGATCAGCCGGACGTTGCTGGTGGCCGGGTTGGCGGGGTTCATCACGGTGGCCTACGTGGGGATCGTGGTCGGGGTCGGGTCCCTGATCGGGCAGGGTGATGAACCGGATCTGGTGTTGTCGGTGCTGGCCACGGCGCTGGTGGCGGTCGCCTTCCAGCCGATCCGAAGGGGCTTGCAGCGGGTGGCGAACCGGCTGGTCTTCGGTCGGCGGGCGACGCCGTACGACGTGCTGAGTGGGTTCGCTACCCGGGTCGGGGCCGCGGAGCCGTCGTCGGACACCCTGGTTCAGCTAGCCGAGTTGATGGCCGGCGGCACCGGAGCGGATCCAGCCCGGGTGTGGCTGCGAGTCGGAACCCAGCTGCGCCCGGCGGCGACCTGGCCTCCCGTACCGGCCGGTACCGATGTCCGAGCTCCCGCTGCGGTAGAGGTCGACCCGGACTCCTCCACCCCATCTCTTCCCGACGTCGATCTGGCCGTGCCGGTACGCGAGCAGGGTGAGCTGTTGGGAATGCTGACCATCGCCAAGCCCCGCGGTGAGCGAGTCACCGAGATCGACAGCGAGCTCCTGGGACGGTTGGCTGCCGCGAGCGGGGTGGTGTTGCGCAACCTGCGCCTGGATGCGGAGTTGGCTCAGCGGCTGACCGACCTGGAGGCCTCACGTCGGCGGCTGCTCAGCGCCCAGAACGACGCACGGCAGCGGATCGAGGCGGATCTGGCAGGGGGGTCACGGGCTCAGTTGTGCGTGCTGCGTGACCGACTGTCCGGCCTGGCCCGCGACGTCGATCTCAGGGCGACACCCAAGACGTCGCTGTTGCTGGGACAGCTTGTGGCCGCAACCGATGGCGCCCTGGAGACCCTTGACGGCTTAGCGGCCGGGGTTTACCCGCCGCGGCTGGCAGCCGATGGATTGGGCTCCGCGCTGACCGAGCAGGCAGCGAAGGCGGCGCTTCCGATCAGCGTGCACGCAGCCGGGGTGGGCCGGTATCCAGCCGAGGTGGAGGCCGCGGTCTATTTCGGCGTCTTGGAAGCACTGCAGAACGTCGCCAAGTACGCCACCGCCAGCTCGGCTCAGGTACGGCTGCGCCACGACCGCGACCGACTGCTCTTCGAGGTCACCGACGACGGAGTCGGGTTCGACCCCAGCGCCACCAGGCTCGGCACCGGACTGCAGGGGATGGCCGACCGGCTCGACACCGTCGGAGGCAGGCTGACCGTCGACTCGACACCCGGAGCCGGCACCGCGATCACCGGCGAAGTTCCGGTGGTCCTCGCACCCCCACCCAGGGACCTCGAAGCGGCACTAGTCGGAGGCTCCCAATGAGCATGACGGAGAGGGCGGGCTGATCAAGGTGCTCACGGCGCGCACCCTGAGGATCGCAGCATGGACGGCCGCCGCTGTCATCGCGACGCTCGCCGCGGCCTCTGTCGTGCTTGAGATCGTCGGTCCCGCCGTCCCGGGCGCCGCGGCAGATCCGACCGCGGAGTCGGGCGGTGTGGCTTTGGTCGGTATCCAGGCCGCCGTCGAGTCGGCTTTCGCGGTGCTGGGCGCGATCGTCGTGTCGCGGCAGCCACGCAACCCCGTCGGTTGGTTGCTCACGCTCATCGGGTTCTCGTTCATGCTCATCGGAGTGAGCTATCAGCTCTACCTGCAGGTTGTGCTCCCCAGCGGCGACGGAAGCGGCATCACCCTCTACGTGTTGTGGTTGGGAAACTGGAGTTTTCTCCCGGCAATGGTCCCCGCGTTCATCTTGCTGCCGCTGCTGTTCCCGACCGGTCGCCCGCTCACGCCTGCCTGGCGGCCCCTGCTGTGGTTCGTCGCCGTGGCCGCAACACTCGCGTTCGCCGGTACGGCCTTCGCGCCCGGCCCGCTGGGTGGCACCCCCGCCGTCGTCAACCCGGTGGGCATCGATCACCCAGCGGTCGAGCTCGCCGAATTGGTCGGGGTCCCGTGCCTGCTCGCGGCGATGTTGGCAGGGATCGCTTCGCTCGTCGTGCGGTTCCGGCGCTCGGTCGGAGCTGAGCGCCAGCAGCTCAAGTGGGTGGCTGCCGCCGTGACGCTGCTCCCCCTCTCGCTGACCGGGCTGGGCTTGGGTGAGGATGCCAGCTGGCCGCTCTTGCTGATCGCCTTGTTGATCGTAGCTGTAGCTGTGGCCGTGGCAATGCTGCGTTACCGGCTCTACGACATCGATGTGGTGATCAGCAGGACCTTGCTGGTTGCGGGTTTGGCCGCGTTCATCAGCGCTGCCTACGTCGGGATCGTGGTGGGGGTCGGTTCGCTGGTCGGCGGCGGTGATGAGCCGAATCTGGCCTTGTCAGTGCTGGCAACTGCAGTGGTGGCAGTGGCGTTCCAGCCGGTACGGCGTGGTTTGCAGCGGGTGGCGAACCGGCTGGTCTTCGGCCGACGGGCGACGCCGTACGACGTGCTCAGTGGGTTCGCGACCCGGGTCGGGGCTGCGGAGCCGTCGTCGGACACCCTGGTTCAGCTGGCCGAGTTGATGGCCGGCGGGACGGGTGCGGATCCGGCCCGGGTCTGGTTGCGGGTTGGCTCACAGCTGCGCTCTGCGGCGACCTGGCCTGCCCTTGCGATGGGTAAGGATGCCCCTGCTGCGGTCGAGGTCGACGGGTCCGATTCCGGCCCGCCGCTCCCGGATTCCGATCTTGCGGTGCCGGTACGCGAGCAGGGTGAGCTGTTGGGAATGCTGACGATCGCCAAGCCACGAGGTGAACGGGTCACCGAGATCGACGCCGAGCTCTTGGGTCGGTTAGCGGCCGCGAGCGGGATGGTTCTGCGCAACCTCCGCTTGGATGCCGAACTGGCCCAACGGCTGGCCGACCTGGAGGCCTCACGGCGCCGGCTGCTGAACGCCCAGGACGATGCCCGGCAGCGGATCGAGGCGGAGTTGGCCGGTGGGACGCGGGCGCAACTGGGCGTTCTGCGTGAGCGGTTGGCCGGCCTGGCCCGCGAGGTGGATTCGGTCCAGACACCGAAGTCGGCGCTGCTACTGGGTCAGTTGGTGGCCGCGACCGACGGTGCCCTGGACACCCTGGAGGGACTGGCCGCGGGGGTCTACCCGCCGCGGCTGGCCGCTGACGGGCTGGCTGCGGCCTTGACCGAGCAGGCAGCGAAGGCGGCGGTGCCGGTCAGCGTGCACGCGGCCCTCGTGGGCCGGTATCCGGCCGAGGTGGAGGCCGCGGTGTATTTCAGCGTTCTCGAAGCACTGCAGAACATCGCCAAGTACGCCCGCGCCAGCTCCGCGCGGGTGCGGCTGGGCCACGACGGAGACCAACTCCGCTTCGAAGTCACCGACGACGGAATCGGCTTCGACCCGGCGACCGCGATCAGGGGTACCGGATTACAAGGGATGGCCGACCGACTGGACACCGTCGGCGCCACGATGACGCTGACCTCGGCACCTGGCCATGGAACCACGGTGCTCGGCATCGTGCCGTCTGCCTTCTCGGGACTCGCAACTGCGGACATCCCGGAACCGGTCGCGGCATCCCGATGACTACGGCCACCACTCACGGTGCGGGCAGAACGGCCACCGCCACAACCGCCGAGCGGCCCCCGACCGCTGCATCCACTGCTGCAGCTGAGCGTCCCGACGCCACACTGCCACTGCCGGGCTGGCTGGCGACCGGACTCGCGATCGCCTCGGTAGCAACCCTCCTCACGCTGCCGTTCGCCCTGTCCGCCGGCGGGCTGAGCCTCACCGAGGCCGTGGACGGCTACTACGTGCAGACCTCTGTTCTGTTCGCCGTGCTCGGCGCCGTGATCCTCGCCAAGCGGCCAGGCCACGTGATCGGCTGGATTCTGGTCGCGACTGGGGCCTTCGATACGATCACTCGCCTGGTCGATCTGTACCTTCTGTTCAGCCTCGGCGAGGTCGTCCGCGAGGTGCAGCGGGGAACCGTGACACCCACCTTCGACGATTTCCCCGCGCAGTTGACTGCTATCACGCTGTTCGGTTGGACCTGGGTGCCCTCGCTGACCGCCTTGGCCATCGCCCTGCCGCTGTTCTTCCCCGACGGCCGGTTGCTCTCCACGCGCTGGCGGGGGGTGGCCATCTTCGGAGCGATAGCTACTGCGCTGCTCAGCGCTCCTGCTGCCGTCGCCGACGTGATCGAGGTACCCGACGTCATCATGGTGACGGCCAGCGTCCTGGTGGGGTTGGCGATGCTGCTCAGCCTGGTGCCGCTCGCCCTGCGGTTCCGGCACTCCCGCGGCACAGAGCGCCAACAGCTCAAGTGGGTGTACTTCGGACTGGCGATCAGCATCCCCCTGCTGGTGTTAGGGGTCGTCGGCTACAACTTCGGCATCGGCGGCTATTTCAGCATCGCGCCCTTCGTGATCCTCCCGGTGACGATCACAATCGCGGTGTTGCGTTATCGGCTCTACGACATCGACCTGGTGATCAACAAGACGGTTGTGTTCGTCGTGCTGGCCGCATTCATCACCGGCGTCTACGCGGTGATCGTGGTCGGGCTGGGTCAGCTCCTTCCAATCGGCGAGGGGAACCTAGGACTGGCAATCGCGGCGACCGCCGTGGTGGCCGTGGCATTCGAGCCGGTACGAGTTCGGGTGCAGCACTGGGCCAACCGGCTAGTCTATGGTCGCCGCGCCACGCCGTACGAGGCGCTTGCCGCGATGACGGCGAGGTTGGGGGACTCAACCGACCCGGGGGCCGCGCTGGCCGAGGCAGCCCGGCTGCTCGCGGAGGGCACCGGCGCCGGACAGGCGGTGATCTGGGTCGCCCAGGAGGGACTTCTCGTCCCACGCGCGAGTGCGGGTCAGGCGGGGCTCGGTCCGGAGCCGGTGGCTCGGTCGGGTCCGGAGTTGCCGGCTCTGCCGGAGACCGATCTGGCCCAGGCCGTGCGCTATGAGGGGCAACTGGTGGGTGCCCTGAGTCTGACCAAACGTCCCGGTGAGGGGGTGAGCACCGCCGACCGGAGGCTGGTCGAGGAACTCGCCGGGCAGGCGGCGCTGTTGCTGGTCAACACCCGGCTTCGATCCCGGCTGAACGATCGGGTCGAGGAGTTGCGTGGCTCCCGGCGGCGGATGCTCGCTGCCCAGGACCGCGCGCGGCGCGCGCTGGAGCGCGACCTGCATGACGGAGCTCAGCAGGAACTGGTCGCACTGAAGGTCAAGCTCGGGCTGGCCCGCACGATCGCGACCCGGGAAGGCGCCACCGAACTGGCTACCCAGCTGGCCGACACGGCCACCGTCGCCGACCAGGCGGTCGACACGCTGCGCGATGTGGCCCGCGGGATCTACCCGCCACTGTTGGAATCCGAGGGACTGCCGGCCGCGTTGTCGGCTCAGGCCCGGCGCGCCGACCTCTCCGTCACAGTGCTGGACCGTGCCGCCCGGCGGTATCCGCGCGAAGTCGAGTCCACGGCCTACTTCTGCGCCGTCGAGGCGCTGCAGAACACCGTCCGGCACGCCGGTGCGAAGAACGCGCACATCGAACTCGACGGCATCGACTCCACGTTGACGGTCACCGTGACAGACGATGGCCACGGGTTCGATGCTGACTCCACGGTGTACGGCGCCGGGCTTGCCCACATGACCGACCGCGCCGACGCAGCCGGAGGCGCGCTGAGCGTCACCTCCCGTCCTGGCCATGGCACCACCATTGTGCTCACCCTCCCCGTTCCCACGGACCCCATCAGTCCGGTCAGGACCACCGAACCGATCCCAGCAGAAGTTCCTTGATGGCCAGCGCCTCCGCAACCGAGCAATCGGCGGAAGCAAGAGACAGACCCGCTCCCCGACCTCGTGCGGGAGCCCCTGCAGCCCGCTCGGACGCGGCCGCGGCGGACGTCGGTGGCGAGCCGTCCACCGGCCAACGGCGCCCGTGGCTGGTCTGGGGCCTGGTGGCACTCGCGATTGTGCTGCTCGTGGCCGCTGTGGCGCTCCTGTTGGTGGCCGGGATCGGCGTCGACATCGGCGTCGAGGCCACGTTGTGGGCGATGGCGCTCGTGTTCGCCGTGGTGGGTGCGCTGATCGCCTCGCGGCACCCGGACAACGCCATCGGCTGGCTGTTCCTGAGCGCGGCTGTGACCGTCGGCATCTCGTCGTTGGCTGGCGCGTACGCAGATTATTGGATCGAGACCGGAGCCGGCCCGGACGCAGTGGGTAAGACAGCGGCCTGGTACGGCGAGCTTTCCTGGATCCCCTGGATCCTGGTCCCGTCCACCTTTCTGCTGTTACTCTTTCCCGACGGTCACCTGCTGTCGCGGCGCTGGCGACCGGTGGCCTGGTGCGCGACGCTGGGCATCGCCGGGACCTTCGTGCTCTCCGGACTGACTCCCGGCCGCAGTTCGGACTATCCACAGCTGGACAACCCGTACGGTGTGCAGAGCCCTCTGCTCGGTCCCCTCGAGGGGCTTGCGGCGCTGTTGCTCGTCGTAGGGATCGTCGGGTCCTCGGTATCGCTGATCCTCAGGTTCCGACGCGCGCGGGGACAGCAGCGCCAGCAGATCAAGTGGCTCGCCTTCGCCGGAGCCATAGCGGCCGTCACCGTTCCGGTCGTCGGCTTCGTTGCCTACGAACAGCTGGGCGAGTGGACTTCGAACGCGTTGATCATGCTCAGCGTCCTCGGCCTACCGCTGGCTGCGGGGATCGCGATTCTGCGTTACCGGCTCTACGACATCGACCTTGTGATCAACAAGACGGTGGTCTTCGTCGTGCTGGCGGGATTCATCACTGCTGTATATGCGGGGATCGTGGTCGGGCTCGGTCAGCTGCTGCCCCTCGGTGAAGGCAACCTCGGCCTGGCGATCGCGGCCACAGCGCTGGTTGCGGTGGCCTTCGAACCGGTCCGGGTACGGGTGCAGCATTGGGCCAACCGGCTGGTCTACGGCCGACGGGCCACGCCGTACGAGGCGTTGGCGGCGATGACAGCGAGGTTGGGTGACTCAGCTGACCCCGGTGCCGCCCTGGCTGAGGCGGCCCGGTTGCTCGCCGAGGGAACCGGCGCGGCCCAGGCAGTCATCTGGGTTGCTCAGGAGGGCATGCTCGAGCCCCGGGCGACGGCGGGCTCCATTGCGTTCGTGTCGACACCGATTCCGCTGAACGGTCCGGAGCTGCCGAGCCTGCCAGCTACCGATCTAGCGCAGCCCGTGCGTCGGGACGGGGAGTTGGTCGGGGCGTTGTCCCTCGCCAAACGTCCCGGTGAGGGGGTCAGCACAGCCGACCGGCGGCTGGTCGCAGAACTCGCCGGGCAGGCGGCGCTGTTGCTGGTCAACACCCAGCTCCGATCCCGGTTGAGCGAACGGCTGGATGAGTTACGCGCCTCCCGCCGGCGGATGCTCACGGCCCAGGACCGCGCTCGGCGAGCGCTGGAACGTGATCTGCATGACGGCGCCCAGCAGGAACTGGTCGCACTGAAGGTCAAGCTCGGGCTGGCCCGCACGATCGCGACCCGGGAGGGCGCCACCGACCTGGCCGCGCGGCTAGCCGACACGGCCACCGTCGCCGACCAGGCAGTCGACACGTTGCGCGATGTGGCCCGCGGGATCTACCCACCATTGCTGGAATCCGAGGGGCTGGCCGCGGCCCTGTGGGCGCATGCCCGCCGCACCGACCTGGCCGTCACGGTGTTGGACCGCGCTTCCGGACGGTATCCGCGTGAGGTCGAGGCCACCGCCTACTTCTGCGCCGTCGAGGCGCTGCACAACGCCGTACGGCACGCCCATGCGAGGCACGCGCACGTCGAACTCGACGGCACCGAGTCGACGCTGACGGTCACCATCACCGACGACGGCCGAGGGTTCGATGCCGCCTCCGCGGTGTACGGCGCCGGGCTGACCCACATGACCGACCGTGCCGACGCCGCCGGCGGCTCCCTGACCGTCGACTCGAAACCTGACCACGGCACCACCATTCGACTTGCCCTCCCGCTGCCGACCGGGGGGCTCGAGCAGCAGCAGCCCGGCTGAGCCGACCTGGTGGTTTCCGTCAAGACCGCCAGGGATTGTGACTGGCGGGGTGGGTCAGCTCTCGGCTGCGTTGGCCGCCCAGGCTTCTTCCAGCACGAAGGGGTCGAAATCGGACTTCGTCATGAAGTCGAAGGCGCCGGCTTCCAGGGCCTGGGCCCGGTAGTCGGCCGGGTCGTGCGTCGACAGCATCAACACACAGGTGTCAGGCTGATCGGCCCGGATCCTGCGGGTGGCCTCGAACCCGTCGATGTCGGGCATGTTCATGTCCATCAGCACCAGTGCGGGGTGTAGCTCGGAGGCTGCGGCGACGCCGCTCGTACCACCGCTGGCCTCGCCCACCACCTCGAACCCGTCAGTCATGTCCACCACCATTCGGGCCACGTCCCGGAAGGGGATCTGGTCATCGACGATGAGCACGGTCACAGGCATCACGGACGATCATTCCCCGACGAGGGTTGCGGCGAAACCGTGCGGGCATGTCGGCCCGGGTGGTGTCTGCACACCAACGGCCTCATGGCTGGTCCGCGCTCGTCGCCGCGATGTAGAGCAGAACCGCGCGTACCCGGTGATGGCTGTCCGGTTCGTCGGCCAGGCCGAGCTTGGCGAAGATCACGTTGATGTGCTTCTCGATGGCCCGGGGGGACAGTACGAGTTGCTCAGCGATCGCCTTGTTGTTGCTGCCTCGGGCGATGTGTGAGAGCACCTCCTGCTCGCGCGGGGTGAGGTCGTCGACCGGTGAGTGCTCCCGTGCCCGAGCTGTGATCAGGGCATCGACCACGGCTCGATCCACGACCGAGCCACCGCGATGTACCTGTTGGATCGCCTCGACCAGATCCTCGACGTCACCGATCCGCTCCTTCAGCAGATAGGCACGCCCACCGGAACCCTGCTCGAAAAGCCGTACGGCGTAGTCAGCTTCGACGTACTGCGACAGCACGACCACCCCGATCCCAGGATGGGCGCGCCGCATCCACTGGGCTGCACGGACGCCTTCGTCGGTCTGGCTCGGCGGCATCCGGATGTCAGTGAGGACCACGTCCGGCCGTTGCTCCTCGACGGCGGCCATCAGGCTCGGCAGGTCACCGCAGGTCCCGACCAACTCCACGCTGTCCTGGGTCTCGATGAGTGCGCGGACACCCTCGCGTACGACGTAGCTGTCCTCTGCGAGCAGCACTCGGATCGGCGCCATGGCCTGAGTCATCGTCGCGTGATCGTACGGTCTGCGCCCGCCCGGCTGGCCGTATCTGCTGCGTTTCAGCCGAGCAACGTCGGTGGTGCGGCGGTGACAAAGGCCAGCAGTTCGTCCTGATGCTCGTGGCTCTCGCCGGGCGCGAGCAGGATCAGCCGGGTCACTCCGAGTTCGGCGTACCGGGCGATGAGTTCGGCATCCAGCGGCATCCGATGCGGCGGCGTGATCGAGATCTCCAGAGTTCCGAGGCCGTTCGGTCGCTGGTACTTCGTCTGCGCCTCCTGAAGTCCGGCGATCGCGGCCGCGGCCTTGTCGGGGCTCATCGACCACCCGTACCAGCCCGCGCCGTGGGTGACCGCTCGGCGGGTGGCAGCAGCGCCGTGTCCACCGATGTGCAGCGGGGGGCCGCTCGACCGGATCGGCCGAGGTTCGGCGCGCAGGCCGGGAATCGTGCGGCCCTGAAATTCGATGCTTGTTGCCTGGTCGGACCACAGAGCGGGCAGCGCCTCGAGCATCTCGTCCACCCGGGAGGCGCGTGAGTCCAGCGCGATTCCGAAAGCAGCGAACTCCGGTTCGAAGTACCCAGCGCCGACTCCGAACAGCACGCGACCACCCGAGACCCGGTCCAGCGAGGCAACCTGCTTGGCCAGGGCCAGCGGTTGGTAGAGCGGGAGCACCGTCACGCCAGTGCCCAGTCGCAGAGTCGTCGTCTGCGCCGCGATGTGCGCCAACGCCACGAACGGCTCCAGTATCGGGGTGTCGGGGGAGACCGGCGAGCCGGGGATTGCCGGGTCAGGAAGGGCGAAGTGTTCGCCGGTCCAGACGCTTTCCCAGCCCGCGGACTCGGCCGCCTTGGCCACCTCGACGGCACGCTGCGGTTCCTGACCCAGCGCACCCATGTTGATTCCGAACAGTCCCAGCTTCACGACGTCCACCGTAGTTCGGGCAGGCGCTCAGACGGGAGTTCCCTCGGGGGTCGCTCGGCGATGGATCGCGGTGCAGTTGGCCACCCCTTTCCCGTAGCTCAGTCAGCACCGGCGACCGATCCACCCGCCTGGCGCTCCGATCCGCGGGCCCCGTCGGCTCGAGGCCTGACCAAACCTCATTTGGCCGGTTGGGTAGCGAACCGGCGCCTGGTCGAACCTGCGGGACTCGGTGCGGCAGACTCCCACGCTGTGAGTGATCCCTCGATACCGGACACGGCGCCTCAACCCCGCGCCGTGCCCGTGCCCGACCCAGCGCCCCAGCCCGCCGCCGTCCCGGTGCCCGCGCCCGAGGCAGCGCCGGTCCCGTCTGCGGCTCGCGGCCTGGTCACCGGTGCGTCGTACTCGATCACCGTCCGGCTCACCGCTGACGGCGATCCGGCGAGCATCGGCCGGATCGCCACCGCAGTCGGGACCTCCGGGGGAGCGGTCACCGCGATCGACGTGGTCGATTCCCGTCCCGACGGCTTGGTCGTCGATGTCACCTGTTCGGCAGCCGACGGCACCCACGCCCAGGAGATCGTGGGCTTCCTGGGCACCGTCGAGGGCGTGACGGTCGGCAAGGTCAGCGACCGTACGTTCCTGTTGCACCTCGGCGGCAAGCTGGCCGTGGCCTCCCGCGTTCCGCTCAAGACCCGCGACGACATGTCGATGGCCTACACGCCCGGTGTCGCCCGAGTCTGCCTGGCGCTGGCCGAGAACCCGGACGACGTAGCGCGATTGACCATCAAGGGCAACAGTGTGGCCGTGGTGACCGACGGCAGCGCCGTACTCGGGCTCGGCAATCTGGGACCCGGACCAGCGCTGCCGGTGATGGAGGGAAAAGCGGCGCTGTTCAAGCGGTTTGCCGACATCGACGCCTGGCCGATCTGCTTGGACACCCAAGACACCGACGAGATCGTACGTACGGTCGAGATCATCGCGCCGGTCTTCGGTGGGATCAACCTCGAAGACATCGCTGCGCCAAGATGTTTCGAGATCGAACGGCGCCTGCGCGCGTCTCTGTCCATTCCGGTCTTCCACGACGACCAGCACGGTACAGCGATCGTCGTCCTCGCCGCGCTGACCAACGCACTTCGGGTGGTGGGCAAGGAACTCGGCTCGGTGAAGATCGTGGTTGCCGGTGCAGGAGCGGCGGGTACTGCGATCGTCACGCTGCTGCTGGCGGCTGGAGTTACCGACGTACTCGTGTGGGATCGCACCGGGATCTTGTGCCGAGACGACGACCGGCTCTCCCCGGCCATGCTGGAGCTGGCACAGCGGACGAACCCGGCCAGCCAGCGGGGCGAACTGGCCGATGCACTGGTCGGGTCCGACGTGTTCATCGGGGTCAGTGCCGGAAACGTTCTGCCGGCAACGGCTTTGGAGGTGATGGCTCCGGGGGCGGTGGTGTTCCCGCTGGCCAACCCGACACCGGACATCGATCCCGTTGCCGCGCGGCCGTACGCCTCGGTGATCGCCTCCGGCCGATCGGACCTGCCGAACCAGATCAACAACGTGCTCGCCTTTCCGGGGGTTTTCCGCGGGCTGCTCGACGCGCGGGCCACCGAGATCAGCTCGCGGATGCTGCTGTCGGCCGCTCATGCCCTGGCCGCTGTCGTGACCGACGACCAGCTCAACGCCAGCTACATCGTTCCGAGCGTGTTCGACTCCGCCGTTCACAAGGCCGTAGCCGGTGCCGTCGCCGAAGCGGCCCGCGCTACCGCGGCAGTGGTCGCCGGCCCCCGCTGACCCGAACGCCTGAGCCGCCGCCCTCGTCGCCGTTATGCGCACAAGGGTCGGGCACAATCGAGCCGATGCCCGAACTGCCCGAGGTCGAAGCGCTCGCCCATCACCTCCGCACCGAGGCCGTGGGCCGAGTCGTCACGCGCCTGGATCTCGCCGAGATCGCGGCGATCAAGACGTTCGACCCACCACACACCTCGCTGGCCGGTCTGGAGATCATCGGAGCAGCGCGGCACGGCAAGTTCCTCGACCTCGACGTCAGCGGTCTGCATCTGATCGTGCACCTGGCCCGAGGCGGCTGGCTGCACTGGCGCAAGGACATGCCTGCTGCTCCGCCGCGTCCGGGGAAGGGGCCACTGGCGATGCGAGTTCATCTCGCCGAGCGGGAGGATTCCGACGAACGACCCTCGGCGGGAGCGGGCTTCGACCTGACCGAAGCCGGGACGCGGAAGGGCCTGTCCATCTACGTCGTACGGGACCCGGCTCACGTGCCGGGCATCGCCCGGCTCGGCCCCGACGCTCTGTCGTTGGGCGACAGCGAACTCGCGGCGCTGTTAGGAAAGCGGCGGGTGCAACTGAAGGGTGCGCTGACCGACCAGCGGGTGATGGCCGGCATCGGCAACGCGTACTCCGACGAGATCCTGCACACCGCGAAGCTGTCGCCGTTCAAGATGACCGACCGGCTCGACGACGCAGAGGTGTCCCGGCTGCACGCGGCGATCCAGGAGGAACTCACTGATGCCGTGAACCGCTCGATCGGACAGGGCGCAGCGACGCTGAAATCCGAGAAGCGCTCCGGTCTGCGGGTGCACGCGCGTACCGGCCTCCCCTGTCCGGTCTGCGAGGACACCATTCGTGAGGTGTCATTCGCCGACAACTCGCTGCAGTACTGTCCGACCTGCCAGACCGGTGGCAAACCCCTGGCCGACCGGCGGATGTCCAAACTTCTCCGCTGACCCAATCCCGCACGTTATGCGCATAACGTGCGAATGCGGAGTCCCTTTCCGGGACGTTATGCGCATAACGTGCGAATGCGGAGTCCCTTTCCGGGACGTTATGCGCATAACGTGCGCCTGAGGTCGCTGGGAGTTCGTTATGCGCGGATGAGGGCGGTCCACCAATCCTCAATGGGCGGCGGCTCGGCGTTCGTGATCCGCTGACCCGGCCGCGGTAACGCCAGCGGGATACCGGCCGCTGCAGCAGCAACAGCCAACCGCTGCACCGGCTCGGCCCAGGTATGGAAGCCCAGGTTGAACGTCGCCCAGTGGATGGGCAGCAGGACGTCGGCCCCGAGGTCGCGGTGCGCCAAGACCGCTTCTTCAGGAGTCATGTGGATGTGTGGCCACTGCTCCCCGTACGCGCCGATCGGCAGCAGCGTGAGGCCGAACGGACCGTGCTCCCGCCCGATTTCGGCGAAGCCCGCCGTGTAGCCGGTATCCCCGCCGAAGTACACCCGATGCTGTGGTCCGCGGATCACCCAGGACGCCCAGAGCGTGTTGTCGCGGGTGAACAGTCGCCCGGAGAAGTGCCGGGCCTGCGTGCAGGTCAGCTGCAGCGACCCAACGGTCGTGTGCTGCCCCCAGTCCAGCTCGATCACCCGGTCACCCGGGATGCCCCACCGGCGGAAGTGCGCGCCGATTCCCAGCGGTACGACGAACGGCGCGGTCTGCGTACGGACCAGGCTGCGGACCGTGGGAAGGTCCAGATGGTCGTAGTGATCGTGCGAGATAAGAATCGCATCCACGGCGGGCAGCTCCGCGATCGGAACCGGTGCGGGATGCATCCGGCGCGGACCGACCAGCGGTGACGGGGAAACCCGATCCCCCCAGACCGGGTCGAGCAGGACCCGTTGGCCATCGACCTCGACCAGAGCGCTGGAATGGCCGTACCAGGTGGCAGCCAGGTCGGCGGCTGCCTCAGGCAACCGGCCGCACCGGGCAAGCGGCACCGGTCCATGGGGCCGGCCACGATCGCCGCGGCTCAGTACCTGGCGCAGGATCGTGACGGCCGTACCCGGTGGCAAAACCGGGCTCCGCTCGAGATTGACGAATTTGCCGTCCTGGAACTGCGGGGATCCGCTGGCGGCGGCTCGTAACGCCGCCGGCCGAGCCCCGAGGGCCACCGGAAGACCCCAGGCGGCCCGGGTCACCCAGGTGGCAGCCGCGCCCAAGGCGACCGCGCCACCCGTACGAACGACCGTCCTCGCCGGACCGCTGACAATGCTCACCGCACCAGCGTCCCACTCCGTCGCCGCGCTCAGCCGACCACCACAGCCCCCGTGATCTTGACGTTGTTGTCACTTCAGCGCTCGGTTGTGCCCTCCCAACCGACAACAACGTCAAGATCACCGCGGAGGGTGGGCGGTCGAGGGCGGAGCCGGGGTGGCTACGGCGGCGGCGCTGGGGGACTATCCACGCGTGGAGACGGCTCTGGTGGGGATCGGATTGGTGCTCGTTGCCGCCAGCCTGCTCTGGGCCGTCGTGCGTTACCGCTCCACGCACGGGTTCTCCAGTACCGAACAGCGGTTGACCTTCGATGCCCTGCACGCCGCCAGCCAGGCCGCCCCGCCGCTGCGACTGGGTCTGACCGAGGCATCGGCTGGCAAGTCGATCCGGTACCTGCGCCAACTCCTGGGTACGCCGGCGCTGGCCATCACGAGCGTGCACGAGGTGCTGGCCTGGGAGGGGATCGGCACGCATCACCGGGACACGATCATGAAGGTGGCCGCCGACTCGCTGGACAGTGCCCGTCCAGCCGTCGCCAAGGCCGACGAGCTGGCCTGCGGTCAGCCGGATTGCCCGATCCAGGGCGCGGTGATCGCCCCGGTGACGTTGGAGGACGGCGTCGCCGGAGCCCTGGTCGCCTTCACCTTGCATGAGCCGGGAGCGGGCCTGGTCCGGGCCACCTTGGAAACCGCGCGTTGGGTCGGCACCCAGCTCGAGCTCGCCGAACTCGACCAATCCCGAGCGCGGGTGGCCCGCGCCGAGATTCGGGCCCTACGCGCTCAGATCAGTCCGCACTTCATGTACAACGCGCTCGGTGCGATCGGCTCGTTCATCCGTACCGATCCGGGCCGGGCCCGCGAGCTGTTGCTGGAGTTCGCCGAGTTCACCCGGTACAGCTTCCGTCAGTACGGCGAATTCACGACTCTCGCAGAGGAATTGGGCAACATCGAGCGGTATCTGCTGATCGAGCGGGCACGCTTCGGCGAACGGCTCCAGGTGACTCTCCGGATCGCGCCAGAAGTGCTGCCGGTCGCCGTACCGTTCCTGACTCTGCAGCCACTGGTCGAGAACGCCGTACGCCACGGCTTGGCCGGCAAGCCCGGCATCGGCACGATCTCCATCCAGGCGCAGGACGCCGGCGCCCAGTGCTTGATCACCGTCGAGGATGACGGCGTCGGGATGGATCCGGCCCGGCTGCGGGACCTGACGCCGGAGAACAGCTCGGACGGCCGGGAGCACGTGGGACTGGGCAATGTCGACGATCGATTGCGCTCGGTCTTCGGCGACGACTATGGCCTGGTCGTCGAAACTGCACCCGGCGCCGGTACCAAGGTCAGCCTGCGAATCCCCAAGTTCCACGCCGGCGTACGAGCCGGCTGACAACGTTGGCGGTTTTGACGCAAACCGCTAAGAATTAGGTCGAGGATGCGAGGGTGACGACCATGCGGGTCCTTGCGGTGGACGACGAGCCGCCGGCCCTGGACGAGCTCGCCTTTTTGCTCAGATCACATGCGTCGGTCATCGAGGTGGTCACGGCCAACAACGCCAGCGACGCACTACGCGCCATGCAGGACGGTGGCCCGAACGAGCCCGGTTTCGACGTCGTCCTGCTCGACATCCGGATGCCCGGCCTGGACGGGCTGGAGCTGGCCAAGGTGCTGGTCAACTTCGCCCGTCCGCCGGCCGTGGTGTTCGTGACCGCCCATGACGACCGGGCCGTCGACGCGTACGACCTCGGAGCAGTGGACTACCTGCTCAAGCCCGTGCGGGCCGATCGGCTCGACGAGTCCCTGCGCCGGGTCATGCTGCTCAGAGATGCTGGGTCGAGTGCACCCGAGGACGAGGTGATTCCGGTCGAACTGGCTGGCATCACCACGATGCTGCCGCGTTCGTCGGTGCGCTGGGTGGAGGCCCAAGGTGACTACGCCCGGCTGCACACCATCGACGACAGCCATCTCGTACGCATTCCGCTGTCCACATTGGAGGGTCGCTGGTCAGAGGCCGGCTTCGTCCGGATCCACCGCTCGTATCTCGTTGCGCTGCGGCTGATCACTCAACTCCGGTTGACCCCGAGCGGGTACGTCGTGATCGTCGACGGCCGCGATCTTCCGGTCAGCCGCCGGCACACCCGCGAACTCAAGGATCGCCTCGTCCGGGCCGCCAAGGCCGGCTGGACCCGTTAGCCGAATGGATCCGGTAGAGGCTCGAGAAGGGCAACCTCCGCGTCGGGTCCGGGTCGATCTCGCCGGTCGGGCGGTACGTCGGGCGGCGTACTCCCGCCAGGAACTCGAGGAACAGACCCAGGTCGGTGAGGTGCTGATCCGCGGCCTGGTCCGGGCCCAGCTCGGGCTCGCGCTGAGCCTGGCCGGAGTGGTGATCCTGCTCCTGGGCAGCCTGCCGATCGCCTTCGCGCTGTTCCCCGCGCTGTCGGAGGTGTACGTGTTCGGGCTGAGGTTGCCGTGGCTGCTGCTCGGCGTGCTGGCCTATCCGCTGCTGTACGCCGTCGGCCGCCTGCACGTACGCCAGGCGGAGCGGATCGAGGACGACTTCAGCAAGGCCGTCGGGACCGACTCATGAGCGGCAACGAGGCGGGGTCGTGAGCCGAGAGCGAGTGAGCATCGCAGCGAGGAACGGGCAATCGTGAGCGGAAGTCCGTACGCGCTGCCCGCGATCATCGTGGTCACCGTTGCCACCATCGGTATCGGTGCGTACGGCTTGCGCTTCTCTCGTACGACGTCGGACTTCCTGGTCGCCAGCCGCTCGATCAGTCCGGGCTGGAACGCCTCAGCGATCAGCGGTGAATACCTTTCTGCCGCTTCCTTTCTGGGGGTCGCCGGTCTGGTAATGAAGTACGGGGCCGACATGCTGTGGTACCCGGTCGGGTTCGCGGCCGGCTATCTGGCGTTGTTGCTGTTCGTGGCTGCCCCGCTGCGCCGGTCGGGTGCCTTCACGCTTCCCGACTTCGCCGAGGCACGGCTGGGGTCGCGGACCTTGCGCCGATGGTCGGTGTTCTTCGTCGTGGTGATCGGCTGGCTCTATCTCCTGCCGCAGTTGCAGGGCGCGGGTTTGACGTTGCGTACCCTGACCGGTGCCCCGTACTGGGTCGGCGCAGTCGTCGTCGGCGTAGTCGTCACGGTCAATGTGGCCAACGGCGGAATGCGCTCGATCACCTTCGTGCAGGCCTTCCAGTACTGGCTCAAGCTCACCGCGATCGCGATTCCCGCGTTCTTCCTGCTCATCGTCTGGCAGTCCGGCGGGTTCGCCGATCTCTCCGGCGCCCAGTCTCCGACCTTCGACGAGCAGACCGAGGTGCGCGTCGACACCGCGGTCACGGTGGTCGTGGCGGAGTCGTTGACCCTGTCCGCCGATGGGAATGTCGATGGAGGTGACATCGACGGGCCAGCCACGTGGGGCGCCGGGGAGCACCAGATCGCAGCTGGCACGGTGCTGGTCTTCCCGGATGGCGCTGCGGTCCCGCACGTCAGCGGATTGCCCGCGCTGTCCGGCCAGACCTGGGCAACGCCGCTGGGCAGTGGAGGCGCCAGCCCGGACCATCCGATCTTCGCGACGTACTCGCTGATCCTGGCGACTTTCCTGGGCACGATGGGCCTACCGCACGTGCTGGTCCGCTTCTATACGAACCCGGACGGACGGGCGGCGCGTCGTACGACGCTGATCGTGTTGGCTCTGCTCGGAGTCTTCTACCTCTTTCCGACCTTGTACGGGGCGCTCGGCCGGCTCTATACCCCGCAGTTGCTGATCACCGGTCAGACCGACGCCGTGGTGTTGTTGCTTCCCGGCGCGGCAATCGGTGGGCTGCTCGGCCAGCTCCTCGGAGCGCTGGTCGCCGCTGGCGCGTTCGCGGCGTTCCTGTCGACCGCGTCGGGGCTGCTGGTCTCGGTGTCCGGCGTGCTGTCCACCGACGTCATGGGCAGGGGCACGGTACGGGACTTCCGGCGCGCGGCAACCGTGGCCGGCGTGGTGCCGCTGGTCGTCGCGGCCCAGATCGACCGGCTGGACGTGTCCCAGGTGGTCGGTCTGGCCTTCGCGGTGGCCGCGTCGACGTTCTGTCCATTGCTGGTGCTGGGGATCTGGTGGCGCGGGCTCACCGACATCGGTGCGCTGGCCGGAGTGCTGGCTGGAGGCGCCTTGTCTCTGTCGGCGGTGCTGATCACCGTTCTCGGTGGTGAGCTCGATGGCTGGCCGGGTGTTCTGTTGGCCCAACCGGCGGCCTGGACGGTTCCGGTGGCCTTCGCGGTGATGGTCGTGGTCTCCAGGGCCACCGCCTCGCGAGTTCCACCGAACATCGGCCGCACGATGCTGCTCCTGCATGCCCCGGAATCCCTGGGCCTGGGCCGAGGCACACCCGACTGACCGTCGCCGAAAGGTCTGACTGAATCGGTCCGATAGCAGCGCGCACCGTCGGCTAGCCCATGCCGAACTCCTCGGACCAACGCCGACCGCTCGTCGTACCGGCGGGCCCGTCCGGCGAAGAGCATCGCCCTCTTGGCGCGCCGTACGACCGACCGCATGCGTCGCACAGGCGCGGTCTCTACCGTGACCGCCATCACCCGGTCGGGCGGTCGACCGGGTCCTTGCCTCTGGAGTGCCCCTGGTGACCGAGCAAGCAGAGCGTCTGACGCTCACCCCCGAGCAGTATGTGGAGGCGCAGAGCTCCCCTGAGTTCACCGAGTTGCGGCGCCGGTTCCGGCGATTCGCGTTCCCGATGACCGTCGTCTTCCTGAGCTGGTACCTGCTCTACGTCCTGCTCTCGACCTACGCATCGGACTTGATGAGCACGGAGGTCTTC
>Ga0136630_1000101_pt1 | contig 25278 bp, 27 predicted proteins | sample AntDrymUQ5682106_2_FD_105496 | JGI IMG/M metagenome (GOLD analysis project Ga0136630, IMG submission 105496) | Polar desert sand microbial communities from Dry Valleys, Antarctica - metaG UQ568 (21.06) | ecosystem: Environmental > Terrestrial > Soil > Desert | place: Antarctica: Dry Valley...
ACACCATCCTCGAAGGTTTCGCCCAAGGCGAGACGGCCTCCGGGGGGATCCCATGTACCCTCCGGCCTTTGAAGAAGGAGAACTTTCCCGTCCTCCCGAACCGGAAGCATGACGGAGACGAGATCCGCCCGAACCGTCAAAGCAGCGACCGCAATTTTCCCGCTGCGGACTCCGGGTCGTCGGCGTCGAGGACGGCGCGGACGACGGCGAACCCCCACGCCCCGGCTTCGGCGACCTCGGGCGCGGTTTCGAGCGTCACCCCGCCGATGGCGAACCACGGCACAGGAAGGTTTTCGTCGGCGAGAGCGCGTATAAACCCGAGTCCCGCGACATCGCCTTCCGGCTTCGTCGAGGTCGCATAAACCGCTCCGACTCCGAGATAATCCGCGCCCTCGGACACGGCCTCCCGAACCTCGTCCATCGTCCCGGCGGAGCGTCCGATGAAGGAGCCGGGAAGAACCCCCTTTCTCGCGGCGGGGATTTCGCCGTCTCCCTGCCCGATGTGAAGCCCCGCCGCGCCGGAGCCCTTCGCAAGCTCCGCGTCGTCATTGACGGTGAAGAGCGCGCTCCCAACCTCGCAAATATCCCGAAGCTCTTCGGCGAGCGGCAATAATTCTTCACTCGGAGCGTGTTTATCGCGGAGTTGCACGATGTCCACGCCGCCCCGGACGGCGGCCTCGACGCGCTCGGCGAGGTCGGGGCGGGGGTCGGTCACGAGAAGGAGCCTCGCTTTTCGCAAAGCATCTCGATGGTTCATGCGAGTTTCCCCGCGTGGCCCCCCCGCTCGACTTCGTTTTCGGTTTTTTCCACCAACCAACAACCACCAGCCAATAACCGGAGTGAAGCGACCGGGTTCCGTGTCATCCTTCCACCTTTCTCGGGGGCCATGCGAGTACGTCGAGGCGTTCGGCGTAATGGAGAACCGGAGCGCGACTCGGAAGACTCACGTTTATTTGTCCCATCATGCGGAGACTCCCGACTTCGGCCTCGGCTTTTCGCAAAGGCCACATCTCGTGGTGGATGTCCCCGCGCCGAACCACTCCGCCCCCCGGCCGCGCCGCGTAAAGGCAATACCGCTCGGTGAGGAAATGCTCGATGCTTCCCGGCCCGGTTTCCTCGACCTCCCCGGTCGGACGGTATCTCCCGGCGAACTCGGCCTCCGGGGAGCGGCGATGTGTTCGGACACTTCGGTATTCGACGGTATCGCCCTTCTTTTCACACGACATCATCGCGTCGAAGTATGGGAGGGCGAAGGTCGTCCGGGCGAGCCGGACGGCGATGGGATTGTGCGCGTCGAGCGAGAAGAACCACACGCCCGGCCTCCCGTCGGCGGTGACGTACGTTCGTAAATTTATCTCCGGGAAGTTTGAGAGGGTCGGGACGGACGGCGAAAACCTCGGCCTCACGCCGGACATACGGAACGGGACGACCCCGAGCCACGCCGAGCCGTCGAAAGTATCGAGATGGAGACGCGGCGGTACGAGTGGGCGAAGAATTTCTTCCGGGACGGGGAAGTGCATGAAGAGGACATCGTGCCACGACATCGAGATACCCCACAGCGAAGTCGGGAGCGGATACGGGCGGTGATCCAAATTCCCGAGCAATTTCTTCGCCTCGAACGTCATGGATCGAATAATAACGCGACTCGCCTTTCGAATGCCCGGACGCGCTCCCAAAAACTCATCCCTCCCATGTCCCCTCACAATACATTTATAAATAGACAATTATCTATTTATTTGGTATGCTTCCGATATGGATGAGAGACAAAGCATTGTGGCGGCGTTGAAAGCGTTGGCTGACCCGGTGCGGCTTTCGATTTTGGAGTTTTTGTGGAGTCCGAGGGCGGAGGAGTTTCGGACGGACGGGGGGATATGCGCCCTCGATTTGCAGGAATTTCTCGGTGTCACGCAGCCGACGGTCAGTTATCACATGAAAATCTTGGTTCATGCGGGAGTGGTGACGGCGGAGAAGCGGGGCAAATGGGTTTACTACGAATGCGTCACCGAAGGGCTTGACGAGGTCATCGCCTATCTCGATCGGTTCCGTCATCCGGCCGAAGAAAAGCTCTTCGGGGGGAGATAGGCGGTGTCCGGTTTGCTCGAAGCGTCGAGATACTGCGTCGTTACAACGGCGCAAATGGCCGCGCTCTTTCTTGTTTTGAGTTTTCTGATCGGGCTTCTTCGGGCGTGGGTTCCGGAGGAGAAACTTCGCTCGATGTTTGAGAAGCGCGGGTCTGTGGGCGCGTATCTCGGGGGCGCGACGCTCGGGGCGATCACACCATTTTGCTCGTTTTCGACCATCCCCGTTCTCGTCGGGCTTCTCCGAAGCGGGGCGCCCTTCGGCCCCACGATGACCTTCATGTTCGCATCACCGCTCCTCGACCCCGTGGTTCTCGGCGTTCTCGTGTTCGTGATCGGGGTCGAAGGAGCCGCTCTTTACGCCGCCGTGACCTTCACCGCATCCGTGATTATCGGGATTCTCCTCGCAAAACTCGGCTTCGAGTCCGACATAAAGGAGAATATGCTCGCGGCGGAAAGCGTGGGGGACGGATGCTCCGTGGATACTCCGATGTGGAGAAGAGCGTGGCGGGAGGCATGGGGGTTCTTCATTCCCGTGCTTCCATATCTCGTTGTCGGGACGGCCATCGGCGCGGCGATTTACGGCTTCGTTCCGACCGAATGGATCTCCGCCGTCGCCGGGCCGGATCGCCCGCTCGCGATCCCGGTCGCCGCCGCGCTCGGCGTCCCCATATACGTCAACGCCGAGACTTTCTTCCCGATAACGAATGCCCTCATGGAAAGAGGCATGGGGGCGGGAGCGATGGTCGCGCTCGTCATAACGGGCATGGGCGCGAGCCTCCCGGAAATCTCCATGCTCGCGGGCATCTTTCGCTTCCGGCTCGTCGCGATCCTCACCGCGAGCGTCTTCGTGACGGCGATAGGCGGCGGCACTCTCTTCGCGCTCACGCTCGCATAAACCGCCGACCCGACCCATTATTCGCCTTCCGGTTTATCTCCCAATCACCCCGGCCCGGCGGAGGGCTTTGAGAACGAGATACCCGACGATGGCACCCGGAATGCTCGACAACGCGAACGAGACGGCGAGCGCGATGAATCCCCCGGTCGCCTCCCCGATGAACGGCGAGATTAAAAGTGCGCCGAGCGTCGCCCCGACGAAGATCGTCCCGACAGGCTCGAAGAGGGCGGCCTCGTCGCGCTTCATATACATATACGCGAACCCGACCGCGACCGCCCCGAAAGGACTCCCCGGAAACGCGAAGAGGCTCCCGGTTCCGAAGGCGAATCGGAGGGTGGCCGTGACGAGGGCCGACCCGGCGGCCCACCACGGCCCGAGGAGGACGCCCGCGACGGCGTTTATGGCGTGCTGGAAAGGAAGAACCCTCGCCCCTCCGACCGGAACCGCGAACGACGAAAGCAAAACCCCGATCGCCGCGAAGAGGGCCGCGAGAACGAGGGTGCGCGTGGCGTTTCGGCTGGAACCACGGGCGGAGCCGCGCTCCGCGCCGCTCCGTGAGCTTCGATCATCCAATTTCGACCTCGCTTATGCGGAGCCGTCCTTCGAGGAGTCCCGGCTCGGCGGCGAGGGTGGCGACGGCGTCGAGGAGGCGTGGCTCGAAGGTTCCGGGGCCATCGGAATGAGGGGCGGCGTCCTCTCCGGCGCACCCAAAGAAGGCGAGGGCTTCGGAGACGGTTTCGAGGGATGCGTCGCCCGCGGCGGCGAAGCAAGCGATGGCCGCCGTCGAGGCGCATCCGCTCCCGACGATCCCCCCCATGAGCGGATGCCCGTTCTCGACGGCGACGACCCGCTCACCGTCGGAGACGAAATCGGTCGGCCCGGTCGCGGCGACGGTCGCCCCGATGGACTTCGCGGCTTCCATGACCGCCGTCCTCGCGTCGCCGCCGATGCTCTCGACGCCCCGGACTTCCGCTTCGAGCCCGGCGATGGTGGCGATTTCCCCGGCGTTGCCGCATATCGCCGAGAACTCGACCTCCGAGAGGAGCCTCCGGGCCATGTTCGTTCGGAAAGGTGTGGCCCCCGCTCCGACGGGGTCGAGGACGATGGGGACGCCGAGTCGGTTCGCTTCTTTTCCGGCTTTGAGCATGGCTTCGATCCACGGCGGGTCGAGCGTCCCCATGTTTATGGCGAGGGCGGAGGCGTGGGCGACCATCTCCTCGACCTCGTCGGCGGCATGGGCCATGACGGGCAAAGCCCCGGCGCAAAGCGTCGTGTTCGCCACGAGGTTCACTGTCACATAGTTCGTGAGATGGTGGATGAGCGGCCTCTCGGAGGCCATCTTTCGGAATGTGTCTTCGGCGTTGATTTTTGCTCCCTTCGGTCGTTTGTCAGCTTTTTGGTGGACGATGTATTTTCGGGGATGCGCGCCGCTTTTCGCGGCGACTCTCTTTCCATCGAGTTCGGCGGCTCCTTTGTCCGCGGGCTTCGGGGAAGGGGGACGGTCGCAAAAACCGCCGCGACGAGACGATATCGTTCGGCCCGCTTTTCCTCCACAGCGTCTCTCTTTTCAAGAAGTTCGGTGGCCTCCACACGGCGATCCTCCCAAGTTTTAGCTGAAACGCTGACAAGCGAAGCGCGCTCAATCCACAAGAATCGCTCCGAGCGCATGGACGGGTCCGGGTCCGGCCCCGACCCCTCCGAGTCCATATTTCACAGCCTCCGAAGCGACCTCCCTCGCACCTCGGGCGGCTTCTTCGAGCGGGAATCCTCGGGCGAGGAAGCTCGCGAGGGCGGCGGAGTGGGTGCATCCCGACCCGTGGGCGTTGCCGCTTTCGTGGACGGGGCCGCCTATTTTCGTGAAGCGCTCGCCGTCGTAAAGGAGGTCGGCCCCCGACTCGGTGTGGCCGCCCGTTATGACGACGGCGTCCGGGCCGAAGGAATGAAGCTCGATGGCGGCTTCCTCGATGCGGGACTCGTCCACATCCGCGCCGAGGATGGCGAAAGCCTCGTTGAGATTCGGGGTGATCGCGGCGGCGAGCGGGAAGAGATCGGTTTTGTACGTCTCGATGGCCTCCGGCTCCAAAAGCGTCGCGCCACTTTCGGCGACCATCACCGGGTCAATGACGACGTTCGGGAGGGAGAGGCGGCTTATGGCTTCGGCGACGGCGGAGATTATTTCGGCGTTGAAAAGCATCCCGGTTTTCACGGCGTCGGCGCCGATGTCCTCGGCGATGGCCTCTATTTGATCCACCGCGACGTGCGGCGGAAAGGGGAATATGGCGTTCACCCCGACGGTGTTTTGAGCCGTGGTCGCCACTATCGCGGTCGTGCCGTACACGCCGCACCGGAGGAAGGATTTGAGATCCGCTTGAATTCCCGCACCCGCCCCCGAGTCGCTCGTGGCGATGCTCATGACGCGCTTCATACGACCCTCCCGCGGGCCTCGCGGAGTTCCATTTGGCGGGTGGACGGCCTCGCTCCTTCGAGGGCGCGAAGGAGTGCGACTCCGGCGACGAGCGCGACTATGAGGCTCGGGACGAGGTATGCGGCGTTGTATGCGACGGAATAAAAATACGGGTTCCACCCGGCGGGGGCGTATGAGGCGAAGAAGACGACACCGGATATGAAGTGGCATACGAAGCGGGCGGCGACGGCGACGATGGTTCCGAGTATGGCTCCTCGAATCGTCGGGGCGAAGAATCCGGCGAGGCCGAGAACGGCGAAGGGGAGCGGATAATCGAAGAGAACTTGGATGGGATGGAGGATGACGGGGTTGATCATGAGGTTCAAAATTCCGTATGCGGCTCCGGCGACGATGCCGACCCACGGGCCTTGCCGGAGGGCGAGGAGGATGAGGGGAACCATTTCGAGGGAGATCGAGCCGCCGAAAGGCATCCTGAAAATAGTGATTAGTCCGAGGACGAAAGCGAGTGCGATGGCGAGGGCGGCCTCGGTGAGTACCCTTGTGTCCTTGAATGAGTTCACGCGCATCCTCCTTGGGATATTTCGGGGATGCGAGAATTTACTGGTTTCCCTGCGCCGGCATTATCCGGATCCGGTTCAAAGGGTCGGTGTGGAAATCCTCCCACACCCTCTCAGCCTCACGGCTCCCCGAGTCATTTCTTTCAGGTTACCCGAATATAAACTCAACGGCAACCGAGCGAGAACCCGAGCGCCGAAGCCGCGTCGGACACTTCCCCGCTCCGAACCTTCGCCATCGCCTCCTCCACAGGCATCTCCACGACCTCGATGAACTCGGTCGAGTCGGGGTTCGACCCGAGATCTCCGTCCTTCAACGCCCGGCACCGGAAAACGTGGCAAACTTCGTCGCTCCGCCCCGGACTCGTATGAACCGTCGCGAGATGCTCCATGTCCTCCGCCCGATACCCGGTCTCCTCGAAAAGCTCGCGCCTCGCCGCCGAATCCGGACTCTCACCCGCGTCCACCGCGCCGCTCGGGAGTTCGAGGGTGAACTTTCCGAGGGGCTGCCGCCATTGCCGCACAAGCACGACATCCCCCCAGTCAGTCACCGGAAGCACAGCGGCGAAACCACTACTTTCGAATACGCCGTACTCGATATTCGTGCCGTCCGGCAATGAAACCTCGTCAAGCCGGAAGGCGAAACACGGGCTTTTGTGAAGGTACGTTTTACGAACGGTGCGCCACTCGTTTTCTTCCATGCGGCGGATTATAGGGAAGACGTGAACTGTGGAATACGGCTGACCGCGCGCCCATTCTCCGGGATCGAATCCTCTCGCGAAAACGATTCGGCGGCTCGACTTCCACGGTGGAAGTGCGCCTCGTCGGCGAGCCGGGGGCGTCGAACCATTCATACGGAATCCGGATAGCCGCTCCCCGAAAGCCATATTCGTCGGTCGGCCACTCCCGACTCCCGAACTCGGAACGATTCGCGGCAACAAAAAGAGGAGCCTCGAAAGGCTCCTCGGAGAACGCTCGCGCCGAACTATCGAGCTTTACTCGAAGTGGTCGGCGGCTTTGCTTATATAGCTTTCCTGGTCATCGGGGACTTCGTCCTCCGGGAATATCGCCTCGACCGGACATTCCGGCTCGCAGGCTCCGCAGTCAATGCATTCCTCGGGGTTGATCATGAAATGGTCGCCCGTCTCGTAAATGCAGTCAACCGGGCAGACTTCCACACAGCTTTGATCCTTCGTCCCGATGCACGGCTCCGTGATCACATACGTCATATCCGTTGCCTCCTCTCGAAATCAATCTGTCTCGCCACGCTTTATAACAGCGCGAAATGCCGCCAACCACCCGCCAATGACGCTCGTCATCACCACATATGACCGCAATCATGGACGAGTGTGATCGAGATCAAAAACCGTTCTTGATGCTAAAAATTCTCAATTGTGGACGGCTTCGAAGAAGTTTTTGAGCCGCCGCGAGCCATGCTTTGGGAAAGCGTCGTGTATCTTCCGGCAGGCACACTCGTCAGCATTTCAGCTTCCTTCTCGTGGCGACGACGAGCGGCTCCGCTGTCCATACGAACCGTGGTCGGAGACTTTTCCTGACAAGCTGAAAAGCGCGGCGAAGCCTCTACGTCCGGGCGCGGAGTTCGGCTGGCTTGAGGATGGTTATGGTTTTGCCTTCGAGGTCGAGGATGCCTTCCCTTGCGAGCCGCGAGAGGGCGCGCGACAACGCTTCGCGCGAGATTCCAGTCGCCTCGGCCATTTCCTGGCGCGAGAGCGAGGGTTCGAAGACCACGCCGTGCTTCGTCACGCGGCCCTCTTCGGTGGCGAGGGCGAGGAGGATGCGTGCCACGCGCTGCGGAGCCGAGTGAAACACGAGGTCGGAGACGAGGTCTTCGAGTTCGCGGGAGCGAGCCGAGAGGGCGCGGGCGAGCCGAACGGATGCGGCGGGGAAATCGCCCATAATTGCGGCGAGGTCGTCACGGAAGATCGCGTACAGCGTGCAATCCGTGAGGGCCGTCGCACCCTGGCTTTGCGGCTGCCCTTCGAGCGCGGAGGCGAGTCCGAGAACGGAGCCGCCGCCGACGACGCCCAGAATCTGGTCGCGGGCTTTCGGGCCGCCGATGGAGCGGAAGAGTTTCACGCGGCCTTCGGAGAGGAAGTACACCGCCCCCGAGGGTTCGCCCTCGCGGTAAAGCGGGGTTCCGGCTCCGATCTCCACGACAGCCGCCGCTATGGACATCGCCTGGAAAAACTCCTCGTCGAGGCCCGCGAGGAACTCGAACTCTTTCAAACCTTCGAGCTTCTCGAGATGCTCGACCGCCCGGCACCGCGCTCCCGGCAGCCTCGCCCACGACGGAGGCGCGTTCTCACCGTACAAAAGAACTCTCCATATCCATACGCTCTCTCATATTCCCTTTATACGCTAAGCGGCCAATAATTGCAGCGAAAAAGAACGCTTCGGGTTTCGGGCGAAGCCGATTCCCGACCCTCGACCGGAACGAACATCCGTCTCCCAGCGAAGAAACGAAGCCTCGGACAATATTCCACCCGGAAACGGGTAAGCTGAAACTCGAAACTCGAAAAAGGAGACATCATGCTCACAGGAAAAGTCGCGCTCATAACCGGGGCGAGCAAAGGACTCGGGAAAGCTATCGCCCTCGCGTACGCGAAGGAGGGCGCGAAAATCGTAATAAACTCCCGCAGCGAAGAGGGCGTCCGTACCGTCGCCGGGGAGATCGAAGGTCTCGGAGGCGAATACCTCGCCATCGCCGCCGATGTCTCGACGAAAGAAGGAGCTGAAAAACTCGTCGGAGAAACGGTCGAGCGCTTCGGCTCCATTGACATCCTCGTGAATAACGCCGGGATTCTCGGCCCTCGCGTCGCCATCGCGGAATATCCGGAGGATGAGTGGAAGGCGGTCATCGAGGCGAACATAAACGGGCCGTTCCTCATGTCGAAGGCGGCATCGGCGCATATGGGTTCGGGAGGCTCGATCATAAACGTCGTGAGCGGCGTGAGCGTCGAGGGCCGGGCCGAGTGGGGCGCATACTCCGTCAGCAAATTCGGCCTCGAAGGACTCTCCCAAATCCTCGCCGCGGAACTCGAAGAAAGAAACATCCGCTCGAACGCCGTTGACCCCGGCGGAATGCGAACCGAAATGCGAGCCGCCGCCTATCCCGACGAAGACCCCATGAGCCGCATAACGCCGGAGGAAAACACCGCCGTCTTCATATACCTCGCCTCGGACGAGTCGAAAGGCGTGAGCGGGCGGAGATTCAAGGCGCAGGAATTCGAGAGAAGATAGCGTGGAAACACCATGCTGAGCGTGGAGAAATTTCAGATACTCGAAGTCTGCGCCGATGGCCCCGAGCTCTTTTATTTTCCGTTCGCCGAGGTCAACTACGGCGGGCAGGTGGTTCCGGGATCTTGGCGCGAACCGGGGGTCAGACGCTTCGAGCGCTTCGAGGATGAAGGGCCGTGGACGGTCGAGGTACCGGGAGAAGTCGTCGCCTCGAACATAGCGGAGCTTGTCGAAGCCGGGCTACTCCGATGCGAGCGCGTTTCCTTCGTTTCGGAGCATGCGGCGGAGTTCGCCGAGGTCTCGAACCCGAGTGAAGCGGAGTTCGAAGTCTACGCCGGATACGGCTGCGTAACGTGGGACGAACACTTCGAGAAGTTCGGGTACGGGCCGCATGAATTCACGACCACGGCCGCCGGGATCGCGGAGATCCACAAACCCGACTACGAAGACTACGTTCGGAGGCTCGGGTGGGAGTGAATCCGTCTCAGGCGGTTTCGACGAGTTCGGCGTGGACGACGAGTCGTTGGGAATAGTCGGGCAAAGTACACGTTTGCAAAGTGAGGATGTTTCTGCCGGAGATCGGCTCGGTGACGGAGAGGTCGGTCGGGGGGACGGTTTTTTGCTCGTATACCTCGTATGTGTACCGGGTTCCCTCGGCGTCGGTGAGGAAAACCTCGTCCCCGTTCTCGAGGCTCGGGAGGTCGTAGAAAGCGAGGAAGCTGTCGGAGGCCGGGTATCCGAGGCGGTGTCCGGCGAGGTATACGTTCGCCTCTTCCTGCCACGGGAAGCCGGTTCCGTTGAGGTGGATGGCGTGGTTGTCGTCGAGGGCTTCGGTGTCGGTTCCTTCGGCGGTCGGGACGGCGGCTTCGTCGAGGCGGCTCATGCCGGGGACGGTGAGGAGGAGCGTTTTATCTTCGGGGCCGCCCGAGGCGTCGGCGCCACCGCCGGAGAGGCTCGGGACGCTGAAACCGCCCGGCTCCGCGCTATTGCTCGCGACCGAGCCGAGGCCGCCCGCGAAAAAGAAAGACGAGATCAAAGCGACCCCCGCCAAAATCATGACTATGCTCAAAGCACCGGACAAGATCCCGCGCATGCGACTCCTTTTGTAATCGTGAGCCTTCATCGGCTCCACCGATCGGGACTAATGAAACGAACCTCCCGATTTTACACGATCATTCCCAGCGGCTATTTCTCAGCGGGGAGATCCCCCCTCGAACCCCACTCGTTCCACGACCCGTCATAGTTCGCGAGGTTTTTGTACCCGAGCCGATGGAGCGCGAAGAGCGGGACCGTCGCCGCCACCCCACCATTGCAATACGCCACGACGGACTCGTCTTTGTCCTCCGAAACCCCCGCCTCGCGGAGCTTCTTCTCCACCTCTTCATCGGAGCGGAAAGTCCCGCTCTCCCCATCGAAGAGCGCGTCCGCATGAAGGTGCCTCGCCCCCGGAACATGCCCCGCCTTCCCGTCGCCCCGAGCGACCTCACCGAAATACTGTCCGGGGTCGCGGGCATCGAGTACGAAGTCTCCGCCTTCGCTCGCAGCGAGGACGGCGTCGACGTCCGTCCGCCACTCGGGTCGGGCTTCCGCGGTGAAGGAGGAGATCCCCGGAGTCGGAACCTCCGCCGATGTCGGACGGCCTTCGTTCGCCCACTTCCTCCATCCCCCGTCGAGGACGGAGGTTTTGTCGTGGCCGTAATACATGAGCGCCCACCACAGCCGGGTGGCGAACTGCCCGCCCGAATGATCGTATACGACGACGTGCGAACCATCGCCGATGCCGAGCGACTCCATGAAAGCGGCGAACCTCTCCGGAGGTGAGATCTGCGCCGGAACATCATTGTCCTGGTCGGTGATGTCGCTCGTCCAGTCCACATACACCGCGCCCGGAATATGCGCCTCGTCGTATTCCTCCCGCGCTCCGAGATATTCGGCTCGTTGCCTTCCTTCGCCGAGGTCGGTCTTTTTGACATATCCCCGAATGTCCACGATGCGAATGTTCGAGTTTTCAAGATTCTCCGCGAGCCATTCCGTCGTCGCGAGTGGGTCGAAGTTATCCATCATTCCTCCTCGAAAAGGTCATTCTCTTTCACGAAATCCTCGGCGAGTTTCCATGCCGTCTCTTTGTCGCCTTGTTTCAGTCGGCCTTCGACGACCTCGCCTTCGAGGAAGTCTTTGACCGGTTTGATCCACGGCCCCGGCTCGCGCCCGAAATGTGCCATGATCTCATTCCCATCGAGCGGACTCGTCATTTTCTCGACGGAATCCTCCGCTCGAACCTCGTTCACCCGGTCATACAAACTGCGCCACGACGCCTCGGCCACGCCCCGCCGCCTCGGATTTCCTCCGGTGATGTCGGCGCGGGCGAGCGAAAGAAGCATATCCACGTTCGAGAGTTCTTTGCCGCCCTTCGCGAGATACGTGTCCCGGATAAAGCGGCGCACGGCGGAGTCGCTCCACGGGTCGCGGCCCATCGCATAGCTCATCGGGCGCATGTGGTTCGAGACGAGGTGCGAGACGGCTTCGGTGTCGTCTTTCGGATACGCGAGGCGTTTCATCGCCCGGCGGGAGATCCCCGCCCCGACGTTCTCGTGGCCGTAGAAATGGATCTTCTTCGGGAGAGTGCGCCCGCCACACACCTCGCACTCGCCTTCCTCGGCGGTTTTTTGCGTGCTTTTCGCGCCGCAATATGTGCATCGGTGTTCGTACACGAGCGTGCGGGGTTTTCCGATGTCGTGGAAGAAGGCGGCCTTCCGGAGGATCGGGGTCGCCTCGACGCTGCCGACGACGATGAGAGTATGCTCGAAAACGTCCTTATGATGGAACTCTTTTTCCTGCTCGACATCCACCGTCTCCATGAACTCAGCCGCGATATACGGCATGAGTCCGAGGCGGACGAGGGCGCGGATGCCATCGGAGACGTTCGGAGAAATCAATATCTTCTCGAACTCGTCCCGGATGCGCTCGACGGAGATGCTCTCGAGCCAATGCGCGTTCTCGCGGATGGCCGTTTCGAGTTCCGGCGTCATCGCGAACGGCTTTTCCGGCTTTGTGAGCGTCGTCTGGAAACGAACGGCCCGGAGCATCCGGAGTGGGTCGTCGCGCATCCGGTCGAGCGGCTCGCCGACGGGCCGGACGACGCCGAGTTCGAGGTCTTTCCGCCCGTCGAAAGGGTCGAGTATTTCGCCGGAGAGCGCGTCGGCGGCGATGGCGTTTATGGTGAAGTCGCGCCTCGCGAGGTCGCCTTCGAGGCTGTCTCCGAAGCGCACTTCGGGGTGGCGGCTCCCCTCCGTATACATGTCGCTCCGGAAAGTCGTGACTTCGACATCATAGCCGCCAATGTTCGCCCCGATGGTTCCGAAGCGTTCGCCGATGTCCCAAAAAGCACTCGCCCTTTTTCGGAGGAGCCTTTTGAAATCCTCAGGCTTCGCGTCGGTCGTCGCGTCAATGTCCGGGCCGTCGGAGCCGGAGAGTTTGTCGCGGACGTATCCGCCGACGAGGAAAAGCTCGTGTCCGGCTTCGCGGAAGGCTTCGCCGAGGTTCGAGAGGGGTTTCGGGACTTTGATGTTTTTGAACTCGGCCATCATAGGGTGGCGATTTTAATACGAAAAGAAAGCTCGTCCACGGACGAATTATGCGTCGGCGGGGAGGACGCGGAACGGTCGCTCCCGATACCCTCTCAAAGTCCGGAAGTGCCGCTCGTCGAGGGTGAGGAGGTCGTTCGTCTCGCGCCTTCTCGAAAGCACGACGTTGGAGGCGTCGGCCAAACCGACACCGAGGTCGGCGTAATTTTCGATGACCTCGATGGCGTCGGACACGTCCTCGGCGGAAAATGGCTCGAGGATATACGCGCCTCGGGCGACTTCGCGGAGGAGCGCGACCTCCCTCGCTTGTCCGAGTCGGGTCATGACCATATAGTCGAGTTCCGCGAGCACGAACGGGGAGATTACGAGGGGCTCCCGCACCGATTCGAGAAATTCCCGCACCGGAATGTGGTCTTCCTGCCTGTCGTCTATGGCGGAGAGCAGGCCGCTGCTGTCGAGGATTATCGCCATTCGCCGAAGCCGCGCAACTCTTCGTCGAACCTTCTCGCGAGAGTCGGGTCGTCCCCGGAAAACAACGGCAAACGCGGCCTCGGACGCTCCGCGCCGTTGACGAGTTCGCGCACAGCCTCCCGGATCAACTCGGCCTCGCTGAGGCCCCGCTCCTTCGCAACGCGCGCCAACGAAGTTTTCAAATCCTCCGGCAAATATACCGTCGTCTTTTTCATGCCATACGTTTTACCATACGCCGACGCGGGGGTTTACGCGAAGCCCGGTCGAGAGTTCCGGTTTTCGGGGTGGGCGGCGAAGGGCTTGTTTCGCGCGAATCGGGGAATACGACTCGCGCTTCATCGGTTCGCGCAGCGTTCAGCCGGACTCCGTATTATCTGGCGACGGCTTCTTCGCGGCTTTCGAAGATGTCGAAATAGTCGCGGAATCCGGTGACGGAGAAGATGCGCTCGACGGGGCCGGACGGCTCGGCGATGCGGAGGGAGACGCTTTCCTCTTCGAGGGAGCGTTTGGCGCGGGCGAACATGGAGAGGGCGGTCGAGTCTATGAAGGTTATGGAGGACATGTCTATGACGACTCGGTTCGCGCCTTCGTTTTTGGCGGCGCGTTCGATGGCGTACTGGACCTTCGGGGCGGTGTGGAGATCCACCTCGCCCCTCACCGAGATCACGGAGTACGCCTCGGCATGCTCCTCTATGCTGACATCGAAGTCCATCATCCGACCCTCTTCTCTCGCCGTTCGACTCGGGAAACGCAACCCTCAAATGGTACCTTAGCCCGGTGATTCGGCAAGATTGCACGGGAGTCTCCACGCCGCGAATCTGACCCGCCTCGTTTTCTGGTACCATCCGGGCGCTATGGCGAAGGAGCACTCCAAAAACGCGAAAGACCGGGTGGCCGTGTTTGTGGACGGCGCGAACCTTTACCACTCCATAAAGAATTATTACAGCGGCATGCTCGACTACGACCGCCTGCTTTCGGAGGCCGTCGGCGGACGCTCCCTCCTTCGGGCGACTTTCTATATCGTCGAGAAAGTGGAGATGGAGGAGACGAGCGGCGGTTCGGCACGCTCGTTCGTTTACAACCTCAACAAGTTCGGATACAAAGTCCGCTCGAAGCCGCTCGCCGTCCACGAGACCCTCTCCCCGAACGGCGAGAAGACCGTCTCCCACAAAGGCGACTGGGACGTCGGCATCGTCGTGGATATGTTCCGCCTCGCCGACCACGCCGACACGTATGTTCTCGTCTCCGGCGACGGCGACTATGTGGAGGCCGTGGATTTCCTCCAAAGCGAGAAAGGCATCCGGGTCGAGGTCATAAGCGCGTCGCAATGCACGAGCCAGTCGCTCTTCGACGTGTGCGACTCGCACACCGATCTCGCGGACATCCCCGACCTTTTCCGGGGAGCGCGGAGCGGAGGTCATCAAAAGACTTTCGGCCACACCGCTTCGGAAGGCTGAAAGAGCTTTTTAAACCCGGCCTCTCACACGTTCGGCTCGTTCGGCTCGCTCATCCCGCACCCTCTGAACGAGGTTTCCTTTCCACTGCCCCCTCGACATCGGAAGAATGGAGCGCCACCGCGCAAACTACGCCTCCCCGACGACCCTCACTTCCGCTTCGAGTTCGATGCCTAATTCTTCGGCGACCTCCTCACGGACTATCCGCATAAGCTCCATCGCGTCCTCCGCCGTGCCGCCGCCGTGGTTCACTAAATAGTTCGCGTGGACGGGCGAGACTTCGATGTTCCCGACGCGCCTCCCTTTCATCCCCGCCGCCTCGATGACGCGACCGGGGAAGTCTCCGGGCGGCCTTTTGAACGTCGAGCCGCAACTCGGCTTGCTCGGAGAACCCGTCATCCTTTGCGCCCGGAACTCTTTTATCGTCCGCTTCGACTCCTCCGCGTCGCCGGGGCGAAGCCGGTATGAGGCGCGAAGCACCGTCCATTCCGGGTGTTCGTGGAGGACGCTGTGGCGATACGAGAGTTCGAGTTCATCGCCGTCCATCTTCACTATTTCTCCGTCGCGGAAGATTTCGGCGTGGATCAAAACTTCCTTCGTCTCGGTTCCGTATGCCCCGGCGTTCATGAATACGGCTCCTCCGACGGTGCCGGGGATGCCGGTGGCGAACTCCATACCGGTGAGGCCGCGAGCGGCGGAGGTGTTCGCGAGGACGGGATACAAAGCTCCGGCGTCGGCGGTCATCGAATCCCCGTCGAAAAAAACATCCTTCATGGATTTGGCGAGGCGGATGGTGAGGCCGCGGATGCCTTTGTCCGCTATGAGGACGTTCGTTCCGCCGCCGAGAATGGTTACGGGGATGCCGTTTTCGCGGGCTTTGTTTATGGCTTTGACGAGTTCGTCCGAGTCCTTCGGTTCGAGGAGTGCGTCGGCGGGGCCGCCTATTTTCCACGCGGTGTACCGGCGCATCGGCTCGTCGGGCTTCGCGGCGGGGAAAACATTTCGCAAACGTTGTAAAGTCTCGTCATGCACAGAGGGGAATATACGGCAGCGGAGAGCGTATTTCAGACCGGGCGCGAGACGAACGGAGAAGACACGTGAAAGCGATGGCGCTCGCCGCCGGAAAAGGCACTCGCCTCTTTCCGTTGACCGGCGAGGTTCCGAAGCCGATGGCTCCGGTTGTGGATCGCCCGATCCTCGAGCATATCTTCGACCTTCTCGCCACGCACGGCGTGAAGGAGGTCCACGCGAACGTCCACTATCTCGCGGACACGCTCATAAAGGCGTACGGCGAAGAGTCGCGGGTGAATGGGATGAGCGTCCATCTCAGCCGGGAGGAGAAGCTCCTCGGGACGGCGGGCGGGGTGAAGCGCCTCGCCGAGCATTTCGACGAGACATTCGTCGTCGTCTCCGGCGACGCACTCACGGACATAGACATCGGCGAGCTTGTGGCGTTCCACAAAAAGAAAGGCGCGCTCGCCACCATCGCATTGCGACGGGTGTACGACACCTCGGAGTTCGGGGTTGTGGATATAAGCGAGGACGGCGACATCCTCGGTTTTCAGGAAAAGCCGAATCCGGCGGAGGCGATAAGCACGCTCGCGAACACGGGCATATACGTTTTCGAGCCTCGCGTCCTCGACTATGTTCCGGAGGACTCCTTCTTCGACTTCGCGAAGGACGTGTTCCCGAAATTCCTCGAAAACGGGGAGGTGTTCGCCGGGTACGAGGGGGATTTCTACTGGTCGGACATCGGGACTTTGGAGGCGTATCGCCAGGCTCACTACGACGTGCTTTCGGGGAAGGTGCGGGTCAAAGTTCCGGGGGAGAAGATAGGCGAGCGCATATGGGTCGGGGAGAAGGCGAAGATCCACGACTCGGTCAACTTCGACGGGTATGTCGTGGTCGGGAGGGACGCGGTCGTCGGGCGTGACGTCACGCTCGCGGGGGATGTGACGGTCGGGCGGGATTGCTGGATCCGTCGCGGAGCCACCATAAAAAGCAGCATATTGTTGCCCGGATCGAGCGTCGGCGAGAACGCTTATTTAGAAGACTGCATCGTGGGTCACGGCTATGATGTGAGAACGGAGGAGATCATTCGTGGCGGGGCTTTGATCCGCCGCCAGCAATGAGGTTTTTTACTCCGGTTTTATGAGTCGATATCCGAAGCCCCGAACGGTTTCTATTATTTTAGGTTTGTTCGAGTCATCGCCGAGTTTGGTTCGGAGTCTTTGCACGTACACGTTGACGGTGCGCTCGTCTATGTACTCGTCCTCGCCCCAAACTTGGCGGAGGAGGGAGCCTCGGGGAAAGACGCGGCCCGGACTCTTCGCCAGCGTGTGAAGGAGTTTGAATTCGCGGGGGGAGAGCATGATCTCGTGTCCATCCTTCATCACCTGGATTTGATCGGGGTCGATCTCGAGTTCTCCGATGAGGATTCTGCCGGACGAAGAATCGTCCCCGGCGCGTTCCTTTTTTCGGAAGATTTGCTTCACCCGCGCCACAAGCTCCCTCGGGTTCACTGGGGAGCGCATATAGTAATCCGCGCCGAGTTCGATGCCGACGATGCGATCCATAGTGTCCTCGTCCCGAAGCAGCGCGACGGTCCAAACCCCCGGCTTCCCGACGACGGAGATAAGCTGGAAGCCACGCTCGTCGGGGAGGCGGTTGTCCACGATGGCGACCTCGAATTCCTGGCGGTCGGCCATCTGGCGAGCTTGGGAGCCGGATCCAGCAGGGATCACACGCCACCCCTCGCCCGCGAGCGCACGCCTCAGCCGGAGCCTCTCCTCATCATCGCCTATGACCAAAAGAACCGACCCGCTCAAAGCTCCCCGCAACCTCGCTCTCTCCAGAAAACACTGGCTCACAAGTATAGCCCCAACAACGTCCCCGGAGAAACGCCTTGAGAGATTCCCCCCGGAGAGATATGATAACCAAAGCTCGCGCTCGTAGCTCAGCCGGATAGAGTACTTGACTACGAATCAAGGGGTCGCAGGTTCGAGTCCTGCCGAGCGCGCCGAAGGAAGCCCCGCAAATCGCGGGGCTTTTCTTCGTTCGGACGCAACTTCGAGAAAGCTCCGGACACCGAACCCACGCTATCTTCGCGGCGGAGCGACCTTCCGTCTCTTCGGCTATACCTTCCGCATGTTCGGCGCGAGAACCTTCTTCCGGAGCCGGATGGTCTTCGGCGTTATCTCCACCAACTCGTCGTCCGCGATGTATTCGAGCGCGTCTTCGAGCGTCAATTTCCTCGGCGGCGTGAGCGCGAGGGAGTCGTCCGCCCCCGCCGAGCGGACGTTCGTGAGCTTTTTGTTTTTGCACACGTTTATGTTCAAGTCGCTCTCGCGGCTGTGCTCGCCCACGACCATGCCGACATAAACCTCCGTCGCCGGATGTATGAAGAACTCACCCCGATCCTGCAATTTCCAGATCGAATACGCGAAAGCCCCACCCGCCTCCATCGCCACGAGACTCCCGTTCCGCCTCGTTTTGAGTTCCCCGGCCCACGGCTCGTACCCGTCGAAGACGTGGCTCATAATGCCCTCCCCCGCCGTCATCGTGAGAAGCTGCGTCCGAAAACCGAAGAGAGAGCGAGAGGGGATACGAAACTCCATCTTCACCCGCGAACCTTGCGGCTCCATGTCGAGGAGGCGGCCCTTCCGGCTCGACAGAGCGCCGATCAAAGTCGAGGAGAAATCCTCCGGCACGTCCACCACGAGATGCTCGACGGGTTCGTGGAGCTTCCCGTCCACCTCCTTCGCGATGACTTGCGGCGAGGCGACCTGGATTTCGTATCCCTCGCGGCGCATGTTCTCGAGGAGGATCGAGAGATGCAATTCGCCCCTCCCCGCCACCTCGAACTCGTCCGGGCGAAGCTCCGACACCCGAAGCGAGACGTTCGTCTGAACCTCGCGCTCGAGGCGTTCCTTAATATGGCGCGAGGTGACGAACTTCCCCTCCTTCCCGGCGAGGGGGCTTGTGTTCGGCTGGAAAACCATGCTCACCGTCGGCTCGTCCACGGTGATAATCGGGAGCGCCTCCGGCATTTCGAGGTCGGAGATGGTCTCCCCGATCTCCGCGCTCTCGATGCCCGACACGGCCACGATGTCCCCCGCCCCGACCTCCTCGGCCTCGACTCTTTGCAAACCGAGGTGCGTGAAAGGCTGCGCGACGCGAACCCTCGACATCGCGCCGTCCTTGTGGATGAGGTTCACGGACTCGCCGCGCCGGACGCTTCCACGCCGAACCCTCCCGATGGCGATGCGCCCGAGATAGTCCGAATAGTCGAGGTTCGCGACGAGCATCTGGAAGGGGGATGCGAGATCCACATCCGGAGCCGGTATCTCCCCGAGAACCGTCTCGAAGAGCTCTCTCATGTCTTCCTTCGGCTCGTCCATGTCCGTGAAAGCGCGTCCTTCGCGGGCGATGGAATAAAGGACGGGGAAATCCAATTGCTCGTCGGAGGCTCCGAGTTCGGCCATGAGGTCGAAAGTCAAATTCACGACCTCGTCCGGGCGGGCGTCGTGGCGGTCTATTTTGTTCACGACCACGATAATTTTCAGCCCGAGTTCGATGGCCTTCCGAAGCACGAACCGCGTCTGTGGCATCGGCCCCTCCGCCGCGTCCACCAAAAGCAATCCGCCGTCCACCATCCCGAGGACGCGCTCGACCTCGCCCCCGAAGTCCGCGTGTCCCGGCGTGTCAACGATGTTTATTTTCACGCCGCCGTACTCGACAGCCGTGTTCTTCGAGAGAATAGTTATGCCGCGTTCGCGCTCCAAAGTATTCGAGTCCATGGCGCGTTCGGCGAGTTGCTGGCCGTGGCCGAGATCCAAAGTTTGAGTGAGCATCCCGTCAACCAGCGTAGTCTTTCCGTGGTCAACGTGGGCTATGATGGCGATATTGCGGTGTTCCATAAATTCTCCCGATTCGTTGTCTTGCGGCATCAATGCGCCCCATGAGACAAACGAACGCCGGGGAGCAAAAGCGATGGAGGAAAGCATCCGAGCGGCGATTGTACCGCACAAACGCCGGGAGTCGGAAAAGGTATGGTATCGAAGCCGGCCCAGCCGAAGTCTCCTCTCGAATTTATCGAGAGTCCGTCGAGCGCGAAGGTGCCTGACAGCGGGTTCCGCGAGGAATGACCCTCACGGAACCCGCGCATTCTGCAATTCAGCGTGCCACCATTTCAGGCGAAAACAAAAAGCCGGGAAGCTGAAACGCGCGGAGCGAAGCGGGCGGCAAGCGCGTGCGCGAGTCGAGAACATCTCCGAACCCCGCTCCCGGCGCTCAATACCTTCTCCCTCTTTGCAGCCGGATGTCGAACCGGGCCGACTCCGAGACCGCCATCACCGCCATCACCCCGCACTGAACCGGGTCGCTCACCACGAGGTCGGCGGCATCGGGAACGCTTCCGGGCATGTTCAACGAGAGGACAATGATGCCTTTCTCACGGATTTCGTAGACGGCTTTCGCCACGTCGCCACCCATGAGCGAACCCGCGAGGACGAGCGCGACCGCTCGCGGGAGGCGGGCGACGGCTCGGGTCGCGGCGGCGAGGTCTCCTTCTCCGACGAGTGGGATCGTATCCACCGAAATCTTCTCGCCGCGAATGTTGTGGCGGTCGGCCTCGGCGACAGCCCCGACGACGACTTGCCCGACCTGCGCCCCGCCCCCGACCACGATGATCCTCTTTCCGTAAATCTTCGCGAAAGACGGCGCCCGCTCGACGGAGCGGACTATGGAAAGTTCTTCGAGGGCGGAGATGAGAGGTTCTCGCTCGACCACGTCCTCCATCTCGAAATACACCGTCGAGGCTTCTTCGCCCCTCTCGGCGATGTCCACATACGTTATGTTCGCCCGATGCTCGAATATGACGCGGGTGAGTTCGTGGAGAGTCCCCGGCTCGTCGCGGACGCGGACCATGAGGGCGAGGGGGTTCGCGCTCTCGTTCATGGGGTGTTTTTCATCGAGGTCGCCACGGGGAGGGATTTTAACCGTGAGAGGCGACGAACGCCTCGATGCCTCACATTCCCCGGCTTTCGGCTCTCAAAGTTTTCGCAGCCGCATATGCCGCGCCGAAGCGGATATTCCACCCTCATCCACCATCGAATCCACGTATTCGAGGAAGCGGCGGGCGGAGCTTTCCCCGATCGGTTAGAGGCCGTGGGCGAGGATGGAATTGTTTCTTTGGCGGAGGAGGTCGCGGAAGAGGTTCGTGTCTTCATTTTCTGTCTTGGAGAGGATGGCGTCGAGGGCGCGGGAGTGGCCGAGGTTGAGGTGTTCGAGAAGATCGGAAACCCCGGTCTTTTCGAGGAACTTCGCCCGAGCCTCCTCGGGTACATTCTCCCAATTCGTGTCGGTCGCCCGGACTTTGTGTTCGTTGTGGAGCCGCCATTGGTGGAACATTTCGACGCATCGGTAAAGTCGGGCGATGCCGTCGTCGTATCTTTTTTGATCCACGATCCGACGCCGCGCGTTCTCGAGCATGTCCACCACTTTCTCGGCGGAGAGCCTCCCCCGAACCTTGCCGAGAAACCCGAGGTGCCTCGGAATCTCCGCCGAAAGCCTCGCCGCCCGCGAAGCGAAAGCCGCGTCCGAGAACCCGACCGAGAATTCCTCCCTCGCGGCGGAGAGTTTTTCGAGAGCCGTGCCATAGTCCGCCACGTCCCACGCGGCGTATCCGTCGGCGAGGAGGGCGAGGCCGGAAAAATAATGGCCGCGCTCCGCCCCCTCGACCTTCCGGGCGAAGTCGTGGAAGATGAGGGTCGACGCCGCGTAATCTCTCCGGTCGAAGAGTTCGATTCCTTGTCCTTCGCGGAGAAGTCCCGTGGATTCGAGGGGGTTTTCCATCGGGACTATTTCGATGTCCTTCGATTCGTCGCGCTTCCATTCGCCGTCCACGTAATCCATCGGGACTCTTTGGTGGATCATACGCACACCCTCGGATATGGCCGCGAGCGCGGCTCCGAGGCGCATCGTCGTCGTCCCACCCGTCGCGTCGAGGACGATGCCCTCCGGCGAATATCCCATCCTCCGAAGCTCCCCGAAAAGGTACTGGAAGCGACCGAAAGCGTCCCGGATCTCCATCGGGGAATCCACGATCCCATAAAGGAACTTCGCTCGATCCCCCAATTTTCGGCACTCGACCGCCACCTCCCCGAAAATATCTTGCGAGGAAATAACCGCCACAGCCTCCGGCGAAATCCTCTCGACCGCCCGCTCCACCGAATCCGTGCGCGACACCACCATAATGAGAGCCTTCGCCGAAACCTCGCTCATCCCGGAACCCCCTCCCCGACTCCCTCAAAAGTCTTTTTCAACTCATCCATAATGAACCTTTCATCCACTCGGCCTTTCCCGGTGTACATGCCCGACACATTTATCGTGCGAACGAAGAGCTTCGCATCGTCGGGAATGTTCGTGAATTTTTCGGGTTCGGGCGAGGCGGCCGTCTTCGGATAAAGAAGGATGACCCCATCGCATTCTTCCTTCCCGCCCCTCGCATATGCGTACATTTGATAAAAATCCGAGACCGAAAGCCCCGAATTCTCCCGGTCATCCCCGAGGACTTTGTATTTCGTGTCGAGGAGATATGTCCGGTCTCCGGTGCGAAGGACGGCGTCCACCCTCATGCCGAACTTTCCGAAAAGCTTTCCGAGAGGATATTGTGTCTCGACATCTTCGAGTCGATCCCCGCCGATGGAAATCCCTTCTTTGTTCCGCCGCAAAAACTCGGCGACGAATTTCTCGAAAAGGACGTTCATATCGAAGACGAGAGCGAGTTGTGTGATGCGCCCAGCTCGAAGGTCGAGCGCGGAATTTTCGAGGAGGAGCCGACATAGCTTCAAAATCGGCTCGTACTCGCGGTCGAGACGATCGAGGTGTATCCGGTCGAGGTCGCGGACGAAGACCGGAGTGTCGCTCACGTCGGCGAGAAGCGCGTCGTTTTGTCGAAGAACTCCCCGGTTCGGTGCGCTTCGTGTTTGCCTCATGAGGAGCGTATTGCAAAATTTGAGCGTCCGGTTGAGAAGGTGGTCGGGGGTGAATATTTCGTATCGGCACGGATACCTCGCCGAGAGGACGGAGGAGCCATCGAGGTCGCGCTCGACGAGGAGTTTGCCGCGGAGGAAAGAGCTTCGCTCCTCGACTTCGACGTACTTTTGTTTGTAATTTCGGCGGAGGAGTCCGTTCAATTCGGTGGCGAAAAAAGAGATCCACGCTTCGAGGAAAGACCCGCGATGCTCACCGAGTCCCGTGGTGTCATTCCGTTCCTTCGCGAGCATTCCCGTGTACCGGAGGAGAGCGAGAAGGTATCCGAGATTCGCCTCGTTTTTGTCGTGGATCTTCGGAAGGATTTCGACCGCCGTCCCGCCCGCCGCCACGACCCCGACGAAGCTATTCGTTCGGAGTTTGTGGCGGTGGAAGTCGAAGACGCGGCCACCGAGCCTCTCGTTCGCCGCTTCGAGCCTCGAAATCACATCCTCCCCGATGCACGAATACGAAATGTCCTCCCACTCGCGCCGCGTTATGGTTTCGGTCTCGCTCATCCTTCGAGGAACGTCCTTCGGAGGACGCCTTCGAGTTCCTCCGCTTCGTATTCGCGGAATTTCCACGGCGCATCATCCGCCTCCGCTTCGAGAGCGAAGCCTTTGCCGAGCTTCAAATTCTCCACGTCCACAAAGCCTGTGTTTTCATTCGGATCGCGCTTGCCGAGGAGCCGCCTCAATTGCGAGGGGTCGTTATAGAAATATTCCTGAAGGAGCGGAAAGACCCGACGATAAAGCGCATGATGGAGTCCCTCCGGCGAAGTCGCCGAGAGGAAATACGAGTGTCCGATCATGTGATCCCGGTCGAGAAGCGCCGTGATCCGCGCATTCAAAACCTCGAATACATCGCGGACTGTTTTGGAAACGCCGTGATCTTCGAGAACTTTCACCTTCGGCATCATCTCCTCGAACTCGAAGCGTCGGCGGAGTGCGACATCGAGGAGCGCGATGCTCCGGTCGGCGGTGTTCATCGTCCCGACGATATGAAGGTTCGAAGGCACGGAGAAATTCTCCCCCGAATACGGGAGTCGCGTCGAGAGTTCATTCTCCATCCCGCGTCGTTTGTCCGGTTCGAGGAGCGTGATGAGTTCACCGAAGATGCGGGAGATGTTCCCCCGGTTTATCTCGTCAATGATGAGGACGTATGGTTCTTCTTTTTTCTCCGCTTCTGGGAGGAGGGCGACGAAATCTTGGAGGGCGATTTTGTCGAGCGGATATACCGTGGGCCTCGTCATTCCGAAGCCGTTGTTCATTTCGTGGATATCGTGGTCTTCGCGGTCGAGCCACTCGACGGGGCGGACGTGCGGATAGTCGGAGCCATATTCGTCCTCGTGCCGATATTCGCCGGAGACGATGCCGATCGCCCGTATCTCCCGTTGGTTTTTGAATACGGCGACGTAATCCCCGACCCGCATCTCGTTCACGAAATAATCCACCGAGTTGATACTGTTCGTGTGCCTCTCGCCCCCGTACTCCTCTTTGAAAAGCCGGGCGATGCCGTCCTTGTCGTATTCCGAGAGGTTTTCCCCGAACCATCCGATCGCGATCTCACCGTTTTCCATGCACCGCTCGAAGATTTGCGGCTGATCCACCCTCCCGAGCGACACCTTCCAAACCCTCGCCCCCTCCCGAACCTCCCTTCGCTGATGCGGATTGAGCGCGCGTTTGCATATCTCCTTGAAAACACCATCGTGAAGCGTGGGAACTTTCTCCTCCGCATCGTACCGAAACCCCTCCACAAACTCCTCATAAGAAAAAGAAGGATGAAACGTCACGAACTCGATACGCCCCTCATCCCGATACTCCCGAAACTTCTCCGCGATCTCTTTCTCCGAAATTCCTTCCGGCAACGCCTCGACGACCTCGACCGCTCGTCGTTGCACGGAATACGTCTTTCCGGTTCCCGGCGGACCGAAGAGGATGGTGTTGAGAGGAGAACGAGCATATGAACTTTCTTTACCACCTTTGTGATCTCTCGGCGAAGCATTCGGAGAAAGAATGTGCTTTTCCGCTTGGAGCAGGTTCTCATAACTTTTCATTTCGTGCACAGCGGTTTGCCGTCCTTCCTGTGGTTGCGGGAGCGGCCACTCTTCTACGCTGAGCCACTCGACGGAACGACGGTGGGGGAAGTCCGAGGACGAATCGAACGTGTATCCGCCGGACACCCTTCCGACGCCGAGAACCTTCCCGCCATCGGCGGCCAGTACCATGTCTCCATCAAGCATTTCCTTCGCGAACCGGAATACCTGGCGAGTCTCCTTGCCCACCCGCCGGGGGTCGTCGGGGTACTTGTCGGTCATCATCAGCTTTATGCTCTCCCTCAGACTTTCGCCGGAGAGGTGCGGTGTCAAATCTCCCAATTCGTCCCAGCCTATGGCTACGCATTCGCCGTCTCGCATAAGCTCCCAGCGGTTCCCGGGTTGCCCATCGTCGCTCGTCCCGATACGCCAGTAGCGATGGGGTTCGCCGTCCCGCGCGTTGAGGGTTCTCGTGAGGCTCGCCATC
>Ga0136630_1000102_pt1 | contig 25224 bp, 23 predicted proteins | sample AntDrymUQ5682106_2_FD_105496 | JGI IMG/M metagenome (GOLD analysis project Ga0136630, IMG submission 105496) | Polar desert sand microbial communities from Dry Valleys, Antarctica - metaG UQ568 (21.06) | ecosystem: Environmental > Terrestrial > Soil > Desert | place: Antarctica: Dry Valley...
CCAGGCTCCCGCCGAAGACTCGCGCCCAGCCCACGAACGCGATGTCGCCGCCGTAGGCCAGGCCCCTCAGCGCCTGCTGGAGGGCGCGTTCGTCGCCGCTCGTCTCGACGACGGCGTCCACGCCGAGCCTGTCCGTGGCCCACTTCAGCTCCAGTCCCACGTCCTGGCTCGTGGGGTCCAGGGCCGCGTCGGCGCCGGATCTCAGGGCAGCTTCGCGCCGCTTCGGGATCGGGTCCACCGCCGCCACGTAGGAGGCACCGGACACCTTCGCCATCTGGGCGGCGATGGCGCCTATGGCGCCCAGGCCGAACACGGCGACCCGGTCGCCCACCCGCATCCCGGAGTCGCGCACCCCGGCGAGGGCGAACTGCGCGGGATCCAGGCACAGGGCATTCTTCCACGGCATCCCGTCTGGCATCCGGAGCAGACGTGGGTTGTCCACCGCCCGAACCACCTGCGTCTCCTGAATGCCGCCATACCCGCAAACCCGCTCGCCAACCCGGAAGCCCTCGACGTCCTGACCCTTCTCGGCGACCACGCCGACCCACTGGTTGCCGAGCACCGGCTGCCCGTTATCTCCTGGCTCGTGGGCCGCCTGGTCCCGTTTCAGGAAGATGCGCCAGTCTTTATCGTAGAGGTCAGCGGCGAACGGATCCTCCCCCCGGAAAACCGAAAGCTCTGTTCCGTGCTTTGGCGAGGCGTACTCCACCCTGACCCGTACCTCATCCGGCCCCAGCGGCGGCTCGTCGTATTCCGCCAGGGCCGCCTTCCGGGTACCGGCAACCACTAGCCTTCTAGGCATCCTCGAAGGCCCCGTCCCGCGTTGCTGGAACGTCCGCGAGCCGGCGCTCCACGCTCCTCAGATGGTCTATGGCCTGCCGCGTCACGTCGTCCAACGAGGACGTTTTGGCTCCCGGTTCGTCCAGCAAATTCGGAAGGCTCGGGATCAGCTCGAACGTCAAATAACCGCGGTAGTCCACCTCTACGAGGGCCCGCAGGATTTCTTCGAAGTCCGTGTGGCCGAGGCCGGGGGCCAGGCGGTTGGAGTCGGCCAGGTGGACGTGGTTGAGCAGCGGGCCGATCTCCCGGATGGCGTCCGGCAGCGAACTCTCCTCGACGTTCATGTGGAAGGTATCCGCCATGACGCCGCCGTTTTCAAGCCCGGTCTCGCGCCACATCCGCGCCCCTTCGCCGAGGCGGTTCAGCAAATACGTGCCGTAACGGTTCCAGCACTCCAGCGCGAGGTCCACGCCTAGCGGGGCGGCGTATTCTCCGACTTCTCTGATGCTCTCGACCGCCCACGACCACTCATCGCCCGGGTCGGCGAGCGGCTGCGTCCGGGAGTAGGCGGTGGGGGCGACTATTACCAGAGGCGCACCCAGGACACTTGCGAACTCGCACACCCGGCGGACGTACTCCTTCGCCTCGCGGCGCACCTCCGGGTCCGGGTGGGAAAGGTCGCGTCCGGCGGTGAAGTTCGGGCACACGGATCTGACACTCAGGCCAGCGGCGTCCGCCAGGCTCTTGACCTCCTTCGGGTCGTGCTTCTCCGGTTCTCCTTCGACCTCCGCGGCGGCGTAGCCGAGACGGGCCAGACGTCCGATGGACTCGGAGACGCTCTCGTCCCCGAAGCCGATCAGGTTGTATGAGTACCGGAAACGCTCCATTCTCCTCCTACAGCTGAATCTGGCCCCGGATCGCACGCGCCCTTCGATCCGGGGCCAGGTTCACCACGCCTTGTCGAAGCCCTCGTCCACGCTCATCAGAGAGTCTTCGTACTCCATGAAGGTGCCACCGTAGCCAGCGATCTCCGGCTCGCCCGGCGGCCGGGCGGCCAAAAGAACCGTGAACCTCTCACCCTTCATCCCTTGAGTCCTCCGGCGGTCAAACCGTTGATGAAGCGGCGTTGGAGGAACAGGAAAAGCACGATGATCGGCAGGATGATAAAGATGGCGGCGGCGCTGGTCAGACCCCAGTCTCGGCTGAAGCTGCTCTGGAAGGCCAGGAAGCTCGTTGTGACGGGCTTGAGGTTCTCGTCCTGGATGAAGGTGATGGCGAAGACGAAGTCGTTCCACGCCATGAGTCCGGAGACGAGCGCGACGGTCAGGAAGCCGGGCCAGCTCAGAGGCAGCACCACGCGCAGGAGCGTCTGAAGCTCGCTCGCGCCGTCTATGCGGGCAGCTTCCTCGAAGTCGCGCGGCAGGGCGACCAGGTACGAGCGCAGGAGCAGCGTTGCGAACGGTGAGAAGATGGCCCAGTAGATCACAATGAGTCCGAAGAGCGTGTTCGTGAGGTTCAGGGCGCTCCACAGGAAGAAGAGCGGCACCAGAAACATCTGGAACGGTACCGCACTCGCCACGAACAGGTAGAGCAGAACCGCGTCCGTGCCTGGCAGGTCCAGGCGGTCCAGGGCGTAGGCGGCCGTACCCGCAATCACGCAGACACCCACCACGGTCCCCACGGTGAGGATGGCGCTGTTCACCATGGTGGTGGCGAAGTTACCCTGTACCCAGGCGGTCGGGAAGTTCTCGAAGACGGGCGAGAGCGGCGGTCCGAGCGGGTTGCGCCCTATCTCCGCGCTGGTCTTCAGGGAGTTGAAAAGCAGAACCACGAGCGGCCCGAGGGCGAACAGCGCCAGAACTCCGAGGATCAGATAGTAGGGGATCTTCGACGGTTCGCGGCGCAAACCGCGTTCGCTTCTACTCGCGGAACTCAAATCTCCCACCCCCTCCTGCGAAGGAAGATGAATCCGAGCACGATCAGGCCGCTCACGAAGCTCAGGCCTAGCCCCATGGCCGCCGCGTACCCGGCCTCGAAACGCTCGAAGGCCTCCTTGTACATCAGGGTGCCTACGACCTCGCTCGCGCCCGCTGGACCACCGCGGGTGATGATGTACACGTAGTCGAAGACCAGCAGCGAGTTTATGATCGTCAACAGCACCACGAAGACGAGCGTGGGTCTTATGCCGGGGATCGTGACGTTGACGAACTGCTGCCAGCGCCCGGCCCCGTCCACCTTGGCAGCGTCGTAGAGTTGAGTATCAACCGACTGCAACGCCGTGAGGAACAAGAGCACCACGAAGCCCCACCAGGCCCAGTTGTTCACGAAGGCTACAGAAGGCAACGCCAGCCTTTCGCTTCCGAAAAAGGAAACTCCGTCGAGGAACGGGATGCCGACCGATGCCAGGGCCGATCCGATGCCCCGGTCCGGATCCAGGATGTTCTGCCACAGCGCCGCGTTCACCACGCTCGCCACCACGTAGGGGATAAAGTAGACGATCCGGAAGAACAACTGGAAGCGGGTGATCTGGGACAGAAGGAAAGCGCCCAGTAGTCCCATCGAGATCGGGACGGTCAGGAAGATGGCGGTCCACAGGACGTTGTGCCACATGGCGAGGTAGAAGTCCCCGTCGGAGAGGATCTCACGGTAGTTCTCCAGGCCCACGAACTCCGCCGGCCCCAGCCCCGACCACTCGGTGAACGAGTAGTAGATGGTCGCCACCGAGGGACCCAGGATCACGAGCACGTTCACGATCACGAGCGGGATCATAAACACCCAGGCCACCAACCCGCGTCGTCGCCGCTGCCTCCCCGACGCCCGCTTCGTGGTCGCTGCCGCGTGACCCGCCTCCATCAGGCGCTGCCCGGCTTGATGATCTTGGGCACCAGGCCCTCTTTACGGTCCTCTTTGAAGACCTCGTCGAGCCCGGAGCAGTATTCGGCAGCCGTGATGTCGCTGGTGAGGACCTTCTGCATCTCCTCCTGGATGTATACGGTGGACTTGGCCGGGAAGAAGGACCAGTTCGTGTACCCGAAGTTGCCCTCGCTCGTGGCCTGGCTCAAAGAGACGAGCTGCCGCTCCACGCGGGGATCCATGCTGGAGGGGAAGTCCCCCTCCTGGAACGGGAGCGGCGCGTTGAACGCGGAAGGCACGGCGGCCATCCACTCGGTGACCCGCGCCTTGTCGGCGACGAGATAGTCCACGAACGCGGCGGCTCCCTCCGGGTTCTGGGCACTCTGGTTGACGGAGAGGGTTGACCCGATGCCGAGCTCGTACAACTCCGGGGGCACTCCTTCTCGCAACGGGGGCAGCGGTGTCCAGTCCCAGTCGTTCTCGTTGCCCGCCGCCTGCCCGAAGAAGTCCACAGCGCTCGCCATGAACCACGAGCCCTCGACATTCATCGCGGCCTTGCCATCGCCGAAGTCGGCGTGCAGGGTGTCGAAGCCGTTGGAGAAGAACCGCTCTTGACTACCGCCGAACCAGCCGTTATCGACGTAGCTCTTGAAGAGCTCTATGGCCTCCACGAAGATCGGGTCCGCGAACTTCGTCTCGCCGGTGAGCGCCTGGTAGAGCGCGTCCGGCCCAGAGTAATGGTTCCAGAACACGGTCGGGAACCACTCGACCGCCGCGGGGTCGTCCCCTATACCGGCGGCGAACGGCGTGATGCCCTGCCCGCTCAGTTCCTCGGCCATCGCCTCCAGCTCGTCCCGGTTCTTGGGCGGCTTCATGCCCATCTCCCCGAAGAGGCTCTTGTTGTAGTAGAGTAGCATGGTCTGGAGCTGGTATGGGATGGCGGAGAGGCTGCCGCCCACGCGGCCGAGATCCAAGGCCCATCCAAGCAGCTTGTCGTCCCAGCCGTACTGTCCGGCGTAGTCGTCCAGCTCCGCGAAGAGATTGGCGTCTATGTACTCCTGGGCGTAGGCGGGACCCGGCGTCATCACGATGTCAGGCCCTTCGCCACCCTGTAGCGCCGTGCGGAGGAGACGGTCCATCTCGTCCGGCGGCTGGAAGGTTACCTTGAGTTGCGTGCCCTTGTTGGACTTCTCGAAAGGCGTCTCTATGTTCTTGCCGAAGTAGTCCTGGGGACCCGAGCCTTCGAGGTTGCTCCAGTAGGCGACCTGGCCGCTACCGCCCTCGCTACCTCCGCCGCACCCGGCGAGCAGGGTGCCCGCGAAGCTCGCCCCGAGCGCAGCCGCGCCGCTGCGCTGGATGAACTGCCGGCGCGTGATCCTTCTATTGCCCATCTCTCCTCCGTTTCTCGCCCCGGACCCGAGTCACCTTCCGGCCCCGGCGCGGAAGCCTCGCGCTTCCACGAATGGACGATACCGTTTCCCCGTTTGTTCTTTTCTACTCCCGCGCTTGTCCGTAAGCCGCGCAGATCCCGACCAAGAACTTTCCCCACGAACAGTTCTTACCCGGGATGCTACACTTTCCCGTTGTACATATCATTGCTTTTGTGTATCGAATCTTTGTCAAAAACGGCTGTCGGGTAGGGTGGGTGGCGTTGCGAGAATCCATAGTTCCCTACGTGCGGGACGCGAGCTTCCCGGTTAGGACTGCGTGGTACACGGCGCCGCGCCGGCTGCTGGACTACATGCTGATGTACGTGCAGGAGGGGGAAGTGGTGGCGCGGGTGGAGGGCCGCGAGCACCGGTGCGGCGCGGGAGATTTCTGTCTCGTGCAGCCGGGGGAGTTGCATAGTCTGGAGGGACCGACGCATACGATCAGCCCGTACATCCACCTGGATATCTTCTACAACCCCGCACGGGAGCGGAGCTTCGTGGCGCGTTCCGGGCGGGTGGACATCTCCGGGCACGAGGCGCTTTTGCAGCCTCGCCTGGAAGACGCTGCGGGCGTCCACGTACCCACGAAGTTCTCCCCGCTGCACCGGGCGGAGTTCCGGGACACGATGCTCAAGACCATCGGCGTGTGGCAGCGGCGGGACTTTCTCGGCCAGATCGAGTCCCAGTACCTCGCCACCGGGTTGGTCCTGTCGCTGCTCCAGGCGCACTCGCGCGGGAGTGTCGAGTCCTCCGATGGGCCGGAGTTTTTGAATTGGATCACCTCTTTCATGTCCCTGCATCTCTCGGAGCCGCTCTCCGTCAAAGACCTGGCTCGCCGGGCGGGCCTCTCGGCGTCGCGCTTCTCGTCCGTGTTCCGCAGCCGCTTCGGTCGCCCGCCGCATCAGTTCTTGCTTCACCTCAGGGTCCAGCGCGCCCAGGATCTCCTGCAACACACGAGCCTGAGCCTGCGCGAGATCTCCTCTCAGTGCGGCTTCGCCGACGTGCATCACTTCTCCAAATCGTTCAAGAAGACCACCGGCCACACCGCCGGTTCCTACCGCCGCGCCGCCGGTCCAACCGTTTGAGGGGTCTCGTTAGAGGGAGCGCCGACGTTCGAGCATACCCTGGTGGGATGATGGCCGTTGCGTCCCGGTCGAAGACGTAGACACACTCCTCGCACCCTTACCCGAAGGTGGCCACCGTGCCTCGGTGCCTCGCTCGTCCGCGATCTTGCCCTCCATGCGACCATTGTGGGGGCGGATCGCTTTTATATCCTTCAGATCTTACCGGAGCCCGCTGGCTGTCCGGACGACCGGTATCCCTTGTCCTGGGAGGTTAGTAGCGCCGCTATGGTCTCGGCGGGACCAGGCTTCCACCAGTAGTATCCCTGGCCGGTATCGCACCGCAAGGTACGTAGCTCTCGAGCCTGCCCGGGGCTCTCCACGCCCTCGGCAACCGCTTCGAGTTTCAGCGTGTGCGCGAGCATGATGGACGACGAGACAATCGCCCAGTCGCCGGCATCCGTTTCTATCCTCTCGATCATTGATCGGTCGATCTTGACGGAGTCCACGGGAAGACGTCTCAAGTAAGAGAGCGAGGAGTAGCCCTTGCCGAAGTCGTCTATGGCTATCTTGACGCCCAGTTCTCTTATGGTTTCAAGCATGGAGATAGCCGACTTGGCGTCCTCCACGGCCGCGCTCTCGGTGATCTCCAGTACCAGGGTCTCCGGGGCCAGGTTTGTCTCCTTCAGGGTGTTCAGGACTTCCCCGGTCAAAGTGGGGTCCCGGAACTGGCGGGTGGAGAGGTTCACGCTCATGGTGAGGGGCGGGTTTCTGGGATGTCGTTCGTGCCAGACTTTGAGCTGCCGGCAGGCTTCTTCCAGAACATATCGTCCGAGAGGAACGATGAGCCCGGTCTCTTCGGCCAGAGGGATGAACTTCTCCGGGAGTATCATGCCGCGTTCGGGGTTTTCCCAGCGCGCGAGAGCCTCCACGCCGACGATCTCTTCGGTGTCGAGGCGCGCTTGGGGTTGGTAATAGACTTTGATCTCTCCACGAGCGAGAGCCCGCCGGAGGTCGCCCTCCAGCTCCAGGCGCTCGTGGACTTGACGCTCGAGGATCGGATCGAAGACCGCATAGCGTGCCTTGCCGGAACCTTTGGCTTCATACATCGCCAGGTCCGCCGCCCGCAGGAGGTCTTTCGGTCCTTCCTCGGCGAGGCGTCCGGCAACCCCTATGCTGGCCGTGACGAACACCTCGCGGCTCGTCTCGTCGAGGAAGAAAGGAGCTTCCAGGCTTTCGACGATCCTTTCTACCACCCTCGTCACGTCGCTCATATACGTGAGGTCATCGAGCAGGACGGCGAACTCATCTCCTCCAAAGCGAGCGGCGGTGTCTTCAGGGCGCAGGCGCTCTTGCAGACGCCGGGCAAATTCGATCAGTAGCTGGTCTCCGGCTTCGTGGCCTAGAGAGTCGTTCACGACCTTGAAGTTGCCTAGATCCAGGAACAGCACCGCGAGAGGCTTCGGGCGCCGCTCGACGCGCGTCAGGGCATGACTCAGACGATCCAGGAACAGGGTACGGTTTGGCAGGTTGGTCAAGGAGTCGTGGAACGCGCGGTGCTCGATCTGCTCTTCGAGAACCTTGCGCTCGGTGATGTCGCGGCAGTTGCAGACTATCCCCGCGACGCTCGGATTTTCTAGCTGGTTGCTGCCAACGGCTTCCAGGTACTTCCAGTAGCCGTCCGCGTGCCGGAACCTGCACTGCAATGGGGGAGGCTCCTCCGGGCCGTCCATGATAAGAGAGAACACTCCGAACGCCTCCTCCCTGTCATCCGGGTGGATGTAGTCGAAGATGTTCTTTCCGACCATCTCTTCGGAGTCATAGCCGAGGGTCTTTTCCACCGCCGGGCTCTCGAAGCGTATGGTGCCGTCCGCCTCCAGCACCGTGATGATGTCCGAGGCGTGCCGCACGAGAGAGCGGAAACGCTCCTCGCTCTCGCGCAACTCGGCGACGGCGGCTTCCAGTTGTTCGGTACGCCGCGCGACCTGCCTTTCGAGGCCCTCGTTGAGCTCCCTGATCCTCTCTTCCGTTTGCTTTCGTTCGGTAACGTCGCGCAGCGTCAGTAGATGACCCTTGCGCCGCTCCTCTTGATTCCCCAGGGGTGAGTATCTCAGGTCGTAGTAGCGGCGCGACGGTCCCTCACCGACCTCGATCTCACCGTAGGTTCCCCGGCGGAGTGGTTCGCTCCGGGCAGGGGAATCCCACCGGGAACCAACTGGACGATGTTCGACCCCGTGCCCTCCGCGGTGGAAAGACTCAGGATCCGGGAGGCGGCCGGGTTGAGGTCTACGATGCGGTGGTGAGGATCCAGCACGATCACGCCGTCGCGCATACCCTCGACTACCTTGTTGCGCGCCACCGGGATAAGGTTCAAAAGGCCGAAGCGGGAAAAGCCCAGGGACATAGCGACCCCGCTCAACAGAAAAGCGAAGGCTGTGAGGTCCAGGTTGGGTACCGGACCCAGCCCCAGCACGTAGATCACATTGCCCAGCCAGGGCATCGAAGCGGCGATCAACAGAGCCCAACTCTGCTTTTGGTACAGGCGCAACGAGCGGGGCAGCGACGAGACCAGCAGGACGGTTCCGAGCAAGACGAGCAGGAGAGAGTAAACCCAATGAACCCAGAACCATGCGCCGTAGTCTACTTCCAGCAAGGGGAATGTCCCGGAAGAGTCCAGCGCCGTGCGGGTCCATATCAGGTTGTGGGCCTCGTTGGTGAAGACGAGCGCCAAGGTGACGAGCAACGGCGCGCCTAGCAGCGCGAAGTTGCGATACGTCAACCACCTCTCCCTGCCGGTGTACTGGAGCGCGAACACCAGCCAGAAGAGCGGAACCATGACGATGCCCAGATACTCGGCTTTGGCCCAGAAGATCTTCGCCTGCAAGTCGCCGGCGCCGAACTCTAACGCATACCCTGCCTCCCACCAACACACGGCTATCAAGAACGCCGTCAAAGATTTCGCGCCGGGCGCGTCTTGACGCCGCCGCCAGGCATGGAAAGCGAGCGCGCCCGCCACCACGGCCGCCAGGAGCAGAAGATAAGATGACGGGGTGTGCCGCCAGCCCATCACCGTCTCGCCTGACGACAGCCGTGATCTGAACCGGCGAAACGTTTCGGAGAGCGTCCGAAGCAGTATTCCCGGCCGGAGCGGGTAACATGCATCACACTGGCTCCGAGCGGCAACCAGAGACCGAAGCTACCGGGCTTGCGGTATTTGGGTTTCCCCGAGCACGACACTCTCCCTACCTCTCTCAAACCGGGCGTTCCACTCGGTGTTCGGACTTCCCTAGTCAGGCCCGCGCCAGAAAACCATCGTCAGTATACCGCTAACCAGGAGACTGCGACATCAGGTCTTCGTAACCGTCTCTCTGTCCCGATAGCGGGCTTCTTGCATGCCAGATTTCTACACGCCGGACTCCGCCTGGCTCTTTACGTGCTGGCGGTTCGAGGACATTTCTCTTTCTTCAGCTCCAGCTTCGCTACCGAGACGCGATGTACTTCATCTGGGCCGTCGGCGAGGCGTAAAGTTCGTGCTGAGGCCCAGAAATAGGCGAGCGGGAAGTCGTCTGAGACGCCGGCGCCGCCGTGGGCCTGGATGGCGCGGTCGAGGACTCTCAACGCCACGTTCGGGGCGACGACTTTTATCATGGCTATCTCCGCTCGCGCCTCCTTGCTGCCCATTGTGTCCATCATGTGGGCTGCTTTTAGCGTCAGTAGCCTGGCCTGTTCTATCTCGATGCGGGAGTCGGAGATCCACTCCATAATCACACCCTGCTCCGCGAGCGGCTTGCCGAACGCCTCGCGTTCCTTGACCCGCTCGCGCATCAACTCGATGGCCCGCTCCGCCACCCCGACGAGCCTCATGCAATGGTGGATGCGTCCCGGCCCGAGCCTCTCTTGCGCGATGGCGAAGCCTTTTCCTTCGTCCCAGATCATGTTGCTGGCGGGGACTCGCGCATTCTCGAAAGATATCTCCGCGTGCCCGTGCGGCGCGTCGTCGTAGCCGAAGACGGGGAGGGTGCGCTCTACCGTGACGCCGGGCGTATCGAGGGGGACCAGGATCATGGACTGCTGCTCGTAACGCGCCGCCTCCAGGTCGGTCTTTCCCATCACGATGGCGACCTCGCACCGAGGGTCTCCCGCCCCCGTGGACCACCACTTTCGCCCGTTCACGACGTATCCGTCTCCGTCCCTCTCGATGCGCGCCCGGATGTTGGTCGCGTCCGAGGAGGCTATGTCCGGCTCGGTCATGGCGAAGCAAGAGCGGATCCCCCCGTCCAGCAGCGGCTTCAGCCATCTTTCTTTCTGCTCTTCGGAGCCGTAGCGAACCAGAACCTCCATGTTGCCCGTGTCCGGGGCGTTGCAGTTGAAGACCTCGGGCGCGATGGGGCTGCGGCCCATCACCTCGCACAGCGGCGCGTACTCCAGGTTGCTCAGGCCCGCCCCGTACTCCGGCTCGGGCAGGAAGAGGTTCCACAGACCGGCGGCCCTTGCCTCCGCCTTCAATTCCTCCATGACCGGGGGTATCGTCCACCGGTCTTCGGCGGAATTCAGTTGCTCCGCGTACGTCTTCTCGTTCGGGTAGACGTGCTCGTCCATGAACGCCTCGAGCCGCGCCCGAAGCGCGAGGACCTTCTCCGAGTGATCGAAGTTCAATGGGGTCTCCTTCCAAGCGGATCGTCCGGGCGATTCTGGCACAGCGAGACGATGGCCGCAACGGAGCGGATGCGCCGGGTGCGTGACGGCGCTTGGAGAGCAGACTCTTCCCCAGAGCGGTGACCGGGTTCTAGAGTCGGTCCCGCAACAGGTGTTCGAGGCCACCCGAGCGGAGGAGGTTCTTGACGGCGCCGAGGTTGCCCACCGGGCGATGGTCCACGAAGACGCAAGGCAGCATCACCGGATGGTGAACGGCATCCGAGATCTCGGTCAGCAACTTCGGGTCGCCGGTCGTGTCAACGACCTCGAATCGGTAGCCCTGCTGCCTGAGAAAGCGTTTGGCCCGCCAGCAGTGGAAGGACCGGTCGCGGGTGTAGAGGACTATCTCTCTCTGATACATATCATCTCATCCTTCCTCGATGCCATCGTGAGAGCAATGTTCCCACAACGCGATAAGGCCGCGCATCGTACAAATGAGTGATTTTTGCTGTTATTTGGTGTTGCTTACGGATGCTAGCGTTGCTACCTTCTCCTTACGAGCCTCATCATCCGGGACCGCCTTTCGCGGCGCTTAGGGTTTCGGATAACATGAGGGGTGGGCGAAGTCGTCGAAGGTCGTGGAACGTAACATGAGCGGGTTCGAGCCGGACCCGGTGAGGAGGTTGGGATGGATCTGGGACTGCAAGGCAAGACCGCGCTGGTGCTGGCGTCGAGCCGGGGCCTCGGACGGGCGATAGCGACAGAGCTTGCCGCCGAGGGCGCGAACGTCGTGATCTCCAGCCGCGACGAATCAGCACTCGCCGCAACCGCCGCCGAAATCCACGAAGCGACCGGCGCCGAAGTCGCCCATTTCTCCGCCGACGTGACGCGGAGCGAAGACGTGCAACGTCTCGTAACGCAGACGGTGGAGCGGTTCGGGGGCGTGGACGCGCTGGTGACCAACACCGGTGGGCCGCCGGGCGGCACTTTCGAGGACTTCGGGGACGAAGAGTGGCAGAGCGCGTTCGAGCTGACCCTGCTGAACGTCGTCCGGGCTGTGCGGGCGGTCTTGCCAAGCATGAGGGAACTTGGCGGCGGACGCATCGTCAACGTCGCGTCCTCCTCCATAAAGCAGCCCATCGAGGGCCTAACCCTCTCGAACACCTTCAGGGCTGGTATCGCCGGGCTCGCCAAGAGCCTCTCCGCCGAGCTGGCCCCTGACGGCATCCTGGTGAACACGGTGGGGCCGGGGCGCATCTCGACCGACCGTTCGGCTGGCATGGACGCCTCGCAGGCAGAGGCCAGGGGCGTCTCCACCGAGGAGGTCAGGGAGGAGATGGCGGCCCGGATACCGCTCGGTCGGTACGGGACACCGGAGGAGTTTGCGAAGGTAGTGGCCTTCCTCGCCTCGCCGTCCAACAGCTACCTCACCGGGCAGGCAATCCTGGTGGATGGAGGCATGGTCAGGGCACTCTGAGGGAGCGAAGGGTCATGCTATCATCGTTGGCGTGACCTCCAAAGCACCTGATTCGAGCCTCGATTACCGTCCCATACTCATGGCCGTGGCGGTTGCGACGGTGGGGATGCTGCCCCCTTTTCTGACCGGCGGTCTCGCGGTGCAGGTGCGCGCCGACCTGGATTTCGGTCCAGGCGCTCTGGGCATCGCGGTGGCGGCGTTCTTCGCCACTTCGTCGTTGGCGTCGACGGTCATGGGGCGGCTCGTGGAGCGGATCGGGGCTCACCGCGGGATGCGTCTGGCCGCCTCGGGCAGCGCTGTCTCGCTGCTGGGGATCGCCACGCTTGCTAGCTCTTTGGGCGCGCTCGTGGCGTGCCTCGTGCTCGGCGGTCTCTCCAACGCGGTCTCCCATCCGGCGACGCACCTCTCGCTGGCCCGCGAAGTTCCACCAGACCGGCAGGGATTGTCGTTTGGGATCAAACAGTCCGCCATCCCCGCCGCGACCCTGCTCGCTGGCCTCGCCGTCCCGGCCATCGCCGTGACCCTCGGATGGAGATGGGCCTTCGCCGGGGCCACCGTACTGGCCCTGGCCGTCGCGCTCATGGTGCCTGCGGAGACGGCGAAGACGGCTGGCGTCGTTCACCGGGCGAAGGAGGCGAGGGTGGGCGACGCAAGGCCATTGTCGCTGGTCTTGCTGGCGTTCGGGATCGGGCTCGGCTCCATCGCGGCCACGCCACTGGGTACGTTCCTCGTGGAATCGTCGGTGGCGGCCGGGTTGCGGGTGGAGACGGCCGGGCTCTTGCTGGCTTTCGGGAGCGCGTGCGGCATCATCGTCCGGGTACTTTTCGGGCGGCTCGCGGATGGGATGAGCGGCGGCAGATTGCGGTTGGTGGCGGCCATGCTCTGCGTCGGGACGACGGGCTTCGTGTTGCTTGCGACCGGGGCGGGACCGCTGCTCGTGGTTGGGACGGTGCTTGGTTTCGGGGCGGGATGGGGATGGCCCGGACTCTTTAATTTTGCCGTTGTCAGGACTAGTCCCGGCTCCCCCGCCGCGGCCACCGGCATCACCCAGACCGGCGCATCGGGCGGGGCCGCGCTCGGGCCGCTGCTCTTCGGGTTCGTGGTCGAAGGGACTTCCTTCTCGACCGCATGGCTCATGTGCGGAGGCATCGCCCTGGCCGCGGCGGCTACCATCCTCGCGGGACGGGCGATGGTACTGCGCGAGCGCACCGCGCCGGGGTAGGAAATCTCTCCCGATCTTCTGGCAGCGCGTGGACAAAAATAGTACGGTGTGGCGCGTGAAAGCCTCTTCCGAGAACCGTAGTATCTGGGCGTATCGCGTGTTGCTGATCTTGGCCGGCATCACGCTCGCGGTGGGATGGTGGGCGCGAGTATTCAACCTCACCTTCCCAAGACAGAAGATGTGGGATGAGATCTACTTCCCCGTCTTCGCCAACAACTACCTGAAGGGCATCCCGTTCTTCGACCTGCACCCACCGCTGGGCAAGTTCATCCTGGCCGCGAGCATCGCCGTCTTCGGGAATGATCCACTCGGGTGGCGGCTGATGCCCGCCGTGTTCGGGTGCGCGCTGGTGATCTTGGCGGCAGTCCTCGCATGGCGTTATTTCGAAGATAAGGTCGCGGCCATCCTGTTCGCCACTTTTGTCGCGGGGGAGACCATCTTCATCCTCTATTCTCGCGCCGGTCTGCTGGACGGCATTCTAGTTTTCTTCGTCCTGGCGACGTTCCTCGCGGCGCTGCGGGTGGAGGAGAAGGATCAGCTCGTGTGGCCCGCGTTGCTTTTGGGATTGACCATCGCTATCAAGTGGGCTGTCTTCGGGATAGCGTTGCCTATCGGGTATGTTCTGTGGCGCAAGGGGCTGTTCCGGCCGTTCGTGGCTAGCCTGTACATCTCTGCGGTGGTCTATATTTTGGTTGTCTTCGCCGGGCAGATCTGGAACCCGACCGGGCCTTTCAAGACCTTCACGGACCAGAATACCCTGATGAACGCGGTGGAGTGGCACAAACAGGCTCTCCGCAATGCGGGCCGGGCCGTCCCGAATAGCGAGGGTTCGCAGTGGTGGACGTGGCCGCTTCTGGGGCGTCCGATCATCTTTTTCCAAGAGACCAACGCCGCGGGCAAAGACCTCGTCTTCCTGGCTATCGGCAACCCGTTCGTGTGGTGGAGCAGTACGCTCGCCGTCCTCGCAGGTTTTGGCGAACTGATAAGGCGCATAGTCTGGCGGAAGCCATTGGCCGACCATCCACTCGTTCCGATAGTGATAGGATACGCCATTCTAATGCTGCCGTGGATACCGGGCACCCGCATCCCGTACCTGTACAACTACCTGCCGCCATACGCCTTCGCCCTACTAGCCCTGTCTTACTGGCTATCGCGGATCTGGGGCTACCGGCGTTGGGGACCGTGGATGGTCGTCTTGTATGTAGTCATCGCGCTCGCGTTCACCATCTACTTCCTCCCTCTGGTGACGGGGTTGCCCCTGGACCACGAGAGCTTGCGGCAGCGCATCTGGCTGGAGTCCTGGGACCACGGCGAGTTCCAGTAACGGCGTCATGCGCGGGATCCGATCCCGCAGGCTGCGGAAACTGACCGCGCTCCACTATCACGGCCACGAAAAAGGGACCGGACTGGCGGCCCGATCCCTTTCGTTTGTCTGCGGGTGGATGCTGTGTTTAGTAGAACACCTTCTCGCAGTCGGAGGCTACTTCGTCGCCCCGGTCGGCTTGTACCGTGTCGCGTCCGTCGCCGCACTCGATGATATCCCTGGCATTCGAGCCGCTCGCCGCGACGATGGTGTCGTCGCCATCGCCGCCGTAGATCATGTCCACCGACCGGTCGGAGCCGAACTCGCCAGCGCCATCGAAGAGGTCGTCGGAGCCGTCGCCGCCGAGGATTTCGTCTTCCCCCAGACCGCCGAGTATGTAATCAGAGCCCTTGCCGCCTAGGAGGGTGTCTGAGCCCGTTTCACCGTTGTCGTGTCCGTTTGTGGGAGCGGAGCCCCGGATCCAGTCGTGCCCAGCCCCGCCGTAGATGGTGTCGTCGCCGAAGCCGCCGTTCAACCAGGAGTCGTCTCCGGCGCGTCCCTTTATGGTGTCGTCTCCGGCGCGGCTCCGGAACTCGTCCACCTTCCAGGTGCCGGAGAGAACGTCGTTGCCAGAGGTGCCTTTCGAACTCGCGCCCGGAACAGCCGCGACGGCCGTTCCTGCCGAGAGGAGCATCGCCGCCGCCACTACCGCCGCCAGAACCCTACCCGTCCGCCTCATCTCCACTCTCCTTATTCCCCCCGGCTCTCGGCCTACCAGGCCGCCATGACAGGAACTTTAAAGAACTCGCGTTACGTTGTGGAGACGACCGGGTAACGCTTCGGTCAGTTTTTGGTAACGGTTGGATAACAAGGGCGCGTGAAGGATGGGGGATCCTCTTCCCCAAACGAAAATTCAGCTAACTGCGAGTCGGAGTCTGCTCCTCGCCGGTGAGTGACAGCAGCGGGCCGAAGACGGATGCTCAACCTCATTGTCTGGACCGCCCGTACCCGCCGCCGCCCGGTGTCTGGACCGTGATCACGTCTCCCGCTTCGAGTTCCCGGCTGGTCTTCGGCGGAAGCTCTTCGCCATTCAGCAGATTTTCGCCGGGCTGGCCGGGCTCGCCGCCCTGTGCGCCTTTCGGGCCGTGGCGGCGGCGGTCGGTGAGGAGGGAGAGGGTGGCGGGTTCCAGGACGCGCACGGAGCGCGCGATGCCGTCGCCGCCGCGATGCTCGCCCTCGCCGCCGGAGCCGTACACCAGTTCGTAGCGTTCGACGCGCATCGGATACTCCAGCTCGAAGGATTCGACAGGGGTGTTCAGCGTATTGGACATGCCGACGTGGACACCGGAGGGGCCGGGGCCCGTCGCGCTCGCGCCCTGCCCGCCGCCGATCGTCTCGTAATATGTCCAGCCGGAAGATTTGCCCCGTCCGCCAATGATGAGGTTGTTCATCGTCCCCTGGCCCTGCGCCGGGAGCCTCTCCGGGGCGAAGCCGGAGAGGGCGGCGAGCGCCACGTCGGCGATGCGGTTGCTCGTCTCGACGTTGCCCGCCACCACCGCCGAAGGGCTGCTGGCATTTACCAGGCTGCCTTCGGGGGCGTGTATCGTAAGCGGCGCGTAGGTGCCGGCGTTGGCCGGCACGTCGCCCGGCAGGAGGACGCGCAGGGCGAAATAGCAGGCGGAGCGCGTCACGGCGAGGGGGCAGTTGACGTTGCCCGCTACGGCGTCCGAGGTGCCCGAGAAATTAATGGTCATCGCGTCGCCTTGTATCTCTACGGTCGCCTTTATGGGGATGTCGTCGTCGGTGGCGCCGTCGCCTTCGAGTACGTCTTCGGCGGAATGATGGCCGTCGGGGATGGCGCGGATGGCCTCGCGGGTGCGGCGTTCGGTGTAGGCGATGACCTCGTCGAAGGCGGTGAGAACGGTATCCCGTCCGCGGCGCTCGACGATCTCCGCTAGGCGGGTCTCGGCTATGCGGTTCGCGGCGATCTGTGCCCGCAGGTCTCCGCGCCGCAGGTCCGGGGTACGGACGTTGGCGAGGATGAGGGCCAGGATCTCCTCGACATACTCCCCGCCGCGCATCAGGCGCACCGGCGGGATGATGAGGCCCTCCTGGAAGATCTCCTTCGAGCGGCTCGGCATCGAACCAGGACTCATCCCCCCGACATCGGAGTGGTGAGCCCGCGTGACGGCGTATCCGACGATTTCATCTCCGAGCGCGACCGGCGAGACGAGCGTTATGTCGGGCAGATGGGTGCCGCCGGAGTATGGGTCGTTGAGGGCGAAGACGTCGCCGGGTTCGGGGTTCTTCTCCATGATGGCGGCTACGGCTTCGGGCATGGCGCCGAGGTGGACGGGGATGTGCTCGGCCTGGGCGACCATGCGGCCTTGCGCGTCGAAGAGGGCGGCGGAGCAGTCGCGGCGCTCCTTGATATTCGAGGAATAGGAACCACGGATCAGGACGGCCCCCATCTCCTCCGCAACTCCGGACAACGCGCTCGCCAACACGGAGAGCGTTACCGGGTCCAGTTTCGGATCAGCCATTCTCTTTCTCCAGCAGGCTCGGTGGCGTGCCACCGTCGGATTCGAAGCATATCCCGCAGCCTCCCGGCCAGGCATCGCAGATGACGCCGCGAATCATGATGATCGCTCCAGCACAAGTGTCCCCACCTCGTCCACGCGGCCCCGCCAACCGGGACGGACCACGCACGTCGCCTCGGCGAATTCGACCACGGCTGGTCCCTCGACCTCAGAACCCCGTCCCATCCGCGCGCGATCCAGGACCGGAACCTCCGTCCATTTCCCGTCGAAGTTGGCCTCGCGCCGTCCGCGTTCGGCGTCGTCTTCGGGTTCCGGTTCATTCAACTCCGGCTTCTCGACGGGGACGGTGGCCGTGAGGCGGAGGTTGACGATCTCCACACCTTCACCGTCCATCCGGTAGCCGTAGCGGCGTTCGTGCGTATCTTGGAACCTGGCGGTGAGGTTTTCGAGGTCCTCCGCTTCGTCGGTGTCCACCATCAGCTCGAAGGACTGGCCTGCGTAGCGCAGGTCGGCCCGGCGGTGGAACTGCGGGGAATCGAGGTCCTTTGATGCGCGGTCCTGCAACGTCTCGAAGGAGGCTTCTATATCCTCCTGGTCCAGTTCATCCAGAGACGAGAGGAGCGGGGTGACGTAGTCGCGGCGGGGGTCGGAGACGGCGAGGCCGAGGGCGCTGAGGACGCCGCTGCCTTTGGGGACGAGGACGGTTTTCATGCCGAGTTCTTCGGCCAGGGAACAGGCGTGAAGGGGACCGGCCCCCCCGAAAGCGACCAGGGCGAACTCGCGGGGATCCAGGCCACGCTCGACGCTTATGACGCGCAGCGCACCGACCATCTCCATGTTGGCGACCTGCACCACCCCGAGCGCGGTTTCCAGCGCGTCCATGCTGGCTTGTTTGCCCACCCTTTCGAGGGCTTCGGCGGATCTCTCACGGCTCAGAGCGACCTCGCCGCCCAAAGTTGCGCCGTCCTGAAGGTAGCCGAGGAAGAGGTTAGCGTCGGTGACTGTGGGCTCCTCGCCGCCTTTGCCGTAGGCTGCTGGGCCAGGGTCCGCGCCCGCTGAGTGAGGACCGGCGCGCAGTGCGCCGCCCGCGTCCATCCAGGCTATCGAGCCGCCACCCGCGCTTACGGTGTGGACATCTATCATGGGGAGTTTTATGGGGACACCGGCGACCGCCGCCTCCGTGGTCGTGAGGGCTTCGCCGTCCAGGATGGGCGCGACGTCCGAGCTGGTCCCGCCCATGTCGAAGGTGAGGAGGTTCCTATATCCACTCTTCTCAGCCACGTAAGCCGCCCCGACCACGCCGCCCGCCGGCCCTGATAGCACGCAGGCCGCCGCGCTCTTTGCGGCTGCGGAAAGCTCCGTCACGCCGCCGGAGGACTGCATCACCAGTGGCTCCGGCATCCCCGCGCCCTCGACCTCGCCTCCGAGGTTCGAGAGATACGCGGCGAGCTTCGGTCCGAGATAGGCGTCCGCTACCGTGGTCGAGAACCGCTCGTACTCCCTGAACTCGGGCAACACCTCGCTGCTGAGGGAGACGTGTACATCCGGCAACTCCGCTCGAAGCACCTCTCCGATCCTGTTCTCGTGTTCCGGGTGCGCGAAGGCAAAGAGCAGGCACACCGCCACGGCCTCGACCTCCGCATCTTTCAGGGCGGATACTGTTCTCTCCAAGCTCTCTTCGTCGAGGGCTTCTATTTCGCCGTCCGATCCCATCCGTTCGCGGACGGTGAAGCGCAACTCGCGGGGGACGAGGGCGGGGGGACGGTCCATCGCCAGGTCGTAGAGGGATGGGCGGTTCTGGCGGGCTATCTCCAGCACGTCACGGAAGCCTTCGGTGGTGACGATGGCGGTTCTCGCGCCCCGGCGTTCCAGGAGGGCGTTGGTGGCGACCGTCATGCCGTGGGCGAAGGCGATCACGTTGTCAGCCTCTATCCGCGCCGCCCGGATGCTGTTCATCACGCCTTCCGATTGATCCCGCGGCGTGGATGGAACTTTGGAGGTAATGAGCCTGCCTCCGCCGAGGGCTACGAGGTCCGTGAACGTGCCGCCCACGTCCACGCCGAGGCGAAGGTTGCTCATCAACTATCCTTGCTCGGCGACGAGCCGACGTTCTTCGGGGTCTTCCTCGTAGATGCCCTTGTGGTAGGTCGTCATTCCCGTGTTCTCGCCCCCAAGCCTCTCCATGTTCGCCCCGAACTTTTCCGTATTTGTCGAAACATAACCCGCGAAACGCCATCTGGTCAACCCTATTGACCTGGGATCCCGATGATGTGAAGTTCCGAAGATACCCGCGTATCATGTCCGGCAGCGTTTTGGTGTGGCAAAGAAGGAGGGAACCGCATGGCCGCCGTGGCGAACAGACGGGACGATGAGGCGCTGGACCCGAGAGCGAAGCACGCCATAAGGGGCGCGTTCCTGGGGTTCTTCGTTGACATATTCGACATCTATCTTCCGATAGTGGTCCTGGCTCCGGCTTTGATCTACTTCGTCTCGCCCCAGATAGGCGGGACCGCGAGCACCATAATCGGGGCTTCGATCTTCGCGGCGACGCTCGTTGGTCGGCCGGTCGGCGCTCTTATCTTCGGACGCTTCGCGGACACCATAGGCAGGAAACGCACGACCATCGTTGCCGTCAGCGGGTTCGGGGCGATCACGCTTCTCCTCGCCTTGATGCCGGGATACCAGCAGATCGGGATAGCGGCGGTGATCATCTTCATCGTCCTGCGTTTCCTCGACGGCATCTTCCTCGGCGGCGAATACACCTCGGCGAGCCCGCTGGCGATGGAGTACTCGCCCCAGGCGAAGCGCGGCTATTACGGGGCGCTCGTCATGACCGGGTTCCCCCTAGCCTACGCCACTATATCCCTGATCACCATGTTCCTGCTCTTCCTGCTGCCCTCGGAGGGACTGAACTCTCCCTACGTGCAGTGGGGATGGAGGATACCGTTCCTGCTCGGCGCGGTGCTCGCCTTCGGTTTCGTCGTCTACTACTCGCGCTCGGTGTCCGAGTCGGAGGTCTTCGAGCAGAGCGGGGGAAGTGAATCTCCCCTGAAAGACCTGTTCAGCGGAGATAACCTGAAGAACTTTTTGCAGGTCTTCGTGATGATGACCGGCTTCTGGCTCACGCTCAACACGGTGGCGGCGGTTCTTCCCGGCTTGCTCGGGGACCCGGTCGGGCTCTCTTCGACCAGCGTCACGATCACGCTCGTCATCGCCAACGTGATCCTGGCTGGAGGCTACGTGCTGGCGGGCGTGATCAGCCAGCGCATCGGGCGCCGGCCCTTCCTCATAGGTATCGGCCTCGTCATGTCGGTCGCTGGCACCTTGCTCTACTACGTGCTGATAAGCGCGGCCCCGAAGAACCTCTTCGTGGTCATCCTTCTGACGACGGTAATAACGCTCCTCATCGTCTCCCCCTGGGGCCTCGCCACCACCTATATCAACGAGCGCTTCCAGACCGGCGTCCGCGCCTCGGGATTCGGCCTCGGCTATAGCCTCGCGGTCATCATCCCCTCGTTCTACGCCTTCTATCAGGCGGGGCTTGAGACCTTCATGCCCGCCGAGTACACGGTGCTCGTGCTCCTGGTATTGGGCGCGCTCCTGATCGTAGGCGGGGCGGCCTGGGGACCAGAGACCAGAGACGTGGACTTCTCGGAAGGCGCAAGGTAGACGGCATGATCGAAGGAATAAAAGTCTTCGACCTGGAGCAGCCGCGGACGGCAGATATGCCTATCCACCCGGCCCATCAGCATGCCGGGTACTCGTATCTGCTGCATCGCCACCACGAGGATGAGTACCGACCGGAGGAGGCCGGTCCTCGCACCGGAGCCGCCGGAATCCTCATCTTCAGCGAGCACACCGGCACCCACATAGACGCCCTCTCCCACCAGTCCGACGCGCTCATGCTCTGCGGCGGCGTGCCGGTCGGCGAGGTGCAAAGTTCACGCGGTTTCACTCGACACGGCGTGGAGGAGATCCCCCCGATAATGTCGCCCGGCATCTTACTCGATGCGGCCGCGGCGGAGGGCGTCGAATGCCTGGAACCCGGACACGCCGTGACCGCCGACGACCTCGAAAGGTGCTGCGAGCGGCAGGGAGTCGGCGTCGATCCGGGGAGCGTCGTCCTGGTCCGAACCGGAAATGCCCGCCACTGGGACGACGCCGAACGCTACCTGGATGGGCCTGGCATGGACGCAAGCGCCGCATATTGGATGGCCGACAGGCAGGTTCTGGCCGTCGGGGCGGACAACATGGCGTGGGACGTGCCGGGGCTAAAGGACCCGGAATTGGGATGCTACTTGCCGGGACACCTGATCCTGCTTTCCCGGCATGGCATTTACATTATCGAGAACCTGCAACTGGACGAGCTGGCCGCCGCCGGCCACCATCGCTTCGAGTTCGTCTGCGCGCCGCTCAAGTTCGTCGGGGCCACCGGCTCGCCTGTCAGGCCCGTGGCGGTGGTTTCCGCGGATTCCTGACCGATCTAATCGCATCCCCAAGATCATCCCTCGCCGTCTGACTCGTCCGTGTGCTGCCCGAGCGCCGGCGGAGGACGCCGTATCGGCAACCTCTCGCCATCCACGAGCACCGGCGAAGCGAGCATCCTGAGCATTCCGGCGGTGGGATGGTCCACATCGCGCAAGATGCCGGAGCCGAGCACATGCTCGTCCTCGAACACGTCCGCGAGCGTGTTGACGGGGCCGCAGGGAATCCCGGCCTCCCTGACCTTCTCGACCCACTCTTCGGCGGTGTGTTTCGAGAACTCCCGCTGAAGAGCCGCTACCAACTCCTCCCGGTTGGCGACCCGGCCTGGGTTGGTGGCGTATCTTTCGTCGCCTGCGAGGTCTTCACGACCGAGAGCTTCGCACAGCCGGGCGAACTGGGCATCGTTGCCGGCGGCGACGGCGATTTGTTTATCCGAGGCGGCGAAAGTCTGGTATGGGACTATGGTGGGGTGGGCGTTGCCCATGCGGCCTTTGTCTTCACCGGAGACGAGGTATTCCTGGGCGCGGTTGGCGAGCCAGGAGAGGGTGCTCTCGAAGAGCGGGGCCTCTATCCTGGCTCCCTCTCCGGTCTCCGAACGGCGGTGCAATGACGCCAGGATCGCAGTGGCCGTCTGCAATCCACAGACGATGTCCGCGATGGCGACGCCGGCCGATGGCTGGAAGTCGAGATAAGGGTCGCTATCGCGAATCGTTGGTCGCCAATCGAAAATACGACTCGCGATCCGCGACTTTACGATTCGCGCTTCACTCTATCTTTACGATGCCGTGGCGGACGGCGAAGACGAGGGCCTGCAATCGCGAGGCGACCTCCAGCTTGTTTCGGATGTTGCCCATATGGGTCTGGACGGTGTCCAGGTTGACGTGGAGGCTGCAGGCGAGTTCGCGGTCGCTGAGTCCCTCGCCCAGCACCCGGAGGACTTCTTTCTCCCTGGGGGTGAGCTTTTCGAGGAGTTGACGGGCTTCGCGCTCCTCGCGCCTCTCGCCGTCCATGAAGCGCGTCGCGTCGACGACCTCGCTCGGGGAGACGAGCTGCTCGCCGGCGAAGAGGCGGCGCACCGCCGATATCACCTCCCCGACGCGGGAGGACTTGTGAAGTACGCCCGCCGCGCCCGCCTCGATGGCGCGGGCGAGCCACCTCTGTTCCGAGAAGGCCGTCAGGACGAGGACGAGCGCGTCCGGGTTGGCGGACTGTATCTCCCCGATGAGCTGCGTCCCCGAGCCGTCGGGGAGATCGAGGTCTATCAGGACGAGGTCGACCGAGGGGCCGACATTCTGGAGCGCCTCTCTCGCTTCGGAGAGGGAGCCTGCCTGCGCCAGGACTTTCAGGTCCGGCTCGCGCTCGAACATGAAGGCGAGCGGGTCGCGGAAGGACGGGTGGTCGTCCACGAGGAGGGTCTTTATCACGGGACGACTTCCAGCTCGAAGGCGAACACCGACCCTTCCCCGGAGGTCGAGAGGAGTTTCAGGTCTCCGCCGTGGCGGCGCGCGATGCGGCGCGAGAGGTAGAGTCCGAGGCCCGCTCCGGGAACCTTGCGTCCGGCGTCGTCGCGGCCGCGGCCGAACTTCTCGAAGATCCTGGCTACGTCGTCCGGGTGGATGCCGCACCCCCGGTCGGCGACTTCTATGCGGACTTGTTTCTCCAAGCGAACCGCCCGTATCTCCACCCCCTCGCTCTCCGGCGAGTGCCTTGCCGCGTTTGATAGCAGGTTCCGAAGCACTTGTCCGACACGCCCCGCATCCGCGAGCAAGCCCGTATCTTCGTCCGCTTCGAAGGTGATGGTGAGTTTTCGTTCTCCGGGGAGGGTTCGGAAGAACACAGCGGCGTCGTCGAGGAGTTCCTTCAGCGGGGTGGAGCGGAGTTTCACGTCGAAGTCGTCGCGCTCTATCGAGCCGGAGACCCGCACGTCCTCCACCAATGCGTTGAGCGAGTCGGTCTGGGCCTGTATCTCGTCGAGTACGCGCCTGCGTTCCGTGTTCGACAATTCCTCCGTGGAGAGCATGTCCGAGAGGTTGCGGACGGCGGAGAGCGGGGCGTTCAGTTCGTGGGCGATCATCGCCGTGAAGTCCGCCTTCATCACGCCGAGTTCCTCCAGGCGGCGATTCGTCTCCTTCTCGGCGACGAGGAGGGCTTCGCGTTCCTGGGCGATGCGGCGGAGCTTGATGATGCCTCCTAGTGCGATCATCGCCGCGAAGGCGAGGCGTAGGAAATCGGCGGTGGTGAGGACCGGGCTGTAGGCTGCGGGCTGGAAGACCGCTCGAAGCTGCGACCCCGACAGAAGAACCATAGCCACGAGAAGCCATCCAGCCAGAGCGCCGCGCTGGTAGAGCGAGGCCGCTCCAATGGTGGCAACGACCGCCAGGGCCAGCGGGACGATGGAGACGGCCCAGTTCCAGCCGGTCGCTTCGTAGGGGAGGGTGCCCGCGGCGGCGTCCGCCACCGTGTTGGCTTCCAGGATCAGGGGTGGCAGAAGGTGTCCGAACTCGTGCAAAACCAGCCCCGCGGCCCCAAAGACCGCGAGGATATCCAGCATCGTTTTTCTTCCGAGCTTCGGTGGACTTTTTGGGACGAGGCCCACTGCAAACAGCGTGGCCGTTGCGGTCCAGACGAGCAGCGATTCGTAGGCCGCCGCGTTGGGGCTGTGGTCGCTGCCGAGTACCAGGTCCTTGTATTGAAATGCGAGTGCCCCGAGGCCCGACACGAGGAGACCCGCCGCAACCCAGAGGAGGCGGTCCCCGTGTCTTTCCGTGATGAACATGCTGAGGACGAGAGCGCCGAACAGGCATGCGATCACGGTGGCCATGACCACCGCTACGTGGACCTGCGGAGCGTGCACCGCGAAGCGGAGTTGCTCGGTGTACATCGTCACCGACGACCACAGCACGATGGCGACGGCGAGCATTATCGCCAGCGCCATAGCGCCGGGTCGTTGCCCGGACAGAGCCGCGCGCAGCCTGAGCCACGGACTCCAGCGTCCCTCCGCGCTCCGGGAACCCCCGATCACACTCCCGCCTTCCCGGCGAAGACCATTCCTATCATCCCCGGATGTCTCGCTCTCAACACCCGATCATCACCCTCGAATTCCGAACACTAAATGTAGTTCCCATTATATACGAACGACCGCTGCTCCCACCCGCGCCGAAGCCGTTCGAGTACCTGGATCGTTGCTTGTCGGCTCTATATTTTTCGTAGATTTCACAATCTGGCTATTTTTGGGGATGCGCCAATCGTGCCGGATGGATCAAAATGTTCATCGAACACACGGGAAGGAGCGAAATGGAAAGATGGAGATCCACACGTCATACGGAGTGCGCTCCGCTGTCGCTGTCCTCGCGGAGAGATCGAGGACGGCGACATGTATGTCATGCGGTTGCGAACCCGAGGAGGAATAGCGGATGAGTGATGACGAGGTAGGCCAGC
>Ga0136630_1000103_pt1 | contig 25120 bp, 26 predicted proteins | sample AntDrymUQ5682106_2_FD_105496 | JGI IMG/M metagenome (GOLD analysis project Ga0136630, IMG submission 105496) | Polar desert sand microbial communities from Dry Valleys, Antarctica - metaG UQ568 (21.06) | ecosystem: Environmental > Terrestrial > Soil > Desert | place: Antarctica: Dry Valley...
AGAGGGGCAGAGGGATCCGGCCCGTTGAAGCCCCGGCAACCATCGCGATTCGGCGACAGGTGCCACCTCCGGCCCGCCACGGCGGGAAAGATGAGGAGCCTCCGCGATGACCGCTCAGACCGTTCAGCCCGCTCGTACCCGCTCATCCGCCTCCGTCTCCGCCTCCGCCACGATCCGATGTCCGGCCATCGCGCTGGTGTGCCGTAACTGTGGTGCCGAATATCCGCTCACCCCGATCCATGCCTGCGCTGAATGCTTCGGCCCGCTCGAGGTCGGCTACGACAAGGCGATCCTGGCGTCGGTGACCCGCGAGCAGATCGAGTCGGGGCCGAAGAACCTCTGGCGTTACGCCGGATTCCTGCCGGTCGGCCAGGACCCTGACAGCCGGGTGAGCCTGAATCCCGGCCTCACCCCCCTCATCCACGCCCCGGGGCTGGCCGCCGAACTCGGGATGACCTCGATCTGGGTCAAGGACGACTCGGCCAACCCCACCCACTCGTTCAAGGACCGGGTCGTCTCGATGGCCGCGACCGCCGCTCACGGCTTCGGATTCCGCCAGCTGGCCTGTGCGTCGACCGGCAACCTGGCCAACTCGGTGGCTGCACACGCCGCCCGCGCCGGCTGGGAATCCACGGTCTTCATCCCGAGTGACCTCGAGCCGGGCAAGATCGTGCAGACGGCGGTTTACGGCGGCCGGCTGGTCGCCGTCGAGGGCTCGTACGACGACGTGAACCGGCTGACCTCGGAGCTGCAGGACACCGACGAGTTCGAGGACACCGCCTTCGTCAACCAGAACGTCCGGCCGTACTACGCCGAGGGTTCCAAGACGGTCGGGTACGAGATCGCCGAACAGCTCGGCTGGCGGATCCCGTCCCAGGTGGTCATTCCGGTTGCCTCCGGCTCACTGCTGACCAAGGTGGACAAGGCCTTTCGCGAGCTCGTCGCTATCGGCCTCGTCGAGGACAGTCAGTGGAAGATCTTCGGAGCCCAGTCCTCCGGGTGCGCCCCGATCGCGACTGCCTTCGCCGAGGGGCTCGATGTCGTGACTCCGGTGAAGCCGACCGGGATCGCCAAATCGCTGAACATCGGCAACCCCGCCGACGGCCCGTACGCGCTCGACGCGATCCGGCGCACTGGGGGCTCGATCGTGCACGTCGGGGACGCCGAAATCGTCGAGGGAATCCGGATCCTGGCCCGTACGGCCGGGGTCTTCGGCGAGACTGCCGGGGGTGTCACGGTCGCCTGCCTTCAGCAGTTACTGGCCAGTGGAGCCCTTGATCCTGGGCAGGACACCGTCATCCTCAACACCGGAGACGGTCTCAAGACGCTCGACCCCGTCGCCGAGGTGGTCGGGCCGACGGTGACGATCAAGCCCTCGCTCAAGGCCGCCCGCGAGGCCGGCCTACTGGACTGAGCTCCCACCCTCCGTCCCCATCACCTTTGCCTACCTGGTGCACCGACACGCCGATCGCGACTGCGGCGGTTCGGTGCACCAGGTAGGCAAAGGCGCCGCGTTGGGGACAACGTCAGCGCAGAGGAGCGTTGTTCGGCGACCCTGCATGGGTGGATCTGCCGTTGGGATCGGTTGCCGACCGGCAAGGCGGCCTGGTCACCTGGGAGCAGGCGCTCGCGGCCGGGGTGCAGCGGTCCGATGTCGCGTTTCTGGTTCGACGTGGCGCGTGGGAGCGGGTGCGCCGCGGGCTGTACGCCGAGGTCGGGGGAGACGCTGTCGTACGGATGGCTGCGGCCCTCCTAGCCACCGGCGGCCGTGCCGTGGCCAGCCACGGCAGCGCGGCAGAACTCCTCGAACTCGACCTGCTCCGCGAGACGAATTCAGCAGTGTCCGTGCTGACGGTGCCGCCCGGTGCGCGCGGCCATCGGGACGTGCCGACCATCCATGTCCATCGAGCTGGGCTGCCTCCACGGCACATGACCGAGTCACACGGCCACCCGGTCACAACGGTGGCCAGAACGCTCGTCGATCTCACCCGAGCATTGTCCTTGCGCGACGGAGTGGTCGGCATGGACGCGGCGCTCCATGCGGGCCGGGTCAATCGCGAGGAACTGGAGGAGGTGCTCGCCGACTGCCGAGGCTGGCCATGGATCCGGCGGGCTGCCTCGGCGGTGGAGTTGGCTGATCCGGCGGCGGAGTCACCCTTGGAGTCCCTGTCTCGACTCTTCTTCCGCGACCACGACATCCCGCCCCCGCAGACGCAGGTCACCTTGCGTTCCGGCAACCAATTCCTCGCTCGTACGGACTTCTGGTGGGAGTCGCGTCGGGTCGCCGGCGAGGCCGACGGATTGGGCAAGTACGCGACACTGGCCGATCTGCATGCCGAGAAGCGGCGTCAGGAGCGGATCGAAGCCCAGGGCATCCGCGTGGTTCGGTGGACGTGGGACGACATCTGGCGACCGGCTGCTGCACGGGCGACCGCGGCTCGGCTCCGGGCAGCACTCAGTTGGGCGGCTTGACTGGGCATCTCCTTGGGCCGAAGCCCCGTCGGGGCCGCCTTTGCCTACCTGGTGCAAGGACACGCCGAGGGGACAGACCGCGTGTCGCAGCACCAGGTCGGCAAAGCGGTGACGGACTGCGCGTGATCGAGATCCGCCGCGTCGCTCAAATCGAAGCTCCAGGAAAATTCCTGGGTCCGGCCTGTAGTGAACAGGCTCAGGTCCGGTAGCGTTGCTAATTGGTCGTCGTTCCTCGTTCGTGTTCGCGAGCGCAAGAGCAAGACCCCCGCTTCCGCATACGGCGTAGGCGGGCCTCGCAACAGAACGTGGGAGATATCACGTGGCACAAGGCACAGTGAAGTGGTTCAACGCCGAGAAGGGCTTCGGCTTCATCGCCGTGGATGGTGGACAGGACGTTTTCGTTCACTACTCCGCGATCAGCATGGATGGCTACAAGAGCCTCGACGAGGGTCAGCGCGTCGAGTTCGAGGTCGTTCAGGGAGACAAGGGTCCTCAGGCCGACGCCGTACGGCTCGCCTGATTTCCTGAACTAAACGAAGGGCCTCTTCCTACCGGAAGGGGCCCTTCGTCATTATCTTTTCCCGTTTGGGGTCGGGTACCCACTGTCACATTCCTGGCCAGGGCTGCGGGTTCGTTCCGTACGGGGCCGGCGGTACCGACAAGAATCCGGGCGGGCTGACGCCCGCGCTTGCACTCGACCCAGTCGAGTGCCAGACTCAGAGTTGGCACTCGACCCTGTTGAGTGCCAATCCGAAGGTCGGTAGGTGAGGCCGTCAGCCGCGGTGCGCAAGGAGTGCCGTAGGCGAGGGGGCCGTCCGTCGCGGGCGCCACACCGATCACAAAGCGTCCATCCATGGAGGACCACACCGCATGGCCAAGATGATCGCGTTCGACGAAGAGGCGCGCCGCGGCCTCGAGCGAGGAATGAACATTCTCGCCGATGCCGTCAAGGTGACCCTCGGCCCCAAGGGGCGCAACGTCGTCCTCGAAAAGAAGTGGGGCGCGCCCACCATCACCAACGATGGTGTGAGCATTGCCAAGGAGATCGAGCTCGAAGACCCGTGGGAGAAGATCGGGGCCGAGCTCGTCAAGGAAGTTGCCAAGAAGACTGACGATGTCGCCGGTGACGGCACCACGACCGCAACGGTCCTGGCCCAGGCACTCGTCCGAGAAGGCCTGCGCAACGTCGCCGCCGGCGCCAACCCGATGGACCTGAAAAAGGGCATCGAGAAGGCCGTCGCCGCGGTGTCGGAGCAGCTGACCCTGACCGCCAAGGATGTCGAGACCAAGGAGCAGATTGCTTCGACGGCCTCGATCTCGGCAGGCGACCCGGCCATCGGTGAACTCATCGCCGAGGCCATGGACAAGGTCGGCAAGGAAGGCGTCATCACCGTCGAGGAGTCCAACACCTTCGGGCTCGAACTCGAGCTCACCGAAGGTATGCGCTTCGACAAGGGACACCTTTCGGCGTACTTCGTCACCGACGCCGAGCGCATGGAGACCGTTCTCGACGACCCGTACATCCTGGTCGTCAACTCCAAGATCTCGGCCGTCAAGGACCTGCTCCCGTTGCTGGAGAAGGTCATGCAGTCCGGTAAGCCGTTGGCGATCATTGCCGAGGACGTCGAGGGCGAAGCCCTTGCCACCCTGGTGGTTAACAAGATCCGCGGGACCTTCAAGTCCGTCGCGGTGAAGGCCCCCGGTTTCGGTGACCGTCGCAAGGCCATGCTGGCTGACATCGCCATCCTCACCGGTGGTCAGGTCATCAGCGAAGAGGTCGGCCTCAAGCTCGACAACGCTGGTCTGGAACTCCTCGGCCGGGCACGGAAGTTCGTGACCACCAAGGACGAGACCACGATCATCGAGGGCTCGGGCGACAGCGACCAGATCGCCGGACGGGTCAACCAGATCCGTGCCGAGATCGAGAACAGCGACTCCGACTACGACCGCGAGAAGCTGCAGGAGCGCCTGGCGAAGCTCGCCGGCGGTGTTGCGGTCATCAAGGCCGGAGCAGCCACCGAGGTGGAGCTCAAGGAGCGCAAGCACCGCATCGAGGACGCCGTCCGTAACGCGAAGGCTGCCGTCGAAGAGGGCGTTGTCGCCGGTGGTGGCGTCGCGCTACTGCAGGCCGGCACCACCGCGTTCGACAAGCTGGACCTGACCGGCGACGAGGCGACCGGGGCGAACATCGTCCGGGTTGCCCTCGAGGCTCCGCTCAAGCAGATCGCCATCAACGCCGGTCTCGAAGGCGGCGTCGTTGCGGAGAAGGTACGTGGGCTCGAGCTCGGTTGGGGTCTCAACGCCGCAACCGGTGAGTACGAGGACATGCTCAAGGCCGGTATCCCCGACCCGACCAAGGTGGTTCGCTCTGCGCTGCAGAACGCCGCCTCGATCGCCGCACTGTTCCTCACCACCGAAGCCGTCATCGCGGACAAGCCGGAGAAGAACGCTCCGGCCATGCCCGGTGGCGACGGCGGCATGGGCGGCATGGACTTCTAGGTCCGAGTCACCCGTACGACCAGCATTTCGCACAGCGCAAAGGGCGGTCCCGTCACTCGACGGGACCGCCCTTTCGCATGTGTGCCGTACAGCGCCCGTCGCTACCCAACGGCTCTATTGGGTTTGGGCGGGGCAACGGGGCGGTCGCCACACAACCTGCCTATTGGGGTCGGGCAAAGGGGCGGTTCGCTACACAACCGGCGTTCTGGGACGCCCACTCTGGCCGCGACGGACTGGGAACGCAGAGGTAGTCAACGCGCTGGGTGCGGCCGGACCGATGCCTGCGCGCGACGGGCGGCGGTGAACACCCAAGCCCGCAGCGCGGCGAAACGCACCAGGCCGATCGCACCGGTGATCGCGGCGACCAAGAGCACCTGGACGAACCATCCGGCGTCAGGCACAACTGTCTGCAGGACAACGAGAGCGAGGCTGGTAGCCAGCAGGCCGGCCACCGCCAGGCTGCCACCCGCGAGTTGGGCCCGCACCCATCCGACGGCTGCCGATGCGCGGAATGTCAGCCGACGGTGCAGCTCGTTGGCAAGCAGGGTGCTGGCCACCATCCCGAGCAGGTTGGCGGCCAGATTGCCGAGCGAGCCGAACGTCACGAAGACAGCCGCGTACAGGCCGGAGCTGAGTAGGCCCACGACCGCAAAGCGGGAGAGCTGGGCGAAGGTGCCCTCACTGGTCAGCCGGGTCCGCACAGCTGTAACCAGATCCGCCGCTGCGCGCGCCGGGTTGGGCGCGTCGGCGAGTAGCAGGGCGCTTCTGCGCAGTGCCAGGGCCGGGCAGGTCACGGGGTCTCCGAGGTCTAGCAGGATCGTTTGGTTTCCTTAGTACGTTCGCTGCAACCGTGGTCAGCAGATCTACATTCCATCGCCGTTACGCGCACAACGGCGAAATCGGGGGCCGAATCGTGACTGTTGTGCGCATAACGGCGAGAAAGGGGGATCAACCGGGTGGCCATCCTCGTCGACGAGCCCTTATGGCCTTATCGCGATCGGCTGTGGGCGCACCTGGTCAGCGATGTGTCCTTCGCCGAATTGCATGACTTCGCCGGCAGGCTTGCGCTGCCGGAACGGGCCTTTCACCGCGACCACTACGACCTGCCCGCCGAGCGGCACGCCGCAGCGGTCGAACTGGGGGCACGACCGGTTACGGGCCGGGAGGTGCTGGCGGCCCTGCGGCGCGCTGGTCTTCGTCGGCCTCCGCGGCGTCTGGATGCGGCCGCAGAAGGCTGAGCTCGGCGCTCAGATTGCGCCGGGCGGCGTCCTCCATCGGCGCCAGGGACTCCATACGGTATAGCCGCGGCGCGGCCAGCAGAGCCTCCACGACGGCCGCCCGCCCGGTCCGGAAGTCGGCGTCGGGTACGTGCACGTACTCCTGCCGTATGGCGTTGAGGTAGGCCACGTATGCCTCCGGCGGACTGGCCAGCACCATCAGGTCGGCATCGTTGAGCAGCTCCCCGTTCCGGTCCCCCTCAGCCGGGTCGTGACCGGCCGTCAGGCGGACCAGGCGGGAAACTTCCTTGACGCGGTCAGCCGGCAGGCCGAGCGCGCCGAGTTCGTCTTCGGCGAGCACGGCGCTGCGCTCCTCGTTGTCGGTGGAGCGCGGGTCGTAGACGGCGTCGTGATACCACGCGGCTAGACGTACGGCATGGGAATCGGCGGCGTGGTCGGCGTACTCGTCGAGAAAGCGCAGCATCGCGCTCAGATGCCCTATCCCGTGATAGCGCCGATGCTGCTCACTCCAGCGGGCGAGGAGCACCGCCCAACAGTCGACCGAGTCCTCACTGGTCCCGACGAGCGATGTCCAGGCGCCAAGATCCACGGACATCGGAATCAGCGGACACCACAGGTGCGCACGATGAGAAGTGCGACGGCCCGCGCTGTGCTGAGCAGGTCACTGATCGACACCTGCTCCCGCACGGAGTGGGCCAACCGAACATCTCCTGGTCCGAAGTGGACGGTCGGGATCCCAACGGCTGTGTAGAGCCTGAGATCGCTGCCGTACGCGGCCGCCCGCTCCGGCGGCGTCGTACCCCTGATGTCGGCGGCTGCAGTCTGTACCCAGGTCAGCAGTGGATGTCCGGGTGGGAGTGTGCCACTTCCGAACTGGCCGCCAGACCAACTGACGGTGGCGGGATGGTCGGCCAACCACGGATCATTCGCGCAGGCCTCGGCGACTCGATCCTCGAACACCTTTCTGGCAGCGGCCGAGGATTCACCGATCGCCACCCCGTACCGCCCCTGCGCCACGAGCCGGTCCGGAACGCTGCTCGCCCAGTCCCCAGCCTGGATGGTGCCGATGGACAAGGCGTAGGGAAGTTCATGTTCGCGAAGCCGCTGGTCAGGGTCGGCGTTTCGCTCGGTTTCCAGCTCGCGTAGGGCCAGATGGATCGGCCAGAACGACTCGAAGGCACTCACGCCTAGCTCTCGGGTGGCTCCGTGTGCGGCCCGGCCGGCGACCTCGATCCCGAAGGTGAGGGCTCCCGCGTTCGCGGTGTGCACTGTGCCACTTGTCGGCTCCAGGATGACCGCCGCATCCCCCTTATGCCCTCGGCGCAAAGTTGACCACGCACCCAGGCCGCCGTCCTCCTCGCCCACGACGCTTTGCAGGGCGAGCCGTCCGGCCAGACAAAGCCCGCTGTCCTGCAGGGCCTTTACCGCGGTGAGCGCGGCTACGACCCCCGCCTTCATGTCACAGGCTCCACGTCCGTGTACGACATCGCCGTCGATGCGCGGACAGAACGGGTCGCCGTACCAGAGCGAGGCATCGCCGGGCGGGACGACGTCGATGTGCCCGTTCAGAATCAGGGTGGGGCCATCGGCGCCGCCGACGGTCCCGACCAGGCCCCAGGCCTCGGTCCGGGGCGCCTCCAAGCCCGGGAAGTCCGGATGCGCCTTGGCTTCGGCCAGATCGATGGCCCAGAGGTCGGTGTCCAACCCGAGGGGGTCGAAGTAGCCCGCAAGCCGGTGTTGGGCTTCGCTTTCGGCCGCGCTACCAGTGATGGAGGGGATGCCGATCAGTTCGGCCAGGCGATCCAACGCCCAGGATGCATCGATCGACCCGAGCACACGTTGCTCTTGTGGGGACAGCGTTGGCACGCCGGACATACTGGCACCGGCACCAAGAGCCACCGACGCGGACCCCGACGTTGCTAGCGTGACGCCACGGGCGTTGGTTCTGAGGCTGAGAAGAGCGGTGCACATGAGTCCTGGTCGTACGTCAGGCGCGGTCCGGTTGCTCGAGGACCTGGTGCGCATTTCCACTGCCGGCGCGGACGAGGGGACCGTCACTCGGCATTGTGCCCTGATGCTCACGGCGGTCAATGCGCACACCGACTTCGTCGACTGGGCACCCAACCGTGAGCAACTCATCGCCCGGGTCGACGGCAGTGGTCCGCCCCTGACGTTGACCGGGCACGTCGACACGGTGCCGGCCGATCCAGCCGACTGGAGCGTCGACCCGTGGGCGGGAGAAAGCGACGGCAACCGGATAGTGGGCCGCGGCACATCTGACATGAAGAGCGGGATCGCGGCCATGGTGACTGCCGTGGTCGGTCATCTTCGCCGGCAACACGAATGCCGCGGAATCCAGGTCGTCCTCACCGCAGCCGAGGAAACCGGCTGTCAGGGTGCGATGCAGATCCCGTCGTCAGCCCTGCGGCTCGGCGGTCCGCTGTTGGTCGGTGAGCCGACGGCCAACGCCCTGGTTCCGGCGCACAAGGGTGCGTTGTGGCTGCGACTGACCGCCCGCGGGAGGGCGGCGCACGGATCGGCGCCGGAGCGGGGGGACAACGCGGTGGTCCGGCTGGCTCGAGCCGTCACGGCCTTGCACGACGTGTCGTCCTGGCCGTCAGACGAGCGGTTCGGCCCGGTCACGGCGAACGTCGGCAGGCTCTGGGGTGGCGTACAGCCCAACGTCGTACCCGATTCCGCCGAGCTGTTACTCGATTTGCGTACGGTTCCTGGCGTCGACTCTGTCGAACTCCGTCAGCGGGTGAAAGCCATTGCCGGGGATGGAGTCTCGGTTTCTGGCCTCGTCGATCTTCCGCTGATCGACACCGACCTGGACGACCCCTTCATCGAACTCGTACGCCAAGCACTGACCGCGAACGGTCTGCCCGATGCCCCAGCGCCGCCGGCTCGGTTCTTCACCGACGCGTCGGCTCTGGTCGGGCTGCTGGGCGACGGCCGGGCCGGCACGCCGGCGCCGGTGCCGACGGTGATCCTCGGACCAGGCGAGCCCGACCAATGCCACGTCGTCGACGAGTGGTGTCGACTGGATCGGGTGGAGCAGGCGGTCGAGGTGTACTCCTCGATCCTGACCGCATGGTGCATCGGGGCATCCACGTGAGTGGTCAAGCAGACGTCGGTGCCGGCCGCAGCGGACATGGTGGTCCCGATGCGGACGGCCTACGGATCGGGCGCCTGGACCTCGTGCCGGCTTCGACGCACCCCGAGTTGCTGGCTGATCCGGTCGTGGACGCACTGGCCGTGGCTGCGCGGGAGCACTCGTCCTTCGCCGATGTCGCCGTGGCGGCGATCGATCCTGACTTGGCTGACACCGCGGCCTTCTGCGCGGCCTACGACGTAGCGCTGAAGCTGTCGGCCAACTGTGTCGTTGTTGCCGGCAAGCGCGAGGGGGAGCAGCGGATCGCTGCCTGCGTCGTCCTGGCCACGACGCGAGCCGATGTCAATGGCGTGGTCAAGCGCCGGCTCGACGTACGAAAGGCCTCGTTCCTCTCGATGGACGAGGCGGTGGCGCTGTCGGGAATGGAATACGGCGGGATCACCCCGCTCGGGCTACCTGCCGACTGGCCGATCCTGGTCGACGCGGCGGTAGCCGAGCTGCCGTGGACGATCATCGGCAGCGGCGTACGACGGTCCAAGATCGCCATCTCCGGAACGGCGCTGGCCACCCTGGCCGCGAGTGGCCGCGGAGGCGTGATCGCCGGATTGGCGGTTGGCTAGCGCCCACCTGCGCCGACACCTACCAAGAGCCTGGACAACCGTCACCAACCAACTCGTGCCCGACACAGTGACAATTCCTGGCACTGGGCAATCTGACACGTCTGGACCTGCCTAAGGGGCCTTAGCTGCACAGCCGACTGCCTTAGCCCGGCGTCCCGGCGGTTTGGCTGAAGGACTGCTCGGTCTGCCCATGCCCGGAGGCTGCGCTCAGACGCATCGTGGTTCCTGTCACCGCCAGACCGGCGGGATGTTCCACGAAGGAGTAGCCATGACCGACAACTTCAGCTTCGCACCGGGCCTGAGTGCCGAGATCGCCTACCGGCACGAGCGGATCGTCGAAGCAGCAGGGGGCACCCGACGGGTGCGGCGTGGCCGCGCCCGCCGCGCGGCCCGCGCGGTCGCCGTTCGCAACGCCACCGGACGCATCGGTGCTGCTGCTCACCCGGCTCACTGACGCGTGCCGAGTGCCGTCGGAGTGCGTACGGCGGCGTACCAGTTCGTGCCCAGCGGCCTCGGTTCCAGCGACCCGATGAGCACCGGAATGCTGTCACAGCCGCGTGCCACGATGTCCCTCGTGGTTCGTACGAGTTCCCAGATCCCGTTGCTGGGTCGCGCCGAGGAGCTCGAGCGGTTGTGCACGGCGGTCGGCAACGCGCGGGAGGGCGATCCTTCAACGGTGTTGTTGGCCGGTGATGCCGGCGTCGGCAAGACCCGGCTGTTGCGCGAGCTCGGCCACTGGGCCGCTGGTGAGGACCTGACTCTGCTGGTCGGGCACTGTGTCGACCTGGGCGAACTCGGCTTGCCCTATCTTCCGTTCACCGAGATCCTGGCCGGCCTCATCCGCGACCCCGATCCTGGCGTCACCGAGATGGTGGCCGCCCACCCCGGTGTGGTCAGCCTGCTGGGCGGCGAGTCGGGACAGCCCGGTCCGTCCGACCGATTCGACGCTGAGCCGCCCGATCGGACGGCCCCAGCACCCGCGGGATCCGGCCAGCGCCAGCTCTTCGAGGCCATCGCCGCGCTGCTGTTCGAGTTGGCCGGGTTGCGCCCTGTGCTGCTGGTGATCGAAGACCTGCACTGGGCCGATCAGTCCACCCGCGATCTGCTCAGATTTCTGATCAGCCGGCTGTCCGACCAGCGGCTGATGATCCTCGCCTCCTACCGCAGCGACGACCTGCATCGCCGGCATCCGTTGCGTCCGTGGTTGGCCGAGCTGGCCCGGGTGGAGGGTGTGGACCGTCTCGTACTGGCCCCGCTGGCCGACCCCGACGTCGCGGCTCTCGTGCGCGCCGTACGTCCCGATCGCCTCTCCGATTCAGTACTGCGACGCATTGTCGAGCGGGCCGAGGGAAATGCCTTCTACGCCGAGGAACTCTCGGCCGCGGTCGGCGCGGGCGGGGTCCCGGACGGGCTCAGCGACATCCTGTTGGCCCGGCTCGAGGCGCTGCCGCCGGATGCTCAGCACGTCGTACGGGTGGCGGCGATCGCCGGGCGCAGCGTGGCCCACGAGGTCCTCGCAGCGGTCGCCGGCCTGCCTCCGGCCGCGCTCGACGCCGCCATCCGGGAAGCGGTCAACCGGTACATCCTGGTCGCCGAGGACGATGGCAAGTATCAGTTCCGCCACGCCCTGTTGCGGGAGTCGGCCTACGGCGACCTGTTGCCCGGTGAGCGGGTGCGGCTGCACGCGGCCTTCGCCGTACAGCTCGCCGACACGGGCTCCAGTGCTGAGCTGGCACTGCACTACCGGGAGAGCAACGACCTGGCCGGGGCACTGGGGGCGAGCTGGCTGGCCGCCCGGGATGCGGCCCGGCTACGTGGACCCGTCGAAGCGCTGCAGCATCTGGAACGGCTGCTCAGTCTGTGGCCGAGTGTCCCGGACGCGGAGCAGCGGATCGGCCGGTCCTATGTCGCTGCGGCTCTGGAGGCCAGCGACGCGGCTTCGGATGCCGGGGAACGGACGCGGTCGATCAAGTTGGCGAGACTGGCCCTCGAGCGGCTGGAGGCCGATGGCGATCCCGAGTTGGCGGTTCGGGTGCACTACACCCTCGGCCAGAGCCTGCTCAATGCCGACCAGGACGCCGAAGCCTACGTGCACACGAGTGCCGCCATGGATGTGCTCGGTCCCGCACCCACCGCGCAAACCGCACGGACGTGGGCGTGGGCGGCGGCGATCCACATGCGATCGTCGTTCTTCAACGGCAAGTACGAGGAGTCCAAGTCCATCGGTGAGGCCGCCTTGGCCGTCGCCGAGGAGTACAGCGTCGACGACGCCCGGGCCGACCTGTTGATCACGATGGCACGGGTATACGAGAAGCATCCCGAGGGTGGCGGCACGGTCGATCAGCTCGCCCGAGCGCTCCAGTTGGCGCGCAGCTCCGGAGACATCAGCACCGAGATGCGGGCGACGTACAACCTGGCCGTCGCCACCTTCAACTCCGGTGACCTGGCCGAGGCGCTGCGGGTCCTCAAGGCCGGCAACCGACGCGCGATGGAAACCGGATTGCCCTACGGCGCCTACGCCACCGAGACGCTGTTCTATACCGTGCACGCCTGCTTCATCGCCGGTGACTGGGAGACCGTACGTTCCATCGTCGACGCGTGCCGCGCGCAGGGACCCGAGTCGACCAGGCACGTGGTGGCCGCCGGCATGTATCTGGGCGTCGCGCAGGGGGCGGATGTCAGCGCCGATCTCGCCGAGGCGCGACGTTGGTCGGAGTTGCCCATTCTGGCGATCGTCGTCGGCATCGTGTCCACCGAACTCGCCATCGCCGCGGCATCGCCGACCGACGCGCGCAACGCTGTCACCGACGCCATCGAACGCGTCACCGCAGTCTGGGACGCAACGTTCATGGCACAGATCAGGATGATCGCGCTGCTGGCCGCCGCCTATGCCGACCAGGTCGAGCGCCTTCGGCTGGCTCGGGACGACGCGGGGATCGCCGCAGCGCGGGCGGAGGTGCAGCCGTTTCTCGACGGCGCGGCCGTGGTCATCGGCTCCTGCCGCGCCGAGCGGGGCAGCCAATCCCTCGGCGTCGAAGCCGACGCCTGGGTGCTGCGGCTGGCCGCCGAGACGAGCCGACTCGACGGGCGTGGTCCCGTGTCGGCCTGGCGGGCGGCGGTGCAGGGCTTCGGGTACGGCGACCGCTACGAGCAGGCGCGCAGCCGGCTCCGGCTGGCCGAGGCGCTCGTTGCCGCCGATGAACGACCCGAGGCGCAGGACGAGGCTCGGTCGGCCTACGGCGCTGCCCGCGAGTTGGGCGCCGCCCCCCTGGCGGCTGCGCTGGAGTCGCTGGCCCGTCGGGCCCGGCTCGACATCGGCGCACCGACCTCGGCCCGGTCGGACGGAGCCGGGCTGACCCCCCGGGAACAGGAGGTGCTCGACCTGCTGGCGCGCGGCCGTACCAACCGGCAGATCGGCCGCGAATTGTTCATCAGCGAGAAGACCGCGAGCGTGCACGTGTCCAACATCCTGGGCAAGCTGCACGCCTCCGGCCGCACCGAGGCGGTAACGATCGCGCATCACCGCGGCCTGATCTCGGCATGACGGAACTCCGCTCGGATCGCTCGCGTCGCAACGGAATGAGCCTGCTGACCAAGCGCCTGCTGTCGACGGTCGCCTTCGTCGCGGCCATGGCGATCGGGCTGAGTCTCGGGTTCCTGGCCGTACGGCTGTTCACCGGCTGAGGCCAACTGAGCATGGGCGCAACGCTTGACCGACTTGGTGCCGGAGGGTTCTCAATACGGGCGGGCCAGATTCTCGAACATCGGAAAGTGGCGCAAATTGGTGGTGAGCAACGGCGTGCCCAGGATCGTTGCGGTTGCGGCGATGAGGTAATCCGCATCGTCGATCCCCGAGTGACTGGCCCGGTACGCACGGGCGTACGTAGCAGCCTGACGTGCGACGGGCTCGGTCACGGGAATCCAATCGACGGCCCCCAGGAACCGTTGCACGGCCGTCTCGTCAGGGGCGCGAGCACCAGCGAGTAGCTCGAAGCGGACAAGTTCTGAGCTCACCAGGGCCACCTGTGCGCCGAGTAGGTCATCGAGGAGCTTGGTGGCAGGCTGATGTCCGCGGAGGTGATCCACCGCCACGCTGGTGTCGAGAAGCCTCATGACCAGCCAAGCCGCTCGAGTCGCTCGTTCAGGTCTCCCCGGATCGCCTCGACGTACTGCTTGCCCGTCAGTCCCCGGTCCTGCCACGCGCCCGCACTCGCGCTCAGGGCCGATCGCCGCGCCGACCAGTCGCGGTCGCCGTACCGATCCTGGATCGCCCGACGGATGAGTTCTGATCGGGAGGCGCCGGTCTGCGCGGAGGCACGATCGAGCAGTTCCACGTCATCGATACTGAGATACACCTGCGTACGCTGCATGGTGTCACTATACATCGTCTGTTCTCCGTCGAAGGTACAGGCCGATACGGCCATCGTGTGGCACGCCCGCACTCCGGACGACTGGGTAGGGTCGGCCAGATGCGGGCGGATGTGACAGACGAAGCGCTGAGGCTCGAGGCGGCACTGGCAGCGGCGCAGACCAACGCCGAGGCCATGACAAAGGCGGCCGCAACTGTCGTACGCGAGCTTAAGAAAGCCCGAACCAGCGCGGTCACGGGACAGGTGCGCGACCTTCGCCGGGCTCTGACCCAGGCTGAGTCTCTGGCTGCTGAACTGGCCGAGCAGGTCGCTGAGGCAACGTCGGCCTACGACATCGACGAGGGCGAATGGCTGGCTTCCGGGGGATACACCAAGGAGTTGCTCGCCGCCGCGGCCGACGCCGGGCTGAGCATCTTCGAAGAGGATGGCCGGCTGTTGTGCTACCCCTCCCTGGTGCGGGTGCTGCCCGCTGATCTCGCCGTCGAGATCGACCGCCGTCGCGAACGCCGGCTGCGACCGAGCGTGCTGGTCGAGTTGCTCAACACGGCCCAGCAAGCCGGCCCCCGGTTCAAGCCCGGGCCCTTCCTCGCCAGCCTAGCGGCGGCCTACGACCTGGTCGTGGCAAGGCAGGGTAAATCCGGCGGCGCGGTGGTCAAGCTGGTTGACGTATACGGCGTCCTCACGCTGTTACCTGGGCAGGCTCGCGATTACAGCAAGCAGGAGTTCGCCCGCGACCTCTACCTCCTCGACCTGAGCGGTGCCACCGAGGCCGGTGGCCGAGGGCTGCGCTGGGCGGCCAGTACCGGCACCAAGCAGGCCGGCGTACTCAGCACGGTTGCCAAATCTGGTCAGCAGCAACGGTATTGGGGTATCGCGTTCCGTGACGTCGCCGGTGACTGAGCCTCTCGGCAGCGGCAGCGGCAGCGGCAGCGGCTTGCCGCTCGGCGGGACGGGGCTGACCTGCGAGGACTACCTCGATTTCCTGGCTGCGGACTACCTCGACACCTACATCCGAGCCGGTGGCGCGGCGGTCCGGTTCGTGGTTGCCGGCAACGACGACGTGGCCCGCCGCTGGCACGCTGGCCTGGCTGACATCGCCAGCGCCCAGGACTGCCGGTACGTCGCTGTGGACGCGGCCGAGACCAAGATGGCGATGGTCGACCAGATCTATGCGACCGTCGCCCGCCAGATCGACTGGGATGACCTGATGCGCCGGAACTTGCGCACCGCCTGGACGGACATCGGCCTACCGGCCGGCGACGCCCTGACCGTCAGTGCCGTCGCGGCGGTGCAGCAGGTCGACCCGCGAGAGGCCGCTCGGAGCATCCGGCGGCAACTGGAGACCACGCTGCTCGGGGACACCACGCTGGCCCGGGAATTTCGGCTCGCGGTCCTGCGGCTGTGCCAGGCCGAACTCGGCACCGGCGACGTGATCGACACGGAGAAGGCCGCCGTACTCGCGTGGCTTCGGGTCGAGCCGGTTCCGTTGGTCGCGCTGCGCTCGGCATCGATCTATAGCCGGGTCGGACGGCACAATGCCAGAGCGCTGCTGCTGTCGCTGGCCGCGTGGCGGCAGCAGACCTCGGCCAGCGGACTGGTCATCGACATCGACATCGAACGCCTGGCGGTGACTCGTCGCCCCCCCGTCGAGCAGCGCTCCGGTTTCTACTACACAAAGGCAGCGATCCTCGACGTCTACGAGGTTCTTCGGCAGCTGATCGACGCAGCCGATGCACTGCGCGGCGTACTCATCGCCGTGACGATCGCGCCCGAACTCGTGACCGACGAGGTTCGCGGTTTGCCGGCGTACTCGGCTCTGCAGTTGCGGATCGTGGATGAAGTTCGAGACAAACGGCGGGCCAATCCGTATGCCGCGCTCGTCCGGCTCGAGACGCGACTGGAGGTCGTGCCGTGAGGAGGCGTTCCCCTGCACCCCCCACGGGGGAGAGGCCATGGACCTAGATCAACTCGGGGCGCGCCGGGCGATCGAGGCGCTGCGCAGCGGGGTGCCCAGCCGCGACGCGGTACGCGAACTCGGCAGCGGCCAGAACGAGATCGAGGACCGCTTCCTGACCTTGCTCGACGGCAGCGGTACGTCACGGCGCGGCGGCCAACGCGGCCTGCTGCTCGGCGGCGGCTTCGGCGCAGGCAAGAGCCACGTCCTGGAGCATCTGGCCCATCTCGCGCTCGAGCGCGGGTTCGTGGTCAGCCGGGTGGTGATCAGCAAGGAGACCCCGCTGCACGACCCGGTCAAGGTGCTCAAAGCAGCGGTGGAGACGGCGACCCTGCCCACCGGCTCCTTCGGCGCGGTTGCCGAGGCAGCGGCAGTGCTCGATTCCGGCAGTCCCGCGTTTGCCGAGTTGCTGCAATGGGCCAGCGGCAGCGGGTCATCGGTGTCCGAGCGGTTCGCGCTGAGCCTGAGTCTGTTGCCCACGCGCAGGAGAACGACGGCGATTTCGCCGAGGCCATCGTTCGGTTCTGGTCCGGCGACCCGATCGGGGTGGCCGCTCTTCGCCGTCAAGCCCGCTTTGCCGGCAAGGGCAAGCCGGCGCTCGCGTCTGTGCCGGCCCGGGAACTGGCCCGTCAGCGGTTTCGGTTCCTGAGCCGGTTGTTCGTCGCCGGCGGATATGAGGGTTGGGTTGTGCTCCTGGACGAGGTCGAACTCATCGGTCGCTATACCCCACTGCAGCGCGGGCGCTCCTACGCCGAGCTGTCCGGCTGGCTCCACGCGGATCCCGATGACCCGGGTTCGCCACTGGTCCCCGTGCTGGCGATGACCGACGACTTCGACGCCGCGGTGCTGACCACGAAGAACGATCGGGAGTTGGTGCCTGCTCGGTTGAGGGCGAAGGAAAAGTCCGAGTGGGACGAGGCTGCTACCGGGGCCGAGGCCGGGATGCGACTGATCGAGCGCTCGATGCTGTTGCTCACCCAGCCCGACGCCGCTGAACTCGGCCGCGCCTACGCCGTACTCAAGGCGCTGCACGGCAAGGCGTTCGGCTGGCAACCGCTCGACGTCGTAGGGCTGGAGCGGCTGAGCGCAACCCGGATGCGCCAGTACGTCCGGGCCTGGATCAACGAATGGGATCTGGTCCGGCTGGACCCGGATTATCTGCCGCAGACCGAGACGGCCGCCGTGGCGACGGGGTACGCCGAGGACGCCGAACTCGACGGCTGAGCTGATCGGTGCCTGTTGGCTCGACCACCCGGAGCACCTCCGTGATAGCAAGGTCAGCTGAGGCAGCCGATGTGCGACTACCTGCAATTTCGGCGCGAATGTTGCACGTTCTCGCGCATTGCCACGGCCCGGAAACTGTCCAACCTGTCCAGCGGCCGCGCCGGGCAGCCCTACATCCGCGGTCCGTGCCCGGGGAGGAACGAGCCGTACCTGAGCAGGTTGCCGTCCGGGTCGACGTAGGCGCCCTCACGCAGTCCGTACGGGGTGTCGCTCGGTTCGTGAAACCTGCCGTCGACACCCGCGCTGTGCCACTCCGCGTGCAGTGCGTCGGCATCCTCGACGTAGAGATATATCGTGCTCGCCGTGCTCCGCGGGTCATGGTGCGGAGCGTGGATGACATGCAAGTAGACATCGTCGCGACGGGCGTAGCCGTAGTCCGCCGGGCCCTCATATGACTGCGTCTTGAAGCCCAACTTCGCGTACAGCGCCAGGGAGACTGCCACGTCGCGGGTCGGCAGAACCGGCGCAACGGATTGGAAGCGGGTCATGTCTTCGGACTCTAGGCGATCGCGTCGGCGTCGATGATCGTGTACGCGTAGCCCTGCTCGGCCAAGAACCGCTGACGATGTGCGGCGTAGTCCACATCGAGGGTGTCCCGGGCGACGACGGTATAGAAATGAGCTTGGCGCCCATCGGCTTTCGGCCGCAGGATCCGGCCGAGGCGCTGCGCTTCCTCCTGCCGTGACCCGAACGTCCCGGACACCTGGATCGCAACCGCTGCCTCGGGCAGGTCGATGGAGAAGTTGGCCACCTTGGACACGACTAGCGTGCTGATCTCGCCACGGCGAAACAGGTCGTAGAGCTTCTCCCGCTCCCTGTTGGTCGTGGACCCCTGGATGATCGGGACGTCGAGATCGGCGCCGAGTTGTTCGAGTTGGTCGAGGTAGGCACCGATCACCAGGACCTGGTCCCCGGCGTGCTTCTCGACGAGTCGGCGGATGACCGGGCGCTTCGAGGCCGCCGTCGAACACATCTTGTAGCGCTCCTCCGGCTCGGCCAGCGCGTACATCATCCGCTCGTCGTCGGTCAGCGAGACGCGTACCTCGATGCACTCGGCCGGGGCGATCCAGCCCTGTGCCTCGATGTCGCGCCACGGGGCGTCGTACCGCTTGGGGCCGATCAGGGAGAAGACGTCACCCTCGCGGCCGTCCTCGCGTACGAGCGTCGCGGTCAGGCCGAGCCGACGGCGGGACTGCAAATCGGCGGTGAGCCGGAAGATCGGCGCGGGCAGCAGGTGCACCTCGTCGTAGATGATCAGCCCCCAGTCGCGCGCGTCGAAGAGCTCGAGGTGGCGGTACTCGCCTTTGCGGCGGGTCGTCATCACCTGATACGTCGCGATGGTGACCGGCCGGATCTCCTTGCGCTCGCCGGAGTACTCGCCGATCTCCTCCTCGGTCAGGCTGGTCCGCGCGATCAGTTCCCGCTTCCACTGCCGCCCGGCGACCGTGTTGGTGACCAGGATCAGCGTGGTCGCGTTGGCCTCGGCCATCGCGGCGGCCCCGACGAGCGTCTTGCCGGCGCCACAGGGCAGGACCACGACCCCGGAACCGCCGGCCCAGAAGTTCTCCACCGACTCCCGCTGATAGTCGCGCAGCGTCCAGCCGTCCTGGTTGAGCTCGATGTCGTGGGCCTGGCCGTCAACGTAACCGGCGAGGTCTTCGGCCGGCCAGCCGACCTTGAGCAGTGCCTGCTTGAGCCGGCCGCGCTCGGAGGCATGGACGATCACGGTGGATTCGTCGACCTCGGCGCCGAGCATCGGGCTGATCTTCTTGTTGCGCCTGATCTCGGCCAGGACCGCCGGATCGTTGCTGGTCAGCGTCAGCCCGTGCACCGGGTTCGTGGCCAGGGTCAGCCGCCCGTACCGGGCCATCGTCTCGGCCACGTCCACAAGCAGGGCGTGCGGTACGGCGTACCGGGAGTAGCGGACCAGCGCGTCGACGACCTGCTCGGCGTCGTGCCCGGCCGCGCGCGCGTTCCACAGGGCCAGCGGGGTGACCCGATAGGTGTGCACGTGCTCGGGGGAGCGCTCGAGCTCGGCGAACGGGGCGATCGCCGCCCGGCAGGCGCCGGCGTCGGGATGATCGACTTCGAGGAGGAGGGTCTTGTCCGACTGCACGATCAGGGGTCCGTCGGTCACTTGTCCAGAGTAGGCGTCGGTTCCGACTGCCGCTCGTGAGTCGCCCGCCGCACCGCCCTTGCTCATGATCATGCTCATGAGCGCCCTGGACTGAGTACCGCTATACCCAAGGCGCTCACGATCATGAGGGCGGGCGGGTTCAGGAAGCGATCGCGCGGGCGAGGACGGCACGAATCTCGTCCAGAACGCCGTCGACGTCGTGGATCAGTCGATGAACAGAGAACCGCAGGACCAGCACCCCACTGGCCTGGATCCGTTCTGCCGACGCTGATCTGCCTCCCAGGCGGCGGCGTCCAGATGCCACCGGGCCCCATCGATCTCGACGGCGACGGAGGCCGCGCGCCAGAGGGCGTCGAGTACGACCTTTCCGTACGCCGTTTCGATCGGAACGTTCCACTCGGGCTCGGGCAGTCCAGCCCGCCGAACTGCGCGACGAAAGCGGGACTCACCCATCGACCGAGTGCCGACCCCGACGTCCTCGAGCGACTCGCGTAGCCAACGACTGCCGCGACGGGGGACGTCGCCTACGGCTGCCTCCAGCTGGGCGACGGACACCAGGCGACGCTGCACAGCATCGGAGACCAGGGCGCGTACGTCATCGCGGGTGAGCAGCGTCCCGGCGACATCGAGGACCGTACGGGTGGGTTCGCTCCAGCGGAGGTCGCCGTTGCGCTCGAGTCGGCACGGGCGCTGAGACTGGTGCACGACGACGAACCCGTGGCTCCGCGGATGCTGGGTATGCGGGATCGTCAGATGCACCAAGTCGGTTGGGCGTACCCGCAGACCTTGGACGTACGCCGCCGTGTTGTGGCTGAGAAAGCTGGCCGGTCCGGCATAGAGCAGCGCACAGCACCGCAACTGATTCGCCGAGACCGGGCCGTTGTGCAGTACGACCACCCCGGGCAAGGCCGCCTGCCAACGACCGCTGAGCAACGCCGATCGAATTCGGAACTGACTGAATCCCGCCGCCAGCAAGGCAGCGCGACTCGCGATGCCCGCACGGAACTGGCTGAGATCGCCATCGCTCATCGGTGCATCGTGCCGATAATCGAACAGTCCGCGCCGAGGTTGTCCCCAGGCGTCGCCCGGCCAGAGCTCGCCGGGAAAATCGTGAGCCCAGGGACATGGACCAAGAAGACACGAAGACACGAAGACACGAAGACACGAAGAGCACGAAGAGCACGAAGAGCACGAAGAGCACGAAGAGGTCGTGCGGGCGATCGCATCCGTGCGGGCAAGCGGGTCCGACCCGGCAGGACGCTCAGTCGTCGGCGAGCGCGACCGAGGTGATCCGGTGGACGGCGAAGGTGCGCGGCTCCTCGCGACGGTGGTCATAGGCGGTCAGGAAGCCGCCGGTCAGAGAGATCGGCTCCACGAAGCGCTGGCTGGACTGGCCGTCGGCGTTGACGTACCCGATCCAAAGCCCGTCGTCCTCACGCAGCGCCCGCTGCAGCGTCTCCAGGATCGTGGCCGTGGTTAGGCCAGGGATGGATGGAACATGTCTGGTACGTCGTTGAGCCCGCGCCGCTGTGTCGCCCGTACGCATCCGCCGGATGACGGTCTGCCGCTGATCGGCGGTCAACTCGGTATGCCGTGGCACTGGGCTGGTCCGGCGACCCTGCGCGCGTTGTCGCTGGGCGAGTCCGGAAAAGATGATCCCGCCGGAAGATTCGGCAGCCGGAGCGTAGCCGGCCCCGCGCAGGGCGTTCAGAATCTCCTCCGGATCGGCGGCACTGACCAGGACCCCCGGTGCCAACGGTCGAAAGCCGTAATCGGTGAGTCGCCGGTCCGCGGTGACCTGGGCGATCAGGGAGTCGTCGTCGCTGCGCAGGTACGTCGAGGCAGTGCCCACCCGCAGACCGCCGTGGCGGCGACTGATGTCGTCGATCAGGTACGTCAACGTCTGAGGTACTGGCGTACGGGAGTGCCGCCCGAAAAACGAGTGCAAGTCCTGCGCCGTCCAACCGGCATCCAACGAGCGACGAAGCGATACCGCTGAAATACGGAAAACCGTTGCCCCGCCTGAGGACTCGACATCGGCGACTAGCCCGAGCGATCGGGACAGCTCAGGCTCGAGCGGGCCGGGGGCCACCGCGCTGAGGTCGGGCTGGACCAGGATGTGGTCGATCAGCGGCGGCAGGACCGCGGCGACTGCGCGCTCCAGGCCGTCGGCACCGGCCAGCAGCGCCCGGCCTGGCCCGGTCAACGCGTCGGCGGCCACGATCCCGAGCAACCGGGCCTCCTCCAGCGCTCCCCGCGCGGCCACGGCGAACTCCGGACCACGGCGTGGCGCGGACCAGGTGAGCAGCCTCAGCAGCTCATCGACTGACCAGGTTGTTCCTGGCGCAGTCGAGGTCAAGGGCTCCAGGACGGCTCGTCGGGTCGCCGGCGCACCGTGCCGGATCAGATCCGGGGACAGCGGGGCCAGCGTCCGACCCGCGCCGTCTCGACGGCCGGCCAGCCCAGCCTGTCGGCTGGCGCCCAGCCAGGCCCCGGCCAAGGTCGCCCACCGGTCGGCCAGCGGCTGATCCAGCCAGACGTCGAGCATTCTGGTGGGCAGCCAGTGCTCGCCGTCGCTGGCGATTCCGATCAACTCGGCGGCCAGCGAGATCTCCAGCAGCAAAGCTGCGGTCGGCTCGTCCACGTGCGCGGCGCGGGCCAGCCGACGGTGCTCTCGTACCCCGACGCCCCCGCTGCGCAGGACCCCCGCGTGGTCCAGGTCCAGCGCTGTGAGCAGGTCTTCGACGTTCTGCAGCACACCGAGAACGGCACCGGCGGTCATCTTGTCCAGCGTGACCGGCTCGACCTGTCCTGCGGCCGGGTCCGGGCGTAGTCGCGGTGGGCCGAAGGGCGCGTCCCCTCGTCCGGCGAGGCCGATCTCACGGGGCAGTTCGACTGTCGAGTCGTTGACCCTGACCAGGATTCCCCGCCGAAGCAGCCGACCGATCGTGCCTGGACTGTGCTCGTCGGGAGTCCAATCCTCGGGCAGCCGTCCCTGCGGTGGGCCAGCCGCCAGCCGCTCGACGAGGGCGCGCTCATCGCCGGCCAGCTCTGGTAGGGATTTCACGAGAGCGGCCGGGTCGGCGTCGGGATCGCCGCTCAGATTGGCAAGCGGCCGACCGAGCCCGCAGGGGTAGCCGACCAGCAACCGGATGCCCTCCATCAGATGCAAGGCGTCCTCTGCCCCCCACACCAGGCCCAACCCGGTCAGCCGATCGAGGCTGCGGGCCAGATCGTCGGCCGGAACGCCGACCAGCTTGCCGGCCAGGTCACTGCACCCGATCGGGGTCGGAAGAAGCAGCATCGCCTCGACTACCTGCAGTACCCCTGCGTCCAGTTGGTCCAGCGCCCGGCTGATCGAGACCTGGCCGATGAGACGGCCGGCCAGTGAGGCAACGTCCGGCGGTGCGGGCCGGGCAACGTCGGGACGGGCCCGCAACAGCTCGGCGAGCCAGTCGTCGGGTTGGGCGCGCAACCACTCGGTATAGGACGACGCGAGCGGACGCGTCGAAACCGAGGCGGGCATAAGTCCCTCCAGGCTACCCGCGCCATAGCCACCAACCGCTGCACGAGACGATGCGCCGGTGGCAGGACAGTCGGCCTGGCAGCAGCCCGAGACCAGGCGCTCGTACGCCGCCTACCGTCTCGGTGCGCTGCGCTGGTTCGCCGGAGGCCTCGCGGGCGGGACCGTGGCGGTCGGGCTGTCCGCTTACGCGGTGCTCGTGGTGAAACGGCCGGGACTCGGGGTGTTCATCGTGGCTGCGCTGTTCCTCGGTGTTATCGGTCTGGTCACCGGTACGGGGGGCCTGATCAGGGCCCAACGGTTCCGCAGAACGCTCCAGACGCAGCCGTGGCAGCGCGCGGAGTTACGGGTCGCCGGCGCCTCTCTCCGGCTGATCTTCGCCGCGGACGACGTGGACAACGACACCGTGGACAACGACACCGTGGACTCCGACGCCGTGGACATCGACGCCGAAGGCGACGACCGGCGTGCCGCCGATGTCCGGCTGCTGACCACGAGCCGCTGGCGGGTACGCGAGGTGGTCGGTCACCGGGACGGCGAGGTGCTCGTCTGCTCAGCCAGAGACGGCAGCTACGTCCTGAGCGCACAAGGCCTGAACAACTTGTACGGACTGCGCCCGCTGGCCAGACTGGGAGGCCGCTACCGACCATGACCGGAGGCCGTCTGAGACGATCAGCGGACTAGGACATGGCACGCATCGACAGGAGAGGCGCAGATGGCCCGGCGCAGGCGTGACAAGAAGACCGGCGAGCACGGGCGGTCCTCCGTCGAGTCCACCTGGTGGTCCAGCGAGGACGGCGGCCCACCCATCACCGAACTCACCGCGGAGACGCAGGGACCGCTCTCACCGTGGGGCGAGGACCACACCCTGCCGCTGCCGCCCGAGCGAGTCGGCTACCGGCCGCCGACCTCCCGTCCCAACCGCGCCGGAGCCAACTGAGCGAGGCGTCCCGATGGAGCTGACATGACCACACCGAAGCCGCCGTCGCAGTCCTCGCCGTCGTACTCCTCCGGTACCAGCAGGGTCCCGCTGCTGGGCGACACCATCGGCGCGAACTTCGACCGCACAGTTGCCGCCCATCCCGACCATGACGCGCTCGTGGACTGCGCGACCGCCCGACGGTGGAGCTACGCCGAACTCTGCGCCGAGGTCGAGGCGGCTGCGCTCGGCTTGTCCGCCCGTGGAGTGGCCAAGGGTGACCGGGTCGGCATCTGGGCACCGAACTGCGCCGAATGGGTGTTCACCCAGTACGGCACGGCCAAGCTCGGCGCGATTCTGGTCAACATCAATCCCGCGTACCGCACGCACGAACTCGGGTACGTCCTGAGGCAGGCCGGGATCTCGGTCCTGGTCTCGGCGCCGTCGTTCAAGACCAGTGACTACCGGGCAATGGTCGGTGAGGTACGCGCGGACTGCCCGGACCTGCGCGAGATCTACTTCATCGGCGACCCCGAGTGGGAGCAACTGCTCGCCGACGGCCGTCAAGGCGATGCCTCCCTGCTGGCAGCGCGAGAGACCGAGCTGTCGGCCGACGACCCAGTCAACATCCAATACACCAGCGGCACAACAGGTTTCCCCAAGGGCGCAACCCTCACCCATCACAACCTGCTCAACAACGGCTTCTTCGTGGGGGAGGGCTGCGGTTACACCGAGGCCGACCGGGTCTGCATCCCGGTGCCGTACTACCACTGCTTCGGCATGACGATGGGCAATCTGGCCTGCACCTCGCACGGGGCCACCATGGTGATCCCGGCGCCCGGCTTCGACCCCGCTGCGACCCTGCGCGCCGTACAGGAGGAGCAGTGCACGTCGCTGTACGGCGTACCGACGATGTTCATCGCCGAACTCGGGCTGGCTGACTTCGCCGACTACGACCTGTCGAGTCTGCGGACCGGCATCATGGCCGG